>Ga0209347_1000567_pt1 | contig 88702 bp, 83 predicted proteins | sample AutmiccommuBRH23_FD_187382 | JGI IMG/M metagenome (GOLD analysis project Ga0209347, IMG submission 187382) | Deep subsurface microbial communities from Mt. Terri, Switzerland - Autotrophic microbial communities BRH/23 (SPAdes) (version 2) | ecosystem: Environmental > Aquatic > Deep subsurface >...
AGTTAAAAGTTAAAAGTTAAAAGTTAAAAGTTAAAAGTTAAAAGTTAAAAGTTAAAAGTTAAAAGTTAAAAGTTAAAAGTTAAAAGTTAAAAGTTAAAAGTTAAAAGTTAAAAGTTAAAAGTTAAAAAATCCGCCAAATGGCGGATTTTTTTATGTTTTGGGTTTATGAAACGTTCATTAATTCTACATCAAAAATTAAAGTGGCATTTGGAGGAATTACACCACCTGCACCGCGACTTCCGTAAGCCAATTCAGAAGGAATCACAAAACGTGCCTTATCGCCAACTTTTAATAATTGAATTCCCTCATCCCAGCCTGTAATTACTTGCCCAACTCCCAATTCAAAATCGATGGGTTGTTTGCGTGGATAGGAAGAATCAAAAACAGTTCCGTCTAATAACTGGCCTTTGTAATGCACAGAAACCACACTTCCTTTGGTTGCTTTTTTACCTGAACCCTCTTGTAATATTTTATAGCGCAAACCGCTTGGTGTTTCATCATAACCAGCGGCAACTTTTTCCATTTGATCAGCCATCGCTTTTTTAGCTTCCGCTTCTCTTTTTGTTCTTGAACCTTCAAAAGTTCTGAAAGCTTCCACCGCATTAAATTTTTCTGCCGCTTCTCCAACCCTTATAATTTCAAGAGATTCTAAAACATCATTTTGCTTAATTGTATCTACAACTTCCTGTCCTTTAACAACTTTGCCAAAAACTGTGTGTTTGTTGTCTAACCAAGGCGTAGCAACATGGGTAATAAAAAACTGACTTCCGTTTGAAGCCGGACCAGAATTTGCCATCGATAAAATTCCTGGTTTGTCATGTTTTAAATCCGGATGAAATTCATCAGCAAAACTGTAACCCGGAGAACCAGTTCCGGTCCCCAACGGACAACCGCCTTGAATCATAAAATCAGGAATTACCCTGTGAAATTTCAATCCGTTATAATAAGGTGTTCCTTGCGGTTTTGAGTTGTTTTCTAAATTACCTTCAGCCAAAGCAACAAAGTTACCCACTGTTCCCGGTGTTTTCTCAAATTCTAAACTTACCAGTATTTCACCTTTTGAGGTGTTAAATTTTGCGTATAATCCGTTATCCATTTTCTTATTTTTTTAAAGCTGCGCAAAGATACATGCTTTCATTTGAAATGAAAAGCTTAATAATTATTTATTCAATTGTTGCAGAATAACCTCAATTGCTTTTTCAAGTTGCGGTTGATTTCCATTTAAACGGTCATTAAAATTTTCTGGGGTATAAATATCAGGGCTAACGCCTTCTGATTCCAAATTTTTTCCATCTAAAGTATAACAGCCCCAAGCAGGTAAACGATAAAAAGAACCGTCCACCAACGATTTTCCGGAAGTAAAAATAATCCATCGATAGGTTTCCGTTCCAACAATTGTCCCTAACTTTAGTTCCTTAAATCCTGCGGCAGTCATTTCTGCATCAGAAAGCGATTGCTCATTAATAAGCAAAACAATTGGTTTGTTCCCATAATTAAAGTTTGATTGCCCGGTTAGCTTTCCCTCTCTATATTTCCAATTTAAATAGGTTTTTTGGCTCAAAAATCGCAATACTTCATCATGGACATTTCCACCGGTATTGTAACGCAAATCTAGTATTAAACCATTTTTATAAGCCTCACTACTCACCAAATCTTCCTTGAATTTTTCCAATTGTCCGCCAGTCATATCTTTCATATGAACATACGCAATTTGATTGTCAGATTTTAAATCAACGTATTTCTGATTTTCATCTTGCCATTCATCATACAATAAGTCTCTGATAACTCCATTTGAAACCGCGTGAATATAAACAGAGAATTGCGCTCCGTTTCTTTCAAAGGTCAATGATATTTCATTTTCGAAAACAGGTGCCGAAAAATATTTTTCCCTGTTTTGCTTTTCATCAATTTTTATTCCGTTAACAGCGACCAATTTATCCCCAATTTTTATATTTTTACCAGCAATGTCAGCAGGGCCTTGTTTTATAATTCGTTCAACTACATAAGGTTCCTTATTTTTAAACAAGATTCCTGTACCCAGGGTTTTGGTGCCGTAATAAACCTCTTCTTCTTTTCCGTTAGAAGTAAATCCAAAATGCGAGGTGTTTAATTCCCCTAACATTTCATTAAAAATCAATTTTAAATTCTCCCTGCTTGAAACAAAAGGCAAATATTTAGCGTACTGATCTCTAAGATTTTGCCAGTCTTGCCCGTGAAAATTTTCATCATAAAAATTTTCTTCCATTCCGCTCCAAGCCTCATAATACATTTGATTAAACTCTTTGGACAATGATTTCTTAAAAGTATAATCAATTACAATTTCTTCCAATTTATTGGTCGCAAGATCTAAAGTGTTAATGTTCCCGTCAATTAAAATATAATTGTTTTTTTTAGCAGAAAACAGTTGATAATCTTGAACGGTTTTATCACTAATTCGTTCTGTTTTATCTTTTTCAAATGGTTCTATTACAGTTTTCCACAGTTGCGATTTTCCCTCGCCGTGATTTGAGGTATATAAGACATACGTTTTTTTATCCTTTTCAATAACGAAAGGATTTCTCTGTTGACCGTAATTTGGACTTACGGTTTTTAAACGTTCCATTAAATCTGTTGTATTAATTTTTACGGTAGGTTTTGTTATTTCTTTTTCCTTTTCATCTTCATTATCCTTATTTTCTTTATTCTTGCTTGTTTTATCTTTGGCTTCAATTTTTTCTTCCTTAAATAATGAATTAAACTTTTCAATTTTAAAAGGCTCCTCAAATTTTTCCAAAGCCATCTGATAAATTTTTGAATTATTGGTGCCAAAAGGATAGCTTGGATTCAATCTATCGGAAGAAAAATACACGTATTTTCCATCAGGGGACCAAATTGGCGATGATTCAGAAACTTTCGTGTTTGTTAAATTAATAATTTGTTTGGTTGCAATATTGTAAGTGAAAATATCAGTTTCAAAATCACGATAAGCATTATAAATAATATACTTGTCATCGGGAGAAAAGTAAGGTTTCGCATTATTAAATCCCCATAATTCGTCAGTAACAGCTAAGTTACTTTTAAAAGTTGATAAATCTATAATGCTGATTTCATTTCTGCCGCTAATATAAACACCCTTTGAAAGGTCACTGTTGATGGTAATTTGACGATTGTTAGCCTTCGTATTTGTAAGTTGTGTCTCTTTTGAAGATCCATCGGCATTTATACTAAACCAATTGTAATAACCTTTATCAGATTGAGAATATAAAAGGGTTTTATTATTTTTTAACCATTTAACTTCTTGGACTGCTTCATTCGAATTCGTTTCGATTTCTTGCGTAAATTTTCCTTTAATGTCTGAAACAAATAATTTTCCTCTTGAAACCATCGCAATTTTCTTTTCGTCTGGAGAAATATCAAAATACGTTATTTTACCTTTTATCGGATAAGATTGTTCTTTATTTAGCGTATTGTTTTTAAAAATACTAATATTTGGAATTGAAGTTTTGCCGGTTTCAACATCATATACGTGGATTTGATAATCTTTTCTGAAAACAATTTTTTCTCCGTTTGCACTTACTTTGGGCCACATTATTGAGGTTGAAAAATTTGTTATCTGTTTTTTGTCGCCATTTATTAAAGCATATAAATTGTATTCACCATTTGCTTCATCGGATTGAAAATAGAGCGTTCCTTTTTTGTCAATTGTTGACCCAAAATCTTTCCCCGCATAAGCCGTATATTTTTTATACTCTTTTGTTTTTATGTTATAAGATTTAATATCAGGATTGTAAGCCCCTTTATAGCGTTTTCTGTGCGCAAATCGTCCGCTTTCCCATGACTCATTAAAATAAATTTCATCAGTTAGCGGATGCTCAACAACATTATGTACCGTATTGAAATAATGTTCAAATAATCTTTCTGGAGTACCTCCATTTATATTGATGCTATACGTAGTTATTGAATTAAATCTATTGGATGTAAAGTATATTTTAGAATTGTCCCAACTCCAAGAAGTTACATTATCATTACTTTCATGAAATGTAAGTTGATTTATTTCTCCGCCATTTAAAGGCATCACATAAACATCATCGTTCCCGAATTGATTGCTCGAAAAAGCCAGCCATTTGCCATCAGGAGAAACACTTGGATTGGTTTCATTTCCATCCATAGCAGTTAATCGAAAAGCATTTCCACCCATTGTGGGCACTTTCCATAAATCGCCTTCATAACTAAAAATTATAAAGTCAGCATTTGGCGTTAAGGTTGGATTTAAGGTGAAGTAACTTTCATTAGATTGCGCTTGGCTAAAGAAAGATATTAAAAACGTTAACAGTAAGCTAAAGTTTAATTTCAGAAATTTCATATATAGGTTCAGTTTGTGTTAAGTAGCTAAGATATATATTAAATTTCAAAATATGAAGTTAACTTAAATGTATAAAAAAAAAACCACCACATGGCGGATTTTATATCATTTAATTATAGAATATTTGCATTAAACTTCAGCCTTAACCATCGCTTTAATTGAAGTTGGCTGTTCCATTTTATGTGCATCGCCCGTTAATCCACAACCTTTTTTGGAAGCATTGCAAGCGCTAAACAAGAGTGCTGAAAACGCAATTCCTAAAGTATATAAAGTTATTTTTTTCATTTTCTGAATCATATTAATATTTTAAAAACGTTGAAATATACTAATTATTTTATGAAACGAGCCATAACAAATTTTGATACAACAAAAATAATTAATGGCGAACAGCATCTGTACCAATAAAAAATAAAATTTAAACAGATGAAGTTAATTTGTTTAAAGTATAAACAATCAACTCTTCAACAGGTTTATAAGGATCTTCGCTAAAAGTTCCGTTTGCCCTGTTGGCAATAATGGCATTCATAGAACAGGCTTCGTGACCCAATAATTTAGCCAAACCATAGATGGCCGAAGTTTCCATTTCAAGGTTTGTCACTTTATAACCATCAAATTCAAAATTGTCGATTTTGCTGTTTAATGAAGGGTCTTCAAGTGCCAAACGAAGCACGCGCCCTTGCGGACCGTAAAAACCGCCGGCAGTTGCTGTAACACCAACAAAAACATTGTCGCTTTTTAGTTTTTGTATTAATAATTCGCTGCCTTTCACCAAATAAGGTCTCGATTTTCTCGGACTCCAATTGGTGTGTTTTATAAAAGCATTTTCCATTTCGGCCTCAAGAATTTCTTCACAATCATAAGAATGAAGCAATCCGTCGAAACCCAATCCGTATTGCGCCAACACAAAACTGTCCACAGGAATATCACTTTGCAAAGAGCCTGAAGTACCAATTCTGACAATATTTAATTTGGTATGTGTTGTTTTTACAGTGCGCGACTTTAGGTCGATATTTACCAAAGCGTCAAGCTCATTCATCACAATATCAATATTATCCGGACCAATACCTGTTGATATTACGGAGATTTTTGTTCCTTTATAAGTACCGGTTATGGTTCTGAATTCTCTTTTTTGTGTTTCAAATTCAATGGATTCAAAGTGTGCGGCTATTTTAGGCACCCTGTTTTGATCACCAACAAAAATAATGTTGGTGGCAATGTTTTCAGGCTGTAAATTTAAGTGATACACACTTCCATCGGGGTTCAGAATTAATTCTGATGCTGCTATTTTACTCATAATTTATCCGCCAACGCGTTTTATATTGTATCCTTCTTTTTTAAGGATTTCCATTATTTTATCTCTATAATTTCCCTGAATTATAATTTCATTGTCTTTAACGCTTCCTCCTACGCCACATTTTGTTTTAAGCAGTTTTCCCAGATTTTTCAAATCCTCTTCAGACCCAACAAAACCAGTAATAACGGTAACGGTCTTTCCTCCTCTTCCTTTATTGGAAAATTTGGCTTCCAAAAACTGTTTTTTAGGCGGCAACAGATCTTGCGCATCCTCTTTTTCAAATTCGAAGTTTGTATTGGTGGAAAAAACAAATCCGCCTAAATCTTCCAAACTGTTTAATTTTTTTTTACTCATAGTTAACGCAAAAAATATAGGCTAAATTAGTCAAACATTATTTATTATTGACCTTTTGCCAAGCAAATAGTAAAGCTGCCAAAAGTTCAAAAACGAGTCCGATGGCCATCAATAAATTCGATTGTGAATAATCAAACAATTTTGAAATAGCGCCTGCAATAATCAGAAACAGGCCAAATGTGAAAAATGAAACTACTTTGTTTGTCATCATTTTATCAAGCCAAGTTCTCTTAACCGTTCATTTAAAAATTCACCCGCTGTAATATCATCATACACTTTAGGGTGCAATTCATCAATGCATTTCGGTAAACAATTTAATTTCATCTCACTGATTGGATGTGTGAAAAAAGGAATGGAATATCGTGGTTTTTCCCAATCTTCACGTGGCGGATTTACCACACGGTGAATGGTTGACCGCAATTTGTTGTTTGTCAAACGCTCCAGCATATCGCCAACATTCACCACCAATTGTTCAGGCAAAGAAGTTACAGGAATCCAATCTCCTTGTTTATTTTGCACTTCCAATCCTGCAGATGATGCGCCCATCAATAACGTGATTAAATTGATATCTCCGTGCGCTGCAGCCCTTACGGCTCCTTTTGGTTCTCCAATTATGGGCGGATAGTAAATTGGGCGCAAAATACTGTTTCCGTTAATTACGTATTTATCGAAATACATTTCATCCAAACCAATATACAAAGCCAAAGCGCGCAACACATAAATCGCAGTTTTTTCAAGCATTTTGTAGGATTCCATTCCAACACTGTTGAAATTAGGAATTTCCTTTACAAGAACATTTTTTGGATATTCCGCTTTTAAAGCCTCATTGTTTTCCACTTCTTGTCCGAAATGCCAAAACTCTTTTAAATCTCCTTCTTTTTTACCTTTTGCACTTTCTTTTCCGAAGGAAGTGTAACCTCTTTGTCCGCCAATTCCTTCAATTTCATAGGATTGCTTCACTTCATCTGGCAAATCAAAAAAGTTTTTCACTTCTTTGTATAAATTTTCTGTCAGTTCATCCGACAAAAAATGTCCGCGAAGCGCAACAAAGCCAATTTCTTCGTAAGCTTCTCCTATTTCTTTAATAAATTTCTGTTTTCTTGCAGGATCTCCCGACAAAAAATCGGATAAATCTACACTTGGAATATTTTTCATAAGTCAAAAAGGATTTAAATTTTTAAAACGATAAAAAATTACTTTTCTTTTTTCACAATTGGAATCAGGTAACTTAAGGTATAGTTCATGCCGAATCCGGTATTGTTTAAATACACACTGTTAAAACCGGGAACGTGAAGATTTTTAAAATTCTCAGGTTCTTTGGTACTGATCATTTTTTTGAAACTAAAACTAAAACCCAGATACAAATTTTTTAGTGTTTCAGCCTTCATTCCAAAAACCAATTCTCCCCAATGCGCCGATAAATCTTTAAATTCGGTGTTTGGTTGCATTTCCACAGGAATAAAATAGGTTCCTTTTACATTTGGCGTGTAACTGTTCAATGTTTGGTTGAACAAACCAAAACCATATCGCATTCCTACATAAATTTCATTGGTCATTCCTACCCAGTTTTTATAGGCATTGTAGTTTACGCCAGCTTTAATATAAGAACCGTTTGTGGTGAAATTTATATAATCTTCCTTAGTGGTTTTGTCTTCATAACCCAATTCAACAGCCGCATAATAATTCCTTAAAATTCGAACATCGCCAACAAGTTCCAATCCTTTGGTGTCTTCGTCCAAAAACGAAATTAAAGGCTTGCTTAAGTCAACGCCAACGCGTATGCCATAACTTTCTTTAGTTATTATGGTATCGGCTTTTTGCTGGGCGTTTATTGTTGCCGAAACTAAAAAACTAATGAAAAATAGTAAGATGAGCTGCTGTTTCATTGTCTATGGTTGTATTTTTAATGATATCATTTTTAATCCAATTTGAGCTCCTGCTTTCTATCTGCAAGTTTTCGAAAATGGTTTTATAGCCGCAAGAGCGAGAAACAAACACATCTTTTCTGTTGTAGGTAAACAAAATTGAATCCGTTATTGCACCCGATTTAAATTTATAAAGCGTGCTGTTTTGGGTTAAATCTAACGGAATGGCGATAGAATCCAAAGATTTGTTGTCATAAACATTCCCTTTTCCATCAACCGAAACCGTTAAAGAAGCCACTACTTTTTTTGCGTCCGGAATTTCATTGTTATAAAAAACAACAATCAATTTTGGTGTGGTGGTTTCAATACAAATATCATCTTTTTCACAGTTTACAAGCGTAAAAGACAAGATGAATAACAATATTAAATATTTTCTCATAGTTGTTTTATTTTCAATTCCAAAAGTACAACATTTTCCACGTGATGCGTTTGCGGAAACATATCAACTGCCTGAGTTTTAACAATGTTGTAATGTTCTTTCATTAACGACAAATCGCGTGCTTGCGTTGCTGAATTACAACTTACATAAACAATGCGTTTTGGCGAAATTTCCAACAATTTCTCCACCACATTTTTATGCATTCCGTCACGCGGCGGATCGGTAATTACCACATCAGGCTGTCCGTGTTTTTTTATAAAACTATCGTTAAAAACATCTTTCATATCACCGGCAAAAAATTCAACATTGTTTATATTGTTCATTTTTGCATTTTGTTTTGCATCTTCAATGGCATCAGGAACCGACTCAACGCCAATCACTTTTTTGGCATTTTTGGCCACAAATTGTGCAATGGTTCCGGTGCCGGTATAAAAATCGTACACAATTTCATTGCCTGTTAAATTGGCGAAATCACGTGTAATTTTGTACAATTCGTAAGCTTGAGCAGAATTTGTCTGATAAAATGATTTTGCCCCAATTTTAAATTTAAGCCCTTCCATTTCTTCAAAAATATGAGCTCTTCCGCTGAATAAAATAATATCTTGATCGTATAAGGTGTCGTTTCCTTTCCCATTAATGACATACTGAAGCGAAGTAATTTGCGGAAATTCCTGAATCAATGCATTCAACAAAGCTTCCCTTTTTTTTGTAGCTTCTTGCAAAAACTGAATCACCACCATGATATCTCCCGTTGATGAAATACGGATCATTACAGTCCGTAAAAGTCCGGATTGTTCCCGCGGATTGTAAAATTCAATGTCGTTTTTTATGCCGAATTCCTTGATGAAATTTCTAATTTGATTGGAAGGATCTTCCTGTAAATGGCATTTTTCAATATCCAAAATTTTATCCCACATTCCTGCAATGTGAAAACCGCAGGCATTTCTGTTGTCAATTTCTTCTGTAGAATTTATTTCTTCCAACGTTAACCAACGGCTGTTTGAAAAAGAAAATTCCATTTTATTTCTGTAAAAATATATGTTGGAGCAACCTAAAATGGGCGTTGGCTCTGGCAAATCCAAATGTCCGATGCGTTTTAAATTGTTAATGACTTCCTTTTCTTTATAAGCCAATTGGTGTTCATAAGCCATATTCTGCCATTTGCAACCGCCGCAAAACTGAAAATGCTGACAAACAGGTTCAACACGTTTTTCTGAATATTTATGAAATTTTATGGCAGTGCCTTCAAAATAGGCTTTTCTTTTTTTTCCGGTTTTAATGTCAACAATATCTCCAGGAACCGCATTTGATAAAAATATAACACATCCATCTGGCGCCTTGGCAATTGTTTTGCCTTGTGCTCCTGCATCTGTCACTTCAATATTTTCAAAAATAAATTGTTTGTTTTTTCTTGCCATGTTGCAAATGTACCATTTTTCGCATAAAAAAAGCATCCCGTAATTCGGGATGCTTTCAATTAATAATTTTAACCTGTTTATTTTACACTGCTCATGTAAAGTGCCAATGCGGCAAGCTCTTCAGATGTTAAATTTTTTACAAAACCATCCAAATTTGCTTTCATAATGGCTACTTGGCCCGGATCTGTATCAACAATTGCTGGTGATTCTCCTTTCAAAAAGGCAACAATATTTCCGTTTTTTTCTGAGTAAATTTTATTGATTTCTTTGATGGATGGCCCAATTACTTTGACGTCTGGTTGGTGACAAGTCACACATGTTTTAGATGTGAATAATTCTTTTCCTAAAGCAAGATAATCATCCGAAGTTTTAATTTTTCCTGAAGCAGGAGCTTCAACCGGCGCTTCAACTTCTTGTTTTACTTCTTCTTTTTTTGTTTCACCACAGCTCGCAAAAAAGAAAGCTGCCAATCCTAATATCAATATTGATTTTTTCATTTTTTAAAATTTTATTTTTAGTTAATGCAAATTTATTCAAATTAATTCAATAGGAAAGTAAATTTTAACACAAACTTTACAATATTTTGCCAATCTTTTTCCAAAGGCAATTTTAACTGATAAAATAAACAATTAAGGCCATTTATAAGTTTGAAATATTTTGTAATTTGCACAAAATATGAGGATGATTTCTCTCCTGAAGGAGGAATTTAGGATTTTAAATTATAATTTATTACCAAGATGGTTTCAGAAAAAATTTCATCACAACAAGCTATTGATTTAGAAAATAATTACGGGGCACATAATTACCACCCTTTACCGGTAGTTTTAACCAAAGGAGAAGGTGTGTATGTTTGGGACGTGGACGGCAAGCGTTATTACGATTTTTTATCTGCGTATTCTGCTGTTAATCAAGGGCATTGCCACCCAAAAATAATTCATGCTTTAACTGAACAGGCAAGTACATTGACTTTAACTTCCAGGGCATTTTATAATGATGTGCTTGGCAAATATGAAAAATACGTGACCGAATTTTTTGGTTTCGACAAAGTTTTACCGATGAATACAGGTGCCGAAGCTGTTGAAACTGCGATTAAAATTTGCCGAAAATACGCTTATGAGAAAAAAGGAATTCCAGAAAACCAAGCGCAAATAATTGTTTGCAAAAATAATTTTCACGGACGCACAACCACCATCATTTCTTTTTCTAATGATGAAGATGCACGCAGAAACTTCGGACCATTTACAGAAGGTTTTATAAAAATTGACTTTGACAATCTTGAAGCGCTGGAAGAAGCCTTAAAATCGAGCAAAAATATTGCAGGATTTTTAGTGGAGCCAATTCAGGGAGAAGCTGGCGTTTATGTGCCTGCAGAAGGCTATTTGGCAAAAGCAAAAGCTTTGTGTGAAAAGCATGGTGTTTTATTTATTGCCGATGAAGTGCAAACTGGTATCGCAAGAACCGGGCGTTTATTGGCAACTTGCGGAAATTGCGATTGTGTTGACAAAAACTGTTCAGGTACACCTGAAGTTAAACCAGATATTTTAATTTTAGGAAAAGCATTGAGCGGCGGCGTTTATCCGGTATCGGCAGTTTTGGCGAATAACCACATTATGGAAGTTATAAAACCGGGACAACATGGATCAACTTTTGGCGGAAATCCTTTGGCTGCTGCAGTTGCCATTGCGGCGCTTAAAGTGATTAAAGAAGAAGCTCTGGCAGAAAATTCCGACAAATTGGGGAAACTTTTCAGAAGTGAAATGCAAAAATTTATTGAAACGCAAACGCTTATCAAACTGGTGCGCGGTAAAGGTTTGTTAAACGCCATTGTGATTAATGACACTGAAGACAGTTCAACGGCGTGGGATATTTGTTTAAAATTGCGCGACAATGGATTGCTGGCAAAACCTACTCACGGCAATATTATTCGTTTTGCGCCGCCTTTAGTGATGAATGAAGAACAACTTTTAGATTGCGTTTCCATCATTAAAAAAACAATTACGGAATTCGAATCATAAAAATGAATTTTGAATCCTTTCCCCATCCTTTCCAAAGGAAAGGGAGTTTGATTTGGAATTAAAGTCATATTTAGAACAAAAAAAATCGGAGTTTTCACTCCGATTTTTTTTATTTATCATTCAATCAATGTCTATAAATATTTTAGGAAGAAATCCATCATCTTTTCTTTAAGTTGGTAATGCATATTCACAAATGTTTTCATTTCGTCTTTTAATAATACCTGTTTTTCATGAAATTGCACATCATTCCTTTTTTCAATCTGGCCTTGATGAGCCAGTTCTCTCCTTTTCATTCGAATTCTATGCCTTAAATGACCCATAACCTCACGCTCACGGATTATTTTATTTTGAAAACCTTCCAATTGAACCAGAACCTCAATTCCGGGATTTCGCATCACAATATGCTCTAATTTTTCTTCAAAATAATCCATTTCACTTTCTTGAAACTTCAACTCTCTTTTCCAAACATCCAAGTTGAAGTTTAGATCACTTAAGAATACTAACTGACTTTCCATTTTCGAATCGGTTTTAAATTATTATACACTAAAATTCGTAATTTTCCATTGATTTTCTATTGATAAAAATCATAGAAACATCATAAAAAAAATTGTTGCTGAAACTTGTTCGATAAATTTACAAAAAAAGCGATTTAATTTAAATTAAATCGCTTTTAAATTTACAGAAAAATTAATTTTTAATTATTCTCTTTCTCTTCCTCCTCTTTTTTAGAAGTTTTGTTCCAAATTTTTATGTCATCTTTTATGGTAACACCCGATAAAATCTCAACATTAACACCATCTGAAATGCCAAGATCAACATCTCTTCTTTCAAATTTTTGATCTCCAATTTTAACTTCTACGTAAGGTTTTTCGGTTTTTTTGTCAAATTGCAACAAAGCCTCTTTTATGGAAAGCACGCTGTCCTTTTTTTCCAAAACGATATCGGCATTTGCACTGTAGCCTGCACGCACAAAAAATTCATCATCCAAAGTAACATCGCCTTTTATTTTAAACTGAACCGCACCGTTTTCTTCCGTACCTTTTGGTGCGATAAAGTTTAATTTTGCAGGATATTTTTTCTTTTCAATAGCGCCCAATGAAACTTCCAATACGGTTCCGTTTTTAATTTTCCCCACTTCCGCTTCATCAACTTTTCCTTCAAAAATCATTTTGGTCATATCGGCAATGGTTGCGATGGTGGTTCCTGCATTGAAGGTGTTGCTCTCAATAACCTGATTTCCAATACGTACCGGAATTTCCAATACAGTGCCTGATATTTCTGCTTTCACATAAGTATTCGCAGTTTCTCCCATTCCGGCAGCTGAACCCTTTTTAATAATATCTAAATTATTTTGGGCATTGTTTAATTCGGCTCTTGAATTGCTAAAATTCAATTCAGCGGTTTCAAAATCTTGTTTTGAGATGACCCCTTTTTCAAAAAGGCCTTTGTTTCTGTCGTACAAAGTTTTGGTGTTGTTATAGCGTAATTGAGCCGTTCTCACATTGCCTTGTGCGCTATTTAAGGATTGTACATTTGGAACAACCCTGATGGTGGCAATTAAGTCGCCAACTTTAACCTTTGCGCCTTCCTCCACATAAATACGATCTATAATTCCCGAAACTTTAGGTTTAAGTTCTACTTCTTCCAAAGGAATTACTTTACCCGTAGCGACCGTTTTTCTGATAATATTGGTTATAAATGGTTTTTCTGTTTCATATTCAATGGGAGATTTGCTGTTTTTTGCCCCAAACCAAGCCAAAACAGCGATAAGTGCTACGCCTATGGCTCCAAAAATTATAGTTTTTTTCATTAGTGATTGATTTTCAGTTTATGTTATTTTTTATTAAAAAATTGAAAGCTTTATTTAATTATCAATTGATTTACTCTTCTCTTAATGCTTCTATCGGCCTGATACTCACGGCGGTGTGCGCAGGAATTAGCCCGATTAAAGTTCCTAAAACCACCAAGGTTAACGCCGCAATTAATATTACGGGAATATCAACCGTTGGGTTTGACAAAGCCGCTTCTTCTCCTTGTCCTAATGTAGCGTCAATGATCATTAAAACAACACCTCCCGAAATGATTCCCAATGCTCCTGCAATACTTGTCAGAAATACCGATTCCAGAATAATTTGGCGCTTAATTTCCCAAGGTTTTGCGCCTAAAGCCCGTCTGATTCCAATTTCTTTTGTGCGTTCTTTAACGGTGATCAACAAAATATTTCCAATGGCAAATACACCCGCAATGAGTGTTGCAATTCCAACAAACCAGGTTAAAAACTGCATTCCTGTAATGAATCCAGTCACTTTTGCGATTTCTTTTCCTAAGTTAAAACTCCCGAATGCCCTTTCATCTTCCGGGTGCACTTTATGCCGGTTTTTAAGCAATAACTTCACATCTGCTTCAATTTGTGTAATATCAAATCCCGATTGCCCGGTAATCATCATCCAGCCAACATCGTCTCCTCTGTTGTAAACTTGTTGAAATGTGGTAAAAGGAATATGGATATTTCCTTGTGGACCGCCTCCGCCAATTTGACCCTTTTTATACATTCCGATAACTTTATAATTGATGTTGTTTATTTTGATGTAAGTTCCTATAGGCTGAACATCTTTGTCGAAAAGCTGTTTGTAAATTTCTTCTTCAATAACACATACTTTTTTCTTTTCAATTATATCGTTATGGTTGATAAACCTTCCGTGAACCATATCCATTTTCTGAACCTCATCAAGTTCCGGATAATCGCCAAAAATTCCGAAGTTTCCCGATTTAAAATCATTTACCGCCAACGCCTGATCCTGAAGACGCGGCACCACAAATTCCAACCCCGGAATTTCTTTTTTGATACTCTCTAAATCAGCCATTTTAAGCGTAAGTGCTTTACCTTCTTGAAAACCTTTAAATGGTTTACTGGTTTGTTGCGCCCAAACAAAAACACTGTTGGTGGCAAAATTTCCAAATAATGTATTGAATTTATTTTCAACGCCTTTTGCGGCACCCAATAAAACAACCAGTAAAAAAATACCCCACATTACACCAATAATGGTTATGGCAGTTCGCGTTTTATTTTTGCGAATGCTGCTGTATATTTCTTGCCACGTATCTACGTCAAATAAAAATTTTATCATATTACTCGTCGTTTAATGCTACTATTGGTTTGATGCCTGCGGCTCTTTTTGCCGGAATATATCCTGCAATGGTACCTGCTATAATTAGCACTATTGTTGCGCCAACAACCACATACGTTTCTACACTCGGGTTCAAAATAAAATACTTTTCCAATCTGTCTCCCAATCCTTTTAAAGCAAATACACCAATTAATAAGCCTGTGTAACCAGCCAAAGCAGTGATAAAAATAGATTCCATCATTATCATTCCAATAATAGAACTTGGCGTTGCGCCCAATGCTTTTCTGATGCCCAATTCTTTGGTGCGTTCTTTTACGATATAAACCATAATATTGCTGATGCCGATAACACCTGCAATTAAAGTTCCTATTCCAATAAAAAGTATAATGATATTTAAAACGCCCATAAATTGCTGCACATTTTTGGCGCCTTCAGCATAATTCTGAACCCGAATGGCCGATTGGTCTTGTGGGTCAACTTTGTGTTTTTCTTTCAGCACTTCCGTCAACATATTTGAAAACGCAATGGCTTCCTCAATATTTAATTTCGGATTGAAGGTTAACCCAAATCTGTCCAACTCGTCGTTGGGTTTATAAATTCCCTGTAAAGTTGTGAAAGGCGCATAAATAAAACGCTCATCGTTATCGCCACCGGGATCGCTAAAAACACCAACCACACGGTAAGAAAGTCCGTCGAGCACAATATTTTTTCCCAATGCCGACAGATTTCCGAACAAATCTTTTTCAACCAATCTTCCTATGGCAATTACTTTTCCTTTGTTTTTGATGTCCAGCACGCTCAAAAATCTTCCGTCTTCAATCACAGCCGATTCCAGCGGAAGATAATCAGGGTAAACGCCTCTTACTGTATATTGATTTTGTTCACCTTTGTAAGATGCTTGGGATAATTGTTCAATATTCGGACTAAAAAACTGAATGTCATTTTCAAACTTTTCATTGATGAATTTAGAATCGTCATTTCTGAATTGGATTTGTCTTCCGCTTTGCAATCCTTTATAAGGTTTTGTGGTATTTCCTGATCTTATATAAATTGAATTTTGGGAATCTCCCGCAAATTGTTTTTCAAAAGTATGTTTCAATCCGTTTCCTATCCCAAATAACAGCGTAAACAATAAAATGGCAAATGCAATGGTAAAACCAGAAAGTGCGGTTCGCAGTTTATTTTTGCGAATGGTCTGAAAAATTTCTTGCCAACGATCTAAGTCAAACATAATTTATACGTTAACTTTTTTATTTACTTTTTCATCACTAATGATCACGCCATCTTTTAACCTAACTATTCTGTCGGTTTCAGCGGCAACATCCTCTTCGTGGGTAATTACAAAAACAGTCATTCCCTCGCGGTTGATTTCTTTTAGCAATTCCATCACTGAATGTGTGGTAGTTGAATCCAAAGCACCGGTTGGCTCATCGGCCAAAACTACTTTGGGATTGGTAACCAAAGCACGTGCAATGGCAACGCGTTGTTTTTCACCACCCGACAGTTCACTCGGTAAATGTTCTGCCCGGTCTTTTAAGCCTACTTTGTCCAAATATTGCAAGGCAATTTTATTTCTTTCCTTTCTCCCTATTCCTTGATAATATAGGGGTAACGCAACATTTTCTAAGGCACTTTTATAGTTGATCAGATTAAAGGACTGAAATACAAAACCTAAAAATTTATTTCGAAGAATTGCTGCTTTTTTCTCATCCAAATTTTCTATTAATTGTCCGTTCAAGTAATAATTTCCTGTATCATGGCCATCCAGTAAACCAACAATGTTTAACAGCGTAGATTTTCCGGAACCGGAGGAACCCATTATCGATACAAATTCACCTTCTTTAATATGTAAATCCAAGCCTTTTAAAACGTGAAGAGAACCTTTTCCTATTGGATAAGATTTATGAAGTTTTTCAATCCTAATCATTTGGTTAATGTTTTAACAAATTTAAAAATTGTTGGTGGGCGTGATTATTAATATTAAGTTAAATGACAATTTCATTTTAAATCAATAATTTTGCTTTATGGACAATTTTGAAAACAAATCAATTATTTTTTTTGACGGTGTTTGCAACCTTTGCAATGCATCGGTAATTTTTGTGATCAAACACGACAAAAAAGCACAATTTTTATTTGCTTCATTTCAATCAGACGCCGCAAAAGAAATATTGTTACATTTCAATTTGAAAAATTTGAATGGAGGCAGCATAATTTTGGTTGAAGGCCAAAAAGTATATGATAAATCAACGGCCGCGCTCAAAATCGCCAAACGTTTAGATGGCGGATATAAGGCCTTTTATGCTTTTTTTATAGTGCCGAAAATTTTTCGGGACTGGGTTTACGATATTATTGCAAAAAACCGTTATCGCTGGTTTGGCAAAAGGGAAAGTTGCCTGATTCCTTCCGTAAAATTAAAAAATAGATTTTTGGATTAACTGCGCATCATTATGATTCCGGATAATGGTCATCCCATTCTTTTACCTTAGGATTGTCAAGTTTCCCCAATGATTTTGCAACTATCATTGAAACTACGGCATCTCCTGTAACATTTATGGTAGTTCTGCACATATCCAACGGCCTGTCAATGGCGAAAATTAAGGCCAAACCGGCTTCAGGAATCCCGGCTTGCGCCAAAACAATCACCAACATCACCATGCCTGCGCCCGGCACAGCAGCTGACCCAATACTTGCCAATGTTGCGGTAACAATAATTCCCAATTGTACCGATAAAGACAATTCCATGCCAAAAGCCTGTGCAATAAAAACTGCTGCTACAGCCTGATACAGACTTGTCCCGTCCATATTTATAGTGGCGCCAATTGGCAACACAAAACTGCTCACTTCTTCATCTACGCCCAAATGTTCTGTAACTCTTTCCATGGTTACCGGTAAAGTAGCCGCACTGCTGCTGGTTGAAAAAGCCAATAATTGTGCGGGTGAAATCCCTTTAAAAAAGTATGAAGGCGTTTTTTTAGTGAATATCCATACTATCAAAATATAAAAAGCCAATATAAGTGACAAACCTAAAATAACAGTAAATGCATACCAAATAAGGGCTTTAAACAAATCCAGGCTTGGCGATTCAACTACCAAAGCTGCCAGCAAGGCAAAAACGCCGTAAGGTGCCGCAAGCATAATTAGATCTATCATTTTGAGGATGACCTCATTAAAACCATCAAAGAATTTTTTTACCGGTTTTGATTTTTTCTCAGGAATTAAAATTAAACCGACACCAAAAAAGATGGCAAAAAATATCACCTGAAGCATATTTTTATTTTCTGAAGCCGCACCAAAAATATTATCCGGAACAATTTCTACGAGTGCCTGCAACGGACCGCTTTCCTTTTGTTTTGATGCCTCTTGTTTATATTTATCAGCATCTTCGCTGTAGTTTTGAACCAATTCTTGTCGGGTATTTTCAGAAATAGAAGCTCCTGGTTTAATAATGTTAACCAACAATAACCCAATAGACACTGCAATTACGGTGGTAATAATATAAATCCCAATGGTTCTCCCGCCCATTTTAGAAAGTTTTGAAATATCCTTTAAATCGGAAACACCCTTTATAAGCGAAGCCAAAATTAATGGCACTGCAATGAGTTTTAATGAATTGATAAAAATGGTACCCAAAGGTTTTATCCAATCCCTGACAATTTCGCTCCCTCCTTCAAATTGAGTCATGATGAGTCCAACTAAAACACCCAAAACCATTCCCAACAATATTTGCCAGTGCAATGCTATTTTTTTCATCTTTTTAAATTTTATGTTTAATTGGTAAAAGGTGTTGCCTTCAGGTAGACAGGCCTGCCTGCCCAACAGGCAGGTTCGCCATTAATAAGTCTTTTGTGTTTCGAAATTTGTAATTCTCGTTTCATTTAACCAGTTTAAAAATCTTCGAAATATAGTAAATTCCCAACAATAAAAATAAATTTAAATGTCGTTTAAAAAGCCCCTTTTTTAAAATGAAATTAAAAGCAAAAAACAGCAGCAATTGCGGTTAAATTGTATAATTATCGTCCCAATTTTTTACCTCAGGGTCGTGAAGTTTATCCAGTGATTTTGCAACAATCATGGAGACTGTTGCGTCTCCGGTTACGTTAACTGTTGTTCTGCACATATCCAAAGGCCTGTCAATGGCAAAAATCAATGCCAAGCCAGCTTCCGGAATTCCGGCTTGCGCCAAAACAATCACCAGCATCACCATGCCTGCGCCCGGCACTGCCGCCGAACCAATGCTTGCCAAGGTTGCGGTAACAATAATTCCCAATTGCACACTTAAAGACAAATCCATGCCAAAAGCCTGGGCGATAAAAACCGCTGCCACAGCCTGATACAGACTGGTCCCGTCCATATTTATAGTGGCACCAATAGGCAACACAAAACTGCTCACTTCTTCATCAACACCCAAATGCTCTGTAACTCTTTCCATGGTTACCGGCAAGGTTGCTGCGCTGCTGCTGGTTGAAAAAGCCAATAATTGTGCCGGTGAAATTCCCCTAAAAAAGAATGAAGGGCTTTTTTTTGCAATTAACAATACCATTCCATTGTAAAAAGCAATCATGAGTGCCAAACCTAAAATAACGGTAAAAGCGTACCAAATAAGAGCCTTAAATAAATCTATGCTCGGCGATTCAACCACCAAAGCCGCCAACAAGGCAAAAACACCAAAAGGCGCGGCGAGCATAATAAGGTCAATCATTTTAAGGATGACTTCATTAAATCCGTCAAAGAATTTTTTTACCGGTTTTGATTTTTTCTCAGGAATTAAAATTAATCCAACTCCAAAAAAGATGGCGAAAAATATGACTTGAAGCATATTTTTATTTTCTGAAGCTGCGCCAAAAATATTATCCGGAACGATATCTACCAAAGCCTGCAACGGGCCGCTTTCTTTTTGTTTAAAAGCTTCTTCTTTATATTTATCGGTATCGCCACTATAATTTTGAACCAATTCCTGACGTGTTTGCTCAGAAATTGAATTTCCTGGTTTGATAATGTTTACTAAAAATAATCCTATTGATACAGCAATTACTGTGGTTAGCAAATAAAGACCAATGGTTCTTCCTCCCATTTTAGACAATTTTGAGATATCCTTTAAATCAGACACGCCTTTTATAAGCGATCCCAAAATTAACGGCACGGCAATAAGTTTTAATGAATTGATAAAAATAGTGCCCAAGGGTTTTATCCAATCCCTTACAATTTCACTTCCTCCTCCAAATTGTGTCATGATGAGTCCAACTAAAACACCCAAAAACATTCCAAGCAATATTTGCCAGTGCAACGCTATTTTTTTCATTCAAAAGTTTTTAAATTTTTGGAAAGATAAAAAATTTAGGTGACAATAAATGAAAAATGCGCCATTTGGCGCATTTAATGATAACTATTTAAACGATTAAAATTGATATCGTAAAGAAAGCGCAATGTCTAAATCAGTATCTTTTCCATAGTTTCCAATTAGCCCTATCTCAGGTCTAAAATCTAATGAAATTAACAATGGGATATCAAAATCATATTCAATGCCAATATTTCCGTCGGCATTCAAAAATAGCCCTTCGTCATCATTTCCAATATAATTATTATCGTGACTCCAAGATCCAATTCCTGCTCCAAAACCGGCATACCAATTAAATCCTCCATCAATATTCCAAACCCACTGGTGAATTCCGGTTAATTTAAAAGCGTCAGAATATTTATTACTTCTGAAACCCAAATCCAGTTCTAAACGGGTATTTTTACCCAATTCGCGCTGATAAGATATTTCACCGCCAAAACCATCGTTGTCACCCAAACGCACACCAAGGGCATTTCTTGCAATGTCTTGGGCATTAACTGTAAAAATGGTTCCTATTAAGAATGCCGACATAAAAAGTAATTTCTTCATAAATTTTGTGTTTTTAGATTTTTATTGAACATTTTTCTTTTTAAAATTATAATAAAAACGAGAATAGTCTAAATATATTTTAAATTATTTAAGGTAAAAATTGAATAATATTTTAATTGAAAGAAATATTATTTATAACTTTAGTTAGAAAATTTTAAAAAAACTATAAAATGGAAAAATTATTAGATCTATTAAACAGTGATTTAGGAAAATCATTGGTTAGTAATACAAGTGCGCAACTTGGACAGGACAAAAGCAAAACAGCTTCTGCATTGAACACTGCATTACCTTTAATATTGGGAGCCATGAAAAATAATGCTTCAACTAAGCAAGGTGCACAAGGCTTATTGGGCGCTTTATCTGGTAAACATGATGGCAGCTTATTAAATAATATTGGAGGTCTGCTTGGAAATAGTGATGTTTTAAATGACGGTGCCGGAATTTTAGGCCATGTTTTTAACGGTAAGGAACAAAACGTTGCAAAAGCCGTTAGTGCAAAAAGCGGAATGGACGCCAGTTCATCAATGGATTTATTAAAAATGGCAGCGCCTTTTGTTATGGCATATTTAGGTAAACAAACGCGTCAACAAAATGTTAATGATGAAAATGGCCTTGGAAATCTAATTGGTGGCATGTTGGGCGGAGGAGCTCAAAAAGAACAAAGTTTAATCACTAAAATATTAGATTCCAATGGTGACGGAAGTGTTATTGATGATTTAATTGGAATGGCTTCCGGGAAAAAAAAGAAAGGTGGAATTGGAGGTTTATTTGGAGGTTTGTTTGGAAAATAAATAATAATATTAAAACTAATTTAAAAGGCCACGTTCAAAACTTGGCCTTTTTTTTATTAAAATTTCCTTTTAAAAAATATAAATGTATTTTTGCCCCGAAAATAAAATAAATGGAAAAATTAAAACAACGCTGGGGATTAACTTCTAACTTTCAAGTTCTCTTAATCATTATCGTTTTTTCTGTAAATGGTTCTTTTGCTGCCTGGGTTGCAAAACCGGTAACTGAATTTATAGGTTTATACAAAGAAACCACCAATCCTTGGTTGTTTTGGCCGGTAAGAATTGTGTTGATCTTTTTGATTTATCAACTTACATTGCCATTGGTAGGATTTCTTTTCGGACAATATAAATTCTTTTCTGCATTTTCGAAAAAAACGCTTTCAAGAATGGGTTTTAAACGATTTTTTAAAGAAGCCTAAGCTACTTTCCCTTTTTTATAAGGTAGTTGTAAATCCACGTTAGGGTAAATGTGGGCAAAAAATCGGTTCCAAAAATACCAATTTCTTCAACAAAAGAAATGATTCCCACTCCTTTTCCCAAAATTCCTCCATACATTTTGTAAATTAAAAATGCTGATAAAGGTGCCCAAACAACATCCGAAAATTCCCCAATAAACGGAATTGCGAAAGAAAGCATTCCCACTCCATCAAAAAGAATACTTAACAACAGATGTTTGTATTTATTAGACATCATTAATTATTTTTCAGATAAATACAATTAAAATAAGTTTAAAAATTTGGGCGTTCCCCGCTAAAAAGCGGTCGGGCGTTACGTTGCAATCCGTCATTGCGAGCGGAGCGTGGCAATCTGTTGAAGATATCGCTAAATATGCTCGCAAAGCCGGGATTTTCACTTCACTCCCTAACGCAAATCGAATTACTGCAAAAAAATTATAGTTATTTAATAGTTCCCTGTTCATTCAAAAAACACCCTAAAAATCAATTATTTTTTTAACTTATCCTTATATTTTTTGATGAATTTATCCAATTTCGGATTGATAACCGCCACGCAATAACCTTGATTTTTATTGTTATTGTAATAATTTTGATGGTAGGCTTCCGCTTCATAAAAAATATCAAATGCAGTCACTTCAGTGACAATTTTCTTATCAAAAACTTTGGCGTCGGTCAACGATTTAATAAATGCTTCGGCAACTTCTTTTTGCGCTGTTGAATGGTAAAATATGGCTGATCGGTATTGGGTGCCAACATCATAACCCTGTCTGTTTAAAGTTGTTGGGTCATGCGTTGCAAAAAACACCTCCAAAATTTCCTGAAAAGTTATTATTTTAGGATCAAATTGAATTTGTATCACTTCTGCATGTCCGGTTTCTCCTGAAGTAACTTCATTGTAGGTTGGATTTTTAACCTTTCCTCCTGAATAACCTGATGTTACTTTTTCAACGCCATTTAATCTTTGAAAAATGGCTTCGGTACACCAAAAACAACCGTTTGCCAACGTGGCGATTTCTAATTTATCTGACATTTTCGATTTTTTTGTTAGTATGGATTGTGCATCAATGTTCGCTGTTGCAAAAATCAGAAATATTATAATTATTTTTTTCATTCCTTAATCTATTTTTAAATAAGTCGGAATTGTTTGAAATAATTACATACCGTTTGGAATTAATTTTCTTGGAAACTGCACCAAACTTTCCGCGCCATTTGCTCCTACACTAACCACGCCAAACAAGAAATTATCAATGAGAATATTTTTCAACGTATAATCGGTTGTTTTACCAACAAATCGGCTGTATTGCCATTGTGGCGAAGTGGTGTCTCTCCAATATATTTTATAGCCAATGCTGTTTTTATCGGCAACGGCGTCCCACTTTAATCGGGTTGATGGCTCCACGGCACCAGCAATCATCACGTTTTGTGGTTCTAAGGGCGCAGCCGCCAATGAAGCCAGCGTTAAACAATTTACCGCGGTTAATTTTGCGGCATAGTCAAAGTTTACGCCTTCAATTACATCGCCGTATTTTATGCCATTTTCAACCCTGAGATCTTGGTGTTGACGGTTGTAATTTTCGTGGGTTTCCATAATTCTCACGCCTGTATAACCTTCGTCATTAAAAGGTCGGTGATGGCCGCCGCGCCCAAATCGGTCGAGTCTGTAAATCATAATTGGTTTTAAATTGGTCATATATTGTTCGGCCAATTTTGCCACATAACGTGCCAATTGACGCGAAGTTCCGTCCACTTCACCGCCATAAAAACGCATACTGTTACGCTCTCTTTCAGTAGTTTGTACCGATATGGCCTCAGAAAAAATCCGGAAAGTGCTGTTATCAATAACACCGTCAACTCCTTCAATGTTGCCAATCATATCATTGTTTAACACCGCGATAATGTCCCAATTATTTTCTTTGGCATATTTTGCCATAATTTTTCCGCCGTACAAACCTTGTTCTTCACCCGACAAACCCACATAAATAATGGAAACAGGAAATTTATATTTACTCAAAACACGTGCAGCTTCAATGGCCCCCGCCAGTCCGGTTGCGTTGTCGTTTGCGCCGGGCGAATCTGACGTAAAATTATTAACATCAGAAACTCGGGAATCTATATCCCCAGCCATAATTACATAACGGTTTGAATAGGTTGTACCGCGTTGAATAGCCATCACATTCACCACTTTGGTGTCTGTAATAATTCGGCTTCCGTCCGCTTTTACCAAATCACCCAAATAACTCACTTCCAAACAGTTATTGCAATTTTTTGAAACTTCTTCAAAAGCAGCTTTAACCCAACGGCGCGCTGCGCCAATTCCCCGGGTTTTAGAAAGAGTGTCGGACAAGGTATGTCTGGTTCCAAAATTCGCCAATTTTACGATGTCTTTTTCCAAGCGTTCTGCAGAAGGTGCTGTAGAAATTTCAATCAATATTTTTTCTATTTCAGATTGCGAAAATCCGGTGGTGCTTATGGCTAAAAAAAGCACAATCATCTTAAATTTAATTGTTTTCATTTTTATATCAGATTATATTTTTAAAATTACTTTACTAATGTTTGCTATATTTAAACTATGAAATTCAGTCGAAATTTGCATTTAACCGCTAAGATCGCTAAGAAATTATCAATTTTTAATTGTAATTAAAAAAAATTTAATTCTAAAATCGTAAATCGTAATCCCGATAGCTATCGGGACGCAATTCAATTCGCGTTAAGGATTGAAATGGAAATCCTTTTTATGGGTTTTTCACCCATAAAAAGATTGCAATAAAAAGCCTGACCCTTGCGGTAACGCCAAAAAAACTATTATTCACTTTTGATTTTATAATTTGCCATTTTGATTAAATATTCTCTAAAGTACTCACCACCATTTCAAGCATTTCTTCGGTAAAATCCAAATGGGTAACCATCCGCAATTTACCTTGTCCCATAGAAATCAATGAAATTCCGGCTTTATTTAAACGATTTATAAAATCCTCTTCATTGATGGAATCGATCACGTTAAAAATAACAATATTGGTTTCAATAGGCTCCACATATTTCACCAATTTACAATTTTGAAGCGCCACGCCAATCACTTTTGCGCGGGTGTGATCTATAGCCAAACGGTCGATGTGATTGTCCAACGCATAAATCCCGGCAGCGGCCAAATAGCCGACCTGACGCATAGCGCCGCCAAATATTTTTCGGATTCTCAAAGCCTTTTGAATATGAAGTTTAGAGCCCAGCAACACAGAGCCAACGGGTGCTCCCAAACCTTTTGACAAGCAAACTGAAATGGTGTCGAAAATTTTGCCATATTGTTTAGGTGTTTCATTTTTAGCCACCAAAGCGTTAAATATTCGTGCGCCATCCATATGGAATGCTAAATGATGATCTGTGCAAATTTGTTTAATTTTTAACAATTCTTCAAAATCCCAGCAAGCGCCTCCGCCTTTATTGGTGGTGTTTTCCACCACAACCAAACTTGCCCAAGGCACGTGAATGTCGGCTCTGCCAGAAACAGCATCAAACAATTGTTTTGCGGTGAACATGCCACGATTACCATCAATTAAATGGGAAGTGACTCCCGAATTAGCCGCAGCGCCGCCGCCTTCAAAATTATAGACGTGAGCCCATTTATCGCAAAACATTCTGTCGCCATGTTGCGTGTGAAGTTTAATCGCAGTTTGGTTTGCCATGGTTCCCGAAGGAAAAAACAAGGCATCTTCCATGCCAAACATTTTCGCCATTTTTACCTGTAATTTATTGACTGTTGGGTCGGTTTTAAAAACATCGTCACCAACTTCAGCTTCCATCATTGCTTTTAGCATTCCTTTGGTTGGCTTGGTGACGGTGTCGCTTATTAAATTTATTTGCATGATTTAAATTTGAGATTTATTAATTTATATAGGATTAGAAATTTTAATTAAAACCATTAATTCTGTCTTTTCAGAAGAAAAAAGATTTTACCCAAAAATACCATAATTAGTTTGATTGAAATATAACGAATCAAATTTATTTGCAAAGTTTAAAAATGAAAAGGTATTTTTGTAATTCTAAATAAAAAAATGATCACAGACGAACATATCAATAAATTACAGGAACGCATTGGCAGGTTAAAAACGTATCTTGAAATCGATAAAAAAGCCATTGAAATTTCGAACGAGGAAGAACTCACCGGAAATCCGGCATTTTGGAACAATCCACGTGAAGCTGAAATTGTGATGAGAAATCTTCGATTCAAAAAAAAATGGGTGGAAGATTTTAATTCCATTTTAACCCATTTTGATGAAGTTTCGGTGTTATTGGATTTTTATGCGGAAGGCGAAGTGACCGATAAAGAAGTTGAACAGCAATATGACACCACAATTTCTTTGCTGGAAGACCTGGAATTTAAAAATATGCTTTCCGATGAAGGCGATAATTTAAGTGCCGTGCTACAAATTACTGCCGGAGCGGGCGGTACGGAAAGCTGTGATTGGGCCCAAATGCTGATGCGTATGTATTTGATGTGGGCAGAAAGCAAAAAATATAAAGTCAAAGAACTGAATTTTCAGGAAGGCGATGTCACCGGCATTAAAACGGTTACCATAGAAATTGAAGGCGAATTTGCTTTTGGCTATTTAAAAGGAGAAAACGGCGTGCACAGATTGGTACGGATTTCGCCATTCGACAGCAATGCAAAACGCCATACTTCATTTGCATCGGTATATGTTTATCCGCTTGTTGATGACAGTATTGAAATCGAAATAAATCCTGCTGATATTGAAATTATAACTTCACGCTCAAGCGGTGCAGGAGGCCAAAATGTGAATAAAGTAGAAACAAAAGTACAACTTACACACAAGCCTACCGGCATTCAATTGTCTTGTTCCGAAACACGCTCACAACATGAAAACAGAGAACGTGCACTTCAAATGCTGAAATCGCAACTGTATGAAATTGAATTGAAAAAACAACAAGAAGCCAGAAGCGATATAGAAGCCGGAAAAATGAAAATTGAATTTGGATCACAAATCAGAAATTATGTTTTACATCCTTATAAATTGGTGAAAGATGTGAGAACCGGCTATGAAACTGGAAATGCAGAAGCTGTTTTAAATGGCAATCTAGACGGTTTTATAAAAGCCTATTTAATGCAACAAGGACAAAAAGAAAACAAAAATGAAATGTAATGTAATGACTCACAGAATTGATACTGTAATTTTTGATTTAGGCGGCGTACTTGTCGATTGGAAACCGGAATATTTGTACAGAAAAGTGTTTAACGGCAACGAAAAAAAAGTGCAATGGTTTTTAAACAACGTATGCACAAGTGCTTGGAATGCCGAACAAGATGGCGGCAGAACCATTGAAGAAGCTGAAAATATTAAAATCGCGGAATTTCCCGAACACGAAGATTTAATTCGTTTATTCTACGCTGAATGGCATCAAATGTTTTCTGGACCTATTGAAGAAAATGTCGCATTGTTTAAAGCGTTAAAAGCTTCAGGGAACTATAAAATTTATGCGCTCACAAACTGGAGCGCCGAAAAATGGGCGTTGGCGCTGGAATTGTTTCCGTTTTTTAATTATTTTGACGGTGTGGTAGTTTCCGGACAAGAAAAAATGCGCAAACCATATCCAGAAATTTATAAATTAATTATTAATCGATTTCAAATAAATCCAGAAAAAACTATTTTTATTGATGACAATGAGGAAAATGTCATCGCTGCAAAAGCATTAAAATTACACGGAATTCATTACAAATCGGCACAACTACTGCTGAAAGAATTTCATTCCTTTAAACTGATCTTTTAATATTTTGGTATTTATTCTAAGTTTTTCATAACAAACAGTAATTTTCATTGGCTAAATTGTTGTTTATTGACAATAATGTGTATTTTTACCTTTATGAAAAACGATGTTATTCGTTAAATTAACGATTAAAAAAGCTATGAATTTTAAAATATGTTTTTTTCTATGAGAAGACTATTATTATTAACGCTAATTGTATTTACCCCAATACTCAGTTTTAGCCAATCAAATAATAACCCCACTTACACCATTACAGGAAAAATAATTGATGCCGCTTCAAAAAAGTCATTGGAGGATGCTACCATTATTTTTAAAAGCATCGATTCCAATCTCATAAAATTTGGGGGAATTACAAATCAAAAGGGCAATTTTTCCATTGATGTTGATAAAGGAACCTATCGTGTTTCTGTGGAATTTATATCCTATGAAACAAAAATTCTGAACCTTTCTTCAATAAATCGAAATTTTAATTTGGGTGTAATTGAATTGGAGTTGGATACGGAAATTTTAAATGAAGTTGAAATTGTTGGCGGAAAGAAAACTGTGGACATTAAATCCAATAAAATTGTGTTTAATGTGGATAAAAGCGTGGCATCAAACAGCGGAGTAGCTACAGATATTTTAAACAACATTCCATCTGTAAACGTTGATCCCAATGGCGGCATCACTGTGCAAGGCCAAGGAAACGTGCAAGTGATGATTAATGGCAAAATTTCTTCCTTGTCAAAATCGGATGCTTTAAAATCATTGCCGGCAGGTTCCATTGAAAAAATTGAAGTCATTACAAATCCGGGCGCAAAGTATGATGCTTCTGCGTTAAGTATTATCAATATCATTCTAAAAAAGGGAAAAGACATAGGTTTAAACGCATCGTTAACTGCAACAGGAGGCTATAAAGATTATTATGGCGGATTAATTACATTAAACAATAAATCAAAAAACCTAAACTTTTTTATCAATACTTCCTTCAATCACAACAATCCGATTACCGAAGCATCCTATGAAAATGAATATTTTGTGAACAATGTTACAACTTCATTTTTAGATGAAAACAGCGAGTTCAACAGTAAAAAGGATGCTTTTTATGGAACTATAGGTACCGATTTCTATTTGTCCAAAAACACGACGCTGTCAACAAGTGTTAATTTTCAAAATGTAATTAACAAAAGCAACACGTTAACATCTTCAAGTATTTTTAATGCAGCAAAAGAACCAACAGCAACCAATGACAGGACGCATATTGGAAAATTGGAAAATGAACTGTATGAATTTGTGGTTGATTTTGAGCACAATTTCAAAAAAGAAGGCCAGCAATTAACTTTCAGTACGTTATTTTCAAGAGATCTTGATGATATCACCAATACAATATCCAATACCAATGCAGCTTTCACCAACGAAGCCTACACCGAAAAAAATAAACTGCAGAACACTTCGTTTGAAATTAATTTCACCAATCCAATAGGTAAAACTTCTGCATATTATGTTGGTTATAAAGGCAATATTAGTGAAGTTCCTTTCAGGTATTCCAGCGCTACGGTAAATCGCAATATTGATTATTCCGAAAATTTGAACGCCGTGTATGTTGAATTTGAAAATACTGGGGATAAATTTTATTATGGATTGAGCATCAGGGCTGAATTTTTAGAACTGAAAGCCGATTATTTATATTTAAACACCACGCAAAAAAACAATTTTGATAAAATTTTCCCAACCGTTTATTTAAAATATACGCTAAGCGATTCAAAAAGTTTAAGCCTAAGTTTTTCCAAAAAAATGAATTCGCCATCTTATGGTCAACTCCAGCCTTTTGAACAAAAATATAGCGAAACAACATCCTTTATTGGAAATCCGGCTTTAAACCCAATTTATATTGATGCCGCAAATTTTGGATATATGTACAATGGCAATAAAATGATGTTTTCATCTTCCCTGTTTTATCAGAGATTTAATAATTATTGGGAAAATGTGACTTACGAAACCGGCGAACAAATAAATGGGGTGAATAAAATTATTACAACCCCGGTTAATGTTGGGAAACTAGATTATTACGGTATTGACATGACCACAACTTATAAACCTGTCAAGATTTTAAACTTTACAGGAAATATAAACCTTTACAATTTGGATCAATCAGGGTTTTATGAAACGGTAAATTTAGCCAATGAAACCATTGTTAAAAATTACAATCACGCCAGTTTTAATGGTTCATTCAGTTTATTGACACAATTAAAAATACCCAAAGTATTTGATTTTCAAGTAAATGCAAAACATTTTTTAATTTCCAAAGGCGCCTATTCCACAAGAAAAGCTTACACTTATGCTAGCGCCGCCATCAATAAAGACTTTTCTAACAATGATGCATCCATCAGTTTAACGATTAATGATATTTTTAAATCAAATAAAACAGCCAGAGACCGATTTGACGCTAATTATTTCTCAAAAAGTTTGATAGAAGATAAATACAGAACCATATTGCTTTCATTTACTTACCGGTTTAACCAAAGCAAAAAGGACCGTAAAATAGATTTTGATAAAAAAGAAATCAAACCAAATTATTAATCATTATTTTTAGAAAAATTAAAATGATGAAACGAGCCATAACAAATTTTGATATACAGTACAGTGTTTAATGGCGAACTGCATCTGTACCAATAAAAAATAAAATATAACAGATGAAACGAGCCATAACAAATTTTGATATACAGTACAGTGATTAATGGCGAACTGCATCTGTACCAATAAAAAATAAAATATAACAGATGAAACGAGCCATAACAAATTTTGATATACAGTACAGTGATTAATGGCGAACTGCATCTGTACCAATAATAAATAAAATATAACAGATGAAAATTTATCACAATCCGCGTTGCGGAAAAAGCCGGGAAGGTTTGGCCATTTTACAGGAATCCAAACTGCCATTTGAAATTGTCAATTACTTGGAAAATCCGCTTTCAAAAGACGAATTATCAAAAATTATAAAATTATTGGGCATTTCTCCTATGGATTTGGTTCGAAAAAACGAAGCCATCTGGAGAGAAAACTTCAAAGATAAAAATCTGTCGGATTCAGAAATCATTACTGCAATGGTTGAAAACCCAAAACTCATTGAAAGACCTATCGTAATCAACAAAGACAAAGCAGCAATTGGGCGTCCACCGGAACTCCTAAAATCCATATTATAAAATTTTATGAGTTTATTAACAGTATTAAGTCTTTAAAAAATCGAACATAATTAGTGCTTTATTTGGTTTTTTATTTTTGTAATTTATTTATGATCAGTGGTTTATAAATTTTATATTTGACAAATCTCCATTATTGAATCTTTTCATTTCTCTTCACAGTCGTTAACACTAGTTAACATAAAATTAATGTTGCAACATGTATCTTTGCCTAAAATTAACCTATAATATCATTCATGAAAAAAAGTATATTTCTATTAATAATAAGCATTTTCACACTTAATTTATCAGCGTCAAATACCGATCCTCTTGAAAAAATTATGTTAACAGGAAAAGTTATCGACAATGACACCAAACAACCATTAGAATACGCCACCATCGTCATTAAATCTTTAGATGGTAAAATAATTACCGGTGGAATCACAGACACCAAAGGCGAATTTAGCATTCAAGTTGTAAAAGGCGTTTACGATATTTCCATAGAATTTATTTCATTTAAAACGAAAACCTTCAAAAGAAAGGAAATTGCCGGAAATACCGATTTAGGCACCATTACCTTGGAAGTTGATGCACAAACTTTAAATGAAGTGGTGGTGGTTGCCGAAAAAAGCACTGTTGAAATTAGATTGGACAAAAAAATATACAATGTTGGAAAAGACATGACCGTAAAAGGCGGAACTGCCAGCGATGTTTTGGACAATGTTCCTTCGGTTTCTGTGGATGTGGAAGGAAACGTAAGTTTGCGCGGCAGTGAAAATGTACGAATTTTAATCAACGGAAAACCATCAGGCTTGGTTGGTATGAGCAGTACAGACGCATTGCGTCAATTGCCGGCTGATGCCATTGAAAAAGTGGAAGTAATTACAAGTCCGTCTGCACGTTACGATGCTGAAGGAACTGCAGGAATCTTAAATATTATTCTTAGAAAAGGAAAAGCAAACGGATTTAACGGTTCTGTTTCTGCTTCCGCAGGAATTCCAGATAATTATGGTCTTTCAGCCAATTTAAATTACAGAACAAACAAAGCCAACTTTTTTGGAAGCGGTGGCTATAACTACAGAAATGCTCCGGGAAGTTCTAAAAGAGATGTCATTAATCTATTTCCTTCAGTAAACACGCCAGACTTTAGAAATGAGACTACTGATATGGACCGAAAAAACAACAATTACAATGCAAGATTCGGAACAGAATATTTTTTAACAGATAAAACTTCAGTAACAGGAACTGTTTTATATCGTGAATCTAGCGGAGAAAATGTAGCTACAAATACAAGTAAAGAATACGATGCCAATAAAATTTTGACCCGAACAAAAATTCGGGTTGAAGATCAGGAAAGTGACGGAAAAACTACTGAATATGCATTAAACTTTATGCACGATTTTAATAAAGACGGCCATAAATTAACGATTGATTATCAATATGAAAACAGCACAGAAAACAACAGTGCTTTTATTAATGACCGAATTATTTTTCCTTCAGCGTTGGTAAATAATCCTGAAAGAAATTCAACCGACAATGAAACAAAAAATACACTGATAAAAAGTGATTACGTATTGCCTTTGGGAAAAAATACACAATTTGAATTTGGATTTAACGCCAATTTAAACAAATTGACTTCAGATTATTTGGTTGAAGAATTTAATCCGGGCACAAACCAATTTGTAAACAATACCAATTTTTCCAATACGCTGAATTTTGAGCAAAATGTTTATTCCTTATACTCACAATATGGCAAAAAAATAAATAAGTTTTCTTATTTGCTTGGAGTAAGGATGGAAAATACCGACAGAAAAATTAATTTACTGCAAACCAATGAAAATTTCGACAAAAATTTCACAGAGTTCTTTCCTACAGTAAATTTAGGATTGGAATTGAGTGATTCTGAGAACCTGACATTGGGGTACAACAGAAGGTTAGGCCGAGCAGGACACTGGTTTTTAAATCCGTTTGAATCGAGAACAAGTGAAACCAATGTCAGAAAAGGAAATGTTGATCTAGACCCAACCTTTACAAACGCTTTTGATTTTGGTTATTTAAAAAGATGGGAAAAATTAACCTTAAACACTTCACTATATTATCAGCACGCCATTAACAATATTGAAATGATACAAATGGATGAAATAAGAAATGTAAATGGCGTTCCAACAGATATTATCATTAGCTCTCCTATTAATTTAAGCTCACAAGACCGTTATGGTTTTGAATTTACCACAAATTACAACCCAATTAAATGGTGGAAAATCACCAACAGTTTCAACTTTTTCAAATCGGTGACTGATGGAGAATTAAACGGTAAAAGTTATGATAATGAAAATGTAAGCTGGTTTACACGTTTGGAATCTCGTATTTCATTGCCGGGCAAAATAGATTGGCAAACCAGCGGTATGTACCGTGGCCCATCAGAATCTGCTTATAACAAAACCAAAGGAATGTTTGGGATGAATTTGGCTTTCAGTAAAGATGTTTTAAAAGAAAAAGGCACTTTGGCGCTAAACGTAAGTGACGTGTTTAACACCAGAAAACGAGAATCTACCAACTATACCGACAGAACGATTATGGAGAGCGAATTTCAATGGAGAAAAAGACAGGTGATATTAAATTTCACCTATAGATTTAATGAAAAGAAAAAACCACAAAGACAAGAGCGTGAAGAAAATGGTGGTGAAGAAGGAATGTTTTAAACATTACAAAACACAAAAAAAGGCAATTTTTCAATTGCCTTTTTTTTATATGTTTTTTTGAATATTATTCTTTTCTTGCTGTCTCTTTATCTTCTTTTCTATATTTCCATGATTCTTTAAAATACCCGAACAACCAATAAGGAATTACGAAGGTTATTAAAAAAATCATTAACCAAAATCCCATCGTGAAAATGGCTAAGAAAACTAAAAATCCTGAAAACTGCGATAAATCCATAACTATTTAAGGTTGTTTTTTAATAATCACAAAAATAGTGTTTATTTTGAATTTAGCGCAATCTTTTATTTTTTTTTATAATTAAAAAAATAACGCCTTTTTTAACAAAAAAAGACACCAAACAAACAAAGTTCCTTGGTGTCTTTAATTTATAAATCTTGTTTTTATAGACTATTTAAATTCTGCGAAGAAATCATTCCCCTTATCATCTACCAATAAGAATGCAGGAAAGTTTTCAATTCTAATCTTACGAACCGCTTCCATTCCCAATTCTGGGAAATCAACTAATTCAACAGATTTAATACTTTCTTTTGCTAAAATTGCTGCAGGTCCTCCAATAGATCCAAGATAAAAACCACCATTTGCTTTACAAGCATCTGTTACTTGCTGTGAGCGGTTCCCTTTTGCTACCATTACCATACTGCCACCTGCTTTTTGGAAAGCATCTACATAAGGATCCATACGACCTGCTGTTGTTGGCCCAAAACTGCCGGAAGCCATTCCTTTAGGTGTTTTTGCCGGTCCTGCATAGTACACGGGATGATCTTTAAAGTATTGAGGCATCTCTTCACCATTTGCCAACATTTCACTAATTCTTGCATGTGCCATATCACGGGCAACAATTAATGTTCCTCTTAGGCTGAAACGTGTTTTTACAGGATATTTTGAAAGTTCCTCACGTATTTTATCCATTGGCTGATCCAAATCTAACTCAATAGCATCCTTTAAGTGTGGTGCTTCTTTTGGTAAGAATTGTCCAGGATTTTTTTCTAATTCTTCAAGAAAAATACCTTCTTCAGTAATTTTACCTTTTACATTACGATCGGCACTACAGCTAACACCTAATCCTACCGGACAAGATGCAGCATGACGCGGCAAACGAATTACACGTACATCGTGCACAAAATATTTACCGCCAAATTGAGCTCCCACTCCACATTCCTGACAAATCTTTGTGATTTTTTCTTCCCATTCAAGGTCACGAAAAGCTTGACCGCCATCGTTGCCTTCAGTTGGTAAGTGATCCAGATAACCTGCCGATGCTTTCTTTACAGTTGCTAAGTTAGCTTCAGCCGAAGTTCCGCCAACAACAAATGCTAAATGGTAAGGAGGACATGCTGAAGTTCCTAAATCCATAATATGTTGCTTCACAAAGCTGGTTAAGTTTTCTTCGGTTAATAAAGACTTGGTCATTTGATACAAGTATGTTTTATTAGCTGAACCGCCACCTTTTGTTATAAATAAGAATTCATATTTATTACCTGTTGCACTATAAATATCAATTTGAGCAGGAAGGTTATTTCCTGAATTTTTCTCTTCTAACATTGTCAGAGGAACAATTTGAGAAAAACGAAGATTGTCCGTTTGAAAAGTATTGAACACTCCTTTTGAAATGTATTCTGCATCATCAACCCCAGTGTATACATCTTCCCCTTTTTTAGCCATACAAATTGCAGTACCTGTATCTTGGCAAGTAGGCAATTCGCCCTCAGCCGTTACCATTTGATTTAACAACATGGTATAAGCAACGAAACGGTCGTTATCTGTAGCCTCTGAATCTTTAAGAATTGTCTCTAATTTTTTTAAATGAGAAGCCCGCAGATAGAAAGACACATCATGATATGCTGCTTGCGAAAGTAACTCAAGACCTTCTGGCGCTACTTTTAAAATTTTTCGACCATCATAATCTACTACAGAAACATGATCTTTGGTTAACAAACGATACTTTGTGGTGTCTTTCGCAATAGGAAACGGCTTTTGGTATTTAAATTCAGACATTTTATATAATTTTATTGTAATTCAATATTAACTCTTACAAATATACAATGGATGATGAAAATAGTAGGCAGAAAACAGGTTTATTTATTCCATTTTCTTTTGCTTAACAATAAGGATAAAAAGCTTTTTACAGCCACTTTCTTTAAGTTTTTTAAATACTTAAAAAAGCAAAGTTTAATAAATGTAATTTTTTGCTGGACATTATTTTAAGATGCTAAAATTTATGCCTATATTTAAATAAAAACCATTCAAAAAAAGTATAACTAACTATTTGTTCGACTGAAAAACCATTAATATAGACAAATACAATCTTATGAAATACAGAATAGAGAAAGACACCATGGGAAATGTTGAAGTTCCTGCCGATAAATATTGGGGTGCCCAAACAGAACGTTCCCGAAACAATTTCAAAATTGGGCCTTCAGCCTCTATGCCAATAGAAATTATTTACGGATTTGCTTACCTTAAAAAAGCCGCTGCACACGCAAATTGCGAATTGGGCGTGCTTCCTGAAAAAAAACGAGATATCATTTCCGCAGTTTGCGATGAAATTTTAGAAGGGAAACACGACGACCAATTTCCGTTGGTTATTTGGCAAACAGGTTCGGGAACCCAAAGCAATATGAATTGCAATGAAGTGATTGCAAACCGTGCCCACGAAATGTTGGGTGGCGTTATTGGCGAAGGCGAAAAATCCATCCAGCCAAATGATGACGTAAACAAATCACAATCAAGCAACGACACTTTCCCTACCGGAATGCATATTGCCTGTTATAAAATGGTTATGGACATTACCATTCCCGGAGTTGAAAAATTGCGTAATACGTTAAACGCCAAAGCTGAAGCATTTAAAGATGTGGTAAAAATTGGCCGTACCCATTTAATGGACGCAACGCCTTTAACCGTCGGACAAGAATTTTCGGGTTATGTTTCGCAATTGGATCACGGATTAAGAGCGTTGAGAAATTCTTTGCCGCATTTATCTGAATTGGCTTTAGGCGGAACCGCTGTTGGTACCGGAATGAATACGCCAAAAGGTTACGATGTTTTGGTGGCCAAAAAAATAGCGGAATTTACCGGATTGCCTTTTATCACAGCCGAAAATAAATTTGAAGCGTTGGCATCACACGATGCCATTGTGGAAAGTCACGGTGCCTTAAAATTATTGGCGGTTTCTTTAAATAAAATTGCGAATGATATTCGTATGATGGCCTCCGGACCACGATCAGGAATTGGAGAATTGATTATTCCGGCAAACGAACCAGGCAGTTCCATTATGCCGGGAAAAGTAAATCCAACCCAGGCGGAAGCTTTAACGATGGTTTGCGCACAAGTGATGGGTAACGATGTTGCCATCACCATTGGCGGAACGCAAGGTCATTATGAGTTAAATGTTTTTAAACCAATAATGGCTGTTAACTTTTTGCAATCGGCACGATTATTAGGTGATGCCTGCGCCAGTTTTGATGAACATTGCGCTGTTGGTATTGAACCAAATTACACGCGAATTACCGAATTGGTAAACAATTCGTTGATGTTGGTAACTGCTTTAAACACCAAAATTGGTTATTACAAAGCTGCTGAAATCGCCAATACCGCCCATAAAAACGGAACAACTTTAAAAGAAGAAGCCGTGCGTTTAGGATATGTTACTGCTGAAGAATATGATGCTTGGGTAAAACCTTCAGCAATGATTGGAACGCTTAAATAGTTTGAAGTTTAAAGTTTAAAGATGAAGTTTGAATTAACATTTAACATTTAACATTTAACATTTAACATTTAACATTTAATCACAAAAAAAGCATTGAAAATTTTCAATGCTTTTTTTGTGTCTTTATTTTTTGATCTAATTCAACAACTCAAAAGATTGCTTGGCAATTTCAACTTCTTCGTTGGTTGGCACAATCAAAATTTTTGTTTTTGAATTTTCAGTATGAATTTCGGTGAGTACTTTAGCCCTGATATTGTTTTTTTCTTCATCCAGTTCAATTCCGAAATAGTCCATATTTGTACAAACCAACCTTCTGATAAAGTTTGAATTTTCGCCAATTCCCGCAGTGAAAATGATAGCATCCAAACCATTCATTGCGGCAGCGTAAGCGCCAATATATTTTTTAATTCGGTAAGCATTCATATCCAATGCCAATTGGCATTCTTTGTTGCCATTTTCTGCTTCAGATTCAATATCACGTAAATCACTGTAGCCCGTTAAACCAAACATACCGCTTTCTTTTTGAAGCAAATTATTGACTTCATCAAGAGAGTAACCCAAATTATTGACCAAATGGAAAATAATGGCGTGGTCTATATCGCCGCTTCGCGTTCCCATAATCAATCCGGTAACCGGTCCGAAACCAAGTGTGTGATCAATGCTTTTTCCGTTTTTTACTGCAGTCATACTGCAGCCATTTCCCAAATGAATGGTAATTATTTTTGAATTTTCAATGCCTAAATGCGCAATGGCTTGCTCCGAAACATATTTATGGCTTGTTCCGTGAAAACCATACAAACGAATATTATTTTCGACCAAAAATTTTGTGGGAATGGCGTATTTATAGGCTTCAACCGGAATGGTTTGATGAAAAGCCGTATCAAAAACGGCAATTTGTTTTGCATTTGGGAAAAATGATTCCGCAACAATAATGCCTTCATAATTTGCCGGATTGTGTTGTGGCGCCAAAGAAAATAATTTCTTTATTTTGTCTTTAACAACTTGATTGATAATGGTTGTGTTCGAGAAAGTGCTTCCGCCGTGAACCACTCTGTGTCCCACCGCTTCTATTTCTGAAGTAGATTTTATAACCCCCACTTTTTCATCCAATAAAAAGTTGACCACTTTTTCCAAACCAACAGTGTGATTTGGAATATCCATCACTTCATCAATTTTGGTATGATTGGATTTATAATGGATTTCGGCATCTTTTGAGCCAATTCTTTCAACCAATCCCGAACAAATAACTTCTTGTTCAGGCATCCTAAATAACTGATATTTAATAGATGAACTACCTGAATTTATTACTAATATTTTCATCTGTTAAATATTACTTTTTAATTGGAACAGATGCTGTTCGTTATTAATTATTCCTTTATGAGTCAAAATTTGTAATGCTCGTTTCATTTAAAATCCTTGTGCTTGTATTGCTGTTAATATTACGGTGTTAAAAATATCGTCTACAGTGCATCCTCTGCTTAAATCGTTTACCGGTTTGTTTAAACCCTGCAACATCGGTCCGATTGCCAATGCGCCAGTTTCTCTTTGAACCGCTTTATACGTGTTGTTTCCTGTGTTTAAATCGGGGAAAATTAATACGTTTGCGCGTCCTGCCACTTCAGAATCGGGCATTTTACTTTTTCCGATGGTCGCATCAACTGCTGCATCATACTGGATTGGACCTTCGACTTTTAAATCTGGTCTTTTTTCTCTGACAATTTCAGTTGCCCTTCTCACTTTTTCAACATCTTCTCCTTTTCCTGAAGCACCTGACGAATAAGAAAGCATGGCTATTTTAGGCTCCATTCCGAAGTTAATGCTTGAATCGGCCGAAGAAATTGCAATTTCTGCCAACTGCTCAGAAGTTGGATTTGGGTTGATGGCACAATCGCCAAAAACAGAAACTCTGTCTTCCAAACACATAAAAAAGATGGATGAAACCACGGAAACTCCCGGTTTGGTTTTAATAAACTGTAAAGCTGGTTTAATGGTGTGCTGCGTGGTATGAGCTGCTCCGGAAACCATTCCGTCTGCCAATCCTTTGTGCACCATCATAGTTCCAAAATAAGAGACATCGCCCATTAAATCCTCAGCCATATCAATGGTTAAGCCTTTATTTTTTCTCAATTCAAACAGAGTATTTGAAAAATCTTTATAATAATCAGATTCTATCGGGTTGATCATATTCACTTTGTTCAAATCTAATTTCAAGCCTAAATGAAGTATTTTATTTTCAATATCGCTTTTATTTCCCAAAATTGTTAAATCAACTATATCACTTTGAACCAATCGGGCAGCAGCTGTTAAAATTCTATCGTCGTTTCCTTCAGGCAAAACAATATGCTTTCGTACCGTTTTTGCCCGTTTCAATAAATTATATTGAAACATTCTTGGTGTAATACCGCTGCTTTTGAAGGTAATTAATTTTTCATTCAGCTTTTCAAATTCAACATACTTGTCAAATGTATTTAATGAAATATTGATTTTTTCTTTATTTTCAGCATACATATGCGAACGAACGGCCCCAATTTTATTGGCTACATCAAATGTTCCTTCACCAACTGTTAATATTGGAACAATTTGAGGCAAACCTTCTATTAATTTGATAATTGGTTCCTCAGGAAGAATTCCGCCTGTTAAAACAATTCCTGAAATTGCAGGATAATTGGTCGAAATATTGGCTTGTAAAGCTCCTAAAATAATGTCGGCCCTGTCACCCGGCGTAATGATCAAACAATTTTCTTCTAACTGTTTTAAATAGTTTCGCAATTGCATTGCCCCTACTTTAAAACTTGTTGTTTGGTTATTTATAAGTTCTTTGCCAAACAAAATTTTGGCATCTATCGCTTTTGCTATTTCTTTAATGGTTGGATTGTTTAAAGCAGGAATAAGCGGAATAACATTTACAAAAACATCTTTTGGCAAGTTTTTTTCCACACCGTTTTTTACAATTCCAATATTTTTTTCCTGAACCTTGTTTGCAATAACCGCTAAAACCTCCACTTCCTTTTCTCTAAATGAATCATAGGCCAAATGCAATCCTTCAATAAATTCATCCAAAGTTTTACCAACACCACTTGAAACGATGATAGCCGGGATTCCTAAATTTTTTGCAATTAATATGTTCGCATCCAATTCAATGGCCATTCCTTCTCCGGAAAAGTCAGAGCCCTCAACCAACATAAAGTCATTTTTTTCTTCTAACCCCTTGTATTTTGAAATAATAGTATCAAATATTTCGCCTTCTTTACCATTATTTCGCATATTTATAAATTCACTGCGGGTAAAAGCATAAGCGTCATTCGGATCGATGTCCAATTGAAAATGTGATATAATGGTATTGATATGGTTGTCCTTTTTTCCCTTCTTGACATTGTCTATGATGGGCCTGAAATAACCGACTTTTGCGGTTTTCCCCAACAGCATCCTCATCAACCCCAAAGTGACAATTGACTTACCACTGTTAGCTTCACTGGTTGCTATATATATGGCTTTTTTCATTTTTTTAAATTTTGTGCAAAGATACGCTATCTAAGCATTATTTATATGATAAATGTCCTAAAAAACAGCATTTTCTTTAATCTAGATTCAATTTATAAAGCTTGTTTTATGCTTTCTAAAATAGCCGTATATTTGAGCTTAGATTTTTATAAATATGACAACATTAATTACCAATATTAAAGAATTGCTGCAAGTTGAAAGCGTGCCAAAAACAATGGTTTGCGGGGCAGCAATGAAATTTCTTCCCGCCATTAAAAATGCTTTTTTATTGATTGAAAATGATGTGATCAAAGATTTTGGCAAGATGGAAAATTTACCCATTATTTTAGCCGAAAACACCATTGACGCCAGCGGAAAAATAGTGCTTCCAACCTGGTGCGACAGCCATACGCATATTGTTTATGCCGGCAATAGGGAACAAGAATTTATTGACAGGATTCATGGACTCACCTATGTAGAAATTGCGAACAATGGCGGAGGAATTTTAAATTCAGCCATAAAATTACAACAAACATCTGAAGAAGATTTATACCAGCAATCTGCAAAACGCATTGAAGAAGTGATGAAATTGGGCACTGGTGCCGTTGAAATTAAATCGGGTTATGGATTGACAAAAGACGCTGAATTAAAAATATTGCGTGTTATAAAAAAGCTGAATGAAAACTTTCCAATTACCATTAAGTCCACTTTTTTGGCCGCTCATGCTTTGCCATCTGAATTCAAAAACAACAAAAGCGGTTATGTAGATGTTGTGATCAATGAAATTTTACCCGTTGTGGCAGCAGAAAATTTAGCCGAATATATTGATGTTTTTTGTGAAACTGGCTATTTTTCTGTTGATGATACCGATCGAATCCTTGAAGCCGGAGCAAAATACGGACTGATTCCAAAAATTCATGTGAATCAGTTTACGGCAATTGGCGGTGTGAAGGTTGGCGTAAAACACAAAGCACTTTCTGTAGATCATTTGGAATTGATGCGCAATGAAGATATTGAAATTTTAAAAAATACTGATACCATGCCGGTTGCTTTGCCTTCCTGTTCTTATTTTTTAAGCATTCCTTACACGCCGGCAAGAAAAATAATTGATGCGGGTTTGCCATTGGCGTTGGCTACCGATTACAATCCGGGATCTACGCCCTCTGGAAATATGAACTTTGTTATTTCAACTGCTTGTATTAAAATGAAAATGACTCCGGAAGAAGCTATCAATGCAACAACAATTAATGGCGCTTATGCGATGGGTTTGGAAAAAACCCACGGAAGCATTTGTAAAGGAAAAAAAGCAAATTTCATCATTACCAAAGAAATTCCGAGTTATGGATTTATGCCATACTCATTTGGAAACCAATATATTGATAAAGTGTTTATTGAAGGCAAAGAAATTTAACAGTTAAATTTCCCTCTTTTTATCATATGGAATACTGCTTAAAATATGATTGATGGCCACTACCCTGGCATACGTTTTTTTATTTGCTTTTATTATTTTCCAATCCACCACGCCTTCTTTTGTTTTTTCAAACATTTTATTTTTATAGTAGGTATAAACATCCCATAATTCTTGGGCCCTTTCATCAACAGGTGTTATTTTCCATTGTTTTAATGGGTCGCCTTTTAATTCCTCGAAGCGTTTGGCCTGCTCTTTTTTGGAAATTGACATATAAATTTTCACCAAATGAATACCCGATTCTGTAATCATTCGCTCGAAGTCGTTTACCTGATTCATGAAAATTTCATACTCTTGCTGGGTACAAAAACCGTTTACTGGTGCAACTACTGCTCTATTATACCAACTTCTGTCGAAAAAAACGATTTCACCGGCTTTTGGAAATTGAATAACATACCGCTGAAAATACCACTGTGAGCGCTCATCTTCGGTAGGTTTTGGCAAAGCAACTATGCGATAATGGCGTGGATTCATCCGCTCGGTTGTGCGTCTTATGGCACCACCTTTTCCAGCAACATCCCTTCCCTCGAAAATAATCATGATTCGTTCATTTTCTTCAATGGCCCAGGTTTGTAATCGGATGAGTTCAACCTGAAGTTTTTTTAATTTATTTTCATATTTAACAAAACGAACCGCTTTCTCTAAATTATAGGGTTCTTTTGAAAATAAAGCCCTTAAACCCTTGTTCGTATTAAGAATCTCAACATCTTCTGCAGTTAATTTATAGGTCTTCATAATTAATCAATTTGTTTGGCTGAACGGTAATAACGCATCACAATATTTGGATCTGGAAACAATATAGTTGATGCATTTTCTTTTCCTTCATAATTAAATTGGGACAATACGTATCTGATACTTTCCAAACGTGCCAATTTTTTGTCGTTAGCTTTAACGGTAATCCACGGGCTGTAACTGGTGTGTGTTCGGCTATACATTTGCTCCTTGTAATGCGTATATTTATCCCAAAGTTCTTGACTTTTTTGATCTACCGGACTAAATTTCCATCGTTTTAACGGTGTTGCAATGCGCGCATTAAATCGTGCCAATTGCTCTTCTTTTGAAATAGAAAACCAAAATTTTATCAAGACCATTCCGTCTTCATACATCATATGCTCAAATTCAGAAACCTGAACCATAAAATTTTGATATTGGGTTTCTGTACAAAATCCCATAACAGGCTCAACAACAGCTCTATTATACCAGCTTCTGTCGAAAAACACAATTTCTCCAGTGTTTGGCATTTCTTTAATATAGCGTCTAAAATACCATTGGCCTCGCTCAATTTCAGTAGGTTTTGTTAAAGCCACCACATTCATGGCACGCGGATTCAAATGTTCCGTAAACCTTCGAATATTTCCACCTTTTCCTGCGGCATCCCGTCCTTCGAAAATAATGGCCACACGCATTTTATTTTTTGAAATCCACTGCTGCAGCTTTACCAATTCAATTTGTAAATTGCGAAGCTCTTCTTCATAAAACAATCGTTTTGCCACTTTATCAAAAGGAATATTTTTTTCCTTTATGAGTTTTAAAAGTTCTTGGTTTGAAGCCACTCTTTCAAAATCTTCGATGGTCAATTTAGGAGTTTCTTTCATGCGTCTAAATTTTATTTTTTAACTGTAACAGCTGTTGTTCACCAATAATCATTCCTTTATATATCAAATTTTGAAATGCTCGTATTATGATGGTCTATTTTTTCATAGGTTAAACATATTTCCGGGTCACTTAATGGCTGCAGTTTTGCATCAGAAGGTGAAAAATATGGAATTCCCAGTCCCAGACCGCGCAAAATAAATAATAATCCGATGATAATCACAAATACAGGGATTATTTTTTGAAATTTAGCACGCAAAGACACACTCACAAAATTCCCCAACAACACCGCTGCGGTCATCATAGGAATCGTTCCAACACCAAACAATGCCATATATAAAGCTCCCTGAACAGGGCTGCCTGTTGAAATTGAACCAATTACAGCAATATAAACCAAACCGCAAGGTAAAAAACCGTTAAAAAAACCGATTGAAAATAAGGCTTTATTGGTTTTTTTATTTAGATAAATTCCGAGATTGTATTTAACCTTGCCAATTATTTTATACAGCGGTTTTGAAAAATTGTATTTATTAAAAACCGAAACAGGAGTTAGGATGGTTACAATCATAATAACGCCCATTAAAATTGATAAACGTTGCTGAAAACCGGCCAAATACAATCCCTTTCCTACAAAACCAAAAAGCAAGCCTATGATAGAATAACTCAATATTCGTCCAAAATGATATAAGAATGTTTGGAAAATTAATGATGTTTTTGATTCCCTGTTTACCGGAATAATGAATGCAATTGGCCCGCACATCCCTATACAGTGAAAACCGCCTGCCAAACCAAAAATAAGCGCAGTCCAAAGCATATTAGTACATTAATTTCTCCTTAAATAAATAAGTGTTGCTGTTTACAGTCCATTCTATTTTCACATTCCAAATTCCTTGCACCAAATTATCATCCGAAATTAAATAGTCAGCCGATGTTAATTTAATGGGAAGCTGAAAATCAATTTTTTCGTTGGAAGGTCTTTGAAACGAAATTGTTCCAGCTATTTTTTCTGGATTAAATTCCGCAGGAAATTTAATTAACAAACCTTCGGTAACTTTTGTTAAAGTTACATCTTCATTTAAGGTTGCTGCTTTATTCAATTTATCAATTTCTTGTTGGTAATTCATTTCATCTTTGTAATAATCGTCAGAAACCAAATGATGGTCATATTCAGGCAAAAAAGTAGCCTTGAAAACGAAAGACAATATGAATATGATAAATGCCGACAATGCCAGTACAATGCCTGTTGGCCAACTAATTTTAAACATCATCTAATTAACTTTTATGGGTCCTGCAAAATTGGTGGTGGTTGCCTCAATAAGTTTACCTTCTGAATACACCCCAACTTTTAACTTTTCATTTGACGAATTTAGGTCTTTTTTTTCAATTTCAATAAACAATGTACCTTCCTTCAATCCTTGTTTTTCCACTTTAGAAAGTCCGCCAATCATTTCAACTTTTCCGTTATGTGAAATTAATTTAATATCAATATCCTCAATATTTTTATTGGTTTTATTAATCAATTTAAAGGTATAAACGTTTTTTACGGTAGTTTCTGTAGTTTGAAAAATTTGTCCGGGCAATCTTAAAATGGTGGCTTCCACATCATTTCGCAGAAATAACATTGCAACAAGTACGCCAACCAAAATAGTTAATAACGCTGAATAAGCAATTAAACGGGCATTAAATTTAAATTTTTCCTTTTTTTCGATATTATCTTCGGAAGCATATCGAATTAACCCTCTCTCAAAACCAACCTTGTCCATGATTTCATCGCAAGCATCAATACAGGCAGTGCAGTTAATACATTCCAATTGCGTTCCGTTTCTGATGTCGATTCCTGTTGGGCATACCTGAACGCATTGCATACATTCAACACAATCTCCATAACCGGATTCATCTCTGTTTTCACCTTTACGAATTGGTTTTCTGCCTTTTTCGCCCTCACCTCTTACAAAGTCATAAGCAACATTGATGGATTTATTGTCTAAAAGAACGCCTTGCAACCTACCGTACGGACAAACAATGATACATACTTGTTCCCTAAACCAAGCGAATACAAAATAAAATACCATGGTAAAAACCAAAAGCTTTACCAAAGTTCCAATATGGTTAAAAGGGCCATCGGTAATATGTTCAATTAAAACATCGCTGCCAATAATATAAGCAAAGAAAACATTGGCGATGATGAATGATATAAGAAAAAAAGCAATCCATTTTGTAACACGTTTCCTTATTTTTTCAGCATTCCAAATTTGTTTGTCCAATTTAATTTGTTTGGTTCTGTCGCCGTCAATTAAATATTCTACCTTTCTGAAAATCATTTCCATAAAAATAGTTTGCGGACAAATCCATCCACAAAAAATTCTGCCAAAAACCACGGTGAATAAAATGACGAACACAACGCTCACTAGCAAAGAAATGACCAGTAAATGAAAGTCTTGCGGCCAAAAAGGGAATCCGAAAATATGAAATTTCCTTTCAATAATGTTAAAAAGCAAAAACTGATTTCCGTTAATTTTAACAAATGGCGCCGCAAACATAATTGCCAAAAGCACCCAACCCACCAAAGTTCTATAGTTGTAAAATTTTCCTTTAGGTTTTTTCGGAAAAATAAAATTACGTTTTCCGCTTTCGTCTATGGTTCCAATGGAGTCTCTAAATCTTTCTTTATTTTCTGTTTTCATGCTAAGTTTAAAAGGCAGCTATCAGTATTTTATCAATTTGTAAAATTAAGATTAATTAATCAACCTCTTGGTTACAAATGCGACAAAATATTAAAAAACTGTCTATTTTAAATAATTATAAAAAAGAAAAACCCTCAAAAGAGGGTTTTTCTTTTTTAAATATAATTCTCTCAATTATTCCGCCGGCCAAACAATATCTCCTTCTGCAGGTTTTGGCACTGCAGGTGATGTTCCTTGCATAGAAATAATATAACTTGCCAACTGAATTCGCTCTTCTCTTGTAATGGTGCTTTCCCAGGCAATCATTCCTTTCCCGGGTCTTCCGCCATTTGTTAAAGTGTTAAATATACTTTTCACGTCGCCGCCTAAAATCCATTTATTGTCAGTTAAATTTGGACCAATACTTCCACCTAAATCTGCCAAATGGCAAACGACACAAGTTTTTGAGGTAAACAGTTCTTTTCCTTTTGCCAAATTTTCTGGATCGGTATAAGCAACTATGTTGGCATCATCAAATAACTGTGGATTTGCTGCTTTATATGCTTCAATCTCCTTTTTTGCATTGGTCATTTCATCATTAAGCTCATCAGCCTGGCTGTATTTATTGAAACCAAATACCATGATTAAATAAAAAATACTAATAGCAATGGTGATGTAAAAACCTGCCAGCCACCAAGGCGGCAAAACATTGTCGAGTTCCTTAATGCCATCATAATCGTGATCGAGCATGATGTCTTCCTCGGTTCCTAAATCGTGCGCTTTGGTCATAGATTTCATAAATCTCTTCCACCACGATGTATTTTCTGAATTCTTATTCATAATTATTTTCTTTACTGTTAGTGTCGTTATCTAAAGGCAATTGGCTTATTTCATCGATATTTTTTTTAGGCATTTTTATGACAATGATTAACATGGTGACAAAAACTATAAAAAACAGCAACAATGAAATTATGGGATAAATTTCGATCCCCTCCATTCCATCAAAATTATGTGATATAAATCTTAACATATTAATTATTTTTTAATGCTGTTGGAGTATTTGCTTTAATATCGGTTCCCAAACGTTGTAAATAGGCGATAAGCGCAACAATTTCCTTATTCTGAATATTGCTTGAGCCATAATTTTTTACATATTCAGGATCTTGTCTTAAATTATTTTCTACTTCCTTAGCCTGAGTTAACAATGCTTGTTTGGCGCCACTAATTTCTTCATCAGTATAAGGAACTCCCAATGTTACCAATGCTTTCATTTTGCTTTCCAAATTTGAGGCATTCATGTCATTCTTGATCAACCAAGAATATCGTGGCATAATGGAGCCCGGTGATGTGGAACGCGGATCTAACATATGGTTAAAGTGCCAGTTGTCATTATATTTTCCGCCAATTCTGTGAACATCAGGCCCTGTTCTTCTTGAACCCCACAAGAATGGGAAATCGTAAATAAACTCCCCTGCTTTTGAATATTCACCATAGCGTTCAACTTCTGAACGGAATGGACGAATCATTTGAGAGTGGCAATTATTACATCCTTCACGAATATAAATATCCCTTCCTTCCAATTCTAAAGGCGTATATGGTTTTACGCTTAAAATAGTAGGGACATTTGATTTAACCAACAAAACAGGAACAATTTCAACCAAACCTCCAATTAAAATAGCTATAGTGGTTAATATTGTAAACAATACGGTTCTTCTTTCTAACCAAGTGTGCCATCCCTCACCGGCAATTCTTTGTCCGCTAATTTTTTTCAAAGGTGCAGCTTCAGCCAATTCATCTTCAACAGGAGAACCTGCTTTAGCGGTTTTAACAATGTTAATTGCCAATAAAATAAAACCGATTAAATAGAGTGTGCCACCAATTGCACGCATAGCATACATAGGAATAACTTGAGTAACTGTTTCTAAAAAGTTACCATAAACCAATGTGCCGTCCGGATTAAATTGCTTCCACATAAAAGCTTGGGTAAACCCAGCAACATATAAAGGAATTGCATAAAACAAAATACCAATTGTGCCAAGCCAAAAATGTGTATTGGCTAATTTTTTTGAATATAATGGCGTTTTCCAAAGTTTTTCGGCCAGCCAATAAACAATCCCCGCAATCATAAATCCGTTCCATCCTAATGCCCCAATATGCACATGGCCAACAATCCAATCTGTATAATGACCAATGGCATTTACGTTTTTAAAAGACAACATAGGACCTTCAAAAGTGGCCATCCCATAAGCCGTGATTGCAACCACAAAGAATTTTAATACCGGATCTTCCCGAACTTTATCCCAGGCGCCACGTAACGTAAGCAATCCGTTAATCATACCTCCCCAAGAAGGGAAAATTAACATTACAGAAAATACAGTTCCAAGATTTTGTGCCCATTCCGGCAAAGCTGTGTACAGCAAATGGTGAGGCCCTGCCCAGATATACAAAAAGATCAATGTCCAAAAGTGAATAATGGACAATCTATAAGAATAAATCGGTCTGTTTGCGACTTTTGGAACAAAATAATACATCAAACCCAAAACTGGTGTGGTTAGGAAAAACGCCACTGCATTATGTCCGTACCACCATTGAATTAAAGCATCTTGTACACCTGAATATACCGAGTAGCTTTTAAACGCCGATACAGGCATTTCTAAATTGTTAAATATATAAAGTACCGCAATGGTTATTAGGGTAGCAATGTAGAACCAAATTGCAACATAAATATGACGTTGTCTTCGTTTTAGGATGGTTCCAATCAAATTGATTCCAAATACCACCCAAATTACCACAACAGCAATGTCGATTGGCCATTCTAATTCGGCATATTCTTTAGATGAAGTAAACCCTAATGGCAAAGTAATTGCGGCTGCAACAATAATTGCCTGCCAGCCCCAAAAATTAATTCTGCTTAAAACATCGTTAAACATTCTCGCTTTTAGCAATCTTTGTGTAGAGTAATAGACCCCTAAAAAGATTCCATTGCCCACAAAAGCAAAAATTACCGCATTTGTGTGTAATGGTCTTAAGCGACCAAAACTTAACCACGAAATAGCGTTACCAGATCCAGCAAATTCCAATAAACCCGGGTATATAAAAAGCAGCGCTACCGTTAGCCCTACCAACATCCCTACAATTCCCCATAGAATTGTGGCCCAAAGAAACATTTTTACGATTTTATTGTCATAATAAAATTGTTCTTTTTCCATACTTGTTTGATTAATTAATTGTTAGTTATTTTTGATTGATTCTTGGTTGTTTTTTGGTTCTTTTTCATCTTTTTTCTTAATAATAACCAGTTCATCATCAAACAGCATACGTACTGAAGGCGTATAGGTATCCTCATACTGTCCAGATTTAACTGACTTAATAAAAGCTAAGAAAAAAATTAAGGCCACAACAATGCTAACGCCTATTGTGATATAAAGTACTTCCATTTTTTAGTTAATAAAAATTTAAGCTATTGGTTTATTAATACAAATATAAATTTTACTTCCGATAATAAAATGACAATTGTCACACAAGCTTAAGTCATAGCGATTTTTAGCTGAACTCTTTTAAATATTTTTTTGACACAAAATTTGTCATAACCGTCACAAAAATAACAATGCTTATGGAACTTAAAGGCATTAAAATAGCAGCAACTATAGGGGTTAAAGCACCTGTTAATGCAAAATACATTCCTATCACATTATAACAAAAAGCCAATACAAAACTAGTTTTAATAATTGTTATGGTTTTATTTGAAATAGTTAATAACTTTGGTAAATTGTTAAAAAATTGCGCATCAAGAATACCATCGCAAGCAGGTGAAAACACATTTACATTTTCAGAGATTACAATGCCAACATTGCTTTGCGCCAATGCCCCTGCATCATTTAAACCATCTCCTACCATCATTACTTTCTCTCCGTTTTGCTGAAGTTTTTTAATATATTCCAATTTATTTTCAGGTTTCTGATTAAATTGAAACAGGGTGTTTTTGGGCAGAAATTTTTCCAGATATGCTTTTTCCCCATCATTATCGCCCGAAAGAATAACCAATTTGTATTTTTTTGAAAGTGTTTCAAAAACTTCTTTTGTTCCTTCTCTATAACTATTTTTGAAAATATAGCTTCCCCTAAACTGATTGTCTATCGCAAGATGAATGGCCGTTTCATTGGCTTCATAAGAAGTTGCGCCAACAAAACTTGCCGAACCTAATTTTATAGTGACATTGTTTATGATTGCCGTAATTCCTTTTCCAAGCTGTTCTTCAAAAAAAGTTGGTTTATCGGTTAAAGTTTCAACTTGAAGATAGTCGTAAAGCGATCTGCTTAACGGATGGTTTGACGCTCTTAAAACTGTTTTAATAGCTTTAATTTCCTCAATACTTAATGCAGCTCCCCTATAAATTAAATGCGACTTGTCTGTTGAAGTTATGGTGCCGGTTTTATCAAAAATAATGGTGTCAATTTTAGACAGGTTTTCAACGGTTTCCGCATTTTTCAAATAAAACTTACGATAGCCAAAAATTCTTAGAATATTGCCAATGGCAAATGGCGCCGACAATGCCAAAGCACAAGGACAAGCGATAATAAGTACGGCGGTAACCACATTAAATACCATGGATGCATTGTAAAAATACCAAAAAATCCCGGCTAAAAACGAAATAGTTAAAACGTTGATTGTAAACATTTTACTTATAGAATCCGTAATATTTTTTATGGTATGGTCTGTTTTTTTATTAAAAACATCGTTGCTCCATAATTGCGTTAAATAACTTTGTGAAATAGTATTTACAACTTCCATTTCTATTGCGCCGGCTGTTTGTTTTCCTCCAGCAAAAAGCTTGTCGCCCGATTGTTTGGTCACTGGCAACGACTCACCTGTCACAAAGCTGTAATCAATCGATGCATTTCCGTTAATCAATATTCCGTCAACAGGAATTAACTCCTGATTTCTGATTAATAAACGGTCTCCTTTTTCAATATCTTTTACAGGAATGTTTTTTTCAATTCCGCCCGACAATTTTGTGACTGCAATTGGAAAATACGATTTATAGTCGCGCTCAAAGGACAAAAAATTGTACGTTTTTTGCTGAAAAAATTTTCCCAATAGCAAAAAGAAAACCAACCCCGCCAAACTGTCAAAAAAGCCTGTGCCAATATCAAAAGCAATTTCAATGGTGCTTCTTATAAATAACACTGCAATTCCCAGCGCAATTGGAACATCAATATTTAAAATTTTATGGGAAAGTCCTTTAAATGCAGATATGAAATAATTTTTGGCCGAATAAAAAACCACAGGGATGGCCATGGCAAACATTAACCATCTAAATAAATGCTTGTATTTTTCCAGCCAAAACTCATTTGCATCAAAATATTCAGGAAATGACAACAACATAATATTTCCAAAACAAAAAGCGGCAATTGAAACCTGATAAATCAATGTTTTATCAACTTTGTTTTTTTTTGCCTCGGCATCATCCAAACTTATATATGGCTCGTAGCCTATAGAAGTCATTAATTCTGCCAACTGTTTTAAGTTGGTTGTTTTATTTTTGAAAGTGATTCGTACTGTTTTATTCGGAAAATTAACCATCGAAGTAGTTACGCCACTGTTCAATTTGGTTAAATTTTCCAAAATCCAAATACAAGAACTGCAATGAATGCTCGGGATAAAAAATTCAACTACTGAGGTTTCTGTATCATTAAACTCCAACAATTTTTCAATGATATCTTCATTTTCCAGATAATTGTACTTGCCTTTTATGTCGGATGGAATTGTTCCCGGAGTCGATTGTAAATCATAATAACAACCTAACTCGTTGTTGCTTAATATCTCATAAACTGTTTTACATCCATTGCAGCAAAAATACTTTTCATCAAAAATTTTTGGAACCTTTCCGCATGATGCACCGCAATGATAACAATTGTTTATATCCATTCTAAATTCTAATTCTTCGCAAAAATATTCATTTATAATTTCCTAGTTATGACATTTATCATTTATTTTTGTACCTTTACAAATGTTACTACTTAACTAAATTCTTTTTTTAGTATGTCAAATTGTTCACATTGTATTATGAAGCGTTTTAACGCTCTTAAAACTTTAACGCATGACGAATTGGAAAGATTTTCAGATCACAAAACATCGCTTATCATAAAGAAAGGCGAGAATATAATGACTGAAGGTAATTCTATCAACGGTTTATATTGCATTCAAGATGGAAAATGTAAATTGACTAAATTGAATACAAATGGTAAAGAACAAATCATAAAATTTGTTAAAGGTGGTGATATATTAGGACACCGCTCCATTTTAAGTGAAGAACCTGTTGGATTAAATGCAACCGCTTTGGAAGATATGCGCGTTTGTTTTATTCCTAAAGGCGACATTTTAGAATCTATCAAAGACAATCCGCAATTTTCTTTAAATTTAATCAAAAATATTTCGCTTCAGTTAAGTCATGCCAATACCGCTATTTCACAAATGGCGCAAAAACCCGTAAAAGACAGGTTAGCGGAGACTTTGTTGAGTTTGGAAGATATATTTGGTGTTGACAATGAAGATTGCATAGACGTTATTTTAACAAGAGAAGAAATTGCAAATACCATTGGTACCGCTACGGAATCTGCCATACGTTTGTTATCCAACTTAAAGAAGGATGGGGTAATTGATTTGCTTGGCAAAAAAATTAAAATTTTAAACAAAAATGCACTTAAAAATATCTCTGAAGGTTATTAATAACTGATTCACCTTCATAAAAAAAGCCTTTTAGACAAAATCTAAAAGGCTTTTTTTATGAATATACTTTTATTTATTGCGCCATCATAGCTGCTGCAATGCGTTTGTAAATACCCGCTTCCAGTTTAGAACGAATGGCTGAAAAAGCTTCAATAGTTACTTTAACATCTTCTAAATTATGTGTTGATGTTGGAATCAATCTCAAAATAATCAGTCCTTTTGGAATTACGGGATACACTACAATGGAACAAAATATGCCATAATTTTCGCGTAAGTCATTAACCATAGCCATTGCTTCAGGAATATCTCCTTCCAAAAATACTGGAGTTACGCACGTATTTGTTTTTCCAATGTTAAAACCTTGGTCTTTCAAACCATTTTGAAGTGCATGAACATTCTCCCACAACTTTTCTTTAAGTTCTGGCATTGTTCTTAACATATCTAAACGTTTTAACCCACCAATTACCATGGGCATAGGCAAAGATTTGGCGAACATTTGTGAACGCATATTGTATTTTAAATACTGAATAATATCTTTATCTGCTGCAAAAAATGCTCCAAAACCTGCCATAGATTTTGCAAATGTTGCAAAATAAACATCTATGCCATCTTGCACGCCTTGCTCAAAACCTGCACCCCTTCCATCTTCTCCCAATGTTCCAAATCCATGGGCATCATCAACCAAAAATCTAAAATTATATTTTTCTTTAAGCGCAACTATTTCTTTTAATTTTCCCTGCTCACCGCGCATTCCAAAAACACCTTCAGAAATAACTAGAATTCCACCATTTGTTTCATCGGCAATTTTTGTGGCTCTTTGCAAGTTTTTTTCTAAACTTTCAATATTGTTATGTTGAAATGTAAATCTTTTTCCGGGATGTAATCTAACGCCGTCAATAATACAGGCGTGAGCATCCATATCATAAACAATAACATCGTTTTTAGTAACCAAAGCATCAATGGCAGACACCATTCCCTGATAACCAAAATTTACCAAATAGGCAGCTTCTTTATGTTCAAATTCTGCCAATTCTTTTTCTAATTGTTCGTGGTATTTTGTGTGACCCGACATCATTCTTGCACCCATTGGGTAAGCCATACCATATTGTGCAGCAGATTCAGCATCCACTTTTCTAACTTCCGGATGATTTGCCAATCCGAGGTAATCATTAATGCTCCAGGTAATTACATTTTTACCGTTAAAAGTCATTTTATTAGAGATTTCTCCCTCTAACTTAGGAAAAACATAGTATCCTTCAGCTTGTTCGGCCCATTTTCCTAACGGACCTTTATCTTTTACAATTCTTTCAAATAAATCTTTCATTATATCTTTTTTCTGTATAAAAAGTGATTTATACTAATTTCATTTTTAAGGGTACAAAGTAAGTGATTATTTTTCTGCTATTCAAATGTTATGAAACAAAAAAAGGGTTTAGAAATTAAATTCTAAACCCTTTTTTGAATTATTTATTAGCTACTTAATATATTCTACTAAAGCCAACTCTTGCTTTTGTGAGTCAAAAAAACCTTGTTCTTTCATCCATTCATCGCTGTAAATTTTTTCCATATAACGAGATCCGTGATCTGGTAAAATTAAGACTACTTTAGATTTTTCATCAAACATTCCCTGTTCTGCATATTGCATAGTTGCCTGCATTACAGCACCACTTGTATAACCGGTGAATAAACCTTCTGTGAGAGCAAGTTCTCTGGCTCTATGAGCAGCTGCTTCGTCCGTTACTTTTTCAAAAACATCAATAACATCAAAATCTGTGGCAGTTGGAATTAAATTTTTCCCCAACCCTTCAATTCTATATGGATAAATTTCATTTTTATCGAACTCCCCTGTTTCGTGAAATTTCTTTAAAATTGAACCGAATGCGTCAACTCCCAATGTTTTGATTTTTGAATTTTGTTCCTTTAAATATTTAGAAACACCTGAAATTGTTCCGCCTGTGCCACTTGCAGCAACCAAATGTGTAATTTCGCCATTGGTTTGGTTCCAAATTTCCGGTCCGGTTGAACTATAGTGCGCATCTACATTTAACTTGTTAAAATATTGATTGATATACACTGAATTTGCTGTTTCTGCATGCAATCTTTTAGCTACTTGATAATAGGAACGTGGATCGTCTGCATCTACATGTGCAGGACAAACGTACACTTTAGCGCCCATCGCTTTCAACATATTTATTTTACCCGGTGAAGCTTTAGAACTCACTGCCAAAATACAGTTATATCCTTTTATTACACTAACCATAGCAAGGCTGAATCCTGTATTACCAGAGGTTGTTTCAATTATTGTACTTCCGGGTTTTAAAATCCCCTGCTTCTCAGCTTCTTCAATAATATGAACGGCAATCCTATCTTTCATAGAATGCCCTGGATTAAATCCTTCATATTTTACATAAAAAGTGCCAGTAAGGTCTTTGGTGATTTTGTTTAATTTAATTAAAGGAGTATTGCCTATTAGGTCTAAAATATTGTTACTTATACCTATATTTTCTGCCATTTTTTAAAATTTAATTCAGATATAATATTTTAAATACGAATTTAAGAATAATAATCTATTGTGCAAATTTAATATTTTTTTTTAAATTTCCGTTCTTCCTTCCAAATCAATCACAAAGCTGTAGTCTCTAGCCGTTTCTTTTAAGGAATCAAATCGACCTGAAGCTCCTCCGTGACCTGCTTCCATATCAATATGCATCACTAAAATATTTTCATCAATTTTTAATTCCCGAAGTTTGGCTACCCATTTTGCAGGTTCAAAATACTGAACTTGAGAATCATGCAAACCTGTTGTGACCAATATATTAGGGTATTTCTGCTTAGAAACATTGTCATAAGGCGAATAGGATTTCATATAATCGTAATAGGTTTTTTTATTTGGATTTCCCCATTCATCATATTCTCCGGTAGTTAGCGGTAAGCTATCATCTAACATTGTAGTGACAATATCAACAAAAGGAACTGCGGCGATGATTCCGTTAAACAATTCCGGATTCATATTAATGACAGCTCCCACCAATAAACCTCCTGCAGAACCGCCACTTGCATACAAATGTGCGCTCGAAGTGTATTCTTTTTCAATTAAAAATTTCGCACAATCAATAAAATCGGTAAAGGTGTTTTTTTTGTGCAATAATTTGCCTTTTTCGTACCATTTGCGGCCTAAATATTCTCCGCCTCTCACGTGGGCGATTGCAAACACAAAACCTCTGTCCAATAAACTTAAACGTGTGGTGCTAAATCCGGCATCAATAGAGTGTCCATAAGAACCGTATCCATACAAAAGCAAGGGTGTGTCTTTAGTCAACGGCGTGTTTTTATGATGCACCAATGAGATCGGAATTTTAGTCCCGTCATGGGATGTTGCCCAAACACGCTCACTGATGTAATTGTTTTTATCAAACTTTCCGCCCAATACTTCCTGTTCTTTTTTGATTTCTTTTGTTTTTGAAACTACGTCATAATCTATGATTGAACTTGGAGTTGTCATCGAATTATATCCGTAACGAATCACATTGGTGTCAAATTCCGGATTGTTGTAAACACCTGCGGAATAAGTTTCTTCATTAAAAGGAAGGTAAAAATCTTCTGTTTGGTCCCAACGAATAATTCTAATTTTATTCAACCCGTTTGAACGCTCTTCAACCACCAAAAAATCTTTAAAAATAGAAATATCTTCCAACAAAACATCTTCTCTATGCGGCAATACCTCTACCCAATTTTCTATGGAAGTTGCCTTTTCTGACGTTTTCATCAATTTAAAATTGGTCGCTTTGTCTTTATTGGTAAGTATGTAAAAATCACCATTGTAATGCGCAATATCATACTCAAGATTTCGCTTTCTTTTTTGGAATAGCCTGAATTCTCCTGTTGGATTATCAGCTTCCAAAATGCGGTATTCTGATGAAACCGTGCTGTGAGAACCTATAATGATATATTTTTCAGATTTTGAAGCGTAAACAAATGCATTAAATGCATGTCCTTTTTCATGATAAACTTCAACGTCTTGAGAAGAATCTGTGCCCAAAACATGGCGAAATATTTTTTCGCTTCTTAAGGTCTTTGGATTTTGAAGCGTATAAAACACCGTTTTATTGTCGCTTGCCCAAGCTGCGCCACCTGTAGTGTTTTCAATCTTTTCAGGAAACAAATCGCCTGTTTCCAAATTTTTAAATTGCAACGTATATTGCCTTCTTCCAACGGTATCAAAACCATAAACAGCCAATTCATTGTTTGGGCTAATGGACAAACCAGCCAATTTAAAATGGCTGAAACCTTTTCCAAGTTCGTTCACATCGAACATAATTTGCTCGGGTGAATCTAAACTTCCTTTTTTACGTGAATAAATTGGGTATTGATTGCCTTTTTCAAATCGGGTGATATAATAGTAGTTCTTTTTTTTATAAGGAACCGACTCATCATCTTCCTTAATGCGAGATTTCATCTCTTGAAATAAATCTTCCTGAAATTGCTTTGTATGCGCTGTTTTTGCATCATAATAGGCATTTTCAGTATTTAAATAATCTATAACCTCTTGGTTTTCCCGATCATTTAACCAATAATAATTGTCGATTCTTACATCCCCATGAATTTCCAACTTCTTCGCTATCTTTTTCGCTTTTGGGGTCAATATATTTTTCTTCGTCATCTAAATAATTTCAATAATTTGCAAAATTAATCAATATGTGTGAGTAAAATATGCAAATGACTTAAAAATGTTTGCAGTTTGATAGCACAGGAAATAAAAGTTACTAAGATTATTTTTTTATTTTAATGGCTATTGTTCATTAAAAAAAGGATCGATAAAACCAATTAAATACACTTTTTCCTGAGCTCTGGTAACTGCGGTGTATAACCATCTTAAATATTCAATATTTTGTCCGTCTGGTAAATAAGGCTGTTCAATAAAAACCGTTTTCCATTGTCCGCCCTGAGATTTATGGCAGGTTACGGCATAGGCAAATTTAATTTGAAGCGCATTGAAGTATTTATTTTGCTTAATGGCCAATAATTGCTTGTATTTGGATTTTTCCTGAGCATAATCTTTGGCAACTTCCTGATACAATTTGTTAGATTCTTCATAGGAGAGCGACGGCGATTCAGAAGTAAGCGTATCCAATAACAATACGGTTTCAAATGGTTTTTGATTCGGATAATCGATCATTCTTATTTTTACTTCTGCAAACCGAAAGCCATATAATTCTTTGATGCTGAAAATTTCCAGAATTTCACAAATATCACCATTGGCAATAAAACCTGCATCGCTTGTGTCTTCAAGCCAAAAATAATTGTTTTTAACAATCATAATATAATCGCCAGAAGAGATTTCGTTTTCCTGTCCGCGAATTTTACTTCTTATTTGTTGGTTGTATTGGTTGGCGCGCTTGTTTGAACGCACTATAAAAGTGGTGTCTTCCACCCCAATATTTGTGTAGGCAGTATTTATGGCGTCTTCAATATCATACCCGTCAATTAAACGGATTAAATCAGGATAACCCAATTGAAACTGAAAATCCGAAAATCCGTTATTCGCCAAAATAAGTCGCAATTCAGTCGCGTTCAATAAAATTCCAGAATCCGCATGCTGGCGCATCACCTCACTTAATTCTATTTCCACCACTTCCTTTTGGTAATTTAAAGCAAGTTTACGGGCATCTAATGCCGGACTAATTGCTAATTTTACCGGAGGCAATTGGGCAGTATCGCCTATTAAAACCAATTTACAGTTCACTCCTGAGTACACATAGGAGATTAAATCATCTAATAAAGACCCAGTTTCAAACAATTTTGCGCCAATTGGCGCATCGGAAATCATAGATGCTTCATCAACAAAAAATATGGTGTTTGAATGTTTATTTGTTTGCAATGTAAAATCGACACCGCCCGATTTATTCTTTTTTGGAAAATAAATTTTTTTATGAATTGTAAACGCCGGTTTGCTTGAATATCCAGAAATAACTTTGGCCGCTCTGCCCGTTGGAGCCAGCAAAACCGCCTTTTTTCCTATCCTCCATAAATTATTCACCACGGTACTGATGGTTGTAGTTTTACCGGTTCCGGCATATCCCTTGATAATAAATATGGCATTATTATTATTTTCCAGGATAAAATCTGTCAGTTTTATAAGTAATGAATCTTGAGAAATTGTGGGTTCAAATGGAAATTTTTCAACCAGATTAATATAGAATTCCTGCGCCGTTTTTGTCATATTTTAAATAAAAACCAAATATACAAATTGATTTATGCTTAAAAATTTTTCTCATTAAAAAAAATTTGTAGATTTGCGTACACACATAAAAAAAGAAAAATACAGATGATAACAGTTTTGATTATAGTAATAGGCATTGTAGTTACAGCTTTTTTAGCGTATGCAATAGTAAATTTTATTCCAAGAAAATTGCATTGGATAATATCAATACTATTGATTGCCATCGCAATTTTTTTAGTTTACAAAATTAATTTTGAAATTACCAAGCCGATAAAATTCAATACAGAAAAAAAGGAAAAGTATGCTAAAGTAATCAATAACTTAAAAATTATTCGTGATGCGGAGGTTGCTTACAAAAGAGTAAACGGAAATTACACTACTGATGGCGAAGCGCTTATACAATTTATTGAGAATGGAAAATTCGCATTAACCCAAACCAGATACGTTCCTAAAACAATTTCAGTTGGTGGAGGAATCACAAAAGAAATTGAAGAAAGGGTTGTAGATACCATTGGATACGAAGAGGTAAAAAACGCTTTTATTGGGAAAGATTATAAAAATATGATGAAAATCCCCGGTACCGATCAAACTTTCAAAATCGAAATTGGTGAAATTGAAAAAATTGTCGGCCTAAAAGCCCCGGTATTTGAGGTAAAAGTTGATAAAGCTTTAATTTTGGCAGGTATGGATGAAAATCTTGTAAAGCAAGAAAAAGAAGCCATAGGCGGTGAAGAAATTAGGGGAGAATTTATTAGAGTTGGATCATTAACCGATGTTAGTGAGGACGGTAACTGGCCTCCATATTATGATAAAGGAGATAAAAAAATTAACGAATAACGAGTCAGATTTTTTAAATCTAGAAGATAACTACTTATCCATCCAACTTAGTTTGGATGGATTTTCTTTTTGTGTTTATAATAAAATTCAAGATAAAGTTGGTGCTTTTGGGATTTATGAATTTGATAACAGCAAAGGTTCTCCATTTAAACAACTGGAGTGCATTAAAGAATTATTTGCCCAAGAAAAAGTACTTCAACTAAACTATAAATCGGTATTTGTTACCCATTTTAACAATTTGGTCACCCAAGTACCACAACCTTTATTCAATAAAAACAGCTTAGCACAATATTTACAGTATACGGTTAAAGTCCTTGAAAACGATTTTATCGCTTACGATGAATTGAACAATTCTGAAATTATAAATGTCTATATTCCGTTTGTAAATGTTAACAATTTTTTGCTTGACACTTATGAATCATTCACTTACAAGCATTCTTCAACAGTATTGATTGAAAATTTACTGAAGCAATATAAAAATTTAGAAGGCAGTTTTTGCTTTGTGAATGTTACTGCCGGCAATTTTGAAATTGTGGTCATCAAAAATAAAAAATTAGCACTGTATAATTTTTTTAGTTTCACCACCAAAGAAGATTTTATTTATTATATCCTTTTTACGGCAGAGCAATTAAATTTAAATCCGGAAGAATTTGAATTGATTTTGATGGGAGATATTGAAAAGGAATCTGAACTTTATGATATTGTGTATCAATATATCAGAAATATAAAATTTTATGTTCCAAACAATGCCGATTTGCAATTAAATGAAATCCCCTCACATTCAAATTTTACCTTATTAAACCAATTTAAATAAATGCGCATTATTTCAGGAATACATAAAAGCAAACGCATTCAGGCGCCTAAAAATTTGCCTGTAAGGCCTACAACTGACATGGCCAAAGAGGCGTTGTTTAACATTCTTAATAATTTGTATTACTTTGATGATATTTCGGTGTTGGATTTATTTTCGGGAACCGGAAATATAAGTTACGAGTTTGGATCGAGAGGCACAGAGAATATTACGGCGGTTGATGTTCATGCCGGTTGTATCCAATTTATCAATACCACAGCCAAATCGCTGGATTTATCAATCACTACCGTTAAAAGTGATGTTTTTAACTATTTAGAAAAGACCAATTCAAAATTTGATATCATTTTTGCCGATGCACCTTATGAATTTGAACTTGCACTGTTTGAAAAAATTGTTGCATTGGTTTTTGACAATAATTTGCTTACGGAAGATGGCATTTTGGTTATTGAACACTCTAAACAAACCGATTTTAAAAGCCACACCCGATTGAGTTACCAAAAAAAATATGGCGGTAATATGTTCAGTTTTTTTGAAAATTAAGAGGTTGGACTAGAATAAAGATTCTATAATTTGTTTTTCGGTAATTCCTTCAGCTTCAGCTTTGTAATTTCGCACTATTCGATGGCGCAATATGGCATAAGCCACTGCTTGCACATCTTCAATATCGGGAGAATATTTCTCATTTACGGCAGCATTTGCTTTTGCCCCTAAAATTAAGAATTGTGAAGCTCTCGGCCCTGCGCCCCAATCAATATAATCATTGACCATTTTAGTTGAATAAGGCGTGTTTGGGCGCGTTTTAGACACCAATGTCACCGCATACTCAATCACATTGTCAGCAACGGGAATTCTTCTTATTAAACGCTGAAAGTTTATGATTTCATCAGAAGAAAGAATGGTGTCAACAACTTTTTTAACATCGTTGGTGGTACTTTTCACCACTTCAACTTCTTCGTTAAAACTTGGATAATCTAAATTTATGGAAAACATAAATCGATCTAACTGGGCTTCAGGCAAGGGATAGGTTCCCTCCTGCTCAATCGGATTTTGGGTTGCCAGGACAAAAAAAGGACTGGCCAATTTATGTTGATGGCCGGAAATGGTCACAGACCGCTCCTGCATCGCTTCCAACAAAGCCGCTTGCGTTTTTGGCGGTGTGCGGTTGATTTCATCAGCCAAAATAATATTGCTGAAAATAGGCCCTTTTAAAAACTTAAAATGGGTTGTTTCATCCAATATTTCACTTCCTAAAATATCGGATGGCATTAAATCAGGCGTAAACTGAATACGCTTAAAATCGAGTCCCAACGTTTCTGATATGGTTTGCACCATCAAGGTTTTTGCCAAACCGGGAACTCCGATAAGCAATGAATGTCCACCACATAATATGGAAAGCAGAATATGGTTTACGGCTTCTTGTTGCCCAATAATTACCTTCCCAATTTCTTGTTTCAGCACTTTATGTTTTTCAACCAATTCCTTTAACGCGGCAACATCTGACATATTTAGTCCTTTTTCCAGTTATTTTTAAAATCACAGGCTTTATAATCGTTGTTTATTTTAATGTAAGTATCTTTAATTTTATCTGTGGACCACTTTTCTACGGTTTCCTCTTGCTTTTTTTGCAAGGTTAATTGTTGAATTTTTTCGTAATCTTTGGTGAAATTCGCGGTATGCGCATCGTCTTTGCTTTTTACCAAAATTATTTTATGCATTTTAGATTCTCCCCTAACTTCATCATAAAAAGGCATTGTAATTTCACCGGTTTTTAAGCTGCTAATTTTATTGTAAAGATTTGGGTCCATTCTAGTTAAATCAAAACGGGTATCGTTTGTTTGCGGATTCAACAGCAAACCGCTATTGTTTTTGGTGTCCTTATCTTCAGAGTATTTTACAACAGCCTCTTCAAAAGTAATTTCTCCATTAAGGATTTGTTCCCTAATTTTTGCCAATTCGTCATTTGAAGCGTTTAATTCGGCTTGGCTAATCTTTGGCTGAATTAATATATGGCGCACATCACGTTCTTGGCCTTTAATTTTTTCAACCATAATAATATGAAATCCAAATCCCGATTCAAAAGGTTCGGAAATTTCTCCTTCATCCAAACTAAAAGCAACTTCTTTAAACTCTTTTATGAAACCGCTTTCTCTGGTAAGCGTATACAATCCTGCTGCTCCGGGTCCAGTTCCTGAAACGGCCGGATCATCAGAATTGATGATTGCTTTCAATCTAAAACTGAAACCGCTTTCAATCTCTTTTTTAATTTCATTTAATTTATCAATCACTCTATTGGTTTCTTCTTCCGAAGGTTTTATCATTTTAACAATTTGCGCCAATTCAATTTCAGCACTGAATTCAGGTAAATTGCCGTCTTTTTCAAGATTTTTAAAATAGGTTCTCACCTCTTCCGGCGTCACATCAGTTTTTTCAGTGATGCTTGCTCTTTCTTTTTGAATGAGCAATTGTTCCTTTTGAATTTCGTACAATTCTTTTCTTAAATCTTCTTCGTCGTTAAACCCATACATTTTCACCACTTTTTCCATGTTTCCCAATTGTTGGGTGAAATAAGAAATATTGCGTTCAACTTCTGAATTTATTTCAACATCAGAAACCACAATACTGTCAATTACTGCATGATGTGCAATCAGTTTTTGGGTCATAATTTCTTCCAATATTTCACAATCGGTGATGTCTAATTTGCCTTCAATACGTTGTTGCAATTCTTTTTTAAATTTTTCAATATCAGAATCAAGCACAATGTTTTTGCCAACTACCACAGCTACGCCATCTAATTTTATTCGTTCTTGAGCATTTATTCCTGTAATAAATAACAGCAATGCTATGATTATTGTATTTTTCATTCTAATATATTTCAAATTGTTGTTTTTTAGTTGCATCTTCAATTAATGTTTCTTCAATATTTCTTAATAATAATAATTTGCGTTGGTGTAAAATCATTTGCTTAATTGCAGGTGTAATATAGCTTTTGGGAGCGATTTCATTACTTTGTAACACCTTTTTAATAGTGACCAAATATAAGCTTAATGAATCTTCTTTTTGAATAAATTGATCTTTTTTTAACAACAACTGTTTGTCTTCTGTTTTTAAAACTGGAATCTCATTAATTAAATCGCTATATTTAATCCAAATTGAATCATTTAAATGATGGGATTTCATAAGCAGCACTTTTTCCTTGAGCTTTTCCAAATCTTTATGAGTTGATGATTTAAACAGTTTTACAATTGTGTTTTTATTAGAATCCGTTTTCCAAATTTTAATGTATTTTAACTTAATTAATTCCTCGTTCAGTTTAAAAATTTCGTTATTATTTAGATAAAACTGATCAATGTCATCATCAGTAATAATCGTATCTAAATATTGTTTTACCACGGCTTCTTTGTAGGAATTAATAAATAAATCTTCACGGTATTGTTTCACCAGATCTTCAAACTCATTTGTCCTGTTTTCTAAATTTAATTGCGCTTTAGACAATAATAATTGTTGCTTAATCCAATTATTTATATAGTTATTCACCAAGGTAATACTGTCTTGCTTACTAATGTCTTTCGTGAAAATTGCCGTCAAATCATCCTTGTACAAATAAGTGTCGTTCACCCTGGCAACAGTTTCAGGCGTCACCTCTTTTTTGAACGTAAAATAATCACAGGATTGCAAAAGAATGAGTGACAATAACAAATAAAAAAATGTTGGTTTCATAAATGATTTTTCTTCCTTAAAAAGACTTGTTTCAATTTAACAAAATCGGTGCAATTTATTTTTTATTTTTGGTATGTGCTGTTAAAGGAATCACAAAGAAATAATGCCTTCAATTTTTTCTGCTTCCAAATAAATTGAAATTATATCATCTGAATTTTTCATAATCACATGAATGGAAATACTTGTAAATTTTCCTGTTTTTGAAGATGTCTTTGTAATTACAGCACCTTTAAAATCAAATAAATCTTCCACTTGTTTTATTTTTTCTTCATGCGTGGAAACAATAAATTTAAAAAGGTATTCAGAGGGAAAAATATTACCTTCGTCCAACTTATTTTTTAACTTTTCGTAAAATTCTGCTCTATTGTCCATTTCTATTTTTTAATAACGGTTTGCAAATATAATACCGTTTTACGACTGTTGATATTTAGCTGACAAAATTACAAGATTATATTTAGTATAATTTAACGAATATCCTATTTTTGCTGAATGCAAACAAAAATTGTTATCACTGGCGGTCCCGGAACCGGTAAATCAACTGTCATAGAAGAATTGTCCAAACGTAATTTTACGTGTATGCCCGAAATATCGAGGGAAATAACGCTAAATGCCCGACAAAATGGCACAGAACAACTATTTTTGACTCAACCTTTACTGTTTAGCGAATTGTTGCTGGAAGGTCGCGTAAACCAATATTTAGAAGCCGAAACAAAAAACAGTTCCCTGGTTTTTTTCGACAGAGGCATTCCGGATGTGCATGCATATATGAATTATATTTGCATTGATTATCCAAAAACCTATATCAATACAAGCAATTTTTACCGTTACAATTATATTTTTTTGATGGCGCCCTGGGAAGAAATTTATATTACAGACAATGAGCGCTATGAGAATTTTGAACAGGCACTGGCCATTCATAACCATCTTGAAAAAACTTATTCTGCCTTAAATTATGTCATTGTTGAAGTTCCGACAGGAACCGTTAAAGAAAGAACAGATTTTATCTTAGCTTCCATTAAATAATGAAAACGCCTCTTGAAATATTAAAAAAATATTGGGGCTACGACCAATTTATAAGTCCGCAGGAGGAAATTATCTCGTCGGTTTTAAAGGGTGAAAACACCATTGTTTTATTGCCTACAAGCGGCGGAAAATCGATTTGCTATCAAGTGCCTGCTATGATTTTTGAAGGTGTTTGCATCGTAATTTCGCCATTGATTGCTTTAATTCACGACCAAGTAAATTATTTAAAGGAAAAAAACATTAAAGCCATCGCTTTAACTTCCCAACTTTCCCAAGACGAAATTATTATTGCCTTTGACAACTTACAGTTTGGCGGTTTTAATTTTTTATACCTTTCTCCTGAAAAACTGCAATCGGATTTTATCCAGGAAAAAATTAAACAATTAAATGTTTCGCTTATTGCCATTGATGAAGCGCATTGCATATCAGAATGGGGACACGATTTCAGGCCTTCATATTTAAAACTAAGCCTGCTGAAAGAATTACAGCCAAATGCCACATTTATTGCGCTAACGGCAACGGCCACGCAACGGGTATTGGAAGATATCCAAAATAACTTAGGGCTAAAAGATGCAAAAATCATTAAAAAATCGTTCAAACGTGAGAATCTCATTTATCACGTTCGACTGACAGAGGATATTTACGGCAAACTGATTCAAATTTTAGCCAAAATAAACGCTTCAGTAATTGTTTACACCAACAACCGAAAACAAACAAAGGAAGTCTGCAATGTTTTACTGAAAAATAATTTCAAAAGCAGTTTTTACCATGGCGGATTGTCCAATGCCGAAAAAAACGAAGCTTATACCAATTGGATGAGCGACAAAACACCCATTATGGTGGCCACAAATGCTTTTGGAATGGGCATCAACAAACTGAATGTCAGTGCTGTTATTCATATCAATATACCAAACAGCCTGGAAAATTATATTCAGGAAGCAGGAAGAGCAGGAAGAGACGGAAAAACATCTTACGCCATCATTTTAGCCAATAAAACAACGCTTTATGAAGTTTTGGCCAAATTTGAAGCCAATACCGCAACCACCAAAACCGTAAAAGACGTTTACCATCATTTAAATCAGTATTACGCCATTTCATTTGGTGAAAGACCTGAGCAATCGTTCAGCTTTTCCTTGCAGGAATTCTGTGTAACCTATAACCTAAACTTGCTCTTGACCTACAACGCCATCAAGGTTTTGGAACGGGAAAATATTGTTTTGCTCGATGAAAATTACAACAAAAAATCAACCCTCAAATTTCTGGTCAACAACCATCAGATTTTTGATTATTTAAGTAACCATCCATCAACAAATGAACTTATTAAACTCATTTTAAGAAGTTATGGAGGCATTTTTGAACATTATACCATTATTAACGAATACAAACTTTCCAAAAAATTAAATTGCCCAAAAAATGAGGTGGTTAGGCAACTTAAGGAATTACACAGCAACGGCATTGTGCATTACAGTTATGAAAACACCACTTCCCGACTTTCATTTTTAATTGCGCGGGACGATAATTACACCATCAACAGCATTTCAAAAAATATTGAACAGCAAAATAATTTAAAATCGGAAAAGCTAAAAGCCGTAATTTCCTACATTGAAAACACAAAAACTTGCAGAACCATTCAATTTCTAAACTATTTTAATGAATTTGAAACTCAACCTTGCGGTACGTGCGACAATTGTTTGGCGAAAAAAACAAAAAATAATTCAATACATACCATGTTGGATCAAATCATGGAATTGTTGAAAGATCGCGTTCTTTCTTCCCAGGAATTGGTGGTGTTGCTTGATTATTCGGAAACTGAAATTATTAATTCATTGAAAATCTTATTAGAAAAAAATAAAATAACGATAACTTCGCAAAATAAATTTAAACGCACTTTTTAATGAGAGATTTACGACTGGTATTTATGGGAACTCCCGATTTTGCCGCTGCTACATTAGACGCCCTTATAAAAGCAAAATTTAACGTGGTTGGCGTTGTTACTGCACCCGACAAACCTGCCGGAAGAGGCCAAAAAATACAGCAATCTCCTGTAAAAAATTATGCATTAGCGCACAACTTAACTGTTTTGCAGCCAAGTAATTTAAAAAGTGAGGAATTTCTCACCCAATTAAAAAGTTTAAACGCCAATTTACAAATTGTTGTTGCTTTTAGGATGTTGCCGAAAGCAGTATGGCAACTTCCTGAATATGGCACATTTAATTTGCACGCATCACTTTTGCCAAATTACAGGGGCGCCGCACCCATCAATTGGGCCATCATAAACGGTGAAACAAAAACCGGGGTTTCTACCTTTTTTATTGACGAAAAAATTGATACCGGAAACATTATTTTACAGGAAGAAGTTGCCATTGCCGATGATGAAACTTTAGGGGAATTACACGACAAATTGATGGATATTGGCAGCAAATTGGTGGTTAAAACGGTTCAGCTGATTGAAAAAGGAACTGTAGCAACCATAAAACAGCCAGAAATTGAAGAAAAACCGGCGCCAAAGATATTTACTGAAACATGTAAAATTGATTGGCATGATTCTTTATCCAATATTTACAATTTAATAAGAGGTTTAAATCCTTTTCCTGCTGCCTGGACAACTTTAATAAATAACGATGTTGAAATAAAGGTTAAAATTTATAATGTAAAAAAGGAGTTTGCATCACATCAACATAAAAACGGAACCTTATTAACTTCTAAAAATGAGATAAAAGTAGCGGTAACCGGAGGTTATATCATTCTGGAAAGTTTACAGCTTGCCGGCAAAAAACAAATGGACAGCAAAAGTTTGTTAAACGGCTTCCGATTTCAAGAAAATGCACACTTGCAATAAACCCCATATTTTATTGGGCTTCAGACATATTTTACCAATAATCTCCAAGGTTATTAACATTTGCCGTTATTTATCAACAAAAAGAGCACTTTATAGGGCAAAAACTTGCACAAACCCTTATTCCGTATAACTTTGTTAAGCTAATTAATGTAATTAGCAAGCAAATTATGTTTAACCAATTAATTTAACATTTAAATTTATGAACAAATCAGATTTAATTGATGCAATGGCAGCTGATGCCGGTATCACAAAAGCAGCCGCGAAAGCAGCTTTAGAATCATTAACAGAAAATGTAACTGGCGCTCTTAAAAAAGGAGATAAAGTAGCTTTAGTTGGATGGGGAACTTGGTCTGTTTCTAAAAGAGCAGCAAGAGAAGGAAGAAATCCTCAAACTGGAAAAACGATTAAGATTGCAGCAAAAAACGTTGTAAAATTTAAAGCAGGAGCTGGACTTAGCGATGCAGTAAACTAATATGTAAGAATTTTTTCTTATAACACTAAACTCTCTAAAAAATACTTAGAGAGTTTTTTTTATTGATAAATTTTATTATATTTATTAATTCATAACTACTATATGTTAATAAAAAATCCAACAAAAGGCAGATTACTGGTTGCAGAACCTTCCATTTTAAATGACAAAGCATTTAACAGGTCCGTTATTTATTTAACGGAACACGGGGAAGATGGATGTATTGGTTTTATTTTGAACAGACCTTCTAAATTTGTATTAAATGATTTAATTCCCGAGATAAATTGTGATTTCAAAATATACAATGGCGGGCCCGTTGAACAAGAAAACCTTTATTTCATCCATAAATCACCCGATTTAATTCCAAACAGCATCCAAATTGACAAAAATATTTATTGGGGTGGAAATTTTGAGATTTTAACGGAATTGTTAAGCAACAAAACATTGAAAAATACCGATATTCGTTTTTTCTTAGGATATTCAGGTTGGTCAGTTGATCAGTTGAAAGAAGAACTAAATGAATCTTCATGGGTCACAGAAAATAATTATCCCAATTTATTGCAGGTAAACAGCGCTACTTTATGGAAAAATCAATTGATGGAGTTTGGCGGTGAATACCAAATTTGGGCAAATGCACCAAAAAATCCGGCTTTAAATTAACTTACTTAATGCCAAAGCCAATTCTCTTGAAACTTTTGTAGTGAATGTGGCTTTTTTATACTGCGTTATCGGTTGAATGCCCACAATAACATTCGTGATAAAAATCTCATCGGCTTTTTGCAAATCAAAAGGCGAAATTTCAGTTTCTTCCAAGAGGTAATCCTCACTTTTTAAAACAATCTCAATTATTTTTTTTCTTATGATTCCCTTGATGCAACCTTCTGTAATTGAAGGCGTTTTAATGGTATTTCCATTTACTGTAAAAATATTTCCGTTGATGGCTTCAACCACTTGTTTTCTTTCATTCACCAAAATGCAATTGTCGAAACCATTTTCCGAAGCATAAATACTGGCCAAAACATTGGCTATTTTGTTGGTTGTTTTTAAAGTTGACAAAATATCGGAATTAAGGTAATAGTCCTTAAAAATATCTACAGCATAGGTTTCTTTCACCAAAATAGTCAATGGTGAAACAACAATTAAATAATCAATTTGGTTGGTTATTGGGTTGTAAAGTCCGCCGTCTTTTCTAAAAACAGTCAATCGAATCCTTGCATTTTCGAGGTTATTTTGTTCCGCCGTTTTTAACAATTCACTTTCAAAATATTCCATCGTAAAATTTAATGGAATCTCCATACGCAACATTCTCATAGAAGCCATTAACCGAAAATAATGGTCTTCTAAAAAATATATTTTTTTATTTGCTAATTTTAAGGTTTCAAACAGTGCATCGCCGTAGTTGAAAGCCCTGTTATTTGAATTTAATATTGCTTTCGATTTATGTTTTATGATGCCGTTAAAATTGACCATAATTTAAATATTTTGACGCAAAACTACATAAAAAAACCTTGAAGAGCTTCAAGGTTTTATATAACTCGCTTATTTTTTAAGCGCCAATAGTTCTTTTTAGTTCATCAATTTGATTTTCCCAAAACATTTTAGATTCTTCAATGTCATCTACTTCAGCAAAATCGGTAATAATTAAAGAAACATCTTTGGTGATTTCATCTACTTCAATCCTAAACTCGAAGAAAGTTTTATCTTCACCGTCATTGAGCCACTTAAATTTAATTTTTTCATCGGGACGCTCCTGAAGCACTTTAGCCTTTTCTTCTGATCCATTCCAAATAAAAGTATAAATTTCACCTCTCGAATTTACGTTATCTGCAAACCATTCTGAGAGACCGGAAGGCGAACCAAAATACTGGTATAACATATGCGGGGAAGCTTGTATTGGAAATTCCATTTCAAATTTTAATTTTGTAATCATAGTCTCTTTTTAAAAAGCACAATATATATAAATATTCTTTTTAAAAAAAATTATATTTTAAAAATTAAACAGATTATTTTGTGCTGCGAAAGTTTTATTTTTTATATTTGCACCCTTAATAAATGGCGTGGTAGCTCAGTTGGTTAGAGCGTCGGATTCATAACCCGGAGGTCTCCAGTTCAATTCTGGATCACGCTACTTACAAATCAAGGACTTAGGTAATTAACTTAAGTCCTTTTTCTTTTTGCGTGCCGAATTGCGTGCTAAATTTTATTCAAACACCCTTATTTTTAATTCCCCAATTCAATATGGCAGAGTGTATTTTTGGATCAAAATATTACTTCTCCAGTGATATTTCCATTTATAAGAAAACATTAAATTATACCTTTTTGTGAAGTGTCATTAAAAAGCGGACTGATTTTAACAATTACTTAGCGCGTGTTTTCAAAAATCATTGAATTTAATCTATCAAAAAATATGAATTTTATAAAGAAAGAAAATTTAAATAGTGTTACAATGGCTTTATTTTGTTCTAAAACCTCTTATTTAATTCAGTAATTTAGGATTACTGAGAATCAATTCTATTTTTTTTATAATTACAGTAATTTGATTCATTTGCACTTCTATATTTCTAAAAAAGATACTAATATCCCTGTTAATCCAACTTTCAGAAAGAACCCTTGCACCCAAACTAATTCTTAAAACAGCGCTTTCAACATCGTTACCGTATTTTACGTTAACTGCTTGTCCTATATGGCATTTTTGGGCAGCAAGACGAACGATTTCCATAGAGGAATCTTCAAATTGACCTGATATGTCTGAATTTAACAATTCATAGAGTTTTTTTACATGATCAATCGTTAACACTTCCTTATTTTTAAGGATAAAGAAAGGAAAAATTGTACGAATATTTCTAAGTCCGAATTCTTCACTCTTATACGTGTTATTTTTTGTTTCATCTTCAAAAAGCGGTTCTAAAAAAGAAGCATCTTTAATAGAATCTTCAACAAAATTGCAAAACATCTCAATGCCCATATTTCTATATAAAATAGGTGTTTTGTAATACCTGTCCATTTCAACTATGGCAGCATTCCAACGCATATAGGAGCCATAATTAAATTCATCCGATAAATCTTTTGAACAAAACCAAGATGTAGGCCAATCAGCATGATTGTAATAATTATTTAATCCTTCCGGCAAAGTATTTTTTACGGAATCAACTAATTTATTTACATTTTTAGGCACAATTAATGCACCGGAATAAGGAGGGCCGGTAAAGTATTTACTTCCGGTAATAGTGACAATATAGCCTTTATTTAAATAATTTTGTATGTCTGTTGGATCTAACCTAAGTTGTGAACAATCAACAATAATTTGTAAAGATAAATTATCGAGTGTATTCAAATTTCGCATCATTTCTTCGCTAGGTGATTGATAGCCTAATTTTGATTGATCCATTGCATGCAACACGGTATATCTTCCTAATTCATTGGTTTTTGAAATGGCAGCAAAAACTTCTGTATCTATTTGAATTGATGATTTTAATTCACCATTTTGATCTCTTAAAGGAATTTTAATCAAATCAACATCTCTAAATCCTTCAATATTTTCTCCTTTTTTAACAGGATAATTTAAAGCAGTTGTGTTTTCAAAATGCCATCCCTTTAGTGCTGAAGGCACACCACTGCCAGTTTCATCAGAAGCAACTAAAATATGTGTAATTTCCTTAGCGGAAATAATTTGTGCAATTGCTGCTATTTGAAGCGCTGAATCAGTGCCCGATGGGGAAAAAATTATTTGACACTCATCATCTATTTTAAGGATTTTTCTGAGGTTGTTTTTTAGCAGTTCTGAAAACTCAATGGATGTATTTTTGAAACCTTTTTTTAAGCTGTTTTGAATTAATATCGATCTAACTTTATCTGTTTTATCAAAAGAAAAATTTGATACACTCGTTGCTGTTGATGAAGCAAAAGTAAATGCTTCAGGTCTTGGAAATGGGCGACAGCCATATTTATTTAACAATTCTAATTCGTCAATATTCAACCTAAGATCACCACCCGACATTAATAAATATTCTGTTGGTTTTGCCAAATTTTCAAGAATCGGTTTCCAAGATTCTTTAACAATTAAGTTTGATTTTTTTAATCCGTGAAAATTTTGTAAATCTTTGTATTTTGATAGGGCTTCCTTATTTAAATCTTCATTTTTTTTGATCATATTAATTAAAAAATCATCAAGAGTTTTTAATTTTTCTTTATCTTCTTTTGGTAATAATTCATAAAATATCTGTGTCACTTTAAGAGCAGCCAAATCACATAAAACAGTGTTAGATTTTTCTTTGCCCAAAGATTTATACCAAAGTTGCCATTCAATGCCATATCTTAAATAAACCAAAGCCAAAATTGGTTTATCTAAAAATGACGTTCCAATTATAATTGATTTATTGGGTATAATTTTAAATATATTGGGATCTCTGTTGGAGGTAATAATATCGATGTTATTTATTTTGGGTACCGTATTAAATCTTTTTAAAACCCTAACCAAATATTTCACATTTTCTTTTTCAAATAAACTTGATCTTCTATATTGATCTTCAATAATTTTATTTTTTGTCATAGTTGTTTTAATTAAAACCATAAAATTGTTAAAATAAATGGTATCGTATTGAAATATAGAAAATTAGTTACTGATTAATTAATCAATTTACAAAAGTATCGTTTTTTTACAAATAATTTAGAATTTGTATGCTAGTTATGTAACTATTATTACCGCTAAGCGCATGATTTCAAAAATTATTAAAGTTGATATAATTTGAAAACACCTGTAAACAAACCATAAAATGGTTACACCCAAGCTTGATTTATTTACACTCTATAAAGTCGATTTATGTTTTTATATTTGAGCTTTATAAAATAATCAGTTTTAAAGAAAATTAAAGACTTTATAAAGAACACTCACATACATTATTTGCAAAAAATAGACAACTTTGTATCAGATAAAACAAACCATCGATTTAAAAAATAGTTTAAACTTTATAGAAATTGAAGATTTAAACAAAACTTCTTATGCCAAAATTCATTTGAATTTGGGCGGAAGTTTACAAGAGCTCGTGCTTTTAAATCACCATCTAATAAAAAATTTACATCCTTTAGCGTATGATAAGCCGTCTCTCCATAATTTATAATTTATAGCCCTCCCCGATTTTAGAGCTTCAAAACTAAATTTTCGTAATAAAAGTAGGTATTGTACTATCAATAACTTTATATTTCTCAGACATAGTTTTTATTCTAATATATTACTTTTAAGAAAACCAAAACAGAATTATACTTTTTAATTGTTACCATAGTTGTTTTGGCCGCGTTGCAAACGATGCGTTTTAAATGCTAATTTAAGTAGGTACTCGTCGCAGACGAGCCAGAGAAATTACAAAACCCTTGAGTGCTTCGTAGCTTCATTTTGTTTTGGCGTTTAAATTAGAACTCAAACGGTACATCCACAGCCAGCGAATCCACAGAAACAGAATCTTGCACTTTCAAATTCAAAAGCGAATGGGCATTTCCGGTAATTTGCAATGGAATGTATTCTCCAATGGTGTCTTCAGGAATTAAAAGGCCTCTTCGCAACATCAAATTGCTCAGGAATTTTTGTTGTTGGATTGCAGAGGCGTTAAGCTTTCCCTCGTTGTCAAATTGCCACATAAATTTCTTTGGTTTTGGTATGATGGTCGCCAAAAACAAACATTCTTTCAAATTTAAATCGGCCGGACTTTTCTGGAAATAGAATTGTGCAGCTTCACCAATTCCGTATACATTTGGTCCCCATTCGATAATGTTGAAATAAACTTCGAGCATTCTTTCCTTCGAAGTGATTCGATTATTTTCAAGGATGTAAACCAACAAAATTTCTTCCAGTTTTCGGGAAACTGTTTTGTCGCGGGTCAGAAACACGTTTTTGATCAATTGCATACTGATAGTGCTCCCGCCCCGAGAGAATTTCCTGGTGTGAATGTTTTTGAGAATCGATTGTTTGAAGGCTTCAATGATAAAACCGCGATGGGTGAAAAACGAAGGATCTTCGGAGGTTAAAACGCTTTTTTGCAAATATGGCGAAATTTGGTCTAAAGGCGTGTAATTTGGATTTGCAGCACCCACCAAAACCGGTCGTTGCAAAACATTATTTATAATTGCACGATACACAAATTCTCCGTTAAGTTTGTTAAGATTGGCTTCTCCGTAATGGGTAATTCGCAGATTTTCCTTTTTCAAATTGCTGTCAAAAACCAGTTGATCGGATTTGTTTTTATTGAATAAAAAATCCAGTTTGTATTCGATATTGCCCTCAGCTTCCATTCCCTGAAAATGGGTAAACAAACCATCGGGAAGTGAAACGATGAAATCCTGTGCCTTCATCTTTGGAATGGCGACTTTGAGTTTGTAAATAGTGTCCTTTTCGGTTTCGTAAGCTAAATAAGGATGAAATTTTATCTTGTTGAACTGTACAACAGAACTGCTGTCAATAGAAATAAAATCAGAACCCAAGAGAAATCTAAAGTCAAATTTGGCGTTTTTGACTACCACGTCTTTATTGGCAATTCTTTTGTGATTAATCATCAAATTGGCAATCGAGGCAAAACCGTCAAGATGCAATTTTCCTCCCGATTTGTTTATGTTTTGAATGTTAATCCGAATGGAATCGAAGCTCGATTTTAAGTTGAATCTTTCGTCGAGATAAGGCAATTTAATGGCTCCTGTATCAACATTAAAAAAACGAATATCGGCTTTTTTGTTTCTTGGATCGGCAAATCCCTGGATTCGGATTCGCTGTGTGAAAGCTTTAGTTTCTACTTTGATAAAAGTCTCCAATTGCTTGTTGACCAATCGCAGTTTTTGGAAATTAATGTTGATTATTTTGCCGTTGTCATCCAATCTGAACGCAAGGTTTTCGACTTTCATATCCGTTGGCACCAAATTCAGCACTTTCGAAATAAGCCTAAAGGCCACTTTGGCGTAATCTCTTTTTTCGTTGGCGGTACTTATTGTTTGGTCTTTCTTGAGAAAAGCATCAAAATTTCGTCCTTTTTTATTTTTTACCAATTGCACATAACCTTGCTCAATTTCCAATGTTCCCAATTGCACATCGCCCAACAACAATCGCCATAAATTGACGCTGGTTTTCATTTTACGGATGTTGAAAAGCGTGTCGGCTTTTTGGGGAGCCAAAACAATATTGGAAAAACGCAAACCCGAAAGCCCCACAAATGAAGCTTCTTTTACAGTAAAAGTGCTGTTGTATTCGCGCGCCATTTTAAAAGAAACCTTGGCAATGGTTTGTTTCAATAATTCATTTCTAAAAATAAAAAACGTTATAATCAGCAACAAAAAAGTTGCAGCAATTATTTTTGTCGCTAAAATTATTTTTTGTTTTCGGGTTTTTATCATTTCTAAGGATGCTGTTTTTGGTTTTACCCAATCAATTCATTCACCACATCATCAATCTTCGCCACTCATCTGATTTTAAACCTCTAATGCTCGCCTGCGACGAGCACCAGAAGAGACTACGGTTTTATATTGGAATTTGCATTTTCATTGCTTCACACTGTCAACCAGGCACATTAGGTACTTCTATTGTTAAATTTCCTGTGCCTTTGGCAAAAGTAATATTTAAATAAACTTTTCTTTCCTTCTTACATACAGAATTCAAATTTTCAAATTTGTCAATGCTTAATGTATTTGCCAATTCGTTATACAGTTTATCAATTTTGAATTCTTCAATTTCAATGGCCATGGTTAACGAAATATCAGAAAAAAATTTAAAGTCAACAATATCTCCATACTTTGAGACTACATTTTTTATAGTACTTATTGAGGCAAGTCTTTCGTCATTGCTATATCCCGTCCAAAAAATATTTTCCATGGGTTTAATACTTTAATTTGTTTGTACCTATTTACTTGTGTGAACAAAACAAAGCGCTTGCAACGCGGCTAATTAGACTAACTTTCTACTATGGCGTAATCAATTCCCCGCGCTGGCGCGAGCGTCCCGCTCGTGCCCTGCGAACCCTGCTCCTGCCAAAATCATCATCATCAATTTAAATCAATTTCTAAAATACTGTGGTCGTTGTTTGCGTAATTTCTTGCGCTGCTGTATTTCCAATCCACGGCATCAGTTACAAAGCCAGTTTCAATTGGGTTATTATGGATGTAATTCAATTTTTGTTCGAATACTTTTAAAGACCAAATTTCAATTGGTTGGTTATTTTGCTGCCAAAACTGTCTAAATTTGACATTGCTATTTTTTAGACCGGCCTTTTCAAACATAGTTAATAGCCAATCTTTTCTGCTTTCTTGCGGATTATTTTCAATGAGTTCAACAACTTTTTTAGAGGTAAAACCTTTAAAATCTCTTATCAAACCTGAAGGATCACCCAATGAAGCGCGGAAAATTAAATGCATATGGCTTGGCATAACGCAATAACCATAAATTTCCATTCCTTTATTTTTTCTGCAATAATCCAAAGAGGTAACGAGCGTTTCAAAATAAAGATCTCTTGTAAAAACATCCACCCAATTAACGGTTGCAAAACTTATAAAGTATGCACCTTCTTTTTCTCCGAATTTATATTTTCTGCTCACAATTTTTTAGGTAAAAATAGAAATTTAAATGGTTATTGATGCTTTTTTTGATTTTGGGATTGTTGCACGAGCGGGACGCTCGCGCCAGCGGCTGTTCATTTTTATTGTTTTTTATAGGTGTTCGTGAATCGCCTTTTCAAAATTTAGCTATTTAGATGCGCTTTCTACTATGGCGATTTACTCACCATTTTTATTGTTTTTTATAGGTGTTCGTGAATCGCCTTTTCAAAATTTAGCTATTTAGATGCGCTTTCTACTATGGCGATTTCATCCTCCGTTAACTCATAAAGCGCATAAACCAATTGGTCAATTTGGGCTTCCAAATCAGTGGTGTCGGAAAGTAACACCTTTAATCAAAGTAAAATGGAATAGAATATCCTCCAATAAATTCAACATTCTGTCCGTTATATTTTGAAGGAACAAATGATGTTATTTTATTAAATATGCTTTCTATTTCCATCTTTAGCTCATCTGGTTTGTCCATTAAAGCTCTTATATAAAAATTTCCGCTAATGTTTATGTTGGAAATCAAAAATATTCTTTGCTTTCTGTACTTTTTAATAATTTCTGACTTTTTACTTTCTCTAAGAAATAATGATGATAATACCGGATTTAATTTAGTGCCAACCATCAAAGGCATTGCCTTATCTTTATATATAAATTGAGGTTTTGAATCAATATCTTCAACAAACATAAATTCACTGTGTTCAATTTCTCCACAATATCTTAAAATTAAATCTCGTGTGCCGGAATCTTTAAGTTTATAAACTTTCTGCCAAAGTTTACAAGCTGTATCTTTATTATTTAATCTTATTTCTGTTGCTGCTAAATTGAATAAAACATCTTTATTTAATGAATCTATTTTAAAGGCTTTTTCAAAGAATTCTTTTGCTTTTGAAACATTATTGTTATTAAATTCCTGATTTCCCAATAGTATCAGTTTGTCTACTTCTCTTTCTTGTGAAAAAATAAGATTTGATGTAATAATTAGAAATAGTAAAGTTTTTTTCATATTCTTTTTGCTATGTTACCCCCGCGCTGGCGCGAGCGTCCCGCTCGTGCCCTGCGAACCCTGCTCCTGCCAAAATCATCATCATCAATTTAAATCAATTTCTAAAATGCTGTGGTCGTTGTTTGCGTAATTTCTTGCGCTGCTGTATTTCCAATCCACGGCATCAGTTACAAAGCCAGTTTCAATTGGGTTATTATGGATATAATTCAATTTTTGTTCGAATACATTTAAAGACCAAATTTCAATTGGTTGGTTATTTTGCTGCCAAAACTGTCTAAATTGGACATTGCTATTTTTTAGGCCGGCCTTTTCAAACATAGTTAATAGCCAATCTTTTCTGCTTTCTTGCGGATTATTTTCAATGAGTTCAACGACTTTTTTGGAGGTAAAACCTTTAAAATCTCTTATCAAACCTGAAGGATCACCCAATAAAGCGCGGAAAATTAAATATATGGCTGGGCATAATGCAATAGCCATAAATTTCCATTCCTTTATATTTTCTGCAATAATCCAAAGAGGAAACGACAGTTTCAAAATAAAGATCTCTTGTAAAAACATCAACCCAATTAACTGTTGCAAAACTTATAAAGTATGCTCCTTCTTTTTCTCCGAATTTATATTTTCTGCTCACAATTTTTTAGGTAAAAATAGAAATTTAAATGGTTATTGATGCTTTTTTTGATTTTGGGATTGTTGCACGAGCGGGACGCTCGCGCCAGCGGCAATTTTTTAAGATATGGTTCATAAGAATTACAGCAATTTTGAGTTACCCAAACCTACAATAATTTTATGGGGAATCAAACAGTTTTATTTAATAGGATAACGCTTGACAACTAATAGGACAACGCTTGACATTTATACGCTCATGTTGCAACAAAGCTGGCCGACTTATTGGTTAATATACTAGTATAAATGCATAAAATATACTAGTATATCTTTAGAGAAAGACTACTATAACTTTTTAAAAAGACTAGAATAAAAACAAAGTTTAAAAATTGATGAAGGAAAGAGGTATCAACGGATAAATATACAATATATTAGCTTCATAATGCGTACATCGTGCGCTTTATTATTAACAATTCATAAAAAAACACTTGCTATGCCCATCAGATACCGAATCACCAAACGAAGCAATACCATTGCCAACAACAAGGCACCCACATACATTATGCAGGCGGTAAACACAGGTGTGGTTACTTTGGACGACATCAGCAGGCAAATCAGCAATGAATGCAGTTTAAGTGCTTTGGATGTTAAATTTGTGCTGCAGGCGTTAGGTCCCAAACTGCAGTTTCATTTGGAGGACGGCAAAATTGTGGATTTGGAAAATATCGGAAAATTTAAAGTGGGTTTTAAGTGCAAAGCCGATCCGGATCCCAAAAACCTGAGCGTTAAACGGAATATACAAAAATACCATTTAAATTTTCAGCCTGCAGTAGAATTAAAGCGCTGGTTAAAAATTGGCCTTACCACCTACAAAGAAGGCAGCAGAAGTATTTAAATCCTTTAAAACCCCGCGCTGGCGAGCGTCCTGCTCGTGCCCTGCGAATCCTGTGCCTACTGGTACTCGTCGCAGACGAGTCCCTTATTACTTTTATGAACAAAACAAAACGTTTGCAATGCGGCTATTATAACTTATAAATAAAATCCCATAAAGGTCTATTACTTTTAAGAAAACCATCCTGCAAAAAAAGCAGTCGGTGACTGAAATTCACTACCTCAAAGTCGGAGACTTTGCGGAGCGGGGCAAACTTTTAAATCGTTACCATATTTATACTTAACCGCGTTGCAAACGCTATGTTTTATGAGCTAATTTAAATAGGTACTCGTTGCAAACGAGCCCCAGAGGTTTATTTACACCCAAGCTTGATTTATTTACACTCTATAAAGTCGATTTATGTTTTTATATTTGAGCTTTATAAAATAATCAGTTTTAAAGAAAATTAAGACTTTATAAAGAACACTCACATACATTATTTGCAAAAAATAGACAACTTTGTATCAGATAAAACAAACCATCGATTTAAAAAATAGTTTAAACTTTATAGAAATTGAAGATTTAAACAAAGCTTCTTATGCCAAAATTCATTTGAATTTGGGCGGAAGTTTACAAGAGCTCGTGCTTTTAAATCACCATCTAATAAAAAATTTACATCCTTTAGCATATGATAACACGTTTGCTTCTGCCATTTTGTTTCCGTTTGCAAACAGAATTGCTGACGGCAGCTATGTTTATGATAACAAAACATTCCAATTGGAAATAAATCAAAAAGAAGAAAACAATGCGCTTCATGGATTGGTTTACAACAAAACATTTGAATTGATCGAGCAAAAAACAACCCCAGAAAAAGCGGAGGTTTTGCTGAGATTTGAAGAACTTATAGATTCTGAAGGATTTCCGTTTACTTATTCTATTGATTTAAAATATATTTTAACTAAAAACAGCCTCAATTTAAATGTTTCCGTAAAAAATACCGACACTAAAACATTCCCTTTTACCATTGGCTGGCATCCTTATTTTAACAGCTATGATTTATTTAAAAGCGCTGTTCATTTTAAAAGTCGTAAAAAATACATTTTAGACAAAAGAAACATCACTCAAGGAATTGAGGAAATAGCCATTGACCGTACAATTTTTATTGAAGATAAAACACTGGATGACTGTTTTGATTTAGAATCAAATGAAATTGGTTTTGAAACGCCTCATTATAGTTTCTCCTTAAAATCATCTGAAAAAAACAACTTTTTACAATTGTATACGCCACCATATCCAAATACCATAGCCATTGAGCCCACAACCGGAATATCAAATAGCTTCAACAATGGCGAGGGCTTAAAAATATTAAATCCAAAAGATACCTATCATATTAACTGGAATCTTAAAATCATTTAAAAAATGAACAAAGCATTAATTTCAATCATAAAAACACACTTTATTGCTAAATTTTAAGTCAATCCTATCTTGATTTTTTCTCCCGGAAGAATTAATATTATAGGAGAATACCGATTATAATGATGGTTTTGTTTTTCAGGCCACTGTTGATCATGAAATTATGGCGGCACTTAAAAAAGTGATTCGGGAATTTCGTCATCATATGCCATAAATAAGCAAAAAAATATTGAGTTTCCAATCAATAACTTAAAGCCCCATCCTTAAGGAAGCCGGCAAAGCTACATTTTAGGTGTTTTTTCAGAGATTGTAAACAGAAGCAAAACTTTTGGCAATTTCAATATCGCTTTTAGAGAAAATATCCCTGGAGGCACCTTTAAACCCTAATCAGCAGCTTTAGAAAACAGTGATATCTTCTGAATGAGTAAAATTATTAAATATAAATTACTTTATCATGTTCAAATTGACAAGGAAACTAGCATATAACTAAACTTCACTACTAAAAGTCCTAATTTTTTCAAGTAAAAAGTCATTTAAATCTTGAATTTGGCGAGGTGTTAAAAAAATTTCAATCAAAAAATGTAAGAATAATGTAAGTTATTAGCATAATTGTGTAACAAATTTACTAACTTTAATATCGAATTTTGCACAGTTAAACAAATTATTATCAATTAATCAGTAAAATCAAAACAAAATGAAAAAAAGAAATTTATTTTTAGGATTGGCGTTAGTCGCCTTAGTATTTACATCTTGTAAAGACGAGAAAGCCGTTGCAGCCGAGAAATCAGTAGATACCTACGTGGTCTATGTTGATTCAATAGGAAATATTGAAGCAACAGAAGTTAAAGCCAACTGGCAATCAATTGTTGATTCTTACCAAATTAGAGTTACAGAAGCTGAAATGGCTTTAGACAATTTAAAAGAAAGAGAAGCAGCACAAGCAAGAATTGATGCAAGTAAAGCAAAATTTGAAGCCTTAAAAGCACAAATGGAAGCAGAAATGCAAGCACAAGCCGCTTTAAACACAAAACAAGCATTGAGAAATGCCTTGTTTGGTGAAGGCAAAATTGGAGATGACATGAATTTTGATTGGGTAAACAAAGACAATATTCTTGCTGTTTACGAACAATTCGTTAACACTGCTGATGCCAACAAAGACAATTATTCTCGTGAAGACTGGGATGAAGTGAAATTAATGTATGAAGCTCTTGACAGCAGAAAAAATACTGTTGAAAATGAAGGACTTTCAGCTGATGACAACAAGAAAATTGCTGGTTTAAAATTAAAATTTGCCCCAATGTTAACATTCAACAGAATGGGTGCAAAAACTGAAGAAATGCAAGAAGCCAAACAATAAAACTTTTTGGTTAGTTAATGTGAAAAATGACAGTCAGAAATGGCTGTCATTTTTTTTTAATGCATTGTTCTTAAACAAAACCTCAAACCTCTTATACAAGTTTAATCCAATCCGCCGTGTCTGTTTCCGTCTTTTGGTGCTGGCCATTCCATTTGTTTACCCGTTCTTGAATTCATGGGCATAATAATTTTTTCTCTGGAAGTTTTCTCCAAATCTTCACTCGCCAAATAAGTCATAATGGCAATAAGTGCCACATTATTTTTTAAGTCGTCGAATACAATTTTATCATAAGTGTCTTTATTTGTATGCCAGGTATAATTAAAATACGACCAATTTAAGGAACTCATCATAAAAGCAGGTGCGCTTGCAGAAACAAAAGATGAATGGTCTGAACCGCCTCCTGATGGAGCTCCCGGATAGGTTGTTTCTATATGTTTACGAATATTTTCAGGAACTTCCCTTAACCATCTGCCCAAAAAATCATAGGAATGCAAAAACCCTTGACCGTTAATAGTGCTCACCCTTCCCGTTCCATTATCCTGATTAAACACTACCTGCACATTTTCAACAATTTTGGGGTTGTCCTTAACAAAAGCTCTTGATCCATTTAAGCCTTGTTCTTCGCTTCCCCACAAACCAACAATAATGGTTCTTTTCGGATTTGGATAATATTTTTTCAAAATACGCGCCACTTCCATCATGGTAATTGTTCCTGTACCGTTGTCTGTTGCGCCGCTCCCGCCATCCCATGAATCGAAATGGGCAGAAAGTATGATAGACTCTTCAGGTAATTCGGTTCCTTCTATGCGTGCAATGGTATTAAAAGTAGGAGTCACTCCTATTTCTTTAGATGCTGCCACTACCCTAATCTTTGGTTTCTTTCCATTTTCCGCAAGTCGGTAAACCAAACCGTAATCCTCCAATGAAATATCTACTGTGGGTATTTTTTTTACGCGAGCCCCAAATATTTTATTTACGCCAAAACCTTTCGACCAATTGGATTGAACAATGCCAACAGCGCCAGCTTTTTCAAGCGCTTCATCAAGCGTTCTGCCATTGTATCCGCTATTGTTTAGATTATCATTCCAATCTTTAGTTTGGGCTGTTCTGTATGACTTCATTTTTTCAAATGATTCTGGTGTTGCAAATTCCTCCCAATTATAATCAGGTCTTCCCGTTTTTTGTGGCATAGAAATCAACACAAATTTTCCTTTTACTGAAGGCAGCCATTTTGAAAAACCAATGGAATCTTTTATGCTGACAGGTAGCGTAATTATTTCTGCGGTTACACCGTTTTTAGGCGTGGCAGCACTCCAGGCCAATTGCATTCCTTCCAAAGATTTTATGCGAGGTTCCACCAAATCAATATGAGAAATGCCGCGATCCCAGCCGCGCCAAACACCATATTGTTGATTTGAAGCTGATATTCCCCAATCCGTAAATTTTGTAACCGCCCAATCGTGCGCCGTTTTCATTTTTGATGAACCAACCAAGCGCGGACCTATTTCATCTAATAATTCATAACCAAGTTGTTCCAATTGAGAATTTTCATAAGTCTCTTTCATCACATTGTCAATAAAAGCTTCTTTTTGTTGCGCAAAAATTGCGGAAGTGATAAAAAATAAGGAGACTAAAAAAAATGCATTTAATTTTTTCATAATGATGTTGTGTTTCAAATATATTTTTAATTGATTTTTATTAATTGGAAAAATTTAACTTTCCTTTTTAATTTATAGAGAAACAGGATCTTTTTCGACGCTATAAATTATTCAATAATTTTACGATAAAAAGTTGACTTTTTCTGCAAAAAGATAATTTTTTATCAATCATGAATAAGATATTTCTTTAAAATAGTGAAAGGAAAGTTTTATATATTCTTGGTATATTTTTTAAATAGTGAACCAATATTAAAAAAACCAGGCAAATTGCCTGGTTTTCTTAGTAAATTGATTAGTATGTAATTTATTTCTGCACTTGTTTAACTTTTTCTACAAATTTTAAATTGTATCATTAAACATATGCACTATCAAATGTATCAAATCTTATATTAAGAAAGCTCTTTATTTTAAATTCATTTTGTTATTTTTTTTTATAACATACTTATTTTAGGTGATTTGCCTTTTATTTTTGCATTAAACATCATTTAAATTGAATGTTTTTAAAAACAAAATAGGAATAAAACTACTGAGGATACTGGTTAGGAATATCGGCTCCATATGCACAACTAGAAATTTTAGATCTTTGTGTGGCGGTGATTAATTTAGCCATTCTCCACTTATAGGTTATATAAGACAACTTTGTCATAAACCTTTTATGAAGATAGGTGTAGTTTTCACCATTGTATTGTGAATTAGTTTGCGCAACTAAATCATTAATTTGGTCCATCATTGTTGTTCCATTTTTAACCATTTTATTATCCACATTTGGATAACAGTCGCCAATATTGATTTTTTCACTCATATCGGAGTTTGGATGCGCGTCATTTTCATTTAAAACACCATCACCGTCACTATCATTACAGTTAATACCCGTAGTAATAATTTCATAGCCATAAGGAAACCCACAAGATGCAGCTCTCATTACCGTGAGCGTATATAAACCTGAATAAGGAAGTGCATAATCACCTATATAAGGATCGCTGAAACAGCCTCCAAATATATCGGCAATATTATCATCTCGCCACTCATTAACAATATTGTTTCCATTATCTGACTCATGATAAAGATTGAAAGCTGAATCAAACCCAATTGTAGTTCGTGGAACGTAAATAGAGATTACATCGCCTGCAACCCCATTAAAGTAATAAATATGCAAATTTTGATAATCAGTTTCGTCTGTATACATTCCGGCAATATTGACACCACAAAGTTGTCCCTTATAAGATATTTCTTCTTTTGCAGAAACATTGATTTTTGATTTTTGAAAATTTTCAATTATTTGATTAAATAATTTTTGTTTTTCCAGCGCACCCATTTCTTCAAATTGAGTATTTTGTTCTAATTTTTCAGGTAAAATTTCTGCTTCTTTCTCACAGCCTGTTATGAATAACAAGGTCAAAAACAAGTAAGCAAGGTGTTTTAAATGTTTCATAATTATTAAGATTAAAGTTAATATTCAAGCAATAATGATTATCACTTACAATGTTTAATCTTAATGAAATTTTTAAAAAATGCAGCAGTAAAAAATTCTCATTTAAATTTAGCAATTTGTTTTTATTATAACAATGATTTTTATATAATTTTTATTATTAACGTGTTTGCTCTAAGTATATTGACTTTTGTTGAATATGCCAAAACAAAAAAACCAGACAAATTGCCTGGTTTTTAATTTAACAAAATAGTGATAAAATTTCTTAATTATAATTGTAAGGAATATTGGCTCCCCAAGCACAACTTGAAATTTTAGATCTTTGTGTTGCGGTGATTAACTTGTCCATTCTCCACTTATAGGTTATATAAGACAATTTTGTCATAAACTTTTTATGAAGATAGGTGTAGTTTTCACCGTTGTATTGTGAATTAATTTCTGCAACTAAATCATTAATTTGGTCCATCATTGTTGTTCCATTTTTAACCATTTTGTTATTCACATTTGGATTGCAACCACCAATATTAATTTTTTCGCTCAAATCAGAGTTTGGGTGCGCGTCATTTGCGTTTAAAACACCATCGCCGTCAAAATCATCGCAAGCGCCAAAAGAAACATTGTCAACGCCTTCATAGCCCCAATAGTATTCTGACTTTATTACAATTTTAGAGATTGGTGCTAAAGATTGAACCGCCCAAAATGTAGGAGAAACAGGTACATATACAACATCAGCTCCAAGTAAAGCATCATTTGCGCCATATACATAAATAATAACGTTTGTATAATTCCAGTTTAAAAGATCCATACTTACGTTAGTGACATTGTTTGCCGAAAAATTGATTGTTAAATCGGTAAATTCAAAATTTGACATAAGTGCCTTTTGTGCACCCCAGTATGAATCCGTCCAAATATAAAATCCATAATTATTCATGAAATATGTCAAATCAGAATCAGAATAATAGTAACCCCACCAAGTATCATTAATATAGTCATAATCATTTCTAGTCAATTCAAAAGAAATCCCAGGAAGAATATCTCCGGGAGAAAAAATCGAATTACTGCTGTTTTCATTTAAATAGTTGGGTAAAGAACCATCATAATTAGCATCTTCAAAATCTTCCGTTGGCAAATTATTGCAAGCCAAACCTTCCGGACTGTAAAAAAATTGTAAATCAGGGTTTGGTATTTGTGAATAAGCTGGTCTGGCACCTGTATTTTCAGGTATTGGCCGTGAATTAAAATAGGTTTTTAAATCAACCCCAGATTTAATAATCTCACTAATAGAATTTAGAGGGAGTTGGTTATCTGTTTTAATATCCTGCACATTCATTTCCGAATTTTCAGGCAATCCAATTGTTTCTTTTTCACAGCTTGTGAAAAGGGCCACTGCTAATAGCAGGCAGAAACTCATTTTTAAATGTTTCATAATTTTTTGTAACTTTTAGTAAATTGATTAGTATGATTTTTTTTGCTTTGCTTAATTGGATTTGCAATCTTTAATGAGTCCAAGTAAAGTAAACTAAATCAAATATAGATGAATTTTTTGTTATTAAAATTCTAAATTTTAAATCTTTTGAATAATTTAGTTACGCAACTAGCTTACGGAATACATATTGACTTTTAGAAAATAGTTTCTCACCGTTTAAAATGAAACTAGAAATAAAAAAAACCAGACAAATTGTCCGGTTTTTTTTAAGATAAATAATTATTTTAAAACGTTAATCTTTCCAAATTGGCAAGGTAAATTTAAATTCACTGCCTTCATCAACCTTACTTTCTACCCCAATTTTACCGCCGTGGCTTTCCACAAAATCTTTGCATAAAATTAAACCCAACCCCGAGCCTTGTTCATTAGAAGTTCCCAAGCTGGTACTTATTTCATGAACGCAGAAAATAGCCGCAATTTCTGCTTCTGTCATTCCAACTCCATTGTCTTTTACCGTAATTTCAACAAAATCATTTTTCAAAGATGAATAAACTTGAATTTCTCCTTTCGACTGGGTGAATTTTATGGCATTTGAAATTAAATTTCGAAGAATGGTGTCTAACATATTCTCATCGGCTTTCACATGAACAATTTTTTCAACGCTGTTTAAGATCGTGATGTCTTTATTAATTGCCTGAATTTCCAAAAATGAAATCACCCCGGCAACTTGTTGCGCCAAATTAATGTTTTTCGGATTAAATTTTAAATTCCCCGATTGGGAACTAGCCCATATCAGCAAGTTATCTAGCAAGCTTGAAACTTTTGCCGTTGAACCTTTAATTATTTTTAAAAATTTCAATCGTTTTGCTTCATCATATATTTCATTATTTTCAATCATCAGGTCGGTAAAACCGGCAATAGAATTGAACGGGTTTTTTAAATCGTGCGCAATAATGGAGAAAAATTTATCTTTTGTGCTATTCAATTGTTTTAATTTATCGCTTTGCCCATCAATTTCATCTTTCATTTTATGCACCTGATAATTTTTATACTCCAATAAATTATAAGCTTTTTTCTTGGATGCATTTTGCTGAATCAGTAAAATAAGCAAAAAGGCAAAAATAACCATGGCAATAATTAGAAAATGGGTGTATTTTTTCTCTTTTTC
>Ga0209347_1000568_pt1 | contig 88660 bp, 72 predicted proteins | sample AutmiccommuBRH23_FD_187382 | JGI IMG/M metagenome (GOLD analysis project Ga0209347, IMG submission 187382) | Deep subsurface microbial communities from Mt. Terri, Switzerland - Autotrophic microbial communities BRH/23 (SPAdes) (version 2) | ecosystem: Environmental > Aquatic > Deep subsurface >...
TGAACAGGAATAACACCATTACACCTGCCATGACTAATACACCATAGATAAAGGCTTCACCTGTGAAGCGTATAAAATTCATTCTCCCTTTGCTGCCTTGCCACTCCCTGCCTATATAAGTTGCTCCAACGACCAACCACAAAAACAAAGGAAGATGAAGGATGGTAAGAACTTCTGAATGGTGAGGATCAAATGACGGATACACATTGATAATCACCGCTGCTAGGATAAAAATCCCCAGTATCGTTGCCCATGTTTTTAACCCTGCATTCCTCTTGATTAAGAAAAATGCAGCTATAAAAGGTAAAATAAAGAAACTTAAGTTTTTAATAAAGAATATTTTAATTTCACCGTCTTGATCGAGTAATCCGAAACCAAAAAGTTCAGGAAGTTTAAACAGTGTCCCGGCTAGCAACGCAAAAATCACCACCAGGGTAATATCGCGCCGATTCAGTTGCTTGGCCAGTGAATCTATCGGATCTACTAATAAATGTTTCCACAGGCTCTCAGTATTTACTTTGGCAAACTCATTTGAGATCGCATCGACATTCCCTAAACGTTTGACACTAATTAAAAAGGATTCATCTGGAGTGAGTCCAGCTGCAATTAAGTCCTCAATTTCGTCCCGTAAATGATTTTCCAATTCATTGATATCGGCATCACTTAAATTGCCATGGGCTCTCAAATGATCACTCCACGAATGAATCTGTGTTTCCAAATCAAACATCTTGATATCCTCCTTACGAATTACGTTCTTCATTCCATGTCCTGGCCAGAGCATTATGAACTATTTCCCACTGCTTTTTTTGGAGTTCCAACTCTGTTAACCCACTCTCTTTAATCCTGTAATATTTACGCTGTCGACCTGCCTCCGATTTTTTCAAGTAAGATTCAATTAACTGATGTTCTTCCAGACGATGTAATACTGGATACAACATACCTTCCGTCCAAATTAGTTGATTCTCAGACATTTCTTTCACGCGCTTGATAATCGCATAGCCATAACTGTCATATTCCTTGAGAATGGCTAAAATGAGAGGAGTCGCCGAGGCGGCTACCAAGTCTTTAGATACATTCATTCAATCCCCCCGCTATACCTAGTACTTCTATGTATATTTCATATTATACCTAGATGTCCTATGTGTGTCAAATGCTAGTATTATATTAATGGAAAGTCTAACTATAAAGAGAACTCGTTCAACTAAAGATAAATATCTAAAAAAGGGAGATGTAATTTTGAGAAAGATATCCACCCTCATCCATGAAGAAGGGGATATAACGAAACTCAAAGTTTTCGTTACATCCCCTCAGGACAGCTATTTTTTTTCATGTTATGCACTATACTGTGTACTTACTTAAGTAGGTAGTGATATTCTACTTCATTAACAAGTATAGCCGCGGCAGCGACAAATATCATCGTTATCAGCGTTATCGCTTTGCTCTTTAAAGATACCTGGTGTGAAGCCATGGGGCTGATACAGGTCAGCTCTTCACGGTCAGCTGTTTCTGGTTCAATCGCAACCATTAACGAATACTCTCTATATAGATTCCATTGCTCCTATATTGATGCAGAATATCAGAGATCAAAAGGGAAATAATAAACTGGATGTAATAATGATGGAGGTTTGCTATGAGCGACTTACAACAACAATATAGTCAAAGTAATACCGAGCAAGTTCCTTTTGGAATAGTCCAACACAACTTGTCAGATATTTTGCCTTCAGCTTCTGAAGTAGGTTACCTTTGGACTAGTTACTTAGCGGAATCTATGTCTGTATGTTTTCTCAAACATTATGTAGCTAAATCTAAAGACCCCGATATTCACGCTGTTTTACAACGCGCACTTGATGTCTCAAGCCAACGGATAAACACCATGGAAGGCATCTTTAATTCGATTCAACATCCTATACCCGAAGCATACGGTGAAAGGGATGTCAATGTCAATGCCAAACAGTTGTTTTCAGAGAGTTTTACAATTCAATATACAAGACTTATGCACAAGTTTATCTTAATAAATTATAGCAAATCATTAAGTGCATCGTCTCGTTCTGACGTTCGTAGTTATTTTTCTGAATGCCTAAATACCTCTCAAGAGGTCCATCAAAAAGCAACGGAGGTATTATTAGCAAAAGGGTTATTGGAAAAATGTCCTAGCATTGTGATTCCTGACAGGGTCGACTTTGTACATAACACAGGTTATCTTGGTTCTATTTTGGGTCTGGGTAATCAAAGACCTCTTAATGCACTGGAAATCAGTCATCTCGTCACTTTAATGGAGACTAAGCAGTTATTGAAAACCTTAAATTTGGGTTATGGTCAAGTCGTTAAGTCTGAGAAGGTTAAGCGTTTTATATCTCAGGCAAAACAAACCTCTGATAAGCAACTGAAGAAACTAGGTTCTTATTTAGATGATGAAGACTTACCTCAACCAATAATAACATCCAATTTAGTGACCGACTCTAAAGAATCTCCACATAGTGATAAATTAATCATGTGTCACGTAACCGTTGTTATGGCGACTATTATTGCTGAATACGGCCTTTCCATAGCCTATACTCCCAGAAAAGATTTGGCCGCTACCTTCGCAAATTTTACAATTGAGGTTCTTGCATTAGCAAAGGACGGAGCAGAATTAATGATTGAAAACGGCTGGCTGGAGAAACTCCCCCAAACAGCTGACCGTAAGGAACTAATGAACTGAGTAAATATTGTGAAATACTATGAGACCATAAAACATAGCTGCAACAAGCAAATTTTACGAAGGCGGGATTAAAAATGGACATCAACTTATTTAAGCTTAGCAGGTGGTGGTTCTTATTGAAACGGGGAAAAAGTATTAAAGATTCAGTTGCATTAGGGGTAGTTGGCGGTTTACTCGGCTCAGTCGCAATGGTACTCTCAAATTTCCTAATATATAAAGCTGGGAAAACCGAAATCCTTTATGGTCATATAGCAGGCTCGATATTTATGCGCCCCTTCAGAACCAAACAACCCAAAAATTTTATTCTTGGTCAAATATTTCATCTTGCAAACGGAAGTGCTTCTGGATTAATAATGGTACAAATCTTCAAAAGATTTGGAACGGACTTAGCCCTTCTTAAAGGCTCCATGCTAGGAATGTTCACCTGGGAAGTTTTATACAATGTTGGCCAGAGACTTGGAATTTACACAGCCAAGCCTCACCTTACAAAAACAGGTTACTCAGCACTTTGGAATAACTTCTTGTATGGGGCGGTAACAGCATATTCAATTAAGTGGTTAGCTCACCCATCAGTTTTTCCGGATGTTCAACTCAGTTCAAAACATCCAGAGAGCGTAGAATATATTAGAAATACATTATTCCCAGAACCAGTTGATGTGGAAGTTGTGAAATAGACTCCATTATTATAGAAGGAAAGTTAATCATTCCCTACATCTTAAATAAAAACCACTTACACGTCTGCAACTCATACTTGAGCTCAAATAGTCTTAGCTCTCCGTTAATCTCGCTCTGGCACCGGAAAATGATCATCCGATTCCCAGCTAACTTTTCCTCAGATCTCAAGATAACTTGCTCCACCTTAATGACTTGATTGTCAAGTTTGTACCTTACAGGATTCGGAACCCCATCCTTACTAAACCATGCAATCATTTCTATTGGTTTCATAAGTATCTTCATACTAACCGCACTTTGCCCAGTCTCCAGTGATGCACTCAGTGCATCCTCCAGATCGAATTAGTTTGTTTTGGCACACTGGACATTGGTTATGTGCAATTAACCAAGCTTCACACGGTTCCATGCAATAAGCCTTTCGGGCACAATCTTCGCAAACATCTTTCATTTCGTCTGCCTCCTAGTACATACATTCTTTAATTTTACGAACCTATGTTCTTATTATAGCCACATTCAGTGAGAACATCAATGAGAAAATATACCTAAAATAGAATCATCATTTGCTGGTTACAAAAAAGGATGATTTATACGAAATGGATTTCCCAACCATCATACCTGAAAAGTATCACTTGACTGATTTGATGATTGATGCATTAGGTGCGGTTCCAATAGAGCATAGACTTTTCCGCTATCTCCAATCAATTCAGATACTTTTTTCGTATAGGCTCCAGAACCACAGCCGTAGTCGATGATAAAGTCTCCCTCTTTAATGCCGAATTTATCACATTCTTCATTAAAGGATGAACTAATGTCTCGTTCCTCAAGCATAGTAATCATACGTTCAACTGTGAATTTATTATCATTCATAATTTAACCCTCCAATATATATATTAAAGATATATAATGTCTATAATTAAGTTATAAAAAATCTAGTTAATAGTGAACTCGTCCAGCTAAAACTGAACATCGAGTCTTCGGTGGGGGACTCTACCCCCACCGAAGCAGGGTACGGGGGCCCACTCCCACTTGAAGAAGTGGGAGTCTTACAATTGGATAAAATCAATACCTTTCTTCTTTTGCTACTTCGTAAAGCTTCTTATCTGCCAGAAATTTATCCATCATACTCTTTGCTTCTGTCATGACTTTATGAATTGAGCATTTGTTTTTTTCTTGAAATCTTTCTTTCTAAATTGTCAACCCTGCTGAATTTATCAGTCGATGAATTGTCCACCGGAAGCAAACAGGAGAAGGAAAAAGGTTGCAAATGAAAAGTTTCGGCTCTTCTTCTTCAATGCTGACGCAGCTTGGCTTGTTTTGAATTTTCATGATTTTTTTATTGTCATCCATGTCATCATATTATATAATAGATTAATTATAGTTATTATAATTTTAAACTATTTATCTAAATCGTAAGACTCCCACTTCTATAAGTGGGAGTGATACACCTTATTCTGCTTCGGTGGGGGTAGAGTCCCCCACCGAAGACTCGATGTTCAACTTTAGTTGAACGAGTTCACTAGACTTAAAATATGTTAGATTAAAAGCAAACTATAAAAAGAAGTATCCATTTGCGACAATCCATAATGCACTTCATAACTTGATATAAGCAGGCCTAGTCAAGGAAATAACCATTGAAGACAGTGAAGCCCGCTATGCCATAGTCACTTGTGACTCAAGAAGATAAAGCAAATCATTTTTTTCACACAGTGTAAGCTACACCATTATGTTTCTGGCATTGTTGTCAAGGTCGGGAAGTATTTTCTCCTTTCGTCGATAAACCCCCATCCTTCCCTTGATAATCCAGATATGCAACACATATTCAATGATTTAATTACATGAGGAGGGAACTTTATGGATGAAAAAGGTAAATGCCCAGTAACAGGCAGGACGCATAATGCCACTTCAGGCGGTGGCACTTCTAACAAGGACTGGTGGCCGAACCAGTTGAACCTTAAGATTCTTCATCAGAACTCAAACTTAAGTAATCCCATGGCTCCAGATTTCAACTATGCCGAAGAATTCAAGAAGCTCGATCTGGAAGCCCTGAAGAAGGACCTATATGGATTGATGACCAACTCTCAGGATTGGTGGCCTGCGGATTACGATCACTACGGGCCCCTCTTCATTCGGATGGCTTGGCACAGCGCAGGCACATACCGCACAAACGACGGCCGCGGCGGCGCGGGATCCGGTACCCAACGCTTAGCGCCCCTCAACAGCTGGCCCGACAATGTGAACCTCGACAAGGCGCGCCGTCTGCTCTGGCCCATCAAGCAGAAATACGGCAGGAAAATTTCCTGGGCCGACCTGATGATCCTCGCCGGCAATTGCGCCATCGAGTCAATGGGACTCAAAACCTTCGGCTTCGCCGGCGGACGCGCGGACGTCTGGGAGCCGGAAGAGGACATTTATTGGGGCTCTGAAGCCGAGTGGCTTGGCGACAAGCGCTACTCCGGCGACCGGGATCTCGAGAACCCCCTTGCCGCTGTACAGATGGGTCTGATCTACGTGAACCCGGAAGGGCCGAACGGCAACCCGGATCCCGTCGCCTCCGGCCACGACGTTCGGGAGACTTTCGCTCGTATGGCCATGAACGATGAAGAGACTGTCGCCCTCGTCGCCGGCGGACATACCTTCGGCAAGTGTCACGGTGCAGGAGATCCGGCCCTTGTTGGTCCGGAACCTGAAGCCGCCAGCATGGAGGAACAGGGCCTCGGCTGGAAGAGCAGCTTCGGCAGCGGCAAAGGCGGTGATACCATTGGCAGCGGCATTGAAGGGGCCTGGAAGCCTAACCCGACTAAATGGGACATGGGCTATCTTAAGGTGCTGTTCAAATATGAGTGGGAACTGGTCAAAAGCCCGGCCGGCGCGCATCAATGGCTGGCCAAGGACGTGGCCGAAGAAGACATGGTAGTTGACGCCCACGACCCGTCGAAGAAACACCGGCCGATGATGACCACGGCGGACCTCTCCCTTCGCTACGACCCGATCTACGCACCCATCGCGCGGCGCTACCAGCAAAACCCCGAGGAATTTGCGGACGCTTTTGCCCGGGGATGGTTCAAGCTTACCCACCGGGATATGGGTCCCCGTTCACGCTATCTCGGTCCTGAGGTTCCTGGGGAGGAACTAATCTGGCAGGACCCGGTGCCGGCAGTCGATTATGAATTGATTAACGAACAGGATATCGCGGATCTCAAGGGTAAAATCTTGGCTTCCGACCTCTCCGTCTCCCAGCTTGTCTCAACAGCCTGGGCATCGGCGTCTACCTTCCGCGGCTCCGATAAACGTGGCGGAGCGAACGGGGCGCGCATCCGTCTTGCACCACAGAAGGATTGGGAAGTTAACCAGCCAAGTCAGCTGAATACAGTGCTTTCGGTTCTTGAAAAAATCCAAAGGGAGTTTAACGGCGCACAGTCAGGCCAAAAGAGAGTTTCTCTCGCTGACTTAATCGTCCTTGGCGGATGTGCGGGTATAGAGCAAGCTGCGAAGAATGCCGGTCACAATGTGTCCGTTCCTTTTAGGCCGGGACGCACAGATGCCAAGCAGGAGCAGACCGACGTTGAGTCATTCTCAGTGCTCGAACCGGCAGCAGATGGTTTCCGTAACTACTTAAGAATCAAATTTTCCGTATCAGCAGAAGCACTTTTGCTTGATCGTGCCCAATTGCTGACCTTGACCGCTCCGGAAATGACGGTTCTGCTTGGCGGCATGCGCGTCCTGAATGCCAATTACGGACAGTCTCAGCACGGTGTCTTCACCAAGAAACCGGAGACCCTTACCAATGACTTCTTCGTGAACCTGCTAGACATGAACACAACCTGGAAGGCGACATCTGACGATGAAAACGTGTTCGAGGGCCGTGATCGCTCAACGGCCGAACTCAAATGGACCGGCACCCGGGTTGATCTCGTCTTTGGTTCAAATTCCCAACTCCGGGCCATCGCAGAAGTCTATGCCTGTGACGACTCTCAAGATAAGTTCTTGCATGACTTCGTGTCTGCCTGGAACAAAGTGATGAACGCCGATCGATTCGACCTGGCCTGAATCGTAGCATAAACTACTTTTGATGTCTTTTAATCACAATTGCACTGAAACGATTTAATAAGGATAAAGACTTAGCCCATAATCCACTGGATATGCATTTTGAAGGAACCTAATTAAAAGAAGTAAGCAGGATAGCTATTAACTACTGCTTACTTCTTTCTTGTTAAAAAAGCGCAATGTACGACCGTATCCGGATCTTTTGCAGCGAACTCGCTCAACTCCCAGGTCAGTTCCTTGAATGTTCTGTCCAGGTGCCAGAGAATACATAAAAAAGTCAATCTAACCAATTAATACTTTTTCCTCGGGTAAATGATAGCATTCTTTTTCGTTTTTACTGCTAATAAACAAAAGGGCACTTAAAATTCCTATTCTACCAATGAACATTAAAACTATAATTACAAACTTGCCTGGCGTTGATAATTCAGTTGTCAATCCCATAGACAACCCAGTTGTACCAAAAGCTGAACACACCTCAAATATTATGCCTATAAATGGATAGTGTTCAATACTGTCCAATAAGATGATTGCCGTAATCACCAACATTACGGATGTAGTGAATACAACGAAACTTTTCATAATGTCCTCTGTGGCTAATCTTTTTTTAAAAACACGTACCTCTGACTTCCCCTTTGCGAATGTAAAAAGCGTTAATAGTACTATTGCGAGAGTTGTAGTTCTAATACCACCACCTACACTTGAAGGAGAAGCCCCAATAAACATTAATATTGAAGTGATAAATAAAGTTGGTGTGCTAAATATATTTACATCTAATGTTGCAAGACCCCCATTTCGTGGAGTAACAGAAAAGAACAACGAATGGAATACCTTTTCATGCCAAGGAAGGTTTGCCATAAACAGGTCTTTTTCTAATAAAAAGAAGCTTAATGCTCCTAGTAGAATTAAAATGAAGAATGTAGATGTGGTAAGTTTTGTATATAATGAGAAGCGAAAATTAGGATATATCTTTGCAAGTTTTGTTCTTATTTCAATTAACACGGGGAAACCTAATGCACCCGTTATTAATAATATCATGGTTAATGTCTGGACAAAATAATCTTTCGAGAATCGATACAATGAATCGCCAAAAATGTCAAAACCTGCATTAGTGTATGAAGATAAAGCGTGAAATAAACCATAGTAATATGCTTCGTACCATGTGTTTTCATATCCATTCAAATAGAAGTATGTACCAAAGATAATTGCGCCGATAAGTTCAATAGTTACAGCAAAACCCAACACCAGCTTGATTGTTTGAACCATGCCACTAATATTACCCCTATTCTGGTCAATCATGATCAATCTACGATGTGCTAGGCCTATCTTTCTCCCCAACATAACGTAAATGAATGTCCCTAGTGTCATTAAGCCTATTGCTCCAAATTGCATAACTAGCATGAGCATAAATACACCCAACACACTGAAAGTATCTACTGTACTAACTACTGTAAGACCTGTCACAGATATTGCACTTACTGATGTAAACAGTGTATCAACGAAAGACAATTTAACCCCCTCTTTTAATGAAACAGGGAGAGAAAGTAGCATCATGGCAACAAATGTTGCCAATAAATAACTGATAACAATAAGCCGTACAGGGGTCAGCTTGAGCCTATTTTTAAAAAATGAATATTTTAAGTCCAAACATAATCACTCACTTCATTAATGTCAAAGTCATTTTCTATAATATCATGCAAAGCAAAATTGCAAACAGCTTTAGTGTCAAACAAAATAATCACCATTATTTTCACAAAAGTTTGCATCTTCTTCAATGATTATACTGCAACTGGTTTAGGTTCGCCAGTTGGCCTTTGCTGATCTAGTGGAAACTATGCACATCACGACTCCACGCTACACTTTGATCCAACCAAACTGACTCCATATCCTGTGGCAATATCACAGGCATTCAGTTGTGTATCGACTCCACTTACTTATTAGGCGTCGTTATAATTATTGTGCAGAAGTCAATCCTTTGACCTTCAGGCGACAGCCAAGATATCTTTGGCCCAATAGGGTATTAAACCTCATTTTAACATCAGTAAACGGTTGACCCCATTTTCTTGGACCATAGCAGAAATCCGACTATTTCATAAATCAATCATAAATATAACCATAACTGGAGGAATATGGGATTGAGCGTCGAAGTATACCATTAAATATGATTAGCAAGGAGGATTTTACAAATGTCTTACAGTGCAGAAGTTAGCCGTTCAAATCCCGCAAGTTTTCTTTTTCTCATAGACCAATCTGGGTCCATGTCAGATCCTTGGGGAAAAGAGTCTTCCAAAAAGATAGCTGAAGGGGTTGCTGATATAATAAATAAGTTACTCCAGAATCTTATTATAAAATGTGCAAAGTCAGAAGGGGTAAGGGATTATTTCAATATAGGTGTTATAGGCTATGGAGCATTTGTTGGGTCAGCTTTTAGTGGACCATTGGCAGGAAAAGATTTGGTTAAAATAAGCGAGGTCGCAAATCTCCCAGCTCGTATTGAGGATAGAAAGAAAAAGGTGGATGATGGTGCAGGTGGAATTTTGGAGCAAACCGTAAAATTCCCAATCTGGTTTGAACCCATTGCCAATGGTGCTACCCCAATGTGTCAAGCCTTAACCCATGCTCACTCAATTCTTCAAAATTGGCTTTATGAGCACCCTACTAGTTTTCCTCCAATTGTAATTAACATTACTGATGGAGAAGCTACAGATGGTGATCCTAGCAAACCTGCCCAGGAACTAATGAATCTAAGCAGTCTTGATGGGAATGTTTTATTGTTTAATATTCATGCCTCGTCTAATAAGGCAACACCTATTACTTTCGCTGATGAAGAAACGAAACTCCCAGATGAATTTGCTAAACTACTATTTAATATGACTAGCGAATTACCTGAGTATATGAAGGCAATTGCTCAAAAAGAAGGTTTTCCTGTGACAACAACAACTAGGGGCTTTGTGTTCAACGCGAAGCCTGTTGAATTAATTAGTTTTCTAGATATTGGCACACGTGCAAGTAACTTACGATAGGAGACCGTCATGAATTATATTATTGATTCAAGTTGGCTTCCTAAAGAAGGTAATACTTTACTTGAATATGAAGATGCCCTATATCCTAAAATAACGGGTTCATTTGAGAATGAGAATGTGACCGTTGCTGTTTCAGATGGGGCAAGTGAGAGCCTGTTAAGCGGAAAGTGGGCTGAGTTTTTAGTTAGATTGTCCTGCAAAAAAAGTAGTTGTTTGGAAAACCTTGATGTCTTCATTAATAGATCCTGCAGAGGATGGAGATTATGGCTAAAATCCTACATCAAAACACGAGAAAGAAATTCAAAACCAATACAATGGTATGAAGAGCCGGGCTTAAATGCAGGAGCGTTTGCCAGCCTTCTCTGTTTGAACTTGCATGATGAAAATGAAGATGGAACTAATTGGGACGCAATTGCTCTAGGAGATAGCTGTTTATTTCAAGTAAGAGACAGTGAGCTAATTACGAGTTTTCCAATAGCCAGTTCTAGTCAATTCGATAATCGGCCATACTTATTGTCAAGCAATCCGATTAATAATACCCACGTCTTAAAGCATGCCAAACGATTAACTGGCCAATGGAAGAAAAACGATTCATTCTTTTTAATGACAGATGCTTTAGCAGCATGGTTTATAAAACAAGTGGAAGATGGTGAAACCCCCTGGATCTCAATCCTTGACTCAGCTACTGCAAAATATGTACAACCGCTAAGGGAATTAGTGAAGTACTTAAGGGAACGTGGAACTATTCGAAACGACGATGTCAGCGTAATTCGTCTTGATTTAAGGTAGGTTTTGGCTTATGGCTTGGCCAACTATGTCAGATTATCAAGAAACTATTCAAAATCCAAACACTTGTTTTTTTGACCACGAACTAAAAAATGGAACTCCGATTTTAAATAATCTTGGACTACCTAAGCCAATTGCAGGTGGATTTGTCTGCGTTTATCAAATGATATGTGGATCACATAATTATGCAGTTAGGTGTTTCTTAACCAAGCAATTAGATCTTGAGAAACGCTATACCATTATAAGTGATTATTTAAGAGAAATTAATCTACCCTATATGGTGAGTTTTGAATTTATTTCTCAAGGTATAAAAGTTAATGGGCAATGGTTCCCTATATTAAAGATGGAATGGATTAATGGAGAACCATTAAATTTATACTTAGAAAAGAATCTTCATGAACCACAAAATCTAGAAGCTCTTGCTTCTAAATTCACAACCCTAATTGAGGATTTGCGTAAATACTCTATAGCTCATGGTGATCTACAACACGAAAATATTTTAATATCCAATCAACAATTAAAACTGATTGATTATGATGGACTGTATGTTCCAGGTTTGGAAGCAATCCCTTCCAACGAATACGGACACAGAAACTATCAGCACCCATCTAGGAGCGAGAGAGATTTTGGGCCAAATCTTGATAATTTTTCTGCATGGGTAATATATACTTCTATTCTTGCGTTATGTGCAGATCCTAACCTTTGGAATCAATTTGAAGTTGGAGATGGATCCCTTATTTTTCGCAAAGAAGATTTTCTTGATCCCAACCAGTCCTTTGCTTTTAAGTTGTTTGAACAGAGTACGATAGTTCCCTTACAGTCTTTTGCTAAACAATTAAAAATTCTGCTCGATTTTGATGATTTATCAAAAATCCCCATTATAAATACAAGCTCTTGTTACGCATATACAAACTCACAAAGCATTTCTCCACCAGGATTACCGCCATGGCTTGAAGATTATGTTGTGATACAAACGAGCATTGCCAATAATACTATAGAACCACTGTCTGAAGCCTCATCCTTGATATTTGATCATCTGAGGATCAAGTTTACTAATAAGTTTAAAAGCCAGAAAATGAAACATTTAAAGTCGTCTATTTGGGTTGGACTGAGCTCAATAAGTAGTTTTTTTTTAAAGAAAAGAACTATCAATCAAACTAAATATCTTAACAAAGGGCTACAAAACTATATTTTAGAAGATTCAAGCGTTCCAGGTATCGGGCCTCAGTTAATTATAGCTTTAAATAAAGCTGGAATTACTACTGCCGCCGATATATCGAATATCCATATTGTAAAAAATAACCTAAATCCTACAAAAGTTGCCTTAATTGAAGTTTCGGGGAAAGGTATAATTCGTATTGAAGGTATTGGTCCGGTTAAGGCACGAGCTTTACTAGAGTGGAAAAATCGTTTGGAATCAAAGTTAAACAAACCAAAGTTATTGCGAATTGTACAACGAAATGCTATTAAAGCAAAATATGAACAACAACGCAACTTATTACAAAAAAGAATGGAGCAACTAATGCTAGAACTCACAAAATGGCTGAAATAAATAAAGCTCTCAGAAGCGCTGTCCGTGTGGAAGCGCACGCTTGAAAAGTCCGCGCCCATTTTCTCACCGAGAGCGAACTTTTCCTCCTCAGGTGTTCGTGCGCCGCTGACGGAGGAGGAAGTATGCTTCGCTCTAACTGTCCTAAGTGCTTTACATTGCTATTTTTCGATCAGAGGTCTGTCTCCTGAAAGGAAACAGAAATGCGGCTGCAAACACAAGATAAACCGCACCTAAAATTACAAGCGGATTAAAGCCGGAAATCGACGGCATTAGCATCATTCCGCCGTAGATCAGTGGACTTATCATCTGGGTTGCATTTCCCATCACACCCAGAAAGGCCAAGGAGTTTGAAACCCCCACATTATTCTTGATTTCTGGGATTTCAATAAAGTAATTCATTGCTGCTGGAGAACCAAAACCATCGAAGAGCCCCATCAGAGCTGTAGATAAAAGAAGAACGCCGATTGAAGACGAGATACCGATTACCAGTATCCCTGCACCTCCCATAACAAGCATTACCGACACACAAAGAGTCCTGCCCAACTTTTCCGTCAGTTTTTTTGCCAAGTAGGCTCCCAGATAAATCCCCACCAAGCCATTAATCAGGTATCCATAACTAATGAGAATAACCGGGAGGTTCATCTTCTGGACATATCCTGGAATAAAAGCCACAATGAACATCAATCCTAGGTTCAAGGGCAGCGTTACCATAAGCAGATATTTAAATACCTTGCCATTCAGCAGGACATGCAGTGTTCCCTTGACTCCCATTGCTTTCTTTGTATTAATACTCATCCTATTTTGTTTTAAAAGCGTCCAGGGAATTGAAACTAGAATTAGAATAATGCATAAGAGTAGAGTACCTGCCGTAAATAGATATGTAAATGACATACCCATGGAGTTGGTAATCACCGCACCAATTGAACCTCCGCACATGATTCCGCCCAGAAGTCCCGCATTCATACCTGCGATGTTCAATCCGGTCCGTTCATCTCCTTCTGTGCCTAAAGAGATCACATTATTTAAGACATGTTTAATGCCCGCAAAACCAATTCCGCAAACTCCTCTGAAGAGTATTAGCTGGAAAGGCCCTGTCGCGACGGCACAGAGAGCGTTACCCAGAATAATGAAGAGCCCGGCAGTAAATATGAAAGTCTTTAGTCCTGCTCTGCTGAAAAAACGGGCAAACAACATGGAGAACAGCATGACCGCCAGCAATTCAAGCGTCATAGGCAGGGAGGCGGCAATATCTGTGGAAAGACCGAATATCTGGGCATCCCATTGTCGCATAAGCATGGCTGAAAAAGGCATGCTGGCATACATTCCCATAAAAGCAATAAAACTAAGAATACGGAGACTTGCTGTTATTTTTTTATATTGCTCAGGGGCACTGGTATTGAACTGCTTGCTTCTGCGGAAAATCAGGATGTCCGGCAACCGCATGACCTCAAATATGATGACTGCAGATACGATCAAGGTCGCTAGGAATTGTAGCAGCATGTTAAGCATTTTCCCGTCCAAATACTCCTGGGAAATCTGAATTTCTGCCTGCATTTTTTCATTATTTGCCTCCGGTGCCAAAGCAACGGAAATCCCCCAGGTATTATCCCTATTCAGGGCTTCTCCGGTATCGGCAATAGCATTGTATACGCGTATATTCCATATGATAGGAGTTTCCTTAACTTTATTAGTCAGATATTCTGACATGCCCTGCATTTTGTCATACGGGACACCTTTCTGATGCAAAGAGGTAATAGAGTTTTCAACATAGGTAAGAATTCCACGGGCTCCTTCGGTTAAAGCGCTTTTGTACTTTACTTGGTAGTGATTATACGTAATAGCGCTCTGAACACCTATTCCAAGCATAATTATCAGCGAAGGGACTATGACCATCATCAACTGCCCACGCCTTGACCCAGGGATACTCTTACCGCTATCGTCTTTTAGATCTTTTTCCGTTTCATTCGGGATGGGAACAAGGCTTAAGAAAACTATCAAGATAGCTACAACAATGATCAAGATCAACAATGATATTCTGAGATTTCCCATTCGCTCAGGTTTAAGTTCTTCATTGATGGCTGACACCGGATATATCAGCGAAAAGCTTCCGACAACGGCCTGGCTTTTATTGGATATTGGCAGCAGCATAATCTCATACTTGTCCTGTACCAGTGATGTGTAGTTCTTAGCTGCAGATAAATTTTCTACCTTTGCAATAACGTGCGGATCACGGAAGACTGCAAGGTAGTCATTTTTATCGGCAGAACTGTCGAAGGAGGTGTACAGTATCTCTCCTTTGCTGTTAGTTATAACCGCCTTGACATGCGAAGGCAACAGGGTTGTCAGCTTTCCAAATATACTGCTGACATCGTAAAAAGAATCAAGCTCTTTTCCATATTTGATTGAAGTCTCAACCTCGTTAACAACCTGTTCTTGTATAACACCATAATACTGTTGCTTAATTTCTCTGTAACTATTTTGAAAGTCTGAAGAACTCATCCACCAGACAAATAGAAATGCTACAACAATCAGGGCAGTAAAAGTCGATATTAACCATTTTCGCATTATACCTGATTTCATGGGGATGGCCTCCTATTGATCTGATTTGTATAAATATGCTCACAGGACAAAAGCATTTCAAAACTCGGAGTAAAACCTATCTTTTCTGCAACATCCAGATTTAGGCTCAAGTAGGGAGAACTGACATACTCTTGAGGCAGATCCCCAGGTTTGCTTCCATTAAATATAGCTCCGATTGTATTTGATGCAAATGCTCCCATCCCTTTATAATCCCGGGGCGAGACTAGCATAAAGGCACCGTTCTGGACAAAGTTGTCTCCAATCTGAACAAAAATAGGAATTTTTGCTTCATAAAATACTTGGAGAAGATCATTAATCATTAAATCGTCCGTTATAATGTCGGTATTGATCAGAAAAGCATCTATTTTGTCTACTTGGACCAACCTGCGGTATATCTCCTTTAGATTTGCATAATACGTGTTCTCATCCTCAGGATTGTTACTCACAAGCTTGGAAATCTTTACCTTGCTAATCTTGAAACCAGCCGCTTCAGCCGTCTTTTCATAGTCGGGAATAGAGTTGATTATTTCGTCGTTGTATACCATCCCAATATTTTTAAATTGAATTGTATTATAGTAGAACTGAAGCTGTCTGGTAAAGGCCGATGGATCTACCTGGGCCCAGATGTTCTTATCTCCTGAATCTTCTGCAGACTTGACAATTCCTGCACCTATTGGGTCTATGCTTCCATAAACTATCATGGGCAACCCCAGCTGCAAGCTTTTGACAAATCTCCCGGGCCAGGTACCCATTGCAATAACCAGGTCGATATCCTTGTTCTTGACATGTTGTTTCAGACTATTCTCTGTTGCTTCTTCACCATCATAGGCTAGATAGTAATTTGCTGTATTGTCAAACTCAATATATGGCCCAAGATCACGCTTGGACAGCCATTCAACAAGAACCTGGGCATCTACATTGTCTGCCGAGACAGGTAATGAATCATAATTGATCCAACCATCTTGTTTGAGGCTTTCCAAAACATAATACAACATGCTTCCCGTTACAGGGTATGGATCAATGTCTACATAAGCAATCCGAAATTTTCCGCCTTCCGGGTTTTTCACCGGAGAGGAGGGAAACCTATGTATTCCTGCCCCCGCCGAGGAATCCACCACTAACTGTTCGGCCTGGCTCTTTCCGAATTCCGATCCAATGCCACAACCAGAAACAGCCACTAACCCTACTAAGAAAATCATCATGATCTTGAATAAAAATAACTTTCTCTGCTTCATTTTCTCTTACCCGCCTCTTATTTAATAAAGATAGTTATTTGCCGTGTCCTACGGTAGGTATAGTATACCGTTCTTCATTCGGTACACCCACATGATATTGTTGCTTGCTTTTTTGTATCCACCGTTAACCATCGTCCTCGCCGAGGCAATATTGTTCTTCTCAACCAATGCGAAAAGTGTAGAGTTTTTTTTAAAAAGCAATTCATTGAAGTGTTTAAGAAGCTCACCTCCTAACCCGCGTCTCCTATATTTCTCCTCCACAACCAGCGCTCCTGTTTCTCCATTTTTGTGCTGCAATACAAATGCCGCCTTTTCCCCTTTATACTGGAGTCCGAGCCCCAGACCATATAGTAGCCTGTCGGAAATATAGCTTTGATGGCTAAATTCCTTATCCTTGTAGCGGTTCAAGATGAAGTCTAACCAGTCCAAATCCAGACTCATTATCTCAACCTCTATTGTCGGACTGCAATGGAAATTGTCCTTTTTATTCCTTACGTACAAATCATAGGCACTGGTAATTGCTAAGGGAAACTTCCGAATAATTTTCTTATAATAAATTCCTGTATTGATCATAAATGAGTCCAGTTCTCCGCTTACATCATCTAATAGAATATCTAATTCATCCCAGTTTGCTGCGGAAAACAGATAGGTTCCGCTAATTTTATCCCTGATACGTACGGAATCCCCAATCATCTTCACGTCCTCATGGCAGTTTCTTTCTACCACATTCAAAAGGGGGGCATTATAAGCTCTGTCTTTAGCAAGTTCATGCCATATTGATTTTGTTGTTTCAAGCCTTAACATGGACTGCTCCTTTCCCAATAGCAGCTTCTCTGCCATTTGCTTCCGGCCTTCGTAACAAGATGACTGCCCCGCAAGCCACAACCCCGATCAATATACAGGATAACAACAAAAAGGAAATGCGAAGCAAAAACTTATTGAAAAAGCTGTTGATATAAGTTTGGGAAACAGTGGCAGTTATTTTTTGGAATCTATCCAGAGTTAATGAGGTAACAATCGTCAGTTCACTGCTGTTTTTGGCAAGCCACCCGTTTAAATCATAAATCCTATCAGCCGAAATTCCTTTTGCTATGACCGAATCTACTTCGCTTTGAAGTGCCTGGGCCATTTTGTCGGCAGACTGGTGTGCAGCATCGTTCACAACCTGATAAAACCTTGCCAGAACCACTCCGGAATCAAGGGCGGCGGCTACGGTCACCGTTATGGATAGAAGCAACATCAATTTTAACGCTACCTGGTTTTTCTTATTGGGCTGGACTCGTCTAAGAATAAAAAGGCCTATTCCAAACATTTCCAGAACAATTATTCCGGTTTGCACTTTGTTTTGCAGGTTATACTCCGAAACAACATTGCTGACAGCATTATTTTCTATACACATGATTAGGTATCCGACAATCATTCCACTCTTATCTCTTATGGCATTTGTCAGGTAATAGTAGTTGGCATCCTCTTCCATAATATACAGCTTTCCGTTAAGGTCTAGTTGGTCTTTCGGAATAGTTAAGCTTATTCCTGCTGGATTAAGACCACTTTGATATAGCAGCTTTGCTGAAGCAGAAACAATATAAGTCCCTTCCATATATGACGAGCAGCTTTGAATATTTTTCAGAGTTTCCTGCATATTATAAAAGTTCTCCAACTGTCTTCCGTATTTAATGTCATACTCAACTTGGCTGATATATTGCCTGACCTCCAGAGAAATACGCATGAAGGTCACATCCTCATACACCTCACGGATGGAACGTTCCTTAATATTCAGAGAGCTGAACATCACTACCATGAGAGATGCCAAAAGGAGCATAATAAAAAGCAGTTTAATTCTCACCCTTAAAATCCTCCTGTTTAGTATTTAAGGCACCTGTACCGTCACGGCAGGAGTCATTGTTATCTGTATTACGCCTCCAAAGTTGCAGATAGCCTTGCTTGAATTATTAAGTGCTGGCTTACCACCGATTAACACAGTGGGAGAGCCCGGCATCCAAGGGGCGGTCACCATTGGTGTACACGGCATGGGCGTAAGAACGCCAAGGGCTGCTGCTGTCGCCGCGGCCACTGTAGGATTTGCTGGCGAGGAGCACATGCCGAAGGGTATTTTAGGTAAATCCATAATTGTAGCCGCAGGTTGGTTCAAAGCGGTTACAGTCGGTACACTGGTTGCCATAAGCGGTGCCGGTGCAACTCCGAAGGAACACATGCAGATCGCCGTATTGACTGTCAACATTCCCATAAATTTATCTCACCCTTAATTATTACTTTCTTCATAATTATTCTCAAGTTTCCATATCAGCAAAGTAGTTTTCTTTATTTGCTTCAATCTCAAATGTCCTCTTGATACTTCCGGCTGCTCCCTGTACCAGGATATCTAGAGAAGCCTTTCTCTCTTTTAAAACTGGTAATGCTGTAAAGAAGCTGCCGTCTGATGAAGTAGCACACTCAATCACTTCTACCAGGGGAGTAGCACGCAGGTGACTGTAGGCCATCTCTTTTTCAAGGGGATAAATACCATCCTTATCGGCGCTCTGGGTGATTAGGCAGAATTCTCTCTTAGCCTCCTCTTTATCCTTAATCATATAATTGCCTGGAATAGACAGCTGCCGTTCCGGTACTGCTGCAAAGAGCTTTAGGAGGCAATTTCCAGCCTCGGCTTTGTCCTCGGCTATCCTCATCACTTCTCCTCCATCTCCAAGCATCATGTGAAACTTCTGTTCGGCAAAGGGACCCTTACTTGTTGTAATTCTTCCCGAAACGGTAGTTACAGGGCCACCGAAGGGATATTTCCTTGAAGGATTCATCATAAGATGGTTTATGATGTACCCGTTACCCGCTTCCGGGATATCCGCAATAACCTTTTCAGTCCTAAAAATTGGAGCAGCAATTTCAAAGCTGGCACGTCCTGATGGTAAATCTGTAAAGATGAAATAGCCTCCGGGCTTATATAGAGGCTTCATTCTCCGATTGTTTAAAAAAAAGCTAACTTCCGGAGCCAACAAGATTCTTTTCCTAAATCGATCCGAAATTTTAAAAATAATCGAAATATATGTATTCACTGTATTTTCCTCTATCCGCTTATTTCTTTTGTATGAAATCGACACTTGCACTGCTTACCCTGGTAGCCACAGACCTTATCCGGTTGGAATCTATGCTGAGGGAAGAAATATGTATTCCAAAGGATGGCTTAACGGCCCTGTTTGCACTATTCCAGATCTTGCTGACATCATCGTTATTAAGCTTAAGATATTGAAGCTGCAGGGGGGTTCCACCGTTTGCCAGGGAGCCCGTTAGCTTTTCAATCGGTATAATTGGGTTGTCCCAGATAATCTGCAAAGCACGCCCGATAATTCTATACTCATCCGTTAGTCTGGTCTGGATAGGCGCTTTTGAATGGGCAGATATGAGGGCGTGACAGCGCAGCTGCATGGATGCATACCGTTCCTGTTGCGGATTGACCGGATCAGCGATAAATCCTGCATTTATACCAGTAGCGTTAAATTCTTCAATATTATAAATCCATACAGTCAGTTGAAAATCTCCTGGTTCATGAGGTAAACATAATCCTATACCTTCAGGATTGCTGATAGGCAGAGGCGTCATTTCTTGCCTGAACAACTCCACAAGGGACTGTCCTGCTTCATAAATGGTATTATAATCTCCCATGGCAGCAACACTTCCTTTTTTCACAAAAACTGATTGTTAATCACTGAAAAATAGGGTCAGATAGTTTCTTCACGTCCCTTGATATGTGTCCCTGCAAATTGCAATCCATTTCATATAAGAGCTTAGAATATTGGGCCTTCCCTTCAAGAGCCTCTATCCGAGCCCTTTCTTTGTCGACTTCAGCAGCTTCAAGTTCATTATTAGCCACTTTTCCTGTTTTAAAATCGTTTTCAGTCTCGGTCAATTTTTCTCCTGCGTCAATATAAGCAGTAACCAAGGCCCCGAGATTGCTAAACGCGGTAATAACATCGTTTAATTGTTTCTCCAACGCTTTTAGATCCTTATCCTGGGTTGCTGAAGGCGGAAGCGAGAGTTTACCGGCATCCGCAATAAGGTAGGAATCTTGATAATTAAAGTTTGCGGAAATCGGGGTTCCAGTTAACCTCTGGAAGCCTTTTTCCCCATTATCAATCTGCATTTTATAAAAGTTCAAATCAAAGTCGTTTTGGATAACTTTTTGTTTCAATCCGTCACGGACCTTGGCATCAATTTTACCCATTTTGAAATCAATGTCTGCTTTTTCAGCTTCTAGTTTCAGGTTTTTCTGCTGCTCTGCCAGGTATTGATATTTTATACGTGCAAAGTCCAGATCAATTACAACTTCGGCCACATTTAAGGCAACTGTGTTAGCTTGAGCAACATCCACTATATTCGTACCCTCTCCTGGCGTAGTGCCAGTTGATTGTGAATTTATTGTCCAGGCAACCTGAACGGCTTGTTTCAGGGTGATACCCGTATCCTCCGCAATCACTGAACCTGTTAGGAGCATTGGAAGCAGCATCAATAATAGTAGTGATATTCTAAATCTCTTTTCCATCCTCCGTCCTCCCATGCTCACTTCTAATAACCAAGGCTAGCGAAATCCTTCATGTCTAAGCCCAGGTCGTTGAAATAAATGACATACTTTTCTGGATCATTTTCCATAGTTGGTGTCTCTGCTGATGGCTCTGTTGCAGTCCCTGTTGCTGTCACTTCCATTCCTTGCTTAGCATCACCTGCAAGTGATTTTGCGGAAGGATAGTATTCTATCAAAGCTACATCGCCCGTGTCGGAACTAGTCCAATAGCACACTCCATAGCCAACATAATTGGCATTATAATACACCATGTTTTCCGGCTCCAATCCTAGTAAGAGTGCTACATCTCCATCAGCCACACTCTCTCCAGTTTCACCGACTTCATAGATTCCCGGAAGCTTAAGGTCTCCTAGTCCTTGAAGTTTTGTAAGGCCGTCCTCTTTCGGGAGCGTGTAGACATTCACCAGTTTTGCCAAATCTTCTTCATTAGCATAGGCTAGCTTGAAAACTAAACCAAACGCCTGATTATATAAATAAAAGTAGTCCGTCTTGGAGGTATCCTCTTCAAGCCCTTTTATAAATGCAGCATAAATATCTCCAACCTCCATATTTAACAGCTTCCCATAGGCAATATCATTATTTTCAAAGAGCCCTGTATATTTTACTCCTGAAAAATCATCGGTAAGGGTCCCATTTCCAGACATCATACCGTTAAGAAAACTGCCTTCGTAAAAAAGTGTTCCATTCTTATACAACTTTCCCTCGCCATCAAAAAGGCCATTAATGAATGATCCGTCATAGAGTAATTGGCCGTCCTTGCCGTAATAGCGTCCATCCCCGCTAAATAGCCCCTTCTCAAAGCTGCCATCGTAGATCACAGTACTCTTCTCGTCATACATCACACCCTTGCCGGAATACAAACCTGCTTTGAATTCTCCCTTGTACTTTATTTTCCCCCCCTGATAATTCTCAGTTCCATCTCCCTCAAATACATCTTCCGCAAAAAACCCTTCGTAAGCTATACTTCCGTCAGTGTAATACTGTTTTCCAGTGCCAGCTTTTTTGTCATCTGTCATATCCCCTTCATAGAACAACTTATCGTATTGGAAAACCTGCCCCTTTCCCGTTTTTTTACCCGCAACAAAGTCTCCAATATAATGCTGTTTTGCATCCTCCGAATACCAGGTTCCCTTTCCGTCATATTTACCACTCACATAATTACCGGTATACTTTGGCCTGCCATTTTCATAAAACTCTTCGCCAAGATCTATGTATTTCCCATCCATCAGACGCCCCTTAAACATAAGGTTTTCCAGCTTCTCTTCGTAATAGATTTCTACTTTGCCTTCATACTTTTCAAGCTTAGGTTGTCCCACATATAACTTGGCTGTTAAAAACGTGCTGACAACCCAAGGCCAAGCAAAGTAGTAAATCAGCAGCGGTCCTAAAATGAGAATCGCAACCAGAATCACAATTAAGGACTTTGCAATAAATACTCGACCAACATCAACATAGTCGTCCCTCTTCTCTGGTTTCATCTTGAGCTTCGCCAATAAGGAAGTCAGGAACTTGGGAATTTTATTTAAAAATTTGCTGATATTAGTCAACCTGTAAATCCTAGATCTAAACATTATCAATGGCCTAATCACAATACTTTTAAGGGTTCGGTAGAACATCTCAATATTTTTGAGAATCAACTTCAGCAATCTTGGAACCTCCTTATCAGCGTATTCTTTCTAGCTCATAAATAGTGGTATAAGTGTTTTGCTTATGCTCCGAACGAAGGTTATGTTCGGCTATGTACATATAATTACGAGCTGCCCCATCCTGTGAAGAATATTTAATGATATCCATAAACATATTTCTTGCCTTGGCATAGTCACCTTTTCTAAAGAGGTTAACGCCTAACTCAAATTTGTCTGAATGGACTTCCTTTACCTTTAGCAAAGTATAAGGGTCACTGTCATACAGATCGAAAAGCTGTACTTTTTCTTCCCTGATTATGACCTCGCCAATCTTCCTGCTCCGATAAGCACCTTTGGGCTGCTCCTCCTGTATCTCTCCTGTACAAGCAATATATATCTCACTGTCAAAGCAAATCTGGATAATCGGCTCCGCTTTTTGGGCTTCGTTGGAGATGGCCGCAGCTTCCATACGTTTTTCGTCCCCGATAAATCCTAACATAATGTTTCCTTTGGTAATAAAAATACGAATATCTACCTCATCCTGTCCTTTTCTTTTCCTTTGCTGGTTCAATGCGCTGAGCACCTCTCGGATTCTTAACCCTGCTTGCAAAGCAACCTCAGAACTGCCTTCAAATACGGCATTGAAACCATCGGGGAGGAAATTGTAAACAGTGCCCTTGCTTTCGCTCACCACCGGTACGATATTTTCAAAGACATCATTAATATTTGCAAAAATCTCTTCGCTTTTTTCTCCCCTACTGGTAAGAAATTTAAAGCGTAAAAACAACATCACCATGTTTTCCTTGTAACCTTGGGACCTTTTGCCTATATTCTCGATATGGGTTTCCCCCAGAATCTCAAGGAATCTTTGAGGAACAAACCTGTAATATGAAGCGTTCAATTTATCCAAGCTGTTGGTGGTACTCAAAATATTCAAAGATAATGCTCTGATAGAATCGGACAGATCTTCAATTTCATCGCCTGAATGTACATCAATTTCTCTTCCGTAATCTCCTGCAGCGATCTTATCTACTTCGTTTTTAAGCTTTCTTACATTAAATACGTTAAAATATTCCACAACTATAACCAGCAATACCAGCACAAGGCCGATAAGCCTCATATAGTTCGTAACCGTACGTGTCATGTCGGAATTGTCCTTATCCAGGACATCCAATCCTACCACCATACTCAGAGTGACGGGTGAACCGGAAAGTGTCAGCCCTGTCGGCATTAACACACATAGTTGCCTGCCTCTTTGGGTCATCACTTCATAAGAAGTGATGGAGTTTTTCTCCGTCTTTTGGATTTCCCCGCTAATATTTTTCCCATAGCCCATCAGTGCCGCAGGAAAGCCTTCCTCATACCGATTATTGGACGCTGCTAAGATGTATTGCTTACCGTCCTTAGCCATAAAACTGATATTGGCCGTATTCAGCACTTGACCAACACCGAAAATCCCCTGAACTAAGGATGAAGGAACGACTGCTTCTCCTCCAAAAACAGTAACATTGCTTAAAGAAGTCGTATTTTCCCTCAAAAAGTTATTAGTTGATGGTAGATTACCCTTGACCAAAACGACAGCACCATTGTTTTTCGCAGCATAAGCAGCACCTGTTAGAGCATCTGCAAAATTCTCACCAGTTGCTAGGGATAATTTATCGTGCTGATAACCATCCGTAAATTTATTTAAGACAGCTATATTTCTATCGTATTTATTTTGACCTAATATTCTTTCAGGGTTACTGAATTTACCAACTACATTATCGCTGATTATAGATTGATCACCTATTACATAAGTTTTTGTAATATTTTTCATGCTAATATAGTTTTGAATACTACTTGTTATATCATCTTTAGGAACGAGAATTATTGGCATTTGCTTTTCCGCCGCTATGGACCCGAAAGATAAAGCATCCGCATAATCGTCTCCGGTAGTTACTGCTACTTCTCTTACATTACCTAATTCTTCCGCAATTTTTATTGCTGTATCATATTTATCGTGACCAGCTATACGTTTTACTGAATAACCAGTGGTTGTTAGTTGGTTCTCAACAGCGTCCGAAATAACTGCTGTTCCTCCTACTATATAAACGGTTTTTACTTTGAGATCTTGTAGGGCAGTACTTGTTATGGGGTCTAAAGAATCCTTGTCTGTCAGAAGAATTGGAGCATTTTGTTTTTTAGCAAGTGTAACTGCAGTTAAGGCATCTGGATAATTCTCACCATAAGCCAATATTGCATAATCAGATTGTTGCCATCCAGCTTTAGCTATTTCAAAGGCTGTTTCATACCTGTCTTGACCAGCCAATCTCAGGTAGGAGTCTCCACCAGCATTGGATTCTATTTCGACTTGGTCAACCGACAAAGAAGAGGAAAGATTCTCTCTAAACCGCTCAAAGAAACCACCGGCCTTGTTGATATCCAGTTGAGTGCCCCCTGAATCTGCCGCAAAGCCTTTATAGGCAGCAATAAACATCTGCCCCGCTTTCACCTGTTCCGTAAGGTACATCTTACTCTGCATCTCTACCGATTTTGGGATTATGACATAATTGGTAAGGAAATATAAAGCTAGGAATATGACTAATATCACAAGGAAGGCCTGTCTGTACAATATAGAAAGTCTCATATGCAAAAAGCTGCAGTAGAAATCCCACAGCAACAACGACAAAATAATAGTACCTGCTATTATACCCGCCAATAGAAACCAGAGTGTCAAATCGTTCCGATTAGAGGTATCGGTTTTCCCAATCTCAGGCAAAAAGGCAAATCCGCCCAGGAATATGCTGTTAACGCTATTTCTTTCGAGGATTCCCATGACATTGCCCACATTCCCCACCGCGATGGGATCCAGTTGCCCGAATTTTATCCCTTCTTTATCAGAAATGACCTTATTACCCTTTATGGAAACCGCTGGTTCCAACTTTGATATAGTTGAAACATAAATGTTGCCGCTTACTGCATCTCTGCAGTAAAACTGGTTTTCGGCAAACCAAAAATGATCCACAATAGCCTTGCTGCTAAACTTATAGGTAGTATCAGCATTGTTTTGGGACCTTTTTAGAAGTGTCCCTCCTTCTAGGCTGAAGATCGCTTCTCCCGAAGGAAGCACAAAAAAAGCATTAATTCTGTTGGATATATCCCCCATAGGGTACTCATTGATACTTTTTGCCAGACCATCACTTCCTTTTTCGTAAGCAAAGATGTCCAAAGAAGTACCATTTATAAAACCAAAATATATATTCTTATCGTCATCGCTCATTTTAGAGATGAGACGAAATTTACTGTCATAGAATCGATCGACGTTGTCTTTGAAAATCTGAGCAACAAAACTGCCGTCGTCACGGAACATATATACCCCAACCTGTCGAATAATTGAGGAGTTGGGCACCAGATTATATACAGTAAGGAGTAAGGTTTTATCTTTGTCAACATAAATACTGTCAAAAACACAATCGTTTCCGACAACACTTAAAATATTCTTCTTATAGACTTGCCGACCTGTGGAATCCAAGCTGATTAGGAATGATTGATTTTGCTCTTTTAGGATATAATAAATATTACCGCTGCGGTCCACTGCATGAGAATATTCCAGCACATTCCCGCTATTTGGCTGAATAAAGATTTTCGAAATCAGTCCATTGGCATAGAAAACAAAGACCAAGGAAATGATCGCCACAAATATAACCATAAAACTTAGTACTTTTTTAAACAAAGTCATACCTCCGAACTGATAACTAAAAAGTTATTTCTTAAAAAATCTCTTCATCCGTTGTCTAGATCTCTTCAGCCGTCGTATATAATATGAAATCAATTTTTCTTGCTTAAGACGTTTGTGCTCAGCCAGTAAGCCTTCTGAAATTTCTTTCCACCGTGAAAATGCTCCGACAATACCTTCATCCTCGTTTTGCTTCAAGTCGTCTATGTATTCCCAGATTTCGTCCGGTACAAAGCGGTTTTTAACAAAAATTTGTTCCAAAAGGTAAGCAACTTTTCTCCATTTAAAGGGTTCATCGCCTATCTCCAAGGGGCGGATGATGTAATTAATCATGACTTTTTGCGATTTTTCCGAAACGATAATATTACCCGGCTCAAGGCACGAATAAGCAATGAAATCCGGAATTGTATCCAGCATCAAACACGCTTCCAGAAGCAGGAAAGCATATTTACTGCGCAGTTCGAAATCCTCTTGGTCAACTTGTATAAAAAAGTTCTGGAGCTTGATACCCAAATGATACTCAAAAACTGCCGTAATACTGTGCTGCCCGGACATAACGCGAATAAAATCAGTATGTTGCTCCTGGTCCAAACTATAAAACTTCGGCAGGAATCTCCTGATGTCTTCGTGTTTTTCATAAATATTAAAAATCATTGGTCTATAGTCATTCTTTGTTTCCACATCAATACAGAGACAAGCTTTATAGCTTTCTTCTGCCTCAAGCACTTCTATAACCTGATATTTTCCTCCTTGAATAAGGGTATCCATTGTTCCCTCCTAAACTCAGAAATCAGAGGTCAGAAGCCGGTTGTGTCAGATTGGTTGTATTCCCTTTCTGATCTCTGGCCTCTGTTATCTGACCTCTGGATGCCTTATTCCTCGACAATTATAAAAGCACTGGTCTTTGAAGTCGGGTCTGCATTACTTGTTGCAACTATTTCATAGGTTTCGGATTTGCTGGGTGCTTGGTAAAGTCCGTTTTGATCTATTTTTCCGCCCTCAGCATCTTGTACGCTCCAGATGACACTTTTATCCGCAGTTCCGCTAACCTCTGCTTCAAATTGAATTCTGTCTAAGACCTTCATTTTGTGAATCTCCGGTTTGATCTTTACGCTGACAATATCCTTGGAACGCATATCGGCAGTATCCCTTGTCACCTTGTAAGCAAACCAGCGCACCTTGATTAAGTGCCCTTCTACATGATCCAGACACCTAACCCCGACTCGGAAAGTACCTGTATCAGGATAAAGAATGCCGGCCACTTCCACCTTTGGGATGTTTTTTCCTTCGTTTTTCGAACTAAAAATATCCCCATTTCCAAACAAAAGCTTCCTATTCTCACTGTCTCCAAATTCTACAGCAAATGACAGACTGACATTGCCAATTCCCAGGTTGTGGGGCACCTCCTCAGAAACATGCCTGGAATTTACACGGATGGCTCCTGACATGGGTACATTCACAACACCGGAAGAGGTTGCATAATCGTAAGCCTCAGAGGAGGCAAGTCCGAAATGAAAATTCATACTTTTTTTATCAGGATTATACTTCGCAGAAACCTCCGGCTTTTGCCAGTATTTCAACATTTCTACTTCCGTCGTAACACTTTTGAGCATATCTGTAGAGATGTTATCCAATGCTTGGTTTCCAGAGCTCCTTCCCGGAGCACCAGAAATTCTTTGCTCAAATGGCAGTGCCGTTATCTTCCTAAGTATATGGGTAGTCCCAGCACTGACATAATCAATCTTAGCCAGATATATAGGAGTGTCTTCACCGGACATCTGCCTGTCTAGGCTGCTTAAATGGATATTTAACATCTGCTCATAGCTTGAACTGTTTCCACAGATGTAGATATCATAATTCTGAGATAGTTCCACTTGATCACTGATATCGCCCATGCTCAGCTTCAGGGTTCCTTTTCCCTTTCCGAAGGGCACCTGCATATCCGATATGGAAGCAGCTCTCAGGCTATAATCCACACTATGTATGTCACGTCCTGAATTTTTGTCTTCGTTAAACACAATCTTGATGGTATCACTGTCGACACTTTTTAGGTAATCAGATTTAAAGGAATACTCAAAGGATACCGGCGGGAGTTCTGTCCCTTTCACAATTATATATCTTACAGAAAACTCCTGATCTGATATCACTACGGATGGTACCACCTGATAAATCGCTAGTCCTTTGCTGGAATAAAGCACCTGAACGTGATTTTTGCCCGACTCTCCAAAAAGTGTTTCTACATCGGGCTCAGCAGTATCCAGATAGAGCCTGTAGCTTTCTTCTATCTTATTAAACTGCTGACTTTCGCTATCTGCCACACCGATGTTGTTTACAGGTTCTCTCAACTGTTCTTCATACTCCAGGCAAAGGTAGGCCTGCTCGTGGCCGACAAGGGCTTCGAATCCCTCAATCATCTGCAACTTTCGGATAATGGAAGAGGTTACTACAATCTCTCTCCCGGAATAATCCAACGCCAACCCGGTTTCTAAGGAAAAGGATGTGTCATCATTAAGGTACACGCCAAGACCGCAAACAACCCCAGCTCCTAATACACAACGGTTAACCAGCCTACGCTTGTTATTGTAATATCTTTGTTCTGCTTCAAGATCTCTTGCGGTGAGCATTTTACCATGAAAATATCGGTTGCGCTCCATGGGAAATAGAGTTTTATTCTTCATCTATACTTCCTCCTATCAAGGTATCGTCAGAAATGGCAATATTTTCATCTATGCTCACGTAGTTATACTCACCAACCATAGAATTAATGCCCAGATATGTATGCTTCCCAAGAATGATACTCCTCTTCAGTAGTACGATTTCCATCTCGGTATATGCCGGAATATTGTCTTTTATCTTTTTTAGAAAGCTATTGATATTTTGTGGGACAAATACATCCGCTGGAAGCAGGATAAAAAATTTATAAGGGTTAGTTCCGAAAAGCTCTTCGTATAACTCTTTGTCTCGACCTTCATACAGCATTTGTTTATAATTGAAAAACTCAATAATTCTTGGCCTCACTTTAAGCTCACGTTCTACAAACCTCTCAATACCCGACTTAGTTCCGATGGCCGAATACTCTGGTATAATAGCAGCGATACGCTCCTTAAGCTCCTCGTCCCCTAAGCTCTCGGCCTCCTGGATACTCACCCAATGTGCCAAGTAGCGAAGCATATCCCCTTTAGCCAGAGTGTAGTCCAGCATCTCAGGCATATGGTTCACACTTTCTTCAATGTCAAAAAATATACTGTCGAAAATCTCCATAAAACGCCTAAAAAAATCATTGTGTTCTTTGCCGTCTCTATATATTTCAGGAAGGTATTGGATAATCTTCTCATCGGCTAGCAGTAACTTGATTTTCCGCAAACAGAAGCGGTCAGGCTGTGGCACCAAAAACTCCAGTTTAAGCCATAGATACCGCCCACTGACTCTCAGTAGACCATCTGTTGAACCAGTAAATGCCTGTTTGAAAAGCGAACTAAGCTCTTTAAGCCCAGCTATCGCGTCGTGTGCATCTTTCAGATATTCGTCCAGGTTTACCGAATTATCTCCCAGCAATACTACCAGGCTGTCGTTAGCAAAACAGGAAACTTTAATGACTGAATTTTCCGGTAAATCTGCATCTATTCTGATACTGCCCCATTGAAAACCCTGTTCTGTGCTGTCAATGGATCCCGTAATAATGACTCCTGTCGCCAGCATTCCCTGCTCCTGCTCGGGCCTTTCCAAAAACACGAGCCGGTTATCCCCTAGTTGGAGATTTAACAACAGGCTGCGTTTCCACTCTCTGTTCCTGTTGAGCGTTATATACATCCTGTCCTTTTCCACGTCTTTAGCTCACCTCCTAATACTTTAAGTTCAAGTTAAACGTTGTGCATTACTTCAACTTAACGTACGGATTTGCAGATCTCCAAGATAGGGAAGCCCATGTGGCGGTATTATTATATTTCCGTACTTGTCCTTGTAACTGTCGTTGTTTCTAACACCTAATCTGACCTTTTTAACATGTACAACCCCAGGTACCGCTTCGATTTTCATAGTTAAAATGCTTTCGCGTATCGGTTGACCGAATCCTGGCTTTCCTTCCGGTATTCCCTTCCTTACTGCTTCAAAATATGATGAGATGGCAGCCTTAATAGCCATTTCGTAGCTTTCTCCGCTGTTGTTTTCTATAAAGACCTCTGCATAAACCGAGATCTTCATGTACACAGGTCTTATGACCTTGACATTTGTAGTAATCAACCGATATTCCTCCAGGTGTCTTCCGACAGCCCCCAGAAACTGTTCATCCGGCATCGGAAAAGAATCTTCGCTGTAGGGAAGGACAACAACCGTTACCGTAGCAGGCCCCTGTTTGTCTCCGGCAACTTTACTGTCTGGATCATAGAATGGAATAGCTTTAACGCCCATAATCCTGAGTCCCGGCGTTGCGGCAGCCAACGTTTCGTAATCGGCAGCTGTTACTGCTTTCGCAACTTGTTTCAAAGAGGCTTTGACTCGCTCAATGGCATCACTGATAGTTTCTGGATCCCTACCTCCTGATGCCGGAACCGGATTATAGGACATACTCCTTATAGTTCCACATTCCAGGAGTTCAAAGCTCTGGCTGTCTATATTCCCCCTACTCCCCTTGGTTGTGACACACTTGACCACTATAATATTATCCTCACCTGCCTGAGGTACCGCACCCTGTTCATTATCTCCGAAGACGATTTGATTATTGATAGGGTCATAGGTAAACGAACGGTCAAAAGGCCCAGCCTTTGACAACTTGGAAATATACTTCCATTCCATCCAGCGTTTCGGTCCTTGTTCTGTTTCTTCATACACCAGCACAGAAAGTTGCTCCCTTAGAAGCGTATCCTCATATTGCAAGGGGAATCTCTGACCTGGTAGTCCATTGGAACCAGGGAAGACCATTGATCCGCCAAAATCAGCTTCATAGCATAAGACTCTGATATTCTCAGTCCCGTCTATTGCCAAATCCTGTGGAAGGTTCACAAGTTTCAGCTCGATTGCATCTTTTTCTTCTCTTGGCGTTTGGATAAGGATATCATTATGGTTTTGCCATCCCAACCTATCGCGGACAAACACAGTGTACCGTCCATTCAATGCCAGCCAGGTGTATAACTCCAGCACCATATCTCCCTTATTCTCCGACAAAGTAAAGGTAAGAGTTTCACAAAGAGTCCTCTTCTGGGCGACAGAAATCGGTTCTTTAAAAATAGCTGTAAGCCTGGGGGTTTCTTCACAACCTTTTCTTAGCAAGCGGGCACGGAGCCAGCAAGCCTTTGGGATTCCTTCGCCAAGGCTTACTATGCCTGCATCCCCCCCAATCCTAAATCGTATTTCTCCAGACTGAGAAAAGCCATAGGTTCTGTCATAACTTAATTCGACCGGCTTAAATTCCAGACGATTTTCATCTGTGCTCCCATATTCCCAGATAACATCTCTTGGTCCCATAGAATTCTCTTCAAACGGATTTCTCGGGACAGGATAACTGTCATCAAACTGAAGAAACAAGCGGAATTCCTTATTTTGCTCCAGTAGATCCACTCCTAAATATAAAGAACTTTCACCCTCCACTGGTTTTTGCCCAAAAGGGTGACAATAGAGTTTCGGTTCACGGATGATATCCTGAACATCCTTAAACCCAGTGCTGTCATTCACATAAATGCCCTGGATCTGAAAGCCGTTCAATTTCACTGTGTCCTGACATTCAAAAATTATATTTCCAGGTGCTTCTAAACGCATACCTTGCGGCAGGGAACCCTGGCTGATATCTGGAAGGACAATCAACGTCTGGGCTGCCGAAGGTTCGCCCACAACAGCACCCAACAAAGCCAGCATGCTTTCATAACCCTGGGTTGTTATTCTGTTTAAATGGTACTGCTGCATTTCCTTGAGCCATGCAAAAAGCTCGAGGATAGTAATTCCCGGATCGTGCTCATTCATATCCGTCCACTGTGGATAGAGCACAGGAATGCGGCGTTTGGCCATTTCCATAATATCTACAAAGTTCTGATCATCATAATTTGGCAAGGTAAGCAACTGGCATCGTCTCCTTCCCTCAGAATATCTTCACGGTATGATCCCCGCTTGTAATCACCACATATCTCAAATTAAACCGCTCATCCAGCGGCACCACTTTAAGCACATTACCATCATAGTAGCGACCCTCAAGAATAACCTCTTGAATGCTGGCAACATTCTTGATTTTCTTTAATACACCATAAATATCTGTTATTTTCGGAATTTCCTCAATCTTTAACCGCTGCTTACCGGAAAGGCCCGGATTAAAATAATCCGTTAGGTTTTCCTTAATCTGCCTTTCGGTTTCAGCGGCAAATTCATAAATCTCTACTGACACAGTTACTGTGACATTGAGCTTCATTATTACAGCAGGTACGGTGGAAAACCTTCCGCCAGCCAAAAGTTCGCAGCTTACCAGTTCGGAAAGATATTGTCCTATCTTCTTACATAGCTTTATGCTATAACTTCTGTTCTCGAGATCGTAAGGGATAACTACCAGAGTTACATACCCCCAGGCTTGCTGTCCAAGCCTGTCATAATTTGCAATACACTTAACATCTCTTATCTCAGGGAAATGCTCAAGTACGATGCTCTCATAATCCATGGCTGTCACAGCACGCCCTCGGTGACGGAGCTTTAACGGGCCTACATATTCCAAAGTTTTTATGTCATGCTTGTCACTCCCTCCGCAGGTCATATCGATATTGCTGACACGATCTACGTAGGGTAGACCCACAAGCAGACCCTGGATGCTGTTTGCCGGCACGTTTCCTCGCCTGCCGCCGCCGAAGCTGTAATCGACCCGGATACTGGGATTGTTTCCAGGAGAAGGGACCTTGCCCTTTTTTCCGTCTCCAAAGGTTATTTTGCCTGTATATCTGTTTAGTTTATAATGACGGTTGTCCCCTCGTGAATTTATGAGGGAGTCGCTGCACTCCCATTTGACCCAGAATTCACTGATATACCCTGAGCTATTGTATTGAATATCTACAGAGTCCGGATTCTTTTCCGCAAGCAGCGACATTTCCGCTTTGGATATACTTTTTATTTCGTTGACCCATAAGTGGCATTCCAAAACAGGATGATTGGCGAGGGTAATCTCCTTCCCAACTTCAAAGATTGATGCCTGGAACATTTCTTTTAAGACAGTCTGTTTTTGAACAATCTCTACGACATTAGGAATTATCTTCTCTACCACAGGGCAGAAATCTGTCGATTCCTTAAATTTAAGATTTCTGTCCACAATTCGGAGCCAATAACCCTCCTGACCGAAAATCCTATTCTTAATAAAGTCCGGGGGGGCATAAACAGAGATGATCCCATCCTCCTTAAGACCGTCCGTTCTGTCATTAACCTTAAGCTCGTACCATACCCCTTCCCCTTTAATATCCCCAGCCAAATATTCAAAGCTTAATTCCTGTTTTATTTTGCTCTGACCTTCCGTCTTAAAGTAGAAGTTCACCGGATAACCTGCAGGCGGCAGGTCAAAGGCGAAATTAACCGCATGAACTTTCTCCTTCAATGGCTGAAACAGCCTCATTGCTGGTAAAGAATCAGGAGCGGCGTAAACTGTCTTTTCACAGTTGTTTTCCGTATAAACCCATTGTACTGGCTGCAGCGCCTCCATGTAGTCGAAATCTAAAGATACTGATTCGACAGATGGCAAGAGCAGTCGGGCGTATAGGGAAAAAGGGTTCTCGATCTCCACTACTCTAGCTCTAATCCAGTAGTTTTCAAGGGAATGTTGCAGACTGCTGGTCAAATCCGACGGGCATTGGAAAAAGATATGCTTTTTAAAAGAATTCTCCTGTCCATTAAAAGGATTCAAATCTCCTTCCACCCTCAAATGGGTCCATCCCAAACCATTCCAATATTCCCAAACAATTCGTGAGATAAATGCCAAATCCGGTGTAACTACCGGGGGCTCCTCTTTTTCCACAATATACTTCCTGTTGAAATTATACTGTGGCAAATCCTGTGGAGCTCCAATCTGCCGCACAACGGTTTTCATATTGAATTCTATGTTTACACGGGCATTCCGTTTGGAAAACACCTCTTCGGAAGCTATATAAAAACAATCATAGGGCATGGGCTGTTTTCCGAAACAATATCCACCCTCCTCAGGATCAAGCATGATATCATTGGCATACAACAGTTGCGGTCTGATATGTATATCCTGCTTTTCTTTATGGAGGGAGGCACTGCCTGCCCTAATCCTATTCATAATAATCTCATCTGATTTACCTTCTGCTTGCATATCACAACTGACCCACAGCTGTTCGCCGGTTTCTTCATCTCCCGTTTCCAACTTCTGTGGCTGCAGAGAAACGTTGTTATCTTTTATAAGATGCAGTTTGCCATCCTTGGCAAAAATCCTGTCAAAAGGGAACTGCCGATTGCCATCAAAATATGACCATTTAGTAAAACCGGGATCTACCAAACGTGATATATATTCTTCATTTAAATAACCCAATATAGTATTTTCAAGACTCAGAACAATATTTGCAGGGCTTTTGAGGTTAAATACGTCCTTACAGGCCAGAGCAAAACGGTGTCGCTGGATATTATGCTCTAACGCCGGATCAAAGAATCTTGCCGGAGACTGCTCTAAATCCACTTTTTCAATCAGATCGCGACGAGGATTAACTGAATATATTCCGATGATTTTCGCTGGCGTGGCAATAAAATCATTTTCGTTTTCAAATACAACTCGACTGTCATTCTGTGTCTGCTCATCTGTGATATCACAGTACATCTGGGTGCCTTTCCTAACTGGGATGCTTCTCTCGCTCCCCGTTAATTCAAAGACAGCCCTACCTGTAGCCGGGTTTATGGATTGAGAGGAAACCTCCAGAAGGTTCAGAAACTCAATATAATACTTGTAAGATACGCTGTTCAGTCTGTCGATAGTCTCACCGAACATTTGAGCGAACAATTCAGCCAGGGCAGCGCCTCCATCCATCTCGTCCGGCTCATATTTCCATTCAGGAGTGTAAATCTGTGCTTTCTGTTTTATGGTTTGAATGATATCTGCAGCTTTTCTTGGATCGATCAGGGGTAGATTATTCATGCTCCTGCCCCCTCCAAAATATAAAATGGATAAACCATGTTATATAGATTGTTGGTAGTTCTAACTACATACTGTATATTGACAATAACAGCACTTTTATCTCCGTCTTCATTGTTGATCTCCACAATGATGTCTTTGATCCGCGGCTCAAATCTTTCAAGAGCTCTTAATATATCCATCTTAAAAGTGGTGACGTTCTCTAATCTGTTGACGGAAAAAACAAAGTCGCTGGCGGTCGACCCAAACCCAAGCCGCATTACCCTTTCCCCAACATTTGTTTTTAAGATAATTCCGATGGCTTCCCTAATATCCTCCTCATGCTCTACCATAGCGATCTTGCCTGTCTGCCTGTCTACCGAGATAGGAAATTTAAAGCCGCGGCCAAGAAAGCCTTTAGAATCTAGCTCGGACGACATACCCACTCCTCCTAATTCAACTTCAAAATGCCGCCTTTTACGGTTGTCATACCTCCGCCTTCGACCGTGACCTGGGCATTGCCTTTAATGGTTGCCGCAGCTTTGGCGGTGACGTTGACTTGGACACTCTCAATATCAATGGACTGCTTCCCCTCAATTTTCACAGTTCCCGCCAGGCCATCAATAGTGATTTTAGCGTTGCTTCCGATTTCGATGGTCAGTTTGTTTTTGCACTTGATTTTGACTTCCCCGCTTTTTCCATCCATGGTAATGCTGTTGTCCCCATCCGACAGCTCTATCTTCTGTTCTTTATCGTTTAGGACGACTTCTCTTGCCTTTGGGGTTTTTATGGTTATGGTTTCCTCCCCTTTTTTATCTCCCAGTTCAATGATGCTTTGATTGGGGGTCTTAATCAGATAGGTCTCGTTCTTCCCATCAGTAATTTTCTGCGGAGGCTCAACCAATTTTCCCCATAGGCTGCCAATTATAATTGGTCTGTGGATATCCCCATCTTCAAATGCCACCAGGACCATATCATCAACATTCGGCATAAAGTAAAAGCCGGATTCTTTTCCCCCAAATGGTGTCATGACATACGCCCAGTCCAATTCCAAGGCTTCCGTATTTTTGGTGATAAACTTACAGAGCACTCTGCCAAGGTTTTGCGGGTCCTTGATATTTGTTACAGTTGCCAAGGTAACTCCGATACGCGCTGTCTGGATTCTGTCCTGCCCATTATTCGGTAAGTTAAGTTGATCAAACAGTGACATAGTTAAACCTCCAGATTATTCTACAAAAATTAGGTGGTTACCACTCTTGAGCTGTGACCTTCAAAGAAAGTGTTGTACCCAGTTTCATCCATTCGGTGGGTGACATGGCTTAGTGAATAAACCCCGTCTACTCCTTTTCCCATTCCAGATAACTTAATCTTGTCTCCTGCCAGAATATCTGGAATTCCAATAGTTTTACCCTGGCAACGTAAAAGCTTCGATGAATATGCCGCTATCTTAGATTTTGCCACCGCATCCGCCTGGCTCTGATTAATTATATAAGGGTTAACAAGTACCATGGTTTTGCTTTTTACCAAGCTCGCCATATCTGCGCCGCTGTCTCCGGTACCGGCCGCGGGTTCTGCCTTCGCCGAAAAGGACTCTTGATTAATAGGATCATTCCCATAAACCTGCACAGCTCCAATCTGATGGGAAAGGTCGATTTCTGTAACAAGACTTAACAAGCTCTCTCCCCAGGCCAATTCAACCTTATGTTCCGTGTTTTTCTCAAACAGATTCTCTGAAAAATATAAAGTATCATTAATAACACAAAAAGAGTTATTTGTTTTTTCAGCAAACTTAATTACATAATTGTAGTCGTCCAGGTTTTCCTTAATCTCCGGACTCACCTCATACCCTCCCGACCTCCCCTTGTCAAAGTCAGACTCTGGTGTTGAGATGGTTGCAAAAGCACTACACTTTTCTGTAAGAATAGTTTTTACGATAGTTTTAATATCATCTTTCCCATAGTTCACCCAAGTCTTGTTGTTTACAAGCGCTCCTTTAGCATCCAAGCACTTGACACCAATAAATGCTCCATCATTGCTAGTGTTGAAATCAAAGGAAAGGGAATTGATATACCCTTTAAACACTCCTTGCAAGGCACTGCCACTGTAGCCCATTTTAACAATTACTACCTTGCCGGGTTTGAACGTTCCGAGGATATCCTTTTCAAATTTTGAGGTCTCCTCATCAAATTCTGCTGATATCTTAAATTCACACGAGCTCATATCAAAACCCGCCGAAATAAGTACATTTAATTCATGAATAGGGAAGTCATCCGTATTAACATCACTGCCCCCAACATTGATCGAAAAATCAGGTACCTTTAATCCCTTATATTTTGTTTCTATATCGCTATACTTTAACGCTGCCACAGTACCACCCCAAAAAATTTTGAATTATAGTATTGCAGGAATCACGATGCTATCTCCTGATTTAAGCCGCCGGGGATTGTCGATACCGTTGATCTCGGCAATTCTCCTCCACTCCGCACAATCTCCGTATTCAGCGTTAGCAAAGCCATAAAGCATCTCTCCGCTTTTCACAGTACGGTGCTTGGTTCTATCCGGAGAATTAACGGGTACTTTTTTTTGCGTATTCGATTTCATAGTAATATCGAGAGTTGCTCTTAAAGGTTTGCCATTTGAAGAAAACATAGTATAATCCTCAATTATTTGGGTAATGTAACCCTCAAACTCTTGCTCTCCCCATTTAAAAGTCACCTCAGGTGGTTCATGGGTTTCAGAGTCTACCTCAACCAATTTGATAAAAGGCTGGGTAAATGTGCTTACGTCCTTTTTCAGCATGGTTGGCAGCGTGTTGTTAATCGCCATTCCTAAATTTCCTGTCTCAACACCTGCAGAGTATGTGTCAAAAAACAGCTTAAAGGTCAAGATTGCTTGATTACCATGTGTATACTGCATATTTGGGAATCCCTTACCTAGTACTTTTTTTTCGGCATGTTCAACTGTCCGCGTTATCTTCAAATCGGACGGATTGAACAGACATTTTAATTCCGATTTATCCTTTTTTACAATTTTAGCTTTAGTCATGCCCAGCATCTCAGTTACCTCCTTCCTTTATCATAAAGAATGATCCCTCACCTTAGTAGCCATAACGTCTCCGTTCCCAGGCGAGCTTGGATTCCAGTTGAGCATAAACCTTGTCCACCAGATTACTCAGTTGTGTAGGATTCAAATCCATATCGACGGATTTTTTTGTCTTAGTCTGAGAATCCGTCGGAGTATTTAAGGATTTTACGACCAACTCCCGCTGTTGTGACTGTTTTGCGGAAACCTGTTCGTTACTTTTATACGTAATAGGTGGCATGTTTTTGGCATACCCTGACGAATAATCCAGTGCTTTAACAGGAAGTGCCGGTATGGCCAGCTCCAGTTCACTTGCTCTACTATTCTGATAGCTTATCTTACCTGAAAGTATAAGGTGGTCTTTGTTCTGCAGAAGTTTTAGCACCGCTCCTTGCTTGTTTTCTTGACGTGTGATAACGGCTTCATGATTGTCAATATTTTTCAAAATGCTTTGTTTTCTTCGAAGTTGTGCCTCGTTCTCCCGCTCCAGTATCCCGGAATAGCTTCTCTTATGGATTTCCAGAATCTGTTTTCCTTTCGTGATATGGGAAAGTACTTTATCGGCAATTTTCCAAGAGTTAGAACCACCAGGTGTTTTTAGGGCAGGTAGGTATTCCATCCCGGCAACTTCCTGAATTCCAGTTTCAAGGGGGTTTTTAATGCTAGACAAAACGTATAACTTTTCGTTAATACTTTCTGAAGTATAAGTTCCACCATGGCGACCACCAGCGGTCCCTTCTCGCCATCCATGGGCTACAGGGACACTCGGCCATCCATGGCCAGCGGTCCCTTCTCGCCGTCCATGGGCTACAGGGACACTCGGCCATCCATGGCCAGCGACTTGGGGCCAGCCAAGTCTTCTAATATCGGCAAGCTCTGATTCAAAGTTTATATAGCTTTGAACCAGGCCATTTTCTTCCGCTTGCTTGAAGAAAGGATTCTTGTCAAGAGTTCTCTCTAACCTTTCTTTGGCAACTAAATATCTTCTTAGGTGATTTTCTATGAATGTCTTGAATACGTTCTGGACTAGTTTCTCTACGAGCTGGGCTCCCGGCCCTCTTAAAGCTTGTCTGAAAATACTTTTTACATTACCAAGAGCTGTTCCTTTGTATTCCATTCTTGCCAAAGAGAGGCCCACTGGAGTTGACGTTGCGGGCGCTATGCCTTCCTTAGCTTCATAATAGGCGATTTCTCCGTCAATCCCGCGTCCTGATTTAAGGAGGTTCGAGCTTGCAAAATTGTTTCCCTCTGTAATTCTCTTACTTTGGCTGATGCTCTTGCTCAAGATACTATTAGTAGTTGTTTCGGTTATTCTTTTTAAAATGTACCTTGAGAAAAGTCCCTCTCTTTTTTCGCTGCTTATAATCTTGTCATGGATTGTCGTCTGGATCTGAGAATCCGTCGGGGTATTCGATGTATCAAAGGATTTCACCACCAGCTCTTGTTGCTGATGTAACTGCTTTTCAGACGCCTGTTCGCCGCTTCTATGGGCTATAGGCGACCTATTCTTGACAAGCCCTAAGGAATAATCCTGTGCTGCGGAACGAAGCGCTGGTATGGCCAATTCCAAGGCACTGGCTCTCCTGTCTTGATGGTTAATCTTACCAGTAGGCACAAAGTAGTCTTTGTTTTGTAGGAGTTTCATCCAATAATTGATCTTGATAATGGCTTCCTGATTGGCATTATTGGATGATGAGCTCTGTTTTTTCCGAAGTTGTGTACCGGTCCACCGCTCCGGTATCCTAGTATACCCTGTCTTATGTGCCTCCAGAATCTGGTTTACTGCCGTGATACGGGAGGATACCTTTTCGGCAATTCTCCAGAAATTTGAACCGCCCGGTATTTTGAAGGCAGGTCTGTATTCCATCTCTACTGCCGATTTCTTCAGAACAGGCGGACTGTCTTCCTCGGCCGCTTCCGGGATACCAGTTTCAAGGGAGTTTCTTATGCTAGATAGAAAGTATAACTTTTCGTTAGTACTTTCTAAAGTATAAGTGCGACTACGGCGCCGTCCAAGTCTCCTAATATCGGCAAGCTCTGATTTAAAGTTTGAATAGCTTTGAATCAGGGCATTTTCATGGGTATTTCCTTCTGCTTGCTTGAAGAAAGGATTCTTGCCAAGAGTTCTTTCAAACCTTTCTTTGGCAACCAGATATCTTTCTAGGTGATTTTCTATGAATGCCCTGAGTGAACTCGTCCAGCTAAAGCTGAACATCGAGTCTTCGGTGGGGGACTCTACCCCCACCGAAGCAGGGTACGGGGGCCCACTCCCACTTGAAGAAGTGGGAGTCTTACGATTGGATAAATTCCGGACTAGTTTCTCTACGAGATGGACTCTCGATCCTTGGAAATTTTGCCTGTTAACACTTTTTTCACTTTCGGGAACTGTTTCTTTGTATTCTATTCTTGCCAAAGTCAGACCCACTGGGGTTGCCGATCTTTGGCCGATGCTCTTGCTTAAGATACTATTATTAGTAGCTTCGATAATTCTATTAAAAATGTACCTCTCGAAAATTCCCTCTCTATTTTCGCCGCTTCTATGAGCTATTGGCGGTCTATTCTTGGCATATCCTGAAGAATAATTCTGTGCCGTAGAAGGAAGAGCTGGTATAGCTAATTCCAGGGTACTGGCTCTCCTGTCTTGATAGTTTATCTTGCCAGAAGGTAGAAAGTAGTCTTTGTTTTGCAGGAGCTTCATGGAATGCTTGATCTTAATAATGGCTTTCTGATTGGCATTATTGGATAATTCGATCTGTGCTTTCCGAAGCTGTGTACCGTTCCCCCGCTCCGATATCCCAGTATACCCTGTCTTATGGCTTTCCAGGATCCGGCTCGCTGCCACGATGCGTGAAAATGCTTTTTCAGCAATTCTCCAGAAATATGAACCGACAGGTTGGTATTCCACCCCTGCCGTCAGTTTTTTCAGAACAGGCGGACCGTCTTCCCCGGGCACTCCCATAATTTCAGTTTCAAGGGAGTTCCTTATGTTAGACAGAAAGTACAACTTTTCGTTAATACTTTCTGAAGTATAAATGCGACTATGGTGCCAGCCAAGTCTTCTAAAATTTGCAAGCTCTGATTTTAAGCTTGAATAGCTTTGAATCAGGGCATTTTCTCGAGTATTTCTATCCCCTTGCTTGAAGAAAAGATTCTTGTCAAAAGTTCTTTCGAATCTTTCTTTAGCGACTAAATATCTTTCTAGGCGATTCTCCACGAATGCCTTGAATACGTTCTGGACTAGTTTCTCTACCAGTTGAACTCTTGCCCCTTGGAAGGTCCCAGCCAAAGGCAGACTTACTGGGGTAGACGACGTTGCTGGCGCGATACCTTCCTTCCCTTCATAATAGGGGATTTCTACGTCGGACTCGCTTCCTGATTTAAGGTGGTTCGAGCTTGCAACATAGTTTCCTTCCGTAATGCCCTTACTTTGGCCGATGCTCTTGCTTAAAATCCTATTAGTAGTTGCTTCGGTTATTCTATAAAAAATGTACCTCTCGGAAAGCATCTCTCTATTTCCGTCGCTTATGATCTTGCCGCGGATTTTCCTAGTCTGGGTCTGGGAATCCGTCAGGGTATTCGAGGTGTCCCGAGATTTCGCCATCGGCTCCCGATACTGTAACTGTTTTTCGAAAACCTGTTCGCCGCGTTGATGCGTAATTGGCGGCCTATTCTTGGCAGCCCCTGACGAATACTCCATCTTGCCAATTTTTGTCATCTGGTTAGCTGCCATGATACGTGAAAATACCTTTTCGGCAACTCTCCAAATGGTTGAACCTTCCGGTATTTTGAAGGCAGGTAGGTATTCTATCCCTGCCGCCGATTTTTTCAGAACTGGCGTCTCTGGGGTTCCAGTTTCAAGGGGGGTTTTTATGCTAGACTGAAAGTATAGCTTTTCGTTAATACTTTCTGAAGTATAAGTACGACTAAGGCGGTTACCCGCGGTCCCTTTTCGCCGTCCTTGGGCTACAGGGACACTCGGCCATCCATGGCCAGCGGTCTCTTTTCGCCGTCCATGGCTTACCGTAATGCCCTTACTTTGGCCGATGCTCTTGCTTAAAATCCTATTAGTAGTTGCTTCGGTTATTCTATAAAAAATGTACCTCTCGGAAAGCATCTCTCTATTTCCGTCGCTTATGATCTTGCCGCGGATTTTCCTAGTCTGAGTCTGGGAATCCGTCAGGGTATTCGAGGTGTCCCGAGATTTCGCCATCGGCTCCCGATACTGTAACTGTTTTTCGAAAACCTGTTCGCCGCGTTGATTCGTAATAGGCGGCCTATTCTTGCCAGCCCCTGACGAATACTCCGTCTTGACAATTTTTAGCATCTGGTTAGCTGCCATGATACGTGAAAATACCTTTTCGGCAACTCTCCAAATAGTTGGACCTTCCGGTATTTTGAAGGCAGGTAGGTATTCTATCCCTGCCGCCGATTTTTTCAGAACAGGCATCCCTGGGGTTCCAGTTTCAAGGGGGGGTTTTATGCTAGACTGAAAGTATAACTTTTCGTTAACACTTTCTGAAGTATAAGTCAGACTAAGGCGGTCACCAGCGGTCCCTTTTCGCCCTCCTTGGCTTACAGGGACACTCGGCCATCCATGGCCAGCGGTCCCTTCCCGCCGTCCTTGGGCTACAGGGACACTCGGCCATCCATGGCCAGCGGTCCCTTCCCGCCGTCCTTGGGCTACAGGGACACTCGGCCATCCATGGCCAGCGGTCCCTTCCCGCCGTCCTTGGGCTACAGGGACACTCGGCCATCCATGGCCAGCGCCTGCTGCCTGGTGCAAGCCAAGTTTTCTAATAAAGGCAAGCTCTGATTTAAAGCTTGAATAGTTTTGAATCAGGACATTTTCCTGGGTATTTCCTTCCGCTTGCTTGAAGAAAGGATTCTTGCCAAAAGTTCTTTCATATCTTTCTTTGGCAATTAGATATCTTTCTAGGCGATTTTCCATAAATGTCCTGAATAAGTTCTCGACTAGTTTCTCTACGAGTTGGACTCTCAACCCTTGGACAGTCCCTGCCCAAGGCAGACTCACTGGGGTTGACGCTGCGAACTCGATACCTTTTTTCACTTCATAATAGACGATTTCTACGTCGGACCCGCTTCCTGATTTAAGGAAGCTCGAGCTTGCAAAATAGTTTCCATCCGTAATACCCTTTTGACTGATACCTTTGCTTTGGCCGATGCTCTTGCTTAAGGTACTATTAGTAGTTGCTTCGGCTATTCTTTTTATAATGTACCTCTCGAAAAGCCCTTTTCTATTTCTGCCGCTTGTGGTTTTGCCGTGGATTGTCCTAATCTGGGTCTGAGAATCCATCAGGGTATTCGAGGATTTCACAACCGACTCCCACTGCTGTATCTGCTTTTCGGAAACCTGTTTGTCATTTCTATGAGCTATACGCGGCCTATTCTTGGCATCCCCTGACGAATAATCTCGTGTTACAAAGTGGTCTTTGTTCTGCAGGCGCTTCAATACCGATTGCTTGATCTTGATAATGGCTTCCTGACTGACATTATTAGTTAGTGTGCTTGAATAGTTTTGAATCAGGCCGTTTTCCGTTAATGTCCTGAATACGTTCTGGACAAGTTTCTCTAAGAGCTGGGCTCTTACTCCTTGGGAAGTTTGCCTGAAATCACTTCTTGCACTTCCGGGAGAGGTTCCTTTATATTCCATCCCTGTCGCTGGCAGGCTCAATGGAGTTGAAGTCGTGGGAGCGATGCCTTCATAATTACGTCTTTTTACATCTAAAACAGCATCCGGCCGCTTGTACTCCGCTGGAATGTATCTCTTCCAGAGATTGTTTGTAAGCTTAAGATACTGCGTCTGCAATTCTGGTTTCTTGTACAGGGTATTGTTTTCCGTATCTCTGTAAATAAGCCCGCTGTCCGAACCGCGATAAGCATGTCCGTCAAGCTTGTCTATCTTTACTATAGAAGGTCCCTTCTCACCATCAGGCCTCATTGCCATCGATGGCGGTGCACTAATCCCGAACATCCGTGTTCGAGTCTTTACTACAGGGACACTAGCGGTTCCTTCCCGCCATCCTTGGGCTACAGGGGCACTCGACCATCCATGGTCAGCGGTCCCTTCTCGCCGTCCATGGGCTACAGGGACACTCGGCCATCCATGGCCAGCGCTTAACGCCAGGCGAGTTATTTTTATATATTTTCCGTTAGTCTTTGCAACTGATGTATTCAAATTCTTGTCTCTTGAACCGAGTGCAACCAGATAGGGTAACTTTACTTCTTTATAACTATTAGATCTTGTCAGTATGTTAAAGATGAACTCCGGGTATATGTTTTGAACATAGTTAACTACAGTTGGAGTACCTACAGACGGATTCTCCTCCAGAAAGAACAGGGCAGAAAAACTCCATCCATTATAAACACGAAAAAGATTCCGATCTTGGATTAACTCCTGGAGTCTCGTCCCGAGGATCCTGCGAAGCGGATTTACTACCTTATTCGGTTTGCACGTCAACGGTTTGAAATTCCTGACGTTGCAGTGAATATTCTTCATTGAAGTTATGCCCATTACAACCTCCGCCCGGTATTCTCTCCGTTAATAAACGCTGATTAACCCGCTGTGGATAAACTCCAGCCGGTTTATAGCCACTTCAGAAGCCATAGCATCAAAATGTGGTGCCGAGTATTTCACAGGCATTGCGTCCAACACCATCCACATCTTTACAGGTATTTTCATTTCATTCGTGAGAGTAACAATTAGCGGAAGTCTAACCATCATTCCCAATTTGGTCGAGCTGAACCAAAGTCCAAGAGGGTCTATCAGACCAACACCATATTCAAAAACCAGGTTTGAATTTTTGACCTGCCTGGGGAAATAATGGTCGCCGCCATTAGCTCCGCCCTCACGATAGGATTCCATTTCCCATTCAGTCTCTAACCCTGATATTTTGGTAAAACTGCCTATCGGCATAGGAGCATAAACCGAAAAACTGTTGTTTAAGTGTAGCTTTTTGTTTTCCCCCAAAGCAAAAGTTGATTCTATCCGAGCTGAAGGGATGGGAACTCCGTTCTCCTTCAGTTTGGACGGACGATATACCTTTTGGTCTCCGCTCTGTGGAAGAGTATCGTTGATAATTGGTTTACCCGATTCATTATATTTTGGGGCTTTAAACTGTTGTCCCGGGATTACACCGGGCCGGTAGACCTCAACCCGGTACACCGGTTCACCGTTATCATTTCTGCGACTGTCGTTGTCAGTTATGATAGGCTTCCCCTCATAGTTATAGGCGGGCGCAGTAAAATTGCCACTATTTTTGGGCGAATTACGACCCTCACCGATAATAGGCTTTCCATTTAAGTTATTGTACTTGGGCATTTCCCAGGCCTGTGCCTCAGGACGGGCACCCATCGCTTTATAATATTCATTGATATCACTCGGACCTAAAGGTTTGCGCGTCATAACTATCAACATCCTGCCAGTCAAAATTATAGTTTCTCGAATATATTCTCCGGTTTATTGCTGAGCTTCTTATTGATTTTAGACACCTCCGAACACCATCTGCGGCGCTCTTTATGATCCAACTTCATAATCTGTTCATGGGACCAATGGAGGTAGTAACCTAGAAATGATGCTTCTTCGTAGAGCTTCTCCTCTGGATAAAGATTAAGCTCTACTCTCCTAAAAAATCCAATGGAACCTCGAAGGTATTCTCACATTTAGGGCATTGAACTTTATATGAAGGAACTTCCGACATGTTAATACGCTGATACAAATCCTGTAAAAATGCCATATCGATCGTAAACAAGTTCTCAATAATTTTAGTGTTAATGGAATTAAGGGTACCTAGTCGGGTCACGACCCTGGCCAATAGTATCACTGTTAGATAACCTGGATTCTGTTGGACTCTCGGATCTCTCATGGGAAGAATCTCATCTGCAGCAGTTGCAAGTTTCATGGCACCTTTTTTGTGAATTTCTCCGTTAGCGTCCAAATATCCCCGAGGAAGTTCAAATTCATATTCTGTTTGAAAAGACATAGCTGCACCCCTCAAATAAATTATCTTAGATAACCTGCTGTTATACAGGATGGATAACCCTGTATAACAGCACCTGTTAATTGAAGTATTTTACTCTTTTATTCTGGCGTTAAACTGTGGATGGGGAAGCAGAGTCAATTGCCGCACCATCAATACGGTTCATGCCTTCGTGAGCAATTTCAAGGCTCTCTATTGCTATTTCGGAGCCAAGACCGTTGAAAGATGGCCCGGTATAATGCATAGGCCAGGCATTGATTATTTCCCACGACGGCCCATCAGCGCCGGTATCGTCGAGAATCTTGAGTACTAGGTTCTTTCTTGCAATACCTGTCGGTCCTGCAGTATTATCGGAAGCAACTGAATGGAGCCATTCGAGCATTTCCATGGAGCCAATAACTCCCCACTTCAATGTAATGTTGCCGTACTTCGTAAGTCCAGAAAGCTTTCTGGGAGTGGTCCTAATTTCATTTCCTTCCCTGTACTCCACGACATCAACGGAAACGTCCGCTCCGGAAACCTCTGAAAAACCAGCGCTTTCCACGCCGTCAAATTCCACCTTGAACCTGAAATTTCTGAAGGGGTATCTAATTTCTGGCATTAACTATTCAATCCTTTCTCCGTCGTTTTTGATTTATTATGAATTAGCAGTATATTGGCCGATTCTGAAGATTACAAACTCAGCTGGTTTCACAGGAGCTACACCTATGACACAAATCAAGCGACCATTGTCAATATCATCCTGGGTCATTGTAGAGCGTCCGATATTAACAAAGAAGGCTTCACCCGGTGTAGAACCCGCCAATGCTCCTCCTCTCCAAACTGAAGAAAGGAAAAGCTCAACGGATCTCTGCACCCTTGCCCACAGAAGCTCTGTATTGGGTTCGAATACAACCCAGTTCGTATTGGCTTTAATGGATTCCTCGAGGAAAATAAACAGTCTGCGGACATTAATATATTTCCAGTTGCCATTGGAGGAGCAGGTTCTTGCACCCCATACGCGGATGCCTCTTCCTGGAAATGCTCTGATAATGTTGACTCCGGCAGGATTGAGCCTATCTTGCTCGGCGTTGTTATAGCCGTATTCCAAACCCGTACAAGAACGTACAATTTCATTGGCCGGAGCCTTGTGTACGCCTATTGTCAGATCGCAGCGAGCATAAATACCGCACATAGTCGCTGAAGGAGGCATAAAGAAACGCTTCTTTGCAAAAGCATCAAACGATTCCAACCAAGGGTGGTACATGGCCGCATAAGAACTATCGAACATGTCCTTGTACTCTAGAATCTCATCAATTTTTTTCTTATCTCTCGGTATATCCAGCACAGCAAATCTACTTTTTGTATTTTCACAATGAGCTACTAGGGAAAGCTGCACTTCTGGGATGGTAATACCAGGTACTGCCATCATACTCACGTCGCTGACTTCGATGTAAGACTGGATACCTGTCCGTTTTCCGGGACCCGGATTAGTCCCGATAAAATCTCCAGCAGAAATTCCACCAATACTACCTTCAGAACCGCCTTCAAAACTGACCGTAAGACCTGTACCCTTTGCGCCAATGGCATCAAAAGGTGATAAAAACCCCGCAGATGCCAGTGCAGGCGCAGGAGCAGGTGCAGGAGCAACAGGAATAGTTTCTTCCGGCTTATCCCCTTTATCCGATTTTTTATCTAAAGCTTTTACTTCAGGGGCTTTTACTTCAGGGGCTTTTACTGTTTCGGGCGCTCTAAACGATACATCTACAGTGACAAGCTCACTCTTGGCAAGGCGAGACACAATATAATCAGGTGAATCCGGATTCAAAGATACAAAACCGTATTCCTCTTTTGCATCGTCACATTTTATGCTGATATTGATTTCGGTACTCTTTACGAACTTTACGGGAACAAGGGACTTGTCAACAATTGATACGCTGACCGGGCTTTCAAAGGTAACTGTATTTTCTTGAATTGCTTTTATCTTGTTATAGGTCTTAGCTTTTCCATCGTCAAAAGCTACGATATCTCCTATGTAGAAGCCGTCAACAGTTTTGAAAACGCAATCATTGCCCTCTGCCTCATATACAGGTGATTTTTGCCTGCTGGAAGGAACAACGGAAACCTTGATCTTATTGCCCCATTCTCCGGGGTTTGACGCTGTAAAAGTCAGTACTGCTGGTGCTTTACCCGTTGCCGCCTTTGCATCAGATGGTGCAACCCTCATGACATAACACTTGGTGCCTCCATTAACGAAGAAGCTCTCCACTGTGTAGGGAAGGTATCTCTTATCTCCATATTTAGATTCGGAAAGATATCCACCGTAAATACGCAAATAATCACTAAAGTTGGTTACAAATTCTGGTTTTCCAACAACTGGACCTTTCTCGGCCAAGCCGATAAAGCCCGCTGTACTGGTCCCTACTCCAGACATCGGTACTGAACCGGATTCGTATTCCTCGACATAGACTCCTGGTGATAAATACTCTGGCATTTGTTCCCGATTCCGACCAATCAATAATCATTGACGGCAGAATCAGTTACCCCCTCTCAATATATTATTTACTGCTGTTTAGCAGTTAGGAAGCTAAATTTATTATGACTTTTCAGAATTTCCTGAAGGTTCCTCCGGTTTTTCTTCATTTTGATCATCTCCGTCATCCTCGGGAAGCTCCTGAGAATCCATAAGCTCCTCCACGACATTATCTGCAAACCCTGGTGACGTAAAGACTGCTTCTGCTTTCTGAGAATTTTCCAGAAGCTGCTCCAATCGATTAAAGAATTGATCTTGCAATTGACGCTTTCTCGTAATCAGTCCCTGAGTTTTGGTGATACCGGCAGCCAAAACTGCCTTTTGACCAGCAATTTCATTTCTTTCCTTGCTGTCTGCAGTATTCCCCTCCAATAATGTCAGCTCTCTGAGCTTTTCTTCATATTCCACCATCCTTTCTGCATCCTTTGAAATGGTAAGGAACGGATACACGTTGCGAATAATATTATCCTTCATTCCCGGATCTGCTTTCTCGGAATCATCCGATGCCAGGCGCTCAAATAACTCAAGCGTCTGCCTAGCGCTGAGAATGGATTCCACCACTAGTCCTATAGCACTATTTGTATAACGTTTGAATACAACCTTTGCTAAGGAATTCTTTAATGGAGCTATTTCAGAAGAGTTCGAAAAAAGCTTACTCTTCATGGAATATGTCGTTTTAGATTGTCCCAACGCCCTTTTTATGCATTGTACTAACATCGTTTGACCATCACCCTGCAAAACTGCAGCTGCAAGTCGTCCATTTTTAAAAGCTATCTCTGAAAATCTTCCATAAAAATCACCTTCGGCCTTTTCTCCTGTTGTACTTTCGTTGTTAGGAGATTCCTGCCGCTGTTTCCCCGTACTGCTTTGAAGATTTTTTTCGACAGACTGACTGGCTTTGTACTGTCCAGATTGCTCAAAGGTTGATCTGAAATTCTCCGTTATGTGATATATGGGGTCAATACTTTTAACTCTAGTAGTTCCTGCCCCTATAGCAAGGTCTGTCTCAATTTTACTTTTCATTGAAGCTACGGATTTAAGTTCGCTGGGTAGTTTTCTTTTCTTTTTTAGAAATAGAGATGTACTACCCATAATTATCCTCTATTAGGATCGGTCTTCTATTATTTATAATTAACCCCTCCTTAGTGCTATCTATAATACTAGTCAGACCCCCTAATATTGAGAATTCGTTTCGTACAAGTGAGTAGGAGGAAAGAAAGAATAAGGCTATGTCCTGTTCCAGTCATGTCCAGCGCCTGGCGCTAACCAAGATTTTTAAAAGATCAGGTCAGAATATTCCTTTAAATCTTCCTTAACAATAATGATGCTGTCCTTGCGCTGCTCATTTACTGCACTTCGCAAAAGATGCTTCATTGTAATTGATGTTCTCTGTGCTGCCGCCTGGAAGGCTGCATGGATTACAATGTTTTTTATATTTCCGCCAGCAATCTTAAACTGTTCTGCCAAAAAGTCAAGATTTACATCCTTCGCAATGGGGGCACCGACACCCAACATCTTTTCCCAAAGCATTCTACGGGTTGACACATCTGGAAATGGAAAAGAGATTATAAAACTAATCCTGCGCATAAAAGCATTATCAATATTTTGGAGCAGATTGGAAGCCATAATGATGACCCCGTCATACTCCTCAATCTGCTGCAACAGGTATGCTGTCTCGATGTTTGCGTGCCGATCATGGGAATCCTTAACCTCGGAGCGTTTGCCGAAAAGGGCGTCTGTCTCGTCAAAAAATAAAATGCAATTGGAATCTTTCGCTTCTTCAAAAATGTGGCGAAGATTCTTTTCAGTTTCTCCAATGTACTTGCTGACCACCTGAGAGAGCTGGATTTTATACATTTCCATGTGAAGCTGATTTGCGATGACCTGCGCAGCCATAGTTTTCCCTGTGCCTGGAGGCCCTGAAAACAATATGGCAAGACCTTTGCCATAAGATGCTATCTTATCAAAGCCCCATTGTTGGTACACTGTGTGCCTAAACTTTACATGTGTACATGCTTCCTGGAGCAATGTAATTTGATCGGCAGGCAATACTAGCTCATCCCAAGTATAAGCTGGTCTGACCCGGCTAGCCAACATATCGAGCCGTTGGACAACTTGTGAATAACAACATTTATGTAGAGTTACTGTATCTATTGTTAGGGATCCATATACTTCACAAAGGCGTGCCGCTTGGATCAACGCACTTCGGATTTGGCCGGGAGTAAATCTGAATTTGGCCGCCATTTCAGCCAGATCAACATCCGCCTCTAGCTTTCGGTCCCTGGTAAAGGCTTCCCAAAGCTTCAGGCGCAGGCTTTCGTCTATGGGATCGATTTGAATATCGACTTTAATGAAATTGTGTGGCAGGTTCATATCCTTCCATACCTTCTCCGACGTGAAGAAGACAGTCTCAGACAAGTACTCTGCATTCGAGGTCATGGATGTCGTGAATTCATATAGTTCTTCATGGTTATTCTCCTCAAGCAGAGGGCTAAAATCAGTAAAACAAAGACAAGCATCGCTTAAAACCGCTTCGCAGATGGTTTCCAGTATTTTTCCTTCCATGGGCCCCGAGGCTTCAAGAAGAGCCTTCGTATTGACAAACAAGCATCTTCTATTTTTCTGGGTTTTCCGGGAAACTGCATGCTTGACCTGAAACTTTCGTCCGCTTCCCTTTTTTCCCGTAATAAAAATTAAAACTGTCCCACCGCTTTCTTTATGAGTATTGAACGAAGAGGATAGAATCGAAACCAGACAATGGGCAGTGAAATCGTCAACCACTAGTTCATGGAGTTCATCACTCTCATCAAACAGTTCAATAAAGCCATTCTCAAGCCTAGAGTTATTCCCAATAAGGTAATCCGCAATCCGTTCTCTCAAGCTGATGGGAATTTTAATAAACGATTCTGATTTATCGAACGGATTTAAAAAGAATTTTGTTAAGATACTGCTCTGTGTAAAATAGTTTAAATAATCCGCAGTCATCTCTCCGGGCATGGCAAAAAGCTTAATTGCAGTTTCTGCCGCAGGAAGTTTTTGGGTTATGTCATCTTGTAAAAAAGCAAAAAGTTTTTCGTACTTTCTATCCATTTGAACAGCAAAGGCAAGTAATAAACAGTTTTCTGAAAAGTAGTCCAGAGAAAACATTTTCATCAGTTTAAGCGCGGGAAACTCCGAATGTATAGCTGCTGTCAGGTTAAGTCTTCCAGAAAAATAGCTATCCAACATCTCAATATCTGCTATTTCTTCATTTGTAAGATTACTACCTATCACAGAATCCGCGGACCTAGTAAGATTCATTTCAAACTCCGCCCTGGATACTGCTAAACCCATCATATTCTGCAGGTTGTTTTCCGGACCTACCCACATGTGATACTTATAAAGGTAATAGATGCGCATGTCTAGAAGGGACATAAAATCACTCATTAACTCCCACTGGTCTTCATAAGGCTTATCCAGCCTGTCCAGCTTCATATTCCATCCACTATTTTCCATAGGCACCATCCCTTTTCATAGACGCAATATTAAGAAAAACTTGGCTAGCGCCAAGCCTTTACGTGCAGGCGATCGCCTAAGTTGCACTTATGCTTCCAAAAAGTATATAAACGTTAATCATACTATCTTACTTGTATGAAAATCTCTACCCGCACCATAAATCACGCTGTAAACCTTATCCCAATTGGCATTAACTAAGGCTACGCTGGAAAGAAGAACTTCCTTGATATAGTCATGACTTGTATACTCGTCCAATATATGTATGCCACAGCGATAAACTACCCTCGCGTCAGCAGTATTTATCATAAAACAACCTATCCGCTGCGCCAGATTTAATTCATTCAATGCTCCCCAAATCCCTGTCAGCTTATCCTCCGGACAAACCCATGGAAACACTGAAAAACAGCAGACCCGATTTTCGACTTCGCAGTTGATAACCATTTTCCATTTTTTAGTACGAAATGCCGCTACGAGAAGTATGTCGTTATTGTTTTTTTCAAACTTCCAGCCCTCATGGTCAAGGATTTGCTGAACCTGGTAAATTCTACCTTCGGTCATAAATCATTCCCTGTTCCCTTTCCGGTAAGAGTTGATGAATTTTAATCCTCAGCCAACATTCTTAAGTTATTCAATGATTCCTTGATCAAAAGGAACCGGTGTCAATGTCGACAAATAGGCGCTTTCCTCTCCGACCAGAGCTGGAATTGGTTGATTATTATCCATTTCTGGCATTAGTTCAACTTCGTTCACTTCTTGATCGGAATCGCCTGTGAGTCTCTCCTTCAGAAGGCTGACCTTCTCCTGGCTGAAAGTTTCATGATCGGTATACTTTTTTAACGATCTATTTATACTTTCTTTTCTCTCCAGAACCTTCAAAAAAGAGTAATTTCCGAGCCTGCTGAGTCCAACGAACAATTCACTGCCATAAGTGTGTGGAATTGTCCCCTGTGAAAGTGCTACAGCAAAAGCCGCTTCAACGTATTTATTTTCAGTGCTTTTTTGGGAACTTTGTTTTTCAGTTAAAATCTCCTTTTTAATGGATTTTTGTTTATTTTGTGTATCTTTCACATCACACCTCAAGTAAATTCTGGCTATTGTGACAATATTATCATGCTTTAAATACAAAATCAACAAAAAGAAATTGCAGACAGAGCTAAAAGCATTTCGAACGTCCACAGCAACCTATTTCACATCGTTATTAGTTCTTAACTCAATAGAGGCAACGTCTGAGGCCAAACCAGTTGATTTGTTGATCCTCTATGTGGAGGATAATTGAGAATTAATGCCGTGGAGCCCATAACATAATAGAGACACCAACCATACATACAGCTGCGCCTATCCAATCGTACATATCGGGAATTTTCTTATCGATTCCCCACCCCCATAAAATGGCTAGAATTATGAAAACCCCTCCATAGGCTGCATAAGTTCTACCGAAGTTTGGGAACTTTTGCAAAGTTGGTATGATACCGTAAAAGACAAGTATTAATCCCCCTAAAAGGCCATACCAAATGGGTCGTGCTTCCCTAAGCCAAAGCCATACTAAATAACCTCCTCCTATTTCGGCTAAACCAGCGAGGATAAATAGGAAAATTGCATTAACCATCAATAAATACTTCCTCCAGCTGAAATTTCATGAATGGACTCACCTCATATTGATATTCGTCAATGTTCGCTTAAAACGTCTAATTCAGGTCTTCCTTGGGAAACCAGTGGGTTGTGTTATTTGCAAATTTGACCAACATCAACATAACGGGGACTTCAACTAGCACCCCTACTATAGTCGCTAAAGCAACCGGCGATGTCGCACCGAAGAGAGCTATGGCAACAGCAACAGATAACTCGAAGAAATTAGAGGCTCCAATCATTCCGGCAGGAGCCGCAATACAATGAGCCAGCTTTAAACGCCTTGCTGTAAAGTAAGATATAAAGAAAATCAAGACTGTCTGGATCGTAAGTGGGATCGCGATTAAAAAGATGTGCATAGGATTTTCTAAGATAACATTGCCTTGGAATGAGAAAATAATGATCAGCGTTAACAACAACCCAGCGACTGTAATGTTGTTGAATTTCGGGAGAAACGAGTTAAGAAAGTAGTCTTCTCCTTTATTTTTAATCACGGATATACGAGTTAGTATTCCTGCAGTAAGAGGTATTACGACAAAGAGTACAACTGATAAAATAAGAGTCTCCCAGGGTATGCGTACTCCGCTGATGCCTAATAAAAAAGCTACGATCGGCGTGAACGCTACAAGGATAATCAGATCATTCGTTGCTACTTGTACGACGGTATACGCTGGATTCCCTTTTGTTAAATGACTCCATACAAAGACCATCGCTGTGCACGGTGCAGCGCCGAGTAAAATAGCTCCTATCAAATAATCCTGTGCTAGATCAACAGGAATAAAAGCCTTAAAAACCACGTAAAAGAAGAACGCTGCAATTCCATACATAGTAAAGGGCTTAATAAGCCAATTGATTACCCAAGTTAAATATAAACCCTTTGGATTTTTCCCCACATTTTTTATACTTTGAAAATCAACTTTCATCATCATTGGATAGATCATAACCCAAATCAGAATGGCGATGGGTATTGATACGTTCGCATATTCAAACTGTCCTAAATAATCGGGAATAAACGGTAAGAACTTTCCAATAAATACGCCAACAACCATGCATAGAGCCACCCAAACCGTTAGATATCTTTCAAAAAAACCCATAATACGTCCTCCAATCTTAGCTCTAATTAACATCCTGTAGCATTAACAAGCCGTTCCTCATCTTCCTTGACCTTAGGAAAGGTGGGCAAAAGCAAGATAATCAGCGGGTTTTCCATGTTCAATGAATAATAAGTCCATTGTCCTCCCCGGCGTTCAAGCACAAATCCGGCTTGACGTAGGCGTCTCATCTGTTGAGACACCCCTGGTTGACTAATTCCTAGAACTTCCGTCAAATCACAGACACACAACTCCCGCCCCTTCAGCAAGGATAATATTCTTAACCGTGTTTTATCTCCCAATACTTTGAATTGTTCAACCATTGCTTCGAGACGCGGTTCTGCACTCAAGTGCTTACCCCCTTTAATTTTTATTCTCATATAACTATCTTATTATATGCTTATTTTATTATATGTTGTGGTTTTTTGCAAGTAGCTACCAGAAGAATATTTGACATACGACATACATTGCGTCTTTTTTAGGTGCTGCGTCTTCTTCAGGAATATACCATTTCATATGCGTTCTAAAAACATTATAACTTCTTGACAAACAAACTTATAAGAGAATATTATATAAACATACTCATATGTGCATATGATAATCAGAGTTTAGTCAAATATTTTTTAGGAGCAAGAAAATGAATGAATTGACGAATATTTTTAAACTACTCTCGGATGAAACTAGACTTCGGATCCTCGTCCTTCTCTATCAGCAAGACCTATGCGTTTGTGAGCTTGGTGGAATCTTAGAGGTTCAACAGCCTAAGATATCCAAGAATTTGTCTAAATTAAGGGATATGAATTTAGTCCTTGATGAACGAAGAGAAAAATTCGTCTTCTATTCTTTAAAAACTGAAAACAAGGTCTTAGTTAATACACTGAAGTACATTATTGAAGAGCTTGAGTCATACCCTCAGCTTGTTATCGATCAGAGCCGACTTGCTGACAATGAGACATATTTGAATCAATGTTGTGTGAACTGCGATTAATACCCTAAATAAGGAGCTGATCTTATGTTTATCTTCGAATGGTTGAATAACCAGCTCTTAAGAATGGACTGGATTTCCAACTTAGTTAAACTCTTAGTAGAAAATGTATTTGGTTTGAGTGTATCTGATCGACTGGGTGGAAGTCTTCACTTTTTTATATACGATGTTATCAAGATATTTATCTTGTTATCCGTCCTGATATTTATGATCTCATATATCCAAAGTTTTTTCCCACCGGAAAGAACTCGCAAAATACTGGGAAACTTCAAGGGCATTACTGCAAATATATTAGGTGCATTACTTGGAACCGTTACGCCTTTTTGTGCTTGCTCCTCAATACCGTTATTCATAGGCTTTACAAGTGCAGGTCTACCGCTGGGCGTTACTTTTTCGTTCCTCATTTCATCCCCTCTGGTTGATCTGGCATCCGTTATATTACTTGCCAGTATCTTTAATTGGAAAATCGCGATTGCATATGTTGTTGTAGGTCTCATTCTCGCTGTCATTGGTGGAACTATCATCAGTAAATTAAAGCTTGAAAACTATGTGGAGCCTTTTGTTTACAGCAATAAGATGATGGAGTTGGAACAAGAAGCACTTACTGTCAAAGACAGACTTGATATCTCAAAAAATCAAGTTCTTGATATCATCAAAAAAGTATGGCTGTATATCCTAATCGGTGTCGGTATTGGCGCAGCCATTCACAATTGGATTCCAGAATCCATAATTTCCACGGTGCTTGGGCAGGACAAATGGTACTCAGTACTTGTTGCAACGATCGTTGGCATTCCGATGTATGCTGATATTTTCGGAACTTTACCCATCGCTGAAGCTTTAGTCTTAAAAGGTGTTGGCATAGGTACTGCTCTATCCTTGATGATGGCTGTAACCGCACTGTCACTTCCGTCCATGATTATGCTTAAGAAGGTGGTGAAAACAAAGCTCCTTGTCGTATTTGCTGGAATCGTTACCGTGGGAATCCTTATTATTGGATATACCTTTAATGCATTTAGTTATTTGCTCTTATAATCGATTAAAATTTAACAAATAGACAAATTAAAACAATGAAAAATGGAGGGATTAAATATGTCCAAAAAATGGTATCCTGTAATCAATTATGAAACATGCAATGAATGTGGTGCTTGCGTCAACAAATGTTCCCATGGAGTCTATGAGAAAGGCACGAGTAGACCCAATGTCATTAATCCAGATGGATGTATCGATGGATGTCATGGTTGTCAAAAACTGTGTCAAACCCAATCAATTGACTATGTTGGTGAGACCGGGCAATCATCCAGTTGCGATTGTAACGGTTCATGTAATTAACATCAAAGGAGGATAGTCTTATGATTATTAAAGTATTAGGTACTGGATGTGCAAACTGCAAAAAATTAGAAGTTCAGACAAAAGAAGCTATAAAGCAACTTGGTATTGATGCTGTATTTGAAAAAGTTGAGAATCTACAAGAAATTATGGCATACGGGGTTATGAAGACCCCTGCACTTGTGGTTGATGAGCAAGTAAAAGTTATGGGACGTGTTCCTTCCATTGAAGACATCAAAAAGTACTTGGTGTAGGCGTTACTTGCTTTATCCAATCGTAAGACTCCTACTTCTACAAATGGGAGTGGTACTCTTCAATTTTCACTCGAAACAACCTTAAGACGTTGAAGAAGTTAACGGCAGTTTTATCTCTATTACAGTGCCCTTCCCCGGCTCACTCTGCACTAAAACCAAAGCATCATGAAGCTCTATCAAATGCTTAGCAATAGCTAGGCCAAGCCCTGTACCTCTGTCCCTTCTTGATTGATCAATTTTGTAAAAACGGTCCCAGATATGGGTTAGTTCGTCTGCAGCAATACCATACCCTTGATCACGAATGATAATCGAAAGCGTATTAATCTCAAATAAGCTTGTTTCAACTGACACCTTGGTGTTCTGAGGCGAATATTTAACGGCATTGTCCAAGAATATAACAAACAGTTGGCGCAAGCGATCATAATCCCCCAAAACTGGAGGAATGTCTTCCTTAGAACGATACTCGATTATAACCCCTTTCTTCTCCGCGATTGTCCGAAGACTCTTTACAGCGTCCTCAAGCAAGTTTGGAATATGAAGCTTTTCTTTATTCATTGTGATTTTACCAGATTGAAGGCGAGAAAGCTCCAGAAGGTCTTCTACTAAACGTTCTAAACCGCGCGTTTCAGAAAGTATCCTTTGGTGGTAACGTTTGATCTCCTCGCTGTTTGCTACTGTGCCATCCACCATTGCTTCAACAGAACCGCGGATGACGGTCAGTGGAGTGCGAAATTCATGAGACACATTAGCAACAAAATCGCGACGTAATTGCTCAAGACGCTCGCTTTTACTGATATCCTGAACTAGCGCAACGCTTCCTGTTACCATTCCGAGGTTGTCCACAATGGGAGATAGAGTAAACATAAGCTTTTTACCCAACCAATCTTTACTTATTTGAGAGGACTTTTTCTCTTCCATCACTTTAGTGATCTGGGCCTCAATTTCTAAATCATTGAGGTCCTTTTCCACGTCTTCATTTAAATAGGGATGAGGTCTATTCATAATTTCCGACAGTGCGGAATTGACACTTATGGGTTTAAGGGTCATGTCAAAGGCAACGATTCCTTCTGAAATACTTGCTATTATGTCTTTGAGTTTTCCTTTCTCCTGAAAAAGTTGATTAATCGTATAGCCAAGTTTAGAAGCCAGAAGATCAAGGGAATTCCCAAGCTGCCCCAATTCATCTTTGCGGTTAACGCCTGTTCTAGCGGTATAATTTCCCCGAGTAATTTCTAGGGCCGTGAGGTTCATTGCTTTCAAAGGACGGGTAAAGAGCAGGGAGAAAAAAACACCTAAGCCAATGGCTAGAACGAGTGCTATAAGAAGACTGATCGCCAGAATATTAACTGCTTTATTCAAGGTTGCTGTAATCCCTGTTACAGGAGAATGGAGAAGCACTGAGCCAATCACTTGATAGTCCGAATTAACAATAGGTACTCCCACAGTAAGAGTGGCTTCATTATAGACACTGCTGAAACTTTCACTGACCGATTCAGTACCATTTAGAACCTCTTGAATAACATTTTCAGCCTCTGGTGGTAGCGGCTCAGAGTTATTATAAGTGTGACCTTGCCCCATACCTGGTCCAAACCCGAAATTTTGCCCCATACCCATTCCTGACACCGAGGAAGGGTTGCCTTTACTATCCGTAATCCATACCTTTGCTTCAGCCATCGTATCTAGGAAGCGCATGGATCCAGCGAAACCTCGAATCTGACCAATACTTTGTGAGTTCTCGGCTATGACCTCCGCTATGCTACGTGCACGTGTCAGCATAGTTTGTTCCCGGCTGTCAAAGGTGTATCGCTGGAACATTTGGATAAATAATATGCCTATGGCAAGCATAGAGATGAGCACAATTACGACAAAGCCTGCAATTAACTTAAAAGCAATCCTACCCTTAAACATGCTTCACCTCAAATTTATAGCCTACGCCCCAGATAGTTTTTATATCCCAGTTAAACGGTTCAGTTATAGTTAATTTTGCCCTGAGCCTTTGAATATGAGTGTCTACCGTACGGGCATCGCCAAAATACTCATCCCCCCACACGCTGTTTAAAAGGTTATCTCTTGTGAAAACCTTGCCTGGGTTGGACGCCAAAAGCCAAAAAATTTCAATTTCCTTCTTAGTAAGACTAACTGGCTGCCCGTTTGTCGTTACTTCATAATCTGAAAGGTTGATCTCAAGGCCGGGGTGACGGACAATATCTTTTCTCTGTTCCTCAGAAATATCAAGGCGCCTTAATACTGCGCGGATACGCGCCATAACTTCCCCTGGGCTAAAGGGTTTTACGATGTAGTCATCGGCACCGATGTCTAGACCCATGATTCGGTTGCCATCATCCCCTTTGGCGGTAATCATAATGATCGGTACATTTGAACTTTTGCGAATTTCCTGGCAAACTGCAAAACCATCCTTTTTTGGCATCATAACGTCCAAGAGCAAAAGCATTGGTTCAAATTCAAAGAATTTCTTCAATGCTTCTTCACCATCATGGGCTATGACTGGAGAATAGCCCTCTTTGGTAACGTATCTATGTAATATTTCGAGGATAGCATCATTGTCATCGGCGATGAGAATATTCTTGTTCAAAACGATCCCTCCCCACGCTATTTTCTTATTCAATTGTATCATTTAAATAAAAGATGTTTGTGTCATATTTGTGTCATAAACAGAATGACAAACTCATTTCAAATTATGAGCACGAGGGCTTCTATTTATTCGCAAAAGCAAAATAACATACTCTGTTCGAACTTTTGTTAAACTTTTGACACAATCTTTGGTTAATATAAAGCAGTAAGGTTGAAAAACCAAAATCGTAAGGAGCGTGTATTTTATGAAAAACTTCAAGAGACTTATTGCAGTTGCCACAATCGTCGGAAGCTTAGGAGTAGTAGGGGTAGCCAGTGCTTCCTATGCTACCGGTGCAACGACACCGGCGGGAATTGTATCCGCTTTAACAGGCAAGTCAGTAGAAGCTGTCACAGCAGAACGAGCTGCAGGAAAAACCTTCGGGACCATTGCCCAAGACGCTGGAATGTTAGAGGAGTTCAAAACGGAGATTCTCGAGCAGAAAAAAGCGATGCTGGATCAAAGAGTTACGGATGGTAATATAACTCAAGAGCAGGCAGATACGATGGTTAAATCGATGGAGACCAATCAAGCAACTTGCGACGCAACCGGTAGTGCTAAAATCGGCCAAAAGAGTGGCATGGGTTTTAGACAGGGTGGAGTCCAACATAGCGGTGGCGGTATGGGTATGGGTAGAGGAATGAACACTGGGAATAGTTCGACCCAATAACAAAAGCTTCCAAATTAATGCCTCAGCCGGGGATGTTACCTGGCTGAGGCATTCTGCAATGGGTCCGCGCCGGACTGGAGTGATTGGTCTCCACTGGGAATAATCCAGTGAACTCGTTCAGCTAAAGCTGAACATCGAGACTTCGGTGACGATAGTCTCCTGTGGAGAGTATCGCCGAAGCTGCTGATCCCAAAAGGTACACCCAGCGGCGAAGGATGGACTCTACCCCCACCGAAGCAGGGTACGGGGGCCCACTCCCACTTGAATAAGTGGGAGTCTTACGATTGGATAAAAGAGCCCAGTTGCCCGCGCTAAAGATTTAGTAAGGAATCAGTCCGCAGTCCTCTAAGATTTGCTGACCTTTTTTACTTAACATCAACTCAAGGAAATCCTTTGCCAGAACCGGATTTTCGGCATTTTTCGGAATAGAAATGGCAAATTCGATGGGTGCACCAGAGATGGTAATCATCTCTCCAGAATTTTTACCCTGCAAGCTCACGCTGGACTGGTTGTAATAGTCCGCATGGGCGGGGTTGGAGAGATTTATCTTCTCTGGTAAAATCAGGTATCTTAGGCCAAATTGATTGACCACACAGAGATATTCAAAAGCGTAGTCTAGTTTACCTACCAGCACATCAGAGGCCAAATCATAAGATTTGGGATAAATCAAATTACCCTTGCACCTCTGATCTAGCTGTCCAAAGAGACCAGGTCGTCCGTAGTATTGTTCCGCCAACTGCCAAACCATCAGAGTACGATAGCCACAGGGGTCTAGATGTTGGTTAGACCGGCCAAAGGTTACTCCTTCTCGAAGCAAAATATCAAACCAATTCTTAGCGTTGATTTCTCCACTGCCCTTAGAAAATTCATTATAAGTCAGTACAATTTGGTCATTGGCAAAAATGTAGTATTTGTCGATATACTCAGGCCCAAGCAGCTCATCAAAGAGCATAGGGTCTGCCAGAGCCAAAATATCCACCACCTTGCCCTCACGCACCTGTCTTGCACAAGCACGTGAACCACTGGATTCTAGTTGAATGTCTAGCCCTTGACGAGCTTCATTTAGCAACTTGGCACATTCCACGACCGGTTTACGCAATGCACCAGCGTGTAATATTTTTAAGGTTTGCTGATGACTCAACTCCCTTTCACCTCCCGTTGGTACTGTTCTAAAAATGCTTGCATTTTGATTACCTTGTCGTTAATTAACTGCACACAGTAGTCTAACGCTTGGTGGCCTTCGGGGCTTAACTGATAGGCCCGTCGGGCAGGACCAGTGTTTTCAGTTTCCCACTGAGAAATGACTAACCCGTCTTCTTCCATGCGGCGCAGGTTGCGGTAAATGGTGGCAGGGTCCGCCTCGACTTCCGAGAATCCCGATTCGTTAACCATTTGAATTAACCCGTACCCGTGAGCGGGCTTATTCGCCAGTAAGTAAAGCAGAGTTGGAACCAACATTTTATCAATGCGACCGGCAATATAAGCAAAGGCAGGGTCTGGCGCTTCTTCTTTCACAGTTCTCACCTCAAATTCCTTCTACATCTAATGTTCTTCCTCAATCACATAAAATCTGCAACAGTGAACTCGTTCAGCTAAAGCTGAACATCGAGACTTCGGTGACGTAAGTCTCCAGTGAAGACTTATGCCGAAGGCGCAGATCCGCAAACGAAATACTTTCGCGCCGTAGGATGGACTCTACCTCCTTCGCCGCCAAGTATTCTATTGGGAAAGGCGGCTTGGCGATACTCTCCACTGGAGACTATCGTCACCGAAGACTCGATGTTCAACTTTAGTTGAACGAGTTCACTTAGTTATACCCCAAAGTTTAGGAAATCCCTCCCTCAAGGTTACCCCCAGCAGTTGGGATGAAGCCAACAGCATAATTAGAAGAAATATTGTCCAATGTAGCTAATGGACAGGAACAGAATTAGACAAGTGAGAATAATTTTAATAATTCTATCGGGCAGGAACTTCTGGATGCGAGCACCCACATAAGTACCCAGCAGACCACCAATACCAAAGAGCACGCCAAGCATCCAATCCGGAGCCACTGTGGCTGCACCCGCAATGTTGCTTGCGGCTATAATGTGGTAGAAGGTAACCCCAGCAATGGAGGTGATGAAGGTACCGGCCAAGGCAGCACCGGCTACTGTATAAATGGGTAGACCCAGCACAGCCACACAGAAGGGAGAAATGATAGCCCCCCCGCCAATGCCATAGATACCGCCAATTAAACCCACGACCAAAGAGAGGCTTAAAATAGATACTCCACTAAAGGAATAGGTTTCACCCCAGAAGTCATACTCAATCTTCTTCCAAGAAATGCTCTTAGTTTTGACCACTGCCTCCGCCGGCAGACCAGATGCCATGCGGCCGAAATTTTCTGCCTTCATTTTAGCCACTTGTTCGGCAAACTTCTTCTGCATGTTTTTACTTTGCTCTTTAACTCTCTTATTCCAGCCCATCACTTCGGACAAAAGCCGGTAGCCCAGATATAATAATACTACGCCCACAAAGAGCTTAAAGACTTTGGGGTCCGGCAAGTAGAGGATCCGCACCCAAGCACCAACGAATACGCCCGGTAGAGTACCAATAACGACCGCCCAAGTCAACGGCCAAGCCATGCGACCCTCTTTGATGTAGCGGTAGAGACCGCCGGGAATGGCCACGATATTGTAAATCATGTTGGTAGGACTCACTGAGGGACTAGTATAGTTCAGAACACTCATTTGGAACGGGAGTAACAGAAAAGCACCAGACACCCCAGCCGAAGCCGTTAAGGTCGATACCAAAAATGCTACCAATGGGGGTATAAAGGGTAATACATCGACACCGGAAACTGGAAAATGCATAAAGATTCCTCCATGTAAAAATTTCCTAAATAAAATACCTAGTTAATGTATTTTCTAACGTTGCTTTTTTATTAGAAGGGGAAGTAGTTAAGTCAAACCGACTTGCTATCTCTTCATACATAGGTTCACTCCTCAATTACTCTCATTGTGCATATAGGTTCAATACATATGTATTCTACAGCTTTTAATATTTTCCTTCTTAATTTTTGATTCCCTTAAAATAAAATACTCTCTACTTCTGAACATCTCCTATTTCAGAACATCTCTATTTCTGACATGCAATGGTTTCACGTATACATTTCGTTATTATTAGTGAGTTGGTTTTCTTGGAAACTTTCCCACGATGAGGCTCGCTTGTGTATAATGCTTAAAGCTCCTACTGTAACTATCTCAGTAGGAGCTCAGAAATCTACTTATCATATAATTCATTTCTTCTTCTCTTAAGGTTGAACATGTATTTAGCGTGTTCGGCGCGAACTAGCTATTTAATTATTAGCCCTAAAAGATTTGAAAAAGTTATTACTTGTTCAGGAGAAACGATACATCCATCTAAATCATCGACGGTTACACCTAATCCTTCCAATTTACAACTACTTAAATCAATTCCTTTAAGCTTTGCTCCAGACATGCCAGTCTGTTGTAAATTTGTCTTGTTAAACCAGACTTTTAAGAATTTAGCTTTGTAGAAATCAGCGTTGCATAATGAACAATTCTTGAAATTGACCTGTTTGCAATTCAAGAAACGAAATAAAGCATAACTTCCATTACAGTTATCAAACAATACATTTCTCAGAGCAGATTCACTCATATTTGCCCCGACCATTTTACAATTGACTATCTCAACTTTATGTAGGACAGACTCGCTTAAATTTATATTTGATAAATCACAGTTTTCAAATCTGACATCGACTAGATCGAGATATTTTAAAGATACTTTATTAAACGTTACGTTTCTAAAAATAACTTTATTAAAAGATACATGGTCAGCCGTTAGATTCTCGATTAATCCATTACTGATAATTCCCATAGTAAATGAGTCTTCTGATTGGATACTCTTATCGAAAATTGAAAGCCTAACTAACTCATTCGGGAAATTTGGAGATATTATTTCAACGCTTGATTTCTTATCTTCCATACTACAAGCCCCCAGTCATTCTATACCGTTCATGGAATCCTAATTGCTAACGTTTCTTATACTTTACAACTTTTTAAGTACATAATATATGTTGAAGTTCATTGAGTATTAAGCGTTGTCGAGTTGTCTTTGTAGTTTTCTAAACCCAATATACATACTAATACGCCATGGTAGGATCATGCTAAAGGCCAAGATAAAGAAAATGCCGCTCATTTGGGCAGGATCAATATATACGGTTTCAGCAAGAATAATTTTCCCAATCATTCTTAAAGCTACTAAGCCTATCAAAGCTACTAAAAATAGCTTTGATCTTTGAAGATAGATTTGGTTATCCCGAATTTCAAATTTAGAAGTTTTTATTAAGATGATCGAGAAAAACATTCCCATTATAACGGAACTTATCAGTTCAGGTAAGGATGGTCTAAACATTGGTAGAATAAACATACTCGCACCAGTAGCCATGAAAAATGGCGGCAAAATAATCTTTTTCGCTACTGCCGGTCTTTTTGTGTTTCTCAATCGTACCAAATTGACTACAACAACCATTAACAACGACACAACAATTGATGCAATGACTAAGAACTGTTTTGTGAACATAATTAACCCTTCTATCGTCCTGTTTTACCCCTAATTAAAATCTAACTCTTTGCTTTTGTCAATTAAAGCAAAGAGTTAGATTTTATCAGACTTAAAGAGATAACTAGCTCTTCTATCTGGCTTCTATTTCAATTTTTCTTCAGAACCCGTTCTACGTGATATCTTTACTAGAAAATTTCCGTATCGCTAACGCCACAAATCCGAGCATGTAAATGGCAATATAGACAAACATCCATAGACTTGCTGGTTTGCCACTGCCCGATAAACTGGCGGCAGACATGGCACTTGCTGCAAGCTCAGAATTGGGAACCATAACCCGTTCCATTGTACTATAAATCGTTTGAAAAGGCGAAACCAAACTAATAAATATTCCAGTACCAATGATTGAGTTGTTATTCACGTACTGCCCAATCATCTCCACCATTCCCCCAACACTACCTAGAATGTAAATGAAGATCATCAAGATCCCATTGGAGACTGCTTTTAAAGACACGGATCCAAATAAGGTTAGACAAAGGACTGCGACGGGTAGCAAAAGGTAGAGTAACCACCCAGTCATGATTTGCGAGAAAGTTAGGCTGGTTATCGTGCTCAGCCCAAATAAGGCTCCGATAACTAGAATCGATGAGAAGAGCAACGTTGCGTAGGTACAGACTAAAATGACCAATCCGCCAAGTTTACCAAAAATATACTGATAGCGGTGAATCGGGCGAGCGAGAACCCCTTGAATAAGTCCTGACTCTAGTTCTGAGGAAATGGCCCCGGAGCCAAGCATAATCGTGAGCAGGGCTATTAACATAGACGAAAATTGAAAACCCATTTTCGTAACCATTTGAATGGCAAAGGGCCTAAATTGATTGCCCATGCCATGAGTCATTGAGGTGTTGGGGAAATAATTAAGCATGATTGTCCAAAATGCCAAGTACAAAAAGGTGACAACACCCATGACTATAAAGGTTTTTTTACGAACAGCTTCATTAAGGGTTGTGATTAGTATTGCTAAGATGATGGTCCCTCCTCCCCAACAATCTGCATAAACACAGTTTCCAGCGTCTCTCGATGGGGTGTTAGCTCATAAAGTGTCGCCCCACGTGAGATCAGACTCGCTGCCAGGGAAGGGATTTCCTCGTAATCCTTTAAAGAAACGGTTAGACTGCCATCTGCTAGTTTTTGCAAGGACTCGTGTTCTTTACTTAAGGTTGAAAACAAGTCTTCAGTTATGCCCTTGGCCCGGATCGTTAACGAGATTTTAGTCATGAGTAACTCATCCATCCGGGCGGATTTAATAACTGACCCTTTGTGAATAAACGTGACACTATCGCAAACTGCTTCCACTTCACTTAAAAGATGACTGTTTAGAAAGACAGTCGCTCCTTCATTTTTTAAAGCAACTATAATGTCTCGGACATCTTTACGACCAATGGGATCCAGGGCAGAGGTTGGTTCATCCAGAAAGACCAATTGGGGATTAGACAGCAGCGCACAGGCTAACCCAATACGTTGCTGCATGCCTTTACTATAGGAACCCACTTTATAGTTTTCTTGCCCAACAAGTCCCACTAATTTCAGGACTCTGCTAATTTGATCCTTCTTACTTTTTAATTTGATTAATTGGGCGTGGAAATTTAGCAAATCTAAACCTGTCATCCAATCTTGATAACGAAAGAGTTCAGGGAGGTAACCCATCTTTTCTCTCGCAGAAACATCGCCAAGCGGTTTACCAAGGACTGTGCCGCTTCCGGAGGTCGGAAATACAAGACCCGTTAACATCTTAATACAAGTACTTTTCCCAGCACCATTACGACCCAAGAATCCATAGACTTGCCCAGCTTCAACTGAGAGGTTGATTTGCTCACATGCCGTCTTATTGCCATAATTTTTTGTCAGAGCATGTGTTTCGATGATCATTAACGAACACTCCTAGCGATCTTGGCAAGCTCGGCATCCGTTTTATCCCCAATTAAGCCATACAAATTGCCGTCTTTGGTCCAAATCAGCACAGACGCGTTCTCCATATTGGGCATTTCTGCTGTTGCCATTGTATGAGCTTCTTTCAGAGCAGCAAATTTTTCTTCGCCGTATTTGCTGATCATTTTTTGGTTTATTTCAGCCATGGCTACTTCGTGAGACTCACTCTTTATGTCTTCAAGAGCTTGACTGTGTGATCTTGGTGCGATCATATCTTGAGGAATCGTTTCCGTAAGTCCTTTTAAATCAGACAATGTGTAGATGTAACCATTTTCCCCACCCAAATCGACTTTTCTTCCGAAACCAACAACGACAGGAAGATAGATATCCGAATTGTCTTCCTTGATTTCAGCAAGTTGTTGGCGAAGATTCATCGGAATCAACGGCAACTCTAACATGACATCTCGCAATTCTTGTTTGGCAGCTTGTGGTGCCTCTAAATAGGATTTCTGGGTCGCTAAGAATAGAACATCATCATACTTTGCGTAGGCAGCAGCCGAAGATACCATAGACATTTCGACATCGTTTAAATTGCTGGAAAGCTGTTTTGGACTCCTAAGCGCTTTCAGCAGTTCGTTACAGGCCTCCACATTTAAAGTGAATGACATTTTGCCAGACTTCATCGCTGAAATTTCAGGCGTTTGAGCTTCTAATTCACGTGGCAAGCGAAGTTTGAAAGCGTCAAACTCTTCGGGCTCTTTCAGTTTTGTTACTTCATGTTGTGGTTGTGAAATAACGTTAATCAGAGAGGTGTGTTCCATTGTCTTTCCTTTGGACTCTTCTTTCAGGTTCGTTAGTGTTTGCATTCCTTCTTGCAGGTCCGCAATGGTAATTTGAAGTGTTTTCACATCGGTTACGCGGAAAATCGATAGAGCATCGAGGGCTAACGTTTGCACTGGTTTTACAAATGTAATAAGTGCCAACATAAGCACTAGTGAAGTCAAGATAAACATTTTTCTTTTCATAGTATCAAATCCCTTCATATCATTTCTCTTTCCTATTTATACATCAAGAATATGCCCTCAATGTGACCTATTTATCAAATTCAAAGAAGACACCCACTTTTATAAGTGGGTGTTCCTTATTTTGCTTTGGTGGAGGTAGAGTCCTCCTTCGCCGCGAAGTATTTCTTTTAAGATTAGGCAGCTCGGCGAAACCCTATCCTACGTCGGTAGGGATTCCTATAGGGATCACGGCTTCGGCGATATTCTATCCTACAGCGCAATAGTATTCCTTAAGGGTTGGTGCGCTTTCGGCGATACTCTCCACTGGAGACTATCGTACTGGAAGCTTTCGTCACCGAAGTCTCGATGTTCAGCTTTAGCGTAAGCGAGTTCACTGATTTCTTATAGGTAATTTAACAACAAAGGTTGTCCCTTGGCCTATTTTGCTGGTAAAATTGATTTCTCCTGCATAGATTTCTACGATCTTCTTCACGATTGCTAGACCAAGACCGCTACCCTCTTCGGAATGTGATCGATCCGCTTGAAAAAACTTTTCAAAGATTCGTCCTTGATCGATTTTGGAGATACCAACCCCTTGATCCCTAATCTCAGCGACTACCTTGTTGGAAATTATTTTCGCTTGAATAAATATAGTTCCAGATTGAGCAGAGAATTTGATAGCATTCTCAATTACGTTTAACCAAATCTGATGGATCAGAGCTTCGTCACCTGTGTAAACTATTTCATCAAGATCTATGTCCAGTTCTAAGTTTTTGCTAGACCATTTTTCCTCGAGCAGGAGAATCGTCCTCCGAATCTGCTCATCTAAAGAAAACGGTTTCGTGCTCTCTGGAATAAATTGATGGTCCAGCTTAGAAAGCCGGAGCATATTTGAACTTAAATGGCTTAATCTCTTGATCTCATCAATGATAATAGTTGTGTAAGATTGAAAATTTTCTTCCGATAAATTCTTATCTTGGAGCATTTCGGCGAAGCCTTGGATCGACGCAATCGGTGTTTTGAGCTCGTGGGATACACTGCTAATAAAATCTTTGCGGAGATACTCCATATTCCCAAGTTCTGTCGTCATTAAGTTGAAATTTTGGGCCAAAACACCTATTTCATCATTACTCTTATAGTCTATCTTCATCGAAAAATCACCCTTGGCAACCTCTTTGGCTGCATTGCTAATCCGAATGATTGGGTCAGAAATTTTCCTAATAGCAACGAATAATAGTGAACCTCCCAAGGCTACACATAAGATCAGGGTTACGATCATTAAACTTCCAAATACTGCATGCGTTTCTCTGACACTTAAGTCATCATGGAACACTATGAAGAAAAGAGTAGTCATCAAGGCAAACGATACAAAACAGGAGAAAAACAAGATTCCAATGGCCATCAAGGTCCCTTTGGCACGAATTGAGTTCGACAATTTCTTAATCATGAATTTTCTCCGCCTTATAACCAAGTCCCCGAATCGTGATGATTTTAAACTCAGGTCTGTCTTCGAACTTCTTACGAAGCTTTTTAATGTGACTGTCCACCGTTCGTTCATCGATATCTGTATCCAGCCCCCAGATTTCAGACATAAGTTGCTGCCTTGTGAAAATTCGCTTGGGATAGCTTAACAATTTAAAAAGGAGCAGAAATTCTTTTTTAGGCAATTCAAGCTGAAGGTCCGGCCCATTAATGCTCAAATTGTCATAGTCCAGGACGATTTCACCTATTACGATTTTATGTTCATTGGTAATTTTAGCCCGTCTTAACAGAGCTGCTACTCTCAAAATCATCTCGTTCATATCGATTGGCTTTACCATATAATCGTCTGTGCCCAATCTAAACCCTTTTTCCTTGTCCTCAAAGCCCTCTTTAGCTGTCACCATTAAAATAGGCAGGTTAAAATTTGCTTCCCTAAGGCTTTCAATAAGTTCAAAGCCATCCATCAGCGGCATCATAATATCACTAATCATTAGATCAACCTGTTGGTCTTCGAGAATTTCGAGAGCTTCTTGACCATTTTGAGCTTGCAAGACTTGATAACCAGCTTGTTCCAGACGAGTTTTCATTAAGATAAGTAAGCTTTTACTATCCTCGACAACCAAAATTCGAAACATGACAAACCTTCTTTCAAAAAGATTACATGCTTAGTGTTCTTTCTTCTTCTTTTCAAGACGACTTTAAGTCTACTAAAAGATTTGTTCAATTTGATTCGATCTTTATCGTGATAGTTTGTTATTTTCACTATTCACTAGAATGTTATTCACTGTTTAAAATCTATTTTCAGATTTAACGCTTTGAGAAGAGTATAACTTAATTATGTGACTTAAATGTGCCCAAATCACAAAAATATTCGTTTTGACAATTTTAAAACTTCCGTGGGAGGATATAACTTAGGGTATTTAGCATTATCATACAAAAGGGTTGAATTCCAGAGAAAATACACTGAAATCCAACCCTTTTGTATGTTTAGTTTTTTCTGTGTAAAAGATTGTACTTAGCAATATTTACAGAGTGATCGCCAATACGTTCTAGATTACTAATGATATTGAGATAGGTGGCACCGTAACTTCCATTACAAATACCTTGTCTTAGACGTTCAATATGCCCTTTACGTAAACTGATTTCTAAATCGTCAATAATATCATCATACTTAAGTACTTTTTCAGATAAAGCAATATCATCAGTTCTTAATGCTTCTAAGGACATCGCAAAGATCTCTTCGACTTTCTCAAACATATCCATAAGATCACTATTAGCTTGTGGTGAGAATTTTAATTTTGATTCAATAGCATAATCAGCAAGTTCCACGAGATTCATGGCGTGGTCACCGACTCGTTCAATGTCACCAATCACTTGAAGAATCCGGTAACTCTGGTCCGTTTGTTCAGATGTGAGGAGTTTATCGGATGAAACTTTTAAGACATAGTCTGTGATCTCGTTTTCAAGCTTATCGATCGCAGCTTCAAACTGACCTGTTAAATGTTTATTATGTGGGTCATGATCAAAAAAATAGTCTTTTGAATTTTCATATGCTTCACCAGCCATCCTACCCATCCGCAAGGCCTCCCGACTAGCATTAGCTAGTGCCATAGAAGGATTCCCAATTAAACGAAGTTCTAAATATTTAGGCTTTGCATTGATGATGACTACTTCCTCTTCCTCATCCCCAGGAACAACTTTATTGACAATTTTCGCTAGAAGTGCAACAAAAGGCAATTGAATACAAGTATTTAATAGATTGAACACACCATGAGTTTGAGCAATTTGAAGTTTTATTCCCAGCGTGCTCCAAGTTCCCTCAAACCCGGGAATCAGGATATATAGATAGTTGGTTAATAAAATGACCAGCTTGGGGAAAATCCCCACTAGGAAGAGCGGTAAAAAGATGGCTGTACCGATTATATTAAAGATTAAATGAGTTGCGGCCGCTCTTCTGGCCATGACCGAAGCTCCAATTCCAGCCAGGAGTGCCGTGATGGTCGTCCCAATATTATCTCCAAATAGAATGGGTACTGCTTGAGAGTAAGTAATAACCCCTTGATTCGCAAGCTCTTGTAAGACACCAATGGTTGCACTACTACTCTGAACAACAAGAGTAAAGATTGTTCCGACAAGTACCCCAAGCAGAGGATTATTTTCTACATCGGACATCAAGTTAATAAAGAAGGCGGAACTTCGGAGGGGTTGTAAACCATTGCCCATGATATCCATTCCATAAAAGAGAAGCCCAAATCCAAGAAGAACTTGTCCAACATAGTTTATTTGCTTTGTTTTAAAGAAGAACAGTAAGATTACTCCCAGTGCAATGATCGGTAATGCATATTGTTCAAGATTAATACCAATGAGGTAAGCTGTAAGCGTAGTTCCGATATTAGCACCCATAATAATTCCGATAGATTGTCTAAGTGTCAACAATCCTGCGTTAACGAGTCCAATCGCCAGGACAGTAGTACCACTACTACTTTGGATCAATGCTGTGACAATCGCGCCCGTTAAAACGCCACGAAATGGTGTTTTAGTCCCTTTTTCAAGGATAACCCTTAACCGATCTCCGGCTACGGCTTGTAATCCTTCTGACATTGACTTAATACCAAAAAGGAAAAGTCCCAGCCCCCCCAAAAAACTAAATAATACCGTGGTTAAATCCATCTCTGCCAACCTTTCCTTCTTAATATATCTAGACATATCCGATTTATTGATCTTCATTTTCGCTAATTGCAATCTCAAAACATTTTTATTTGAGCTCTGACTGATGATGCCGTATGACTCTTCACGCCATTTAAAATCAGCATTTCCCCACCCTCAACACGCTCATCTATGAAAGGTTATCATATCCGCTTATACATCTCAATGTTAATTTTAAACTTATGGCCTAATCCCTACGGTGATATGACTACTGCACTAAAATAGAAATTTCTATTTTCTCAACCAACACATTAAATATTTCTACATCAAATGTGTCATTCCTTTGCTCTCAAGGCACAAATATCTAATGAAAGGGTTTCCTGCGTTAATAAAAGGGCTCTGTGGCAAGCACAAAACCCTTTTGTTGTTATGGATTATATATATCTTATGTAGTAATTACCAAGAGCAGTTCACTCAGGACCCTATCCGTATCCTCATAAGGTACCTGGCAGGTACCAACGACCTTATGACCTCCTCCACCATACTTTAACATTAGGGATCCTACATTAGTTTGGGAAGTCCGATTAATGATGCTATGTCCAACCGCGAAAACACAGTTTTGCTTGTCTTTCCCATCGATAATCCATACGGAAATATTTTGATCTGGATAGAGTGAGTAAATCAAGAACCTATTGCCACTATAAATTGTTTCAACATTTCTTAAATCTGTAATAATAGCATTATCTTTGGTTTTTGAATACTTTAGGATCATTTGGGTAAACAATTCGTTTTGAGCGAAATAACGTACTACTCGTTCTTGAATGTCTGGGAGAACAAGAATTTCCTCAATAGTCATGCTGCGACAGTATTCAATCAAATCATCCATAAGCTGATAATTACTAATCTTATAGTCTCTGAAACGTCCAAGTCCTGTGCGAGGATCCATTACAAAGGCTAATAATACCCACCCTTGAGGTTTGAGAACTTCTTCAACTGTGAATTGAGCGGAATCAGCTTTGTCAACAGCTTCCATCATAGCTTCTAAGTGCCCGAATTTTTCTTTTCCACCATAAAAATCATAGATTACCCGTGCTGCACTTGGAGCAGAACGACTGTCCCCTTTAAAGCGACCTTTTAAATCGAGCCTTTCTTGTTCACTAAAATGGTGATCGAACCATAAACCACACCCTTCAACGAAAGGAACATTTGCCAAAATATCATTATCGGTTATCTTCACCAGACCATCTTGAATATCTTTAGGATGTACAAATTGCCTTTCGTCTACAATGCCAACCTCCTTAAGAAGAACAGCACAAGCCAGTCCATCAAAGTCTGAGCGAGTTATAAGTCTCATGTATTTATCTCCCTTCAATAAATTATAATACCAATAATCGCAGAAATTCACTTATTAAGCTACTCCCAATATTTCTATTCCTGATTCAGAATTCTTTTCAATAACTTTAATAAGATTATCTATAAGAATAATTAATTCTTTAGATAATTGTTCTGCTTGTAAGTAAAAATTATTAGTCTGTGTTGAATTATTACTATTAATAGCATCTATCACCTTCATGCCCATACTATGGAACTCATTATGTACTTTATCAATGGCTATCCACTCTGTAGCAATTTTAGACTGCGTTACATTAATAGAATGATAAAAATGACCAAACGCACATTTACGTGAATTAGTTTGAATGGGATAAATTTTCATTTCATCTGCTATTCGTTTTAAATCTCTTATCCAATTACTATGGGCTTCCTTCGCCTTTGTAAGATTTATAAGCAAATCCTCATTAGTTATTGCGTTTTTCCCACCATTTAAGGATGTAATCATATCTCGTACGATCTCACTAAGTTCATCATCAATCTTTGATATCTCTTTAGCACTTTCAGCACTTTGAGTTGCATCAGCCTGAATAATTTGTGTCATGTAGTTCAGTTTTTCTGCATCATTAGCTGATGACTCCATAGCTTGATTTATTTGCATTGCGGCTTCAGTTATATCACCCAATGATTCTGTTATTTTATCTACATCAATAATTGTGGTTTTTAACATAGAAACATTTTCTTTGATAGTATCCGATATACTGTCCAGCTTTAAATTCATGTGATTAGTAGAACTCATTGTGTTATTCATACTTTCTTGACCGCCAATGGCTGCTTGTTGTATATTATTTACAAAATTTCTCATATCCTTTAAATTTATTTTAGTATTGTCTGCAAGTTTTCTTACTTCATCAGCGACAACTGCGAAACCTCTTCCCGCTTCCCCAGCTCTTGCAGCTTCAATTGCCGCATTTAATGCTAGTAAATTAGTTTGATCTGCTATTGATTCGACACCATCTACAATTTTATTTACTTTTATAGCCATTTCAACTAACTGTTTTATTTGTTCACTCATTATTGTTGCATCTTTTGTAACATTCTCTTTTAATATATTAACTTCGTTTAATTGATAGATACTTTCATCGTTCTTTTGAACTAAGTCTTTGGAATATGTATTGAGCCGATACATTATATCAGAGGTTTTACTAATCGTCCCATTTACCTCATTCATATTTGCACTAATCTCTTCTACTATTGCCAGATTAGATTCACTGATATTTGACATATCATTTGCAAATTTAATTAGTTCATATGAAGAATGAGTCATCTCAACATCAAATTTACTTAACGATGATGTAATGCTAATCATCTTTTTAGAATTATTTGACATTATCTCTTCACTTGTTAAAAGTCTATCAAATGTTTTAAACATAGTTCTGTGAATGGGATAATCCACTTTAGGGGGTTCCACTATTTTTCCATTAAGTCTATCTTCAACATGTTTAATTATACATAACGCTTCATGACAAGGTGCTTTTTTAAAAAAATTCATATCATATCCCCACCTTCTTTTAAATTTGAAATTAGGAAAAATAATTTATCAGAGCATGATCATTAGGGGAGAAATACATCCCCTTTTTTTTCACCTATTTCATCAATTGAATTCGAGGTTTTTCTATGGTGGTTAGCAACAATTGGACTTATTAGGCTTAAATTTTCAGTTCACTCTAGCTATTGAAGTGGTTAAAATCATTTTGTCACAACCTTCACTAACAAACTATTTGTATTACGCGAAGTGTGTAGCGAAAATATTGCTATTTCTTCCATTAATATATTCAAGGTCAACTTCAAAAATCCTCTTTATACAACAAATTTCTCACCTAAAACCTTTCTGTCCACTTTTCAATAATCGTATAGAATTCATCTACCTTAATTGGTTTAGACAGGTAATCATCCATTCCCTCTTCCAGACATTTTTCTCTGTCACCCTTTAATGTACAAGCAGTCATGGCAAGCCTGCTCAGTCAGTCCGGCACTATACAAATCTTTTTCGAGACAAAAGAACTTCTTCGCCAAAATCAAGTTGGCAGTTAAATCGTTTCTTTTCCTGCCCAAGTACACCTTGATAGACGATAACTCATTTGGAATATGGAGAGCCGCATGCTAGTGATTCCAATGGTTAAGCCATTGTATTTTATAGCAGGAATCTTCGTGGTGTAGTGTTCGTGACGCTGGATGTGATTAAAGCACTCAAAGCCGCAGGTGTCCATTGTCCCCCTGCGGCTTTGAGTGCTTTATATGCTGTGTATCTTAGTGAATAAGCGAATTTGTTCAGTTCAATATTTACCCATGTTGCCGCTTGGTAGTAGTTGCCGATTCGGATTAGGGTACTGTTGTTGAGGTTGTTAATTTCGTTTACAAGCTGTTTTCCATTAAATTTACGTATTGTTCGGATACGCCTGATCAATCATTTCAGCGCTCGCTGATACAAACGGATTAATTGTATTCAGCCTTCATCGATAATTCTCCTTTATCCATTCAAATTGCATTCCTACAACTGAAACTGTTCCATGAATTAGATCTGGAAATTACTCTATGAGTCCGAGCTTCTTAATGACCTCAAGCATTTTATTAGTATCAATTGGCTTGGCTGCGTAGGCCTCACACCCAATTTTAAAAGCCTGATTAACATAGTCGGTTTCAGCCAAAGCGGTCGTCATAATCACCTTAACTCGCTGTTCAGATACTATCCCTTGCTTACTCTCAAAGTCCCGAATAGCTTTTAATACTTTAACACCATCCACTTTAGGCATCATAATATCCAGACAAATTAAGTCATACGGGGCTTTTTCCTTGTTGGCCATCAAATAAGCGTCAAGCGCTTCAAGTCCATCTACGACCAGATCGACTTCACCATATTGAGCAAGGAATTTTGACAAGAACCTCCGACTGGCTAAATCATCCTCTGCAATTAATATTTTCATTCTACTTTTCTCCCTTCATATCCATGTTCTAAAAGCATGTAAATATCAAATTCTTGTTTGATGCTTAGTACGTATTTAGTTGCTTCCTCGTGGCTTTCTCGTCTAGCAGCTAGTTCAATTTTAAACGCTAACGTTTTTAGTTCATCCGCTTCAATCAGGTTACAGTTGGTTTTGATTTTATGAGCAATTCCTTCAATGAGGTTCATATCCTCATAAGTTAAGGCGAGTCTGAGTTCTTCAACATCCTGGGAAATCTCTTGGAGAATAGAGAGTTTATCGCGTTCCACCAACCTCTCAGGCTCGATATTTAATACTTTCCCCGTTTCACTAATAATAACTTCTTGATCAGATTCAGTACAACGTTCTTTTTCTAGGGTGCTTCGGTTTACCACCTCTTCTAAAAGCTTAAATAAGTCAGCCATCTTGATGGGTTTGGGTATATACTCATCCAATCCATAAGACAGAAATTTTTCCCGATCTCCAACAAGGGCATAAGCTGTTAAGGCGATGATCGGAGTATGTCTATGCTTACCTTCTCTCTCACGAATTTTGACGGTTGCTTCTAACCCGTCCATGATCGGCATCTGAATATCCATAAAGATTACATCGTACTGATTTTTCCCATGCATTAACAAAGCTTCTGACCCGTTAGTAGCTGATTCGACAAAATGACCTTTTTCTTTGAGCATTAACGCCAGGACCATTGAACTGACCTTATCATCTTCGACAATGAGAATTCTCAAAGGTTTCATAGTAAGGATGGGACAGAAAATCTCTTTAGTTGGATAGCTCAGGTCTCCAGCTAGCATGAACTTAAGACTAAAGCTGAGCGTACTCCCTATTCCTTTTTCACTTTCAACCGTTATTGTGCCACCCATCATCTCAACGAGTTGTTTAGAAATCACAAGGCCCAAACCCGTTCCACCGTATTTTCTCGTGATTGAACCATCCACTTGACTAAAGGTCCTAAAAAGCTTAGCATGTTCTTGTTCCGCTATGCCAATACCAGAATCAGAAATTGAGAACTTTACCTCGACTGTTTCATCATTAATAGCTATTGCCTCAGCAGAAAGTTTAACCCCCCCATGCTCCGTAAATTTTAACGCGTTATTTAACAGATTATTCAGTATTTGCTTTAACCTGTTAGGATCCCCTTGCAAAATTTGTGGTATGGAAGAAGCATAATCGCAGCTTAATTTTAATTTCTTTTTCATAGCTAATGGTGAATGTGCTTTAATGGTAGTATCCAAAAGTTCCTGAAGGTTAAACCCTATTTTTTCAATCACTAATTTACCTGCTTCAATTTTAGAGAAATCTAAAATATCATTAATGATTTTCAAAAGGGAATTAGCACAAGCTCTAGCAATCTCTAGGTTTTCTCGCTGTTCTTGGCTCATATCCTTTAATAGGGTTAAATCAATCATCCCCATCATTCCATTAATAGGGGTACGAATTTCATGACTCATATTCGCTAAAAACTCACTTTTTGCTCGATTGGCAGCCTCAGCCTTATCTTTCGCAAGATTTAGTTCATTTTCTTCATGTTTGCGCTCAGTCATATCTGTAATTATTGAGACGAAAAAACCAGGCTCTGGACTATATAGTTTCACTGAAAACCAACGCTCACTCCACTCAGAATAGTAGATCGGTAAAACAAGTTTTACCCCTGTTGACGCGACTTCTCCGTATTCTGCCATTCTTTGTTTGAAGATTTCAGGATCTTCACCGGAAAATAGTTCTGAATATTTCTTACCAATAATTTCTTCTCGTGTCACGTTGAAGATTTTTTCATAGGCTTCATTAATCTCAAGAATTTCATAATCTAGCGGCGTTCCCGCTTTATCATAGATGACTTTGTTATAGGCAAAGCTATCAGGCATATTCATAATCAGCGAGCGATATCGTTCATACAACTGTCTTTGTTTTTCCTCGCTTTTAAGTAACTCAATTTCCGCATTTTTTCGCTCAGAGATATCACGGGCAAACGATAGAATACATTTTTTCTTATCCATCTCAATGAGCTGTGCGTTGACTTCAACGGGTATTTCTTTGCCATCTTTAGTTAAATGGATATTTTCGTAAGTGTATTGACCTTTAGAGATCACTTCGTGAATTAGATTATTGATAAAGTATCCTTTTTCTTTACTATAATCAGAAACATGTAGATTAAGCAACTCCTTATTGCTATATCCCATTCTCTGACAAGCCATTGCATTAGCATCAATAATCTTAATAGTTGGTGGTTCACCCTCCTGTATCTCGTGCAGAAGGATACCATCTTGGGCTACATCGAACAGGCAACGGCACCTTCTTTCGCTATCCATTAACGATTTTTCGGCCTGTTTCCGGTAAGTAATATCCCTGACGATGCTCACCAAAACTCGTTGGTCCTCGATATTGATACCATATGAACTAACCTCTACGGGAAAGGAACTGCCATCTTTGCGAATATGGCGTGTCTCGAATAAAATTCCCTGATCTCCTACCTGTTTCGTTTGCTCTAATGCTAAGTCAACCTTCTCCTGGAAATCAAAGATCTTTATGGATAGAAGTTCCTCTCTCGTATATCTATAGGCCTGAACAGCTGCTTGATTGGCTTCCAGAATATTTCCTTCCATATCGGTGAATAAAATGATATCACGGGCTTGTTCCAAAAGAACTTGATACTTTTTCGCCAAGTCCTCCACTAATTTACTATCCGTAATATTGTCCAGCGCTACGACTACATTGGGTTTGCTACTGATCATAACTTGAGTAATACTTCCTTGAAACCAATATTTTTTTTCTTTCCCGTTATGAATCAACACTTGGTGAAATTCCAACCGAGTTGTCGATTGTCCTGTCTCAAAGGCTGAAACTACAGCCAATCGCAGCTTGCATGACCGACATTGTTGTCCATAACCACACCCCTGAATATCTTCAGCGCTCCCTTGACAATGAATCTCGTTACCGTAACGTTTACCTAACGCATCCTCTCGATTTAGACCAAAATAGTCAAGCGCAGTATCGTTAATTTGTTTAATTAATAAGTTTTCATTGATTAAGAACATCCCTATAGGACTAGCATTGAAAATTATTTCGAAATTACTAGCCTCAGTATTCTCTTTGTTCATGGTCATACCTGGCACCTACCTTAAAAATTAATTGGAAGTGCAGCAATCTCAATTTCTCCTGTAAGTACGCACATTGTTATACTTCGACTAGTAACTCCACCGATGTGAGCATCCACAATCTTTAAGTCCATGCTTAAAAGGGTCTCTCGGACCGCTCTAATATTCTTTAGCCCTATCTTAAAATAATCATCCGTTTTTAACGAGACGGCTCCGCCAAATAACTTGACTTGTAGATCCTTGTGCAGACTTCCGTAGTCCCTGCATAGTTTATGGATCAGGATGGGTATGCCCGAAGTAGCATAGTAACCCGGCCGGCTCTGGGCATTTTCATGGTCCATAGGGTTTGGTAGGGCGATATGAATCATCCCTGCAAGATGAATGTACGGATTATAGACAGTCACTGCAACGCAGGTGGCAAGTGCAAACGTCTTGATGAAGTCTTCCGGATCATCTGAGATGACATATTCACCAATACCAATGATTTTATCCATTTTTCCTCCTTAAGAGGGTTAAAAGGGCTTGAGCCATCATTTCAAGTGGCATCTGCTTTTCTACCGCCCCGATTTCTAAGGCAACTTTGGGCATGCCATACACCACAGAGGACCTCTCATCCTGTCCTAAGGTTCGAGCGCCCTTTCTTCTCATAGCGAGAAGCCCTTTTGCCCCATCATACCCCATACCCGTGAGAATAATCCCGATGGCTCCGTCACCTACTTCTTTGGCCACAGACTCAAAAAGGACATCAATCGACGGGCAGTGCCCATTCACCTTCTCGCCTTCAAAGCACTCTACTCGGTATCGTTCCCCGACCTTTTTAAGCCGCATATGCTGTCCACCTGGAGCAATCAGGACACTTCCTGGATCAACATAGTCCCCCGTCTGAGCTTCCTTAACTCGAAGTTGCGTTGATTCATTTAAGCGATCCGCAAACATCTTGGAAAAAATCGGTGGAATGTGTTGAGTCACTACTATACCCGGAATTTGAGAAGGTAACACTTTCAAGATATTGAAAACAGCCTCTGTTCCTCCTGTCGAGGCTCCAAAGGCAATAAGCCTTCCTTCCACGAAAGTTCCTTCTTTAACCATATTAGTTAAGCTTGGCCCTGAATGTTTTGTAATTTTTGCTTTTGCCGCTATTTTTATCTTCTGGATTAATTCATTAATAAATTCCTCAACATCTTGAACCGATTGTACATTAGGCTTAGTCACAAAATCCACAGCTCCAGCTTTCAACGCATCAAAGACAGCTACACTCACAGAGCTGACAACGACAACGGGTAATGGGTATTGGGGTAAAAGCCTTTTAATAAATTCAATTCCATTCATTTTCGGCATTTCAATATCACAGGTCATCACATCGGGCCCATATTCTAGAATTCTATCTCTAGCATCGAAGGGATCAACAGCTTTCGCAACTACTTCTATAGTCGGATCACTTGAAATCCCTCTTGCTAACACTTCACGAAAGATTAGAGAATCATCGACAATCAGGACTTTTATTTTTCTCATGATTAAAGTTCCTTTCGATAAACGGCGGGCATGATGTATTTATACTCCGTCTCGTTTCGATTTAATGATTCTGAGTGTCCAATAAACAAATATCCTCCCGGCTCAGTAAAATCATAGAACTTCTTGACTAAGTCTATTTTCGTTTTATTGTCAAAATAGATCATCACATTCCGACAAAAAATCACATGAAACTTCTTCTTAAAGGGGAAATTCTTGTCAATGAGATTGAATTTCCGATATATCACTTCATTCCTAATCTTAGGGATCAGGACCGACTTTTCGTATCCTAGTTTTTCAAAATAACTCAGCTTCCAAAACGCTGGAATTCCAGCGATCCCCTCATTGTTATAAATCCCTTTAACAGCAATGTCTAAAACCTTGCTCGAAATATCTGTGGCTAAAATCTTAGTTTCCCACCACTTTTTTTCCATACCAAAAAATTCGTCCATAATCATGGCTAAGGTGTAGGGCTCTTCTCCACTTGAACACCCGGCACTCCAAATTCGCAGATCCTTATCCCTAGAGGAGCTCATCAACCGGGGAAGAACTTTTTCTTTAAAAAAGTTAAAATGATCCACTTCGCGCATGAAGAACGTATGATTCGTTGTGATTTTATCAATGAGGGTCACGACGGCATCCCCTGTCTTATCCGCAACCATATAGTCAAAATACTCAGCAAAGCTAGCAAAGTTCTTTTCGGCTAAGACATTACTCAGTCTTCCTGTCACTAACGTTTGTTTCTCATCCTTGAGATAGATTCCGTAATTCGCTTTGATATAATCCGCGAGTTGCCTAAATTCCTTTTCTAAAATCTTTTGCATTAGTCCACCTCCCTCGCTGATATTCTCATTATCCCTAGTTCACTTGAGTTCAGGAGAGCCGTACGGCTCTCCCTCAGATTGTTTTCTAATATTTACCAAACTCTCGATCACTTAAAGATATTTTGGGCTTATTGCTGGTTGCTGCAGCTTCAGCATATCCTTGGTTTATGGAACTGTAGCTCGACTTTTTCTTATGGGACATTTCTTCAAGCATTCGTAAAACCTCTGGGTTCAGACCCTCAAACCCTTTATTAGACGACCCTGTCGTTTTCTTAAGTATAAACCGACTGACCTGTTCTCTTAACATTTCTGCTTGGCTAGATAGTTCCTCACTCGCTGCAGCGCTCTCTTCGGACGTTGCTGAATTTGTCTGAACGACATCTGAAACTTGTAAAATCCCTTGATTAACTTGGTTAATTCCTAACGCTTGTTCATTAGAAGCAGTGGCAATTTCTCCAACCAAATTGGTCGCTTTAGTGACTCCTTCAACAATTTGGTTGAGTGCAGCTGCCGTATCACTAGCGATTTTCGTACCGCCTTCAACCTTCTTAATCGAACCCTCAATGAGAGCGGTCGTCTCTTTAGCTGCGTTAGCACTTCTGGCCGCTAGATTGCGCACTTCCTCCGCAACTACAGCGAATCCTTTGCCGTGTTGACCAGCTCGTGCAGCTTCTACAGCAGCATTTAAAGCTAAGATGTTTGTTTGGAAAGCAATTTCATCAATGACTTTAATAATCTTGGAAATGTTTCCAGAGGATTCATTAATATCATCCATGGCCTTGAGCATGCCATTCATCTGCTCATTCCCCCTAACCGCTCCCGCCTTAGCGGCCAAGGCCAACTCATTAGCCTGAGTTGCATTAGTGGCATTCAGTTTAGTCTGGGACGAGATTTCTTCCATAGAAGCTGTTAATTCTTCAATGGAACTAGCTTGTTCAGTAGAACCTTGAGAGAGTGCTTGGGCAGAGTCTGAGACCTGTCTGGCCCCTGCCGCCACTTGTCCAGCGGCATTGTTCATTTCACTTAATACTTCATTTAGAGAATCGATAATTAAATTGACTGAACTCTTTATTTCAACAAAATCTCCCTTGTACTCTCCAGTAATACTCAAGTCCAGATTGCCCTTGGACATTTCGGTGAGAACTTTTGCCGTTTCTATTACATAAGAAGACATAGCATTTAAGCTTTCTTCAAAACTTCCATAGATATTGCTAAACATTTCTCCAATTAAATTCGTATCATCATCCGTCGGTTCAATTTTTGAATGACACTGTAACTTTCCTTGGGCCAGATTCTCAATATTGACAAGAAGTTTTGAAGTCTCTTTATCCTGATACCTCGCTTGTTTTTCAGCGACTCTCCCCGCATTCTTAATAGCAGTCTGGTCTATCACCAGTTCCATAGCTCCTATGACTTGATTTTTCTCGTCCTTCAGCGGCATACCTGTATACATTATGTCAAGATTCATTCCGCTGGGATGTGCACTCGTTTCTCTAACAGCTTTTTGTCCTTGTTGCATCGCCATAGCGCAGGCGCAATTTGATGTCTTACAATCAGATGTTTTGAAACTATCATAACATTTAGTACCGATAAGTTGCATTTGAGTGGTTGACAGTAAGTCTGCACCATTCTTGTTCATATAAGCAATGTTGAAATCCTTGTCAATTATCATTACAGGGCTGGGCATTGCATCTAGATGCCCGACCAAGGTATCCATTAAATTATTGATTCCAGCCAATAAGGTGCTCCAGCCACCCTCAAAATCTTTAGCATTTCCTCGGGTGTCTAATCTTCCTACTTGAGTTGCCAAAATCAGCTTGTCAGTTTCATTTAATAGAGCTTTGATGGTATTCAGCATATCTACAAGTTTTTTACCCAATAGGTCCTTTTCTGACTTCACATTAATTGTTACAGATAAATCTCCTGCAGCAATTTTTTCAGTGACATTGACTTGATCGCGAATATTTTCAACCATTTTTTCAAAAGATCTCATTAATATACCTAATTCATCTTTAGTTTTCCTTTTTGTACTTACATCAACATCAACATCCCCAACAGCTAATTTGTCTGCCGCAGTAGCTAAGAGTTTTATGGGCTTGCTGATGATATTCGATAGCACTATCCCTAACCCAATAGCAAGGATAAATCCAGCTACAAGAATAATGATCATTGTAGTTATCACAGAATTTGCTGTGGCTGTATTGCTATCCGCTTTATTCTTTGCTTGTGTAACCTTCATATCATTGATTTCATCTATAAGGGCGTCAACTTCTAGAGCAATTGTACGTCCGTTACCTGCCATCTCTACTAGTGCCTCAGCCTCATTATTTGCTAATAATAAGCCTAGGGTTTTAACTGAGCTAACTAAATATCCCTCATAGGCTTTTACTAAGTCATCATATAAACTTCTCATTTCGGCACTTTGAATACTCGTTTCAAATTTCTCTAAATCCTTTTTTATAATTGCGTCTAATTCTTTAAACGTTGCAATATACTGCTGCTGTTTCTCTCTATCTTCAATATAAATCAACACATCTCTTACATTTACACGTTGCCGTTGGTAGGCTTTCGCAACATCACCTATAATACCTAAAGGTTCTGTATTTACCACATATAATTCCGTATCCATATCGTCAAGGTGTTTTATGTTGTAAATCCCAAATACACCGATAACTCCTGCAATTAAAGCTACAAGAATAAAACTCACTAAAAGCTTCGCTGCAATTTTCATATCCATGAACCATTTCATTCCTCAACACCTCCATCTATTTTTCTAAATCACTGATAGTTTCTAAATCCGTTTCATTGAGCAGCTTATCCGAGTCCAAAAGTAGTTTGACATCGTTTCCAACTTTGCCAATCCCTTTGATATATTTATTTCCTTCTTTTGTCACGCTTGGTGGGGCTACAATTTCTTCGTCCGGAATAGATATCACTTCAGAAACACTATCAACTATGAGACCAATCGAGACCTCTTTGATATCAATGACCACAATACAAGTTCTATCGTTGTACTCTCTAAAGGGCTTGCGAAAGCGCAACCGCACATCCATGACCGGGATAATCTTACCCCGCAAATTAATGATACCCTTAATGTAATCGGGCATTTCAGGAATTTCAGTGATGGGCTGCAGTCCAATTATTTCAGTGACATATTTGATTTCGATTCCGTAAAACTCATTACCCATACAAAACGTGAGAAACTTACCCTTTTGAGTATCTTCGATCTGGTCTATAGTGTCTTGCTCTACCATATTTGCCATGGTATTTCTCCTTCTCTCTAAAACTTACGCTGATTGTCTAATCATAAGCCCCCCAATATCTAGTATGAGGCTTATACTTCCATCCCCCAATAAGGTACATCCAGCCAAACCTCTGACTTTTTTAGTGTTTAGTATATACGTTGGAAGGGCTTTCACAACGACTTGCTGCTGACCGATCAACTCATCTGCAAAGACACAAAGAGTTTTGTCGTCTTGTTCCACCATAATGATGATCCCATCCGTAAAATGGGTCACATCCGTCCGCACATGATAAATATCATGCAAACGCAGGATGGGAAAGCACTGTCCTCGGACCATCATCATTTCGTTATTATCTGGATCGACAATTACCTCCGTCATTTTTGGTCTGAAGGATTCCTTGATAGCGGTTGTCGGTATGGTGTAGCGCGAATCTCCCACCTTGATGTTCATACCATCGATGATAGCCAGGGTTAATGGAATTTTAAGAGTAATGATGGTTCCCTTTCCAGATACACTATCCGCCGTTATTGCTCCCCCAACGGCTTCAATATTTTTCACAACGACATCCATCCCGACGCCACGTCCAGAAAATTCTGTGACATTTTCGTTCGTCGAAAACCCGGGCAGAAAGACCAAGTTATAGATTTCTTTATCTGTGATTTCGTCTTCTGGAACTTGAATTAATCCCTTTTCACGAGCTTTGGCCAAGATCCGATCTTTATTAAAACCTTCACCATCATCACGAATAATGATTAAGACATCCCCTCCTGCGTTTTTAGCCTCTAAGGTAATCGTTCCCAAACGGGGTTTACCTCTGGTTTCTCGTTCAGAGGGCATTTCAATTCCATGATCGATCGAATTACGAATAAGATGCATTAAAGGATCAGAAATATGTTCAATAATATTTTTATCAACTTCAGTCTCTTGACCAATCAACTTAAGCTGAACTTCCTTATTGAGTTTTTTACACATATCGCGCAATGTCCGGTTCATCTTTTGGAATGTCCCTTCTAAGGGCACCATGCGCACAGACATGACAGTATCTTGTAGTTCACTGGTAATTTTTCTTAGTTGTCGAGCAGCCTTTTCAAAGTTATTCAGTTCCAAACCTTTAAGATCTGGATTTTGCGTCACCATCGCCTCGGCGATCACCATTTCCCCCACTAAATCCATTAACTGGTCTAACTTTGCTACACTGACACTAATAATGCTTTGTTGGGTAGCACTTATTGTCGCCAAATGAATTTCTTTTTCTTCAGGGTCATTGGCTACAGGGTCTCGGCCCGAAGATGTGAAAACCTTCACAGAGCTGTCTTCTAGAGAAATTTTTCTTTCTTTATGGAGCTCATTAAATAGTTCAATATTTTCCACCTGGCTCAATTGAAGATCCTTTAAAGAGATTGTCTGGATTAGGACTCTGTGAATTTCTTCCAAGGAACGACCTGTTTTCAGGAACAGTGTAAACCCTTGTTCACAAATAACCCTTGCACTATCTTCATGATCGAGATCTTCCGGTATATGGTAATGCTCTTCGACTAGATCTCCCAGATCGTTAACCACCCCAAAAGCTCGTAGGTTTTCCATTCCACAATCTTGTTCAAAACGAAGGGTGGCCTGAAATGTGTTCCTAAGGGACGTGGTTTCCGTTCTCACTTTACTTATGTAATAGTGCTGCTTCTCTTGGGTACGATCATGAGAAACTGCTCCGTCCGCTAAATTCTTATCTTTAGTGTTAAATTCCTGACCTTTGATGGTACCGTGAAAGACTCGTAAACTCTTAATTAATTCGGAAGGATCACCATCTGTTTCGTCTCCATTCTTAATTTTTATAATTTCCACTTTGATGAAATCGAGCCCTTCAAGCACCAAATCTGATAGTTCTAAATAATCGACATTCTGGGGCTTGTCTTCACGCAAGACAAAAAATAGATCTTCCATAGAATGGGCGAGAGTTGAGATATTGTTAAAGAGCATCATTGCTGAGGAACCTTTGATCGTGTGCATAATCCGAAAAATCTCGTTGATGGCATCGGGAGTGTAAGAAGATTTTTCATTAGAAATAATCAAGAGCTCCATTTGTTCAATCAGTTGCATTGACTCAAAAATGAAGAGATCCAGCATGGGTTCATTGACATACTGGTTAGACAATTCATTCACCCCCTTATGACTTGGAGTTACCTTTAAATACCCAACACTTTAGAAATTGTTTGATATAAGAAATCCTCTTTAAATGGTTTGACAATAAATGTTTTCGCTCCACTAATGATCGATTCTTTCACCATCCCCTCCTGTCCCATAGCCGATACCATGATCACTTTTGCCTGAGGGTCAAAAGCCTTGATGGCTTTAAGAGCTTCAATCCCTGTCATTTCTGGCATAGTAATATCCATCGTCACTACATCAGGACGTAATTCTTTATACATTGAAACTCCTATCTCCCCATTTTCTGCTTCTCCAACAATTTCTATTTCGTAATTCAGCAGCATATTTCGAATGGAAAGCCGCATGAAAGCCGCATCATCTACAATAAGTAATTTCTTCACTAACTCCACTCCCTTATCAAATTCGGCTATTTTTCCACTATTTATCCAAATCGTACCACTCCCACTTCTACATGTGGGAGTGGTACACCTTATTCTGCTTCGGTGACGATAGTCTCCAGTACAATAGTCTCCAGTGGAGAGTATCGCCGAAGCCGCTATCCCCAAAGGAATACCTACCGGCGTAGGATAGAGTATCGCCGAGCCGCCTTCCCAATAGAAACACTTA
>Ga0209347_1000572_pt1 | contig 88028 bp, 83 predicted proteins | sample AutmiccommuBRH23_FD_187382 | JGI IMG/M metagenome (GOLD analysis project Ga0209347, IMG submission 187382) | Deep subsurface microbial communities from Mt. Terri, Switzerland - Autotrophic microbial communities BRH/23 (SPAdes) (version 2) | ecosystem: Environmental > Aquatic > Deep subsurface >...
CCTGCAAATTAGGCAACTTCACGTTACCCCTTTGAACTGGCAGGAATTTTTCAATGATTTTGTATTGTTCAGATGTAATTTCCATCCGCACATTTTAGCAAAATTAGTGTTAACACGCCCTAGTAAAAACTGAAATTGGCCCAAATGTCACCATAACTTCAAAAGGTGTTAAATACCTTGAAGATGAGAGGATAATCGAATGAACTGCATAACAATGGGCTCCAAGCGACGTTGCGCTTCGCTCCACGGCCTTGGGCCCAAGCGGTGGGCGTAAGCGTATGCCATTTCCATCTCTTGTGCGCGAAGATGTCTTGGTTAAGTCCGGGAGGTGCTGTTGCGTCTGTCACAACTTTTCAGGACGATCAATCAACGTGCACCACATCATCCAAGAGGCCGACGGCGGACCAAACACCTTGGAAAATGCCATTGCACTTTGTCTCAGTTGCCACGCTGAAGCAGGGCATTTCAACAGTCGTCATCCGCTCGGGACAAAATACTCCCCCAAAGAGTTGCGCCGACATCGGGACGTCTGGTGGGCAGCTATAGAATCCGGGCGCGTCATACCTCCGTACAACGTACAAATTCTATGGAAGCGCACTCACCTGTCGCAGGCACTCCACACTTACCGACTTATCTTCCAGTTTGCCAATGGGGATCATTTAGTGACCGACTGGAAACTCCATATTCTGTTTCCTGCAAAAGTCACGGTAAGAACACAGAACCTTAGTGATCTTGATTATGTTCGGATCGAAGGCCGCAAGTATTCTCGATATGAAGTGACGGGTGGGAAAATATTCCCTGGAGAGGAGGCAGAGCTCGTCGGCTTGAGTCTGACGTTTGCAGAGTACGACGTCGATGATGAGTTATATGAGGCAGACAGAGACGGAAAGATGACGTTCCGGTGGATACTCTATTCATCGTCTAGCACTCCACTAGAAGGCTTTAATGAATGGAGAAACATGCATGAGTTCTGAGCACTGGCCCAACAAGGCGCTCCAGCATAACTCGTCGTTGTTGCCTGACAATCTTACCACCGCTTGGCAGCCCCATAATTGCCGCAAAGCTCAGCGCTAAGCAGTGTCAGTGAATCGAGCCTGAATCAAGGAATTTGTTAACCTCAATATTGACAACCCCGTGCCCTGCAGGCGAAGGATTCAATGCTGTCATGAGGAGTCGCCAGCAGGCTGCCTCCCACGGCGGCACCTTGTGAAAACCCTTTACGACCTGTAATGGGTTGGTTAACGTGCCCCATCAATCCCATTGCCCGGAGGCGGCGTGAAATATCTGGGTACCTTTGACTATGTGATCGTCGGCGCTGGTGCCGCGGGTTGCGTGCTCGCCAATCGCCTCTCCGCCGATCCGGATGTGTCGGTGCTACTGCTCGAAGCGGGCGGCAAGGACGACTGGATCTGGATTCATATCCCGGTTGGCTACCTTTTTTGCATCAACAATCCCCGCACTGATTGGTGCTACAAAACCGAGCCGGAACCCGGCCTCAATGGTCGCGCCATCAACTACGCCCGTGGCCTTGGTCTGGGCGGCAGCACGTCCATCAACGCGATGATTTATATGCGCGGTCAGGCGCGGGATTACGACGAGTGGGCGCAGCTGACCGGCGATTCGGGCTGGGGCTGGGATAATGTGCTGCCCCTGTTCAAGGGCGCCGAGGATCACTGGCGTGGCGAGAGCGAATTCCACGGCGCGGGCCACGAGTGGCGGGTGGAAAAACAGCGCTTGCGCTGGGATATTCTCGATCACTTTGCCGAGGCGGCGCGCCAGGCGGGCATTCCCGCCAGTAGTGATTTCAATACTGGCGACAACCATGGTGTTGGCCAGTTCGAGGTCAACCAGAAGCGCGGGGTGCGCTGGAACAGTTCAAAAGCCTTCCTCCGCCCGGTGTTGCACCGACCCAATCTCACCGTGATGACCCACGCCCTCACGGACAAGCTGGTTATGGACGGACGCAGGGTAAAAGGCGTGGAATTTTCAGTAAAAGGCGAGCGCCTGGTGGCTCACAGCCGTATCGAGACGCTGCTGGCAGCGGGCAGCCTTGGCTCACCGGCCATTCTCCAGCGCTCCGGGATTGGCGATGCAGCGCTGTTGCAGGAATTGGGTATTCCCGTGGTGCTGGATCTGCCAGGGGTGGGCGCAAACTTGCAGGATCACCTGCAATTGCGCAGCGTATTCAAGGTGCAGGGGATCAAAACCCTGAATCATCAGGCCAGCAGTCTGTGGGGTAAGGCGCTGATGGGGCTTGAATACGCCTTCCTGCGGTGCGGCCCGCTGACCATGGCGCCGAGCCAGCTGGGGCTTTTTGCCCATTCAGGCCCCGATCAGTTGACCCCTGACCTGCAATACCATGTGCAGCCCCTGTCGCTGGACAAGTTTGGCGATCCGCTCCACGACTTTCCGGCCTTTACCGCCAGTGTCTGCAATCTGCGGCCTGCCTCTCGGGGCTGGGTACGCGTTCGCGACCGCGACCCTGCCAGTGCCCCACAGATCGCACCCTGCTATTTAAGTCATGAACAGGATCGAACCATAGCCATGCAGGCGATTCGTCTCACCCGCCATATCGCCAGCCAGGCAGCACTGGCTCCCTACAAGCCCGAGGAGTATCTGCCCGGGCCGCAGTTCACCACGGATGAACAGCTGGCCGAGGCGGCGGGCACCATCGGCACTACCATTTTTCATCCGGTGGGCACCTGCCGGATGGGTAGGGAAGGGGATACGGGGGCGGTCACTGACAGCCGCTTGCGGGTGCGTGGAATCGAGGGCTTGAGGGTAGTGGATGCGTGTATCATGCCCACCATCACCTCGGGCAATACCAGCTCGCCCACCATCATGATTGCGGAGCGAGGCGCGGCGATGATTCGGGAGGATAGAAAGGGGCACGGGAGATGAGAGATGTGAGACGTCTCCCATCTCCCGTCTCTCCTGCCTTCAAGTGATCTTGCCGAGTCCCCGGCTGACCACCGGGGAAGGATAATCCTGAATCAGTTGCAGGCGCGCCCGGGTGCGACGGTGGAAAAACTGCAACAGTGCTGCTGTGTGTTCATCACCGCTGTCGAGCACAAAGCGCTCCAGTGCTGCTTCACCTTCGGTGATGCTGGCCGGGCGTTTGCCCAGCAGCTCCGCCATACCTGCCAGTTCCAGTTCCTCTATCGCCGCACCCAGCTGATCGGCGCGGTGGGCATAGTGGGCGAGGGAGAGGGCAGGGTGCTGGCGAAAGAATTCGCCTATCTCTGGCAATGCCTGGCACTGCGCCACCAGATCCTCCAGCGCGTCACAGTGTGATGACGACCGCACTGCCAGGACAGGTGCCGATTCCAGGGTGATACCCAGCACTTCCGCCATGGCCTGCAGGGCACAGCGGGTGCCGGACAATCCCCACGACAGGTATTCCACAAAGGCAGGGTGGGGCTTGATGCTGTGCAGGCTGGGGCCGGAGATCATCGGCACCGCGATAAACTGCAAGACCGAATAATAATTGATGGTGTCCACATCCAGGGCTTCGCCCGATTGCTGCGCATAGTGGGCAAAGACCTGCGCCAGGTTGCCGGTGGGCTCGTTGGTATCGCGCACCCGCAGTGAGGCCAGATCGAACATCGGGTCGCCGATACGGGCCATTTCCAGATCAAAAATACAGGTCAGCGCGCCATTGCTGTGGAGGAACTGCGGTGCATCGCCAATCAGAAAGCAGCGCTTGTTGCGGCCTTTGGGCACGTTGCGGTGCAACCAGCGGCGCACAAACTCCACCAGCGGATCGGGGCCGGTCTTGTTGTCGAGGTAGGTTTTTTCTGCCATCTGCAAATAGGCGAGGGCATTGTCATCTTCACTGCTGTGCAGCACCAGCCCAGCCTCGACAAAGGGCGCAATATCGAGACGGTGAATATCCGCCATGATCGACACATAGTCTTCCACCAGGGGCAGCAAGGCCGGGTCGAGTTCGGCACCGGCATAAGGCTCCCCCGGCACATTTTGCATGACGATAGCGCGGGGGTTGTCACACCAGCCGTAGACTTTGGGCACCAGAATCCCGTTGGCGGCGAGTATCTGCAGGATACGCATTTCCATATCGAGGGGCTGGGTTTCCAGCCCCGCGCCGCGCTCGCCACGCACATGCAGGCGCAGGATCGAACCATCATCCAGCGATACATCGACATTCCAAGAAGGGCGCCAGCGCGGCAGTTTGTCGAAGCGGGTGATGGTCCCGCCAAGGTTGTCGCTGATCCAGCGGGTGATATTTTCCTGGTCGATATCAATGGTTTTTATAGTCTGATTCACAATGCTACCTGTAAGTTTTACCTGCGGGGCATAAGAACACGCAAGTCTTGGTTGGGTCAGATTAGGTAATGAAGAGATTCTCTGATAAAAACGCCAAAGCTAACAGATATAAATCTATAGCTAAAAAACATTGTCTATCGCCCAATTGCGGATAGCCAGTTTGGCTGTATTTTGCTCGCTGAAAGGTGGTATGCGGAAATTGATGTTGCGCAGACAGAGGAGGAGATGCAGGAAATTTTTCTGCCAGTCTTCAGGGCAGGAGGTATGCGGCCCAAGCCTGCAGGCTTCGGAGCACAGGGGGTTTGCATCGACCAGTAATGCCAGAGATCTCTAGTAGTCCTCAAGCCCGTAGAGCGAATCCGTTTCGATACTGGACAGCGGGTCGTCGAACAGTTCCCGGTTGTAGGTGCTGTCAGGGTCCTGGCTGTCGTCATCGCTGACTTCGTAGGACAGGCGCCAGTCTTCAGGCGCTTGTGCGGGTAACACCACCATTTGCATCCAGGTGTCGAAATCGAATTCACTCAGGGTGCCGTCTTCAAACTGGACCTCAATAGTGGCGGATTCCTCATCCACTGCCACTACCTCGAAAAGCACATCTTCTACGGCATCCTGATACCACTCACGGATGACAGGTATTTGCTTTGCCATGTTTGTTGCCTCATTGTGACCGTTTATCGCATTGCACAGTCAACATAGCACCAAGCTTCCACCACTTGTACCATTGCGGGTCGTACCCCGGTGGCGGGAAGCCCGGTCCAGTTCATGCTTTTTGGGTGTTTGCTGGCTAACTCGCTTAAATTTCTCGATTTTTATGAGCCATTTGAATTTTGCTAATACTTGTGTGAACTATTACAAAGGCTCTAAATGAAAAAATCATCTAAACACAGCGAGATACCGTTGCCGGTTGACAAGCCGGGCGCCGGTTTTTAATGTCTCGTTCCTTTCATCTGCTGCACCATCAATCGCCCCTTGCCAAGGATTACTATGAAAGCCGGTCCCCTGATGCTGGACCTGGAAGGCCTCAGCCTTTCGGACGAAGACAAAGACCTGTTGCGTCACCCCATGGTGGGCGGCGTGATCTTTTTTGCCCGCAATTTTCACTCACGCCAACAGATTGAGTCCCTGTCGGCAGACATTGCTGCCATTCGCCCCGAACTGCTGATCGCCGTTGATCAGGAAGGGGGGCGGGTGCAGCGCTTTCGCGAGGGTTTTACCCGTCTGCCGCCGATGCAGGCGCTTGGCGATTATTTTGCCGCCTCTCCCGAAGACGGGACGCGGCTGCTGCACGACTGCGGTTGGCTGATGGCGGCAGAGGTGCTGGCCGCCGGTGTGGATTTCAGCTTTGCCCCGGTGCTGGATGTGGACCGCGATGGCTGCGCGGTGATTGCCAATCGCTCGTTTTCCGATGATCCGGTCGCGGCAACGGCAGCGGCCCGGCATTTTATTGCCGGTATGCACGAGGCGGGTATGGCCGCCACGGGCAAGCATTTTCCCGGTCACGGTGGTGTTGCGGCGGACAGCCATCTGGAAACTCCTTTTGACAAGCGTGCGCTGGAAGAGCTGACCGGTCGCGACCTGGTGCCGTTCCGCGAACTGGCCGCCACCCTGGATGCCGTGATGCCCGGCCATATCGTGTTTCCTGCGGTGGACGAGCACTGTGTGGGGTTTTCCCGCCACTGGCTGCAGGACATCCTGCGCACTCAACTGGGTTTTAACGGGGTGATCTTCAGCGATGACCTGTCGATGAAGGGCGCTGACCATGCTGGCGGCTATGCCCGCAAGACCGAGCTGGCCCTCGCCGCAGGCTGCGATATGGTGCTGGTCTGCAATGACCGGCCAGGAGCCATTGAGGTGCTGGATTTCCTGTCCCGGCTCAAGCTTGAGCCATCAGCGCGGTTGGCTACCATGAAAGCCCGCAAAGGCTGGCGCTGGCCGCAACTGGACAATGATGAGCGCCGCCTGCGAGTGATTGGCCAGCTGGAGGCGCTGGCTTGAGTTGCCATTCCCAATTGTGTCTATCAGGAGAGAGCGTTGATTAGTGTAAAAAACTTTGAATCCTGGATCGCCAGCCTGGCAGGTTCAGAAGCGGTACTGTGGGTGGAAATTTTTTTGCTGGTCCTGACGGCGCTGATCGTGGGCTATGTGATCAATCGCGTCATTCTGGCGCTGGAAGTGCGCGCCAGACAGTCGCGCACGGTGTGGGATGATGCACTGCTGGAAGCCTCGCGCAAGCCGGCAGTGTGGCTGGTGTGGATTCTGGGGGTCAATTTTGCCGTGGGCCTGGCGGCGCGGAAGACCGGGTCAGAATGGTATGAGCTGATTATCCAGGGCAACAGGCTGGCGGTGATTTTTTTGATTACGCTGTTCCTGTTGAACCTGATCAAACGGGTCGAGGCCAATTTTCTCGACCCTCAGTACACCAGCGATCCGGTGGACGAGACCACCTTGAAGGCAATCAGCAAATTGCTGAGGATCAGCGTGATTATCACTGCCGTCCTGATTGCCCTGCAGCTGCTCGGCTACAGTATTTCCGGCGTGCTGGCCTTTGGTGGCATCGGCGGCCTGGCGGTGGGTTTTGCGGCCAAGGATTTGCTGGCCAACTTTTTTGGTGGCTTGATGATCTACCTGGACCGGCCATTCTCGGTCGGTGAGTGGGTGCGCTCCCCTGATCAGGAAATCGAGGGCACGGTGGAGGACATCGGCTGGCGCCTCACCCGCATCCGCACCTTCGACAAGCGACCGCTGTACGTGCCCAATGCCGTGTTCAACACCATCGCCCTGGAAAACCCCTCGCGCATGCACAACCGGCGCATCAAGGAAACCGTGGGCGTGCGCTACTGCGACATGGATAGCCTCAAGGCGATAGTGAACGATATCCGCCAGATGCTGGAGGATCATGATGAGATTGATAACAACCAGACACTGATCGTCAATTTCAACCAGTTCGCCGCTTCGTCCCTCGATATCATGGTGTACTGCTTTACCAAAACGACCCAGTGGGTGAAGTTTCACGAGGTGAAGGAAGATGTGTTGTGCCGCATTGCCGACATCATCGCCAGTCACGATGCCGAGATTGCCTTCCCCACCTCCACTGTGCATTTGCCGGACCCGCTGGTGATGAATCAGCCCGAGCTCCAGCCCCAGCCCCAGCCTCAGCCCAAAGGCAGTGAGTCCATCCCATGACAATCGGCCTGATCGGGGGCACCGCCCTTGAGCAACTCAATCTGCAGCAGCAACAGCTGCTGGAGGTGGACACTCCCTGGGGCACTCCCTCCTGCCCGCTGGTTACCGGTTGGCTGGCGGGCGCGCAGGTGGTGTATATCAACCGCCACGGCGAGCAGCACAGCATCCCCCCCCACCGGGTCAACTACCGCGCCAACATCCACGCCCTGCACCAGCAGGGTGTGGATGCCATTGTCGCTCTCAATGCGGTGGGCGGCATCAGCATGGAGATGACGCCGGGCTCACTGGTGTTGCCCCACCAGTTGATCGACTACAGCTGGGGCCGAGATCATAGCTTCAGCGATGGTGACGGGATGCCGTTGCAGCATGTGGATTTCACCGACCCCTATGATCAAGGCCTGCGCGCCAGGTTGCTGAGAGTTGCAACCGCGGTGGCGCTGGCGCTGATCGATGGTGCGGTTCACGGGGTGGTACAGGGACCGCGGCTGGAAACCGCCAGTGAGGTATTGCGACTGGAAAAGGATGGCTGCGATATTGTTGGTATGACCGGTATGCCTGAAGCCGGGCTGGCCCGCGAACTGGGTATCCCCTATGCGTCCATCGGGCTGGTGGTGAATCCTGCGGCGGGTAAAAGTGACCGTTTAATCACCCTTGATGAAATAGGCGCGGTAATGAAGGCCGCACAGCCACGCCTGCTCGCCCTGATCGCGGCCTTATGTGCCGATATGGCCGCTTGAGTTTGAGACAGTAGGTCAGTCCCTGGCCTCATCTTCATCGGAGAGGGCGTCATCTGTCTCTGTCCCTTCTTCCAGTTCCATTTCATCAATGATGGTTGCGTCACCGTCATCGAGGGATTCCTGTCCTGACTCGTCAATAATGTCGGAACCAGGCGGCACCCAGGGGCTAAGCCGCACCAGCATACCGAGGCGCGGGTGGTCGAGGTAATGCAGGTCGCGACTGTTGAGGCGCTGGGAATGCTCAAAGCGGTCGATATCTTCTACCCGGTAAAGCGCTGCTGGTGCCTCTTGCTGATTGTCCCCCGGCATGTAGTCTGAAAAATCGCCGGTATCGATCAGCGCCGCCAGTATGGCGGGCAAGCCGACTTTGGGTGGCTCCGGCGCGGGCGGCAACTCGGGCCACTGTGCGGTATCGGGCAGCTTGGCATCAGCGCCCGGCACTTCAGTTGCCATCGGATCTTCTGTTGATAATGGCTCGCCGGTCAAGGCTCCAGCCCTTTGCTGTGGCAGGCCGAAGCGGGTTCGCCACAGATTGGTCTGGACGTTGAGGTGGCTGTCGACAAAAAAGCGCAGGCTGCCTTCCAGTTCGTGGTGCTCTCCGATCTGCTTGCCGCCCTCAATGATGATCCAGGGTGTTGACCTCGCGCCCTGCATGGGCTGCATCCAGGCCTGGTGAAACAGAACCTGGTAGGTGCCGCTGCGCTCCAGGCTGGACGCTTCGGCATTGAGCACCCTTGCAGACGGATCGAGGGGGGCAAACGCCTGCGGCAGGTGTGGGTCGCGGCGTGTCCGCTGTGGCTCGGGCACCACCAGGCCGACAAGCGTGGCATCATCCGGCTTCAGCCTTGCCATCAGTTGTGGATCGGGCTGGCTGCTCTGGGCTTGCAGAAATACGCGCTTCTCGGGGTAGGTGAGTTTCACCGATTTGAGGTTGGCTTCGTTGCCAAAGCTGTCGGCCTGGGCGAACAGGATCACCTCCACCTGGTACCAGTTGGCGGCATCGCTGAACTGGGGATTGCTGGCACTGGCCGGGGAGCCGGTCTGCGCCCAGGCGGCTGCAGTCAGGGCGGCGAGCAGGATGGCGAACAGCTGTTTCATTCAGGGCACCGGGTCTATGTTGTCTGGGCGCTTGTCAGCGCGCTTTACGTTTTTTGGGACGCTTTGCCGGGGTTTTTGCGGCTTCACTTTTTGCTGCAGTCGTGGTGCTTGCCTCCTGCGCTGCCACGACAGGGGTTAAAGTGTCCAGCAAAGCGCCGATGGTTTCCAGTCGCTTTTCTCCTGTCTCCATCGGTTCTGTGAATTTCAGCTCGGTAGCCCCGGCCAGGCGGTAGCGGTCTGGCTGCTTTTGTACCAGTCTGACAATGGTGAAAGGGTCAACCACGGTCTGTTTGCTGAACTCAATCTTGCCGCCTTTTTGCCCGGCGTCGATACGGCGAATGCCCAGGGCTTCACACTGCTGGCGCAGCAGCGCCACCCTGAACAGGGTTTTGGTCTGCTCCGGCAACAGGCCAAAGCGGTCGATCATCTCCACCTGCAACTCGCGCAGCTCGTCTTCGGTTTTGGCGTTGCTGATGCGCTTGTACATGATCAGGCGGGTGTTGACGTCGGGCAGGTACTCGTCGGGAATCAGCGCCGGGATATTGAGATTGACCTCGGTGCTGTCGTGGAGATCGCCGTCCGGGTCCGGCAGTTTGCCACTCTGGATGGCTTTTACCGCCTTTTCCAGCAGGCTCATATAAAGCGTAAAGCCGATACTGTGAATATGGCCGCTCTGGTTTTCTCCCAGCAGCTCTCCGGCACCGCGGATTTCGAGGTCGTGGGTGGCGATGGTAAAGCCGGAGCCGAGGTGATCGGTTTCCGCTAGAGCCTCAAGGCGCTTGACGGCGTCGTCGGTCATGCCGCGCGGCTCGGGAGTCAGCAGGTAGGCGTAGGCCTGGTGGTGGGATCGTCCCACCCGGCCGCGCAACTGGTGCAGCTGCGCCAGGCCGAACTTGTCGGCGCGCTCGATGATGATGGTGTTGGCGGAGGGCACATCGATGCCGGTTTCGATAATGGTGCTGCACACGAGGATATTGAAGCGCTGGTGGTAAAAGTCAGACATCACCCGCTCCAGCTCGCGCTCGCGCATCTGGCCGTGGGCGAAATCCACGCGGGCCTCCGGCACCAGGATCTTCAGGTCAGTGACGGCCCTTTCTATGCTCTTGACCTCATTGTGGAGCAGGTACACCTGCCCGCCGCGCAGAATCTCCCGCATGATGGCCTCGCGGATCACCCGCTTGTCGCGCTGGCGCACAAAGGTTTTTACCGACAGGCGCCGGGCCGGGGGCGTGGCGATGATCGACAGGTCGCGCATGCCGCCCATGGCCATATTGAGGGTGCGGGGAATGGGCGTAGCGGTGAGGGTGAGGATATCCACCTCGGCGCGCATGGCCTTGATTTTTTCCTTTTGCTGCACGCCGAAGCGGTGTTCCTCGTCGATGACCAGCAGCCCCAGGTTTTTGTGAGCCACCGGATTGTGGAGCAGTTTGTGGGTGCCGATGAGGATATCCACCTGGCCGTCGCGCACCTTGTCGAGCAGGGCATCCTGCTCTTTGGCGGACTTGAAGCGTGAGATCACCTCGATATTCACCGGCCAGCTGGAAAAGCGGTCGCGGAAATTGTCGTAGTGCTGCTGCGCCAGCAATGTAGTGGGCACCAGCAGCATCACCTGCTTGCCGTTGGACACGGCGATAAAGGCGGCGCGCATGGCCACTTCGGTCTTGCCAAAACCCACGTCGCCGCACACCAGACGGTCCATGGGCTGTGGCGAGGTCATGTCCTTGAACACGGCGTCGATGGCGTCCTGCTGATCGGGGGTCTCCTCAAAGGGAAATTCCGCGCAAAAGCGCAGGTAATCGGTGCCGGGATCATTGCTGGCAAAGCCCACCCTGGCGGCGCGGCGGGCGTGGATTTCCAGCAGTTCCGCCGCAGTATCACGTATTTGCTGGCTGGCCTTGTCGCGTGCTTTTTGCCACTGCTCTGTGCCAAGGCGGTGCAGCGGCGCCAGGGCTTCATCCCCGGCGCCATAGCGGCTGATCAGATGCAGGTTGGCGACGGGCACATACAATTTGGCGTCGTCGGCGTAGGCGAGGGTGAGGAATTCCTGGGTTTCACCGTCGACGGTCAGGGTTTGCAGGCCGAGGAAGCGCCCCACGCCGTGGTCGATATGCACCACCGGCGCGCCCGGCTTGAGTTCGGTGAGATTGCGCACCACCAGTTCGCTGTTGTCGCGGCCGCGGTTGCGACGGCGGCGCTGCATCACCTGCTGGCCAAACAGCTGGGATTCGCTGATCACCCGCAGGGCGGGCTGGTCGATAGTCAGGCCCCGTTCGAGGGGGAAGGTGGTGATGGCGTGACTGTCGCTGCTGGCGGCAAAATCTGCCCAGCTTTCCACTTCGCGGGGCGCGATGCCTGCGCCTGCCAGCAGCTCCAGCAGTGCCTCGCGGCGCCCGGCGGATTCGGCACAGAACAGGGTGCGGTGGGGGGTGTCCATCAACAGGGCTTCGAGGGCCAGCAGGGGGTTGCTGCTGCGGCTGTCCACTGTGACGTTTTCCAGTGGGCGTGCAGGATAATTCGTTACTCCGGTTTTTTGCGGCGCCGGGTCGGTTTTCAGATCAGTGCGCGGATATTCCCCCAGTGCGCCAAACAGCTCCCCGGCAGACAGGTACAGCTCCTTTGGCGGCAGCAGTGGGCGGTGGTTGTCGACGCCATATTCCCGATAGCGTTCATCCACTTCCTTCCAGAAGTGCTCGATGGCCTGGGGCAGGGCATCGGCGGTAAACACCAGGGCGTCCTTGGGCAGGTAGTCGAACAGCGTCGCTGTGGCCTGAAAAAACAGCGGCAGGTAGTACTCGATACCCTGGGAGGCGACGCCGCCCTTGACGTCCTGATACACCATGCACTTGCGCACATCGACGTCGAAGTGATCGTGCCAGTTGTCGAGAAAGCGCTTGATGGCGGCCTTGTCGAAGGGAAACTCGCGCGCGGGCAGCAGGCTGATTTGGTCCTGCTTGTGGAGGCTGACCTGGGTTTCCGGGTCGAAGGTGCGCAGGGTGTCGATTTCGTCATCGAGCAGGTCGATGCGAAAGGGCAGGGCGCTGCCCATGGGAAAAATATCGATGAGGCTGCCGCGCACGGCAAATTCCCCGTGCTCGTACACGGTTTCGACCGCCCGGTAGCCCGCGCTTTCCAGTTGCAGGCGCAGTTTGTCGATATCGAGCTGCTCGCCCACCTTGTGGACAAAGCTGCTGCCGGTGATATGACTGGGCGGTGCAAGCCGTTGCAGCAGGGTGGTGATGGGCGCCACCAGAATGCCCTGGCGGGTGCGGGGCAGCTGGTAGAGGCAGTGCAGCCGCTCCGAGACGATGTCCTGGTGGGGCGAGAACACATCGTAGGGCAGGGTTTCCCAGTCCGGCAGGTGCATCACCGGCAGATCGTCCCCGCCGGCAAAAAAGCGCAGTTCAGCCTCCAGCTGGGTTGCCGCGCTGGCCGATTCGGCAATCACCAGGCACAGGCGCCGATCGTTGCGGGCGGCCTCGACAATGGCCAGGGATTGGGCTGCGCCGGGCAGGCTGGCCCAGGTGCGGCGATCACCGGGGGCATTGGCGGCGGGGGGATGCAGTATGGATTGGGTCATGGATTGGGTCGCTGGACAGGATCGCAGAAGAAAGTCGGGTATTGTAGCGGGTATGGAAGATGGGATACGAGAGAAGGGAGATGCAAAAGCGTGCGCCTTTCCCGTCTCTCTTCTCTCGTATCCCATCTCCCGGCCCCCTTTGCCTTGCACCAACAGCAGGGAATCAAGATAATACCGGCCTTCCCGGCTCTCGCCACCGAAACCTCAACCTCAAAAAAGGTGACCGTACGTGACACGACCTCAACCCGACGACTTTTTCAAGGACTGGAAAGAGCGTGAAGCCCTGGCCGAAGGCATGATTCCCCTGATTGGCAAGCTGTACAGGGAACACAACGTATCCCTCTATATGTACGGCCAGAACCTGGTCAACCGGGCGGTCACCGACATCATGCAGGCGCACCGCTATGTGCGTCAGATCGAGCACAATGAGTTGTCTGAATTTGAAACCTACCCGCTGGTCAAGGCGCTGGCGGGCATGGATCTGGGGCCAGCCCATATCGATATCGGCAAACTCACGGTGCTCTATCAGGAGCAGGCCAATGGTCGCAGTGTGGAAGCGTTCTTGCAGGAGGCCGTGGGCGATGATATCGGCAGCACCCGCAAGCCCATTCCCCAGCCCCGCGATGTGGTGCTCTACGGGTTTGGCCGTATTGGTCGTTTGGTAGCCCGCTTGCTGATCGAAAAAACCGGCGGTGGCGATGTGCTGCGCCTGCGCGCCATCGTCGTGCGCAAGGGCAAAAGTGAGCAGGATCTGATCAAGCGCGCCAGCCTGTTGCGGCACGATTCGGTGCATGGTCCGTTTACCGGCACCATCCGCGTGATCGAAGAAGAGAACAAACTGGTGTGCAACGGCAATGTGATCCAGGTGATCTATGCCAATTCGCCCCAGGAAGTGGATTACACCGCCTATGGCATCAAGGACGCCATCGTGGTGGACAACACCGGTGTGTGGCGCGATGAGAAGGGGCTGAGCCAGCATCTGGATTGCCCGGGTGCCTCCAAGGTGTTGCTGACAGCGCCGGGCAAGGGCAGCCTGCCGAATATCGTTTACGGCATTAACCACCACATTATCGGCGCCGATGACCGCATTGTGTCGGCGGCTTCCTGTACCACCAATGCCATTGTGCCCGTGCTCAAGGTGTTGCTCGATGATTACGGCATCGTCAAGGGCCACGTTGAAACCGTGCATTCCTACACCAACGACCAGAACCTGATCGACAATTACCACAAGGGTGCACGGCGCGGCCGCAGTGCTGCCCTCAATATGGTGCTGACCGAAACCGGCGCCGCCAGCGCAGCGGCCAAGGCGATCCCCGAGCTGGCAGGCAAGTTGACGGGCAATTCCATTCGCGTACCGACTCCCAATGTGTCGATGGCCATCCTCAGCCTGCAGTTGGGTCGGGATACGACGGTGGAGGAGATCAACGAGTTCATGCGGCAAAAAGCACTGTATTCGCCCTTGCAGCAGCAGGTCGGCTATTCCATCTCCGATGAAGCGGTCTCCACGGATTTTGTTGGCGACCGTCACGCCTGTGTGTTTGACGCCCAGGCGACCATCGTCAACGGCAACACCTGCGTGCTCTACTGCTGGTACGACAACGAGTTTGGCTACAGCTGTCAGGCGGTACGGGTGCTGGAAAAAATGGCCGGTGTCGAGTGGGCACAATACCCCCGGTATTTTTAAGGAGCGGGTATTCTTTACCCGGAAACGACAAACCCCGGTATAGCCGGGGTTTTTTTGGCCGGTTTATTGCGTGCAATATTCCAGTCAGGAGTGAAAGTGGTGAGTAAGACAGTGCCAGGTCGCAGACTTATTGCGCCGCGTCACTGGCATTGAATGTGCCCACTCTTTATAATGCCCACCCATTCAGTGTGGGGTATCGATGACTGTCCGACATACCCCCGATTCACTTCTGGTGAAGCCCTGTCGGATCACGACCGCCAAATTTTTACTGCTCCCCTGTGGGGTGCGGACCCAATTTTCAGATACTTTGTGAGTTGCATCTATGATCAAGATCCGTCGAGGTTTGGATGTGCCTATCGCGGGAGCCCCCGCACAGGTAATCCAGGATGGGCCTGTGGTTCGATCTGTCGCAATCCTTGGCAACGACTATGTGGGTATGAAGCCCACTATGCGTGTCAAAGAGGGCGAGCGGGTCAAGCTGGGACAGGTACTGTTCGAAGACAAGAAAAATCCGGGCGTATTGTTCACCGCCCCCGGGGCGGGGACTGTCATAGCCATCAATCGCGGCGAGCGCAGGGTGCTGCAATCCGTGGTGATCGATCTCGAAGGCAGTGAAGAGGAAACCTTCACTGCCTTCGGCGTTGAAGAGCTGGACAACCTTGAGCGCAGCACGGTAGTGGAGACCCTGGTCAATTCCGGTGCCTGGACTGCCCTGCGCACCCGTCCCTACTCAAAGACCCCGGCTATCGACAGCACGCCGCAGTCGATTTTTGTCACCGCCATCGACACCAATCCGCTGGCTGCCGATCCGGCCATGATTATCGCGGATCGCAAGGAGGCGTTTGTTGCCGGGCTGAAAGTCCTGACACGCCTGACAGATGGCCCGGTCCATCTCTGTACCGCCCCCGGCACGGATATTCCCGGTGCCGCTGAAGCCGGAGTGCAAGGCCATGAATTTGCCGGGCCGCACCCAGCCGGACTGGTGGGCACCCATATCCACTTTATCGACCCGGTCAGCACCCGCAAGACGGTGTGGCACATCGGCTACCAGGATGTGATTGCCATCGGGCACCTGTTTACCACCGGCCGCATCGATGTCAGCCGCGTGGTGGCTGTGGCTGGCCCTCAGGTGGAAAACCCCTTTTTGCTGCGTACCCGCCTCGGTGCCCAGCTTGAAGAACTCACCGCCGGCGCACTGCTGGCCGGAGAAAACCGCATTATTTCCGGTTCCGTGCTGTCGGGCCGCAAGGCGGCTGGCGCGTTTACCTATCTTGGTCGTTACCACATTCAGGTGTCGGTGATCGCCGAGGGACGCGACCGGGAGTTTATCCATTATCTCTCTACCGGCATCAATCGCTATTCCGCCATGCCGGTGTATTTCTCGGCATTCAAGCGGCTCAGCAAGTTCAGGCTCACCAGCTCCACCAACGGCAGCGAGCGCGCCATGGTCCCCCTCGGCAATTACGAGCAGGTCATGCCCCTCGATATCCTCCCCACACAGTTGCTGCGTTCGTTGATCGTGGGTGATACCCAGATGGCCCAGCAGTTGGGTTGCCTGGAGCTCGACGAGGAAGACCTCGGCCTGTGCACCTTTATCTGTGTCGGCAAATACGAATACGGCCCGATCCTGCGGGACAATCTCACACGTATCGAGAAGGAGGGCTGATTGATGGGACTGCGCAAGATTCTCGACCGTATTGAACCGCATTTTCACAAGGGTGGCCGCTACGAGAAGTGGTATGCCCTCTATGAGGCGGTTGACACCATTTTCTATTCGCCGCCGGATGTCACCAAGAATGCCGCCCATGTGCGCGATGGTATCGATCTCAAGCGGGTGATGATCACCGTCTGGCTGGCGGCGTTTCCGGCCATGTTTTACGGTATGTACAACCTCGGCTTTCAGGCCAACACCATCCTTGCCGGGATGGGAGCCACTTCTGTGGAAGGCTGGCACGGTGCTCTGATCAGTCTGCTGGCCGGGCACGATCCCAACAGTATCTGGGACTGCTTCTGGTACGGCGCCGTGTATTTCCTGCCGATCTACGCCGTCACCTTTATTGTCGGCGGCTTGTGGGAGGTGCTCTTTGCCGTGGTGCGCGGACATGAGATCAACGAAGGTTTCTTCGTAACCTCTATTCTGTTTGCCCTCATCTGCCCCCCCGATATGCCCCTGTGGATGGTGGCTCTGGGTATCAGCTTCGGTATTGTGATTGGCAAGGAAGTGTTTGGCGGTACTGGCAAGAACTTCCTCAACCCCGCCTTGACCGGTCGCGCCTTTCTGTTCTTTGCCTATCCGGCGGAAATGTCGGGCGATGCGGTGTGGACAGCCGTTGACGGCTTTACCGGTGCCACCGCCCTGTCCGTGGTGGCCAGCGATGGCATGGCTGCGCTGATGGACAAGATGACCTGGCTCGACGCCTTCTACGGCAACATGCACGGTTCCATCGGCGAAGTGTCTGCCCTGGCGATCTTTATCGGTGGCGCCATCCTGCTGATTACCCGCATTGCCTCCTGGCGCATCATGCTGGGAGTCATGCTCGGTATGATTTTCCTCTCCACCCTGTTCAACCTGATCGGCTCCGATACCAACCCCATGTTTGCCATGCCCTGGTACTGGCACCTGGTGATTGGCGGGTTTGCCTTTGGTATGGTGTTCATGGCCACAGATCCGGTGTCGGCCTCCATGACCAATAGCGGCAAGCTGTGGTTTGGTGCGCTGATCGGTGTGATGGTGGTATTGATTCGGGTGGTCAACCCGGCCTTCCCCGAAGGCATGATGCTGGCCATCCTGTTCGCAAACCTGTTTGCTCCCCTGATCGACCACTTTGTGGTGCAATCGAATATCAAGCGGAGGCTCGCCCGTGGCTAGTGGAAGTAATGATCGTATAAGCAAGGTGCTGCTGGTCGCCCTGGTACTGTGCCTGGTGTGCTCCGTAGTGGTGTCCTCGGCGGCGGTATTGCTGCGCGACGCCCAGGAGGTCAACAAGGCGCTGGACAAGAAAACCAATATCCTCGCCGCTGCCGGTCTCTACCAGCCGGGTGTCAGTGTCGAACAGCAGTTTGAAAAAATTGAAACGCGAGTGGTTGACCTGGACACCGGCAAGTTCTCCGATGCGGTGTCCGCCGAGACCTATGACCAGCGCAAGGCGGCCAAGGACCCCGCGCTGTCGGACAGCCTCAGCGACGAGGAGGATGTGGCCAATATTTCCCGGCGCGAAAAATATGCCGTGGTCTATCTGGTGCGCGAAGGGGATGCTATCGACAAGGTGGTGTTGCCGGTGCGCGGGCCTGGTCTGTGGTCCACCCTGCACGGCTTTTTGGCCATCGAGTCTGACCTCAATACGGTTGCCGGTCTGGGTTTCTACGAGCATGCAGAAACCCCTGGCCTCGGTGGCGAAGTGGACAACCCCCTGTGGAAGGCCCATTGGCCGGGCAAGAAGGTGTACCAGGACGGGGACGTTGAACTGAGCGTGATCAAGGGTTCTGTAGAGAGCGACAACCCCAATGCCGAGTACCTGGTGGACGGCCTGTCCGGCGCTACCCTGACTACCCGCGGCATCGACAATCTCATCCGCTTCTGGATGGGAGAAGAGGGCTTCGCCAAATTTCTCTCCAACCTGAAAACCGGGGAGGCGTGATCGCCATGAAAATCAAAGATATCGTTATCAAGCCCATTTTTGACAACAACCCCATTGCCCTGCAGATTCTGGGTATCTGCTCGGCCCTGGCGGTGACTTCGAGCATGAAGGTGTCCCTGGTGATGTGCGTAGCACTGACGCTGGTGACCGCCTTTTCCAACTTCTTCGTGTCCCTGATTCGCAACCACATCCCCGGCAGCATCCGCATTATCGTGCAGATGACCATCATTGCTTCCCTGGTGATCGTGGTGGACCAGATCATCAAGGCGGTGGCCTACGACATCAGCAAGCAGCTGTCGGTGTTTGTGGGGCTGATCATCACCAACTGTATCGTGATGGGCCGCGCCGAAGCCTTTGCCATGAAAAACCCGCCCATCCCCAGCTTTCTCGATGGTATCGGCAACGGCCTGGGTTACAGCATGATCCTGATTGTGGTGTCGTTTTTCCGCGAGCTACTTGGTACCGGAAAACTGATGGGTATTGAAATCGTGTCAGTGGCCAACGTCGGCGGCTGGTATATCCCCAACGGCCTGATGCTGTTGCCTCCCAGCGCGTTCTTTATTATCGGCTTTATTATCTGGGCCATTCGCAGCAAGAAAAGGGATCAGATCGAAGAACCCGAGTTCAGGATTAGCGCTAATTCAGCGGCCAGAGAGGTTGCGTAATGGAACATTATCTGAGTCTGCTGATTCGCGCGATTTTTATCGAGAATATGGCCCTGGCGTTCTTTCTGGGCATGTGTACCTTTATCGCCATTTCCAAGAAAGTCGAAGCCGCCATTGGCCTTGGCATCGCGGTGATTGTGGTGCTGACGGTGACGGTGCCAATCAACAATATTATCTACACGACCCTGCTGGCCGAGGGTGCCCTGGCCTGGACCGGTGTGGAGGCGTTGGCGAAGGTGAACCTGAGCTTTCTGGGCCTGCTGAGCTTCATCGGCGTGATTGCTGCCATCGTGCAGATCATGGAGATGTTCCTCGACAAGTTTGTGCCCAAGCTTTACAACGCCCTGGGCGTTTTCCTTCCCCTTATTACAGTGAATTGCGCGATTCTCGGCGGTGTGCTGTTTATGGTGGAGCGCGATTACAACCTGGGTGAAAGTGCCGTCTATGGGCTTGGCGCCGGCACTGGCTGGGCACTGGCCATTATCGCCCTGGCCGGTATCCGCGAAAAACTCAAGTACAGCGACGTCCCCGCCGGTTTGCAGGGGCTGGGTATTACCTTTATCACTGTGGGCCTCATGTCCCTTGGCTTTATGTCCTTTGGTGGTATCGACCTGTAACCGGTGAAATGGAGTAGAGACACGCTATGAATCTAGAAATTATCCTCGGCGTTGCCATGTTCACCGCTGTCGTGCTGGCGCTGGTGCTGGTCATCCTCAGTGCCCGCGCGCGACTGGTCAGTTCCGGCAACGTCGAAATCGTGATCAATGACGAAAAAACCATTACCGTTCCGGCGGGCAACAAGCTGCTCCAGACCCTGTCCAACGAGGGCGTATTCCTGGCTTCCGCCTGTGGCGGCGGCGGTACCTGCGCCCAGTGCAAATGCCAGGTGTTTGAAGGGGGCGGCTCCATGCTGCCCACCGAGGAGAGCCACTTCACCCCCCGCGAGGCAAAGGAAGGCTGGCGCCTGTCCTGCCAGACCCCGGTCAAGCAGAACATGAAGATCGAGGTGCCGGAGGATGTCTTTGGGGTCAAGCAGTGGGAGTGTACGGTTGCCTCCAATCCCAATGTGGCCACCTTTATCAAGGAGCTGACACTCAAGCTGCCCGGCGAGGAGAATGTCAACTTCCGCGCCGGTGGTTATGTGCAGCTGGAAGCGCCGCCGCACCATGTGTATTTCAAGGATTTTGATATCGAGCCCGAATACCGCGGTGACTGGGAGCGTTTTGGCTTTTTCAACCTGGAATCGAAAATTACCGAGCCGGTGATTCGCGCCTATTCCATGGCCAACTACCCGGAAGAGCGCGGTATCGTCAAATTCAATATCCGCATCGCCACGCCGCCCCCCGGCAGCAAGGGCATTCCGCCCGGCATCATGTCTTCCTATGTGTTCAGCCTCAAGCCGGGCGACAAAATCAAGGTGTACGGGCCCTTTGGCGAATTTTTTGCCAAGGATACCAAGGCCGAGATGGTGTTTATCGGCGGTGGCGCCGGTATGGCCCCCATGCGCTCCCACCTGTTTGACCAGCTGCGACGCCTCAAGACCGATCGCAAGATTTCCTTCTGGTACGGCGCCCGCAGTCTCAAGGAATGCTTCTACAACGAGGAATACGACGAGCTGGCAGCTGAAAACCCCAATTTCGACTGGCATCTGGCGCTCTCCGATCCCCAGCCGGAAGATAACTGGGACGGGCTCACCGGCTTTATTCACAACGTGTTGTACGAAGAGTATCTCAAGGACCATCCCGCGCCGGAGGATTGCGAGTTCTATATGTGCGGCCCGCCGATGATGAACGCCGCCTGCATCAAGATGCTGACGGATCTGGGTGTCGAGAAGGACAATATCCTGCTGGACGACTTCGGTGGCTGATCGCCTCATGGTTTCAGCAAAAACGGGGCCCTGTGCCTCGTTTTTGTTTGTGCTTATTGTTCTGCTGTCACTGGGCGGTTGCGACAGGGGTCCACAACTCCGTACCTTTAACGGCACCACCATGGGCACCAGCTACCAGGTCAAGGTGGTGGAAGGCGGGGTTGCGCTGCCTGACGATGCAGAGCAGCAGATTTTTGCAGCCATCGACGCTGTAGATCAGGCGATGACCACCTACAGCGACAGTTCTGAACTCAACCGCCTTAATCGCGCGCCGCTGGGTACCCCGGTGACGGTTTCCCCAGCGCTGTTCGAGGTGCTGGAAGTTTCCGCGCAAATCTATCGCGACAGCGGCGGTGCCTTTGACCCCTCGGTTGGCCCACTGGTGGACCTGTGGGGTTTTGGGCCCACCTTCACCGATGACCGTATCCCTACTGACGAGCAGATACAGGCATTGCTCGATGCCATTGGTTACCATCACCTCAAACTCGATAGCGCCCAAAAAACCGCAACCCGGATGGCGGATATTCGCCTCGACCTGTCCGCCGTGGCCAAGGGTTACGGCGCTGACAGGGTCGCCGATTACCTGCGCTCCTTGCAGATAGACAACTTCATGGTGGAAGTGGGTGGCGAAATGGTGCTCGCGGGTCACAATCTGCAAGGTAAGCCCTGGCAGATTGCCATTGAAGCGCCGAGCCAGGGTGAGCGCCGTGTCGAGCGGGTCATCTCCGTCAGCGATATGGGTGTAGCCACCTCAGGGGATTACCGCAACTATTTTGAAAAGGATGGCAAGCGCTTTTCACACACCCTCGATCCCCGCAGCGGGCGGCCCATTGTGCATGGTCTGGCCTCGGTGACCGTGGTGATGCGCACCAGTGCCGAGGCGGATGCACTGGCCACGGCCTTTATGGTGATGGGTGAAGAGGCCGCGCTGGCCCTGGCCGAGCAGCGGGATATCCCCGTGTTTCTGCTGGTCAAAGAAAGCGATGGCTTTCGCGAGTACCATTCCACGGCGTTCCAACCCTTTCTCAACGAGGTGAATTGATGCTTGAATTCCTGATCGCGCTGGTAGTGTTGCTGTTGATCATGGCGGGCATGGCTGTGGGTGTCATGATGGGCAGGCAGCCGCTCAAGGGTTCCTGCGGTGGTGTGGGCGCGGCTCTGGGTGAGGCCAATTACAACTGTGAAATCTGTGGCGGCGATCCGGCCAAATGTGACGAGCAAGGCGACGAGGCCGCTTCGGGTAACACTCAGTCACAAAAAATGCCGTCACAAAAATCGTCGCAACAATTGGGCTACAACGCCGACAGACGGTCCTGACCTGCGGCGCCTTTACTCCCGCTCAGGGCGCCAGCGTGGGCCGATGCCTGACCACCGAATGCAGTACCCGGTCATTCTCAAAATACACGGTGAATTCAGCATATTCCCAGCGGCTGATGGGCGGTGTGCCTACTGGTCCCGATTGGTTGAGAGGCTCGCCAAACCGGCTTTCCACTGCACTGGTACTGCTGCCCTTGTCCGGCAACAGGAGTCCGGGTTCACCGGAGGACTGCTTTCCCAGAGGGATGACTAGGCGATCTCCCGAAGCCCTTGCACGACTGCCGGGTTCAGCGCGTTGGGAATCTCCTGCAATAGCCGGTTGTGCCGAGGTTATTGGCGCTGTTAGAGCGCCAGCCATCAGCAGCCCAAGCGCCATGGCAGTGGTCAGATGATTGGGCATGTACTCTTGGCCTTATTTGCTGCTGGAAGCGCTGAGTATAACGGCAGCACTGTCCAGCCACTAATGGCCTTGTTGCCTGCCTTTGCCATACCCGCTTACCTGGTCCTTCCCTGTCAACAGGGGCAGGTTGTCAGCCCTTGTTGTGGATACCCGAGGATTCCGGTTTAATGCCGCCGATGAAAAACATTCTCCCCTTCTTTATTGGCCTTCGCTATGTGCGCAGCAAGCAGAGCGAAGGCTTTTTCTCGATTGTCTCCGGCCTGTCCTTTGGCGCCATGACCCTGGGTGTTATTGCGCTGATTGTGGTGCTGTCGGTCATGAACGGCTTCGACCGGGAAATCAAGGTGCGTATTCTCAATGTGGTCCCGCACCTGACTGTCAACCACAACATGCCCCTGGCCAGCTGGCGCGATCAGCTTGGCAGTGTGCTGGATAATCCGGCGATCAGATCCGCAGCGCCGTTCGTCGAGGCCCAGGGCATGCTGGCCAGTGATGCCCGCTTCGAGGGCGTCAGCATCCAGGGGGTAGACCCGGGCAATAGCGATTCCCTCGCCTTGCTGGACGAGCATATGGTGGCGGGCAGTATGGCGGCACTGCAACCCGGTGAGTACGGCGTGGTGCTGGGCAGTCTGCTGGCGCGCTCCCTGCGGGTGATCAGCGGCGATACCGTGCTGCTCACCCTGCCGGAGATGACCATCACCCCGGTAGGGGTTTTCCCGCGGGTCAAACGCCTGCGGGTGGTAGGCGTATTCCAGGTCGGTGCCCAGGTGGATACCGGCATCGCCTTTGTGAATATCAGCGATGGCCAGAAGCTGCTGCGCCTCGGTGACGATATCCAGGGTGTGCGCCTGAGCCTGGCGGACCCGTTTGACATGGATACGGTGCTGACTGACCTTGGCAGCAACCTGCCAGCGGAAGCTGTGGTAAGCACCTGGCAGCAATCCCTGCGTTCCCTGTTCGAGGCCATCAAGATGGAAAAAATGGTGGTGGGTGTCCTGCTGGCAGTGATCATCGCCGTGGCTGCCTTCAATATTGTCGCCAGCCTGGTGCTGATGGTCGCCGACAAGCGCAAGGATATTGCCGTGCTGCGCGCCATGGGGGCCACCAGTGGCACCGTGACGGCGATCTTTCGCGTTCAGGGCGCTGCGGTGGGCCTGTCGGGGGTTGTCCTTGGCGTGATCGCCGGTTGTCTGCTGGCCTGGCAGCTGGGGGCCATTGTGGGTTTTTTTGAAGGCCTGCTGGGTGTCTCGATTTTTGATCCCGAAGTCTATTTCATCAGCCAGCTGCCCACCGATTTGCAATGGCCCGACGTGGCCATCGTGGCGGGGCTGGGTGCTGCTATCAGTTTGCTGGCCACGCTCTATCCCGCCTGGCGTGCCGGGCAGGTCAGCCCCGCCGAGGTATTGCGCTATGAACACTGAAACAATTCCAGCAAGAAACGGATCTGTACTGAGCTGCCGCAACGTCAGCAAAGCCTATCGTCAGGGTTCTCAGGTGGTGACAGTGCTCAGCGGTCTGGGGTGCGAGATCGGCGCTGGTGAGCTGGTGGCCATTGTCGGTTCCTCCGGTTCCGGCAAGTCGACACTGCTCAACCTGATGGGTGGGCTGGATGATCCCGACAGTGGCGAAATCCATGTTCAGGGCCAGCTGATGAAACCTCTGTCCGAGTCCCGTCGCGCCCGCTGGCGCAATGCCCATCTGGGTTTTGTTTACCAGTTCCATCACCTGCTGGGGGAGTTCAGCGCCCTGGAGAATGTCGCCATTCCCAACCTGATTGCCGGTATGAGTCGCGCTGAAGCGGAATCCAAGGCCCGCGTTCTGCTGGAACGGGTAGGGCTGGGCGAGCGCACTTCCCACAAGCCTGCCGCATTGTCCGGCGGCGAACGCCAGCGGGTAGCCATTGCCCGCGCCCTCGCCACCAGCCCGTCCTGTGTGCTGATGGATGAACCCACCGGCAACCTCGACCCCACCACGGCGGGCAATGTGCTGGCGCTGTTGCTCGATCTCAACCGCGACCTGGGCATCAGCTTTGTCATCGTCACCCACGACATGGCCATTGCCGGACGCATGAGCCGCATTCTCAAACTCCAGGCAGGTACGCTGGTCACCCTGGAGCCGGAGCGTGTTTAAGGGGCCGGTGCTGTACCTGGGCAAGCGCTATTTCGCCTCCGGGTCGAGTTCGCGGCTGGCGTCGTTTATCTCCCTGCTGGCCATGACCGGGCTGGTGATGGGTGTGGCGATGCTGATTATTGTCCTTTCCGTGATGAACGGTTTTGACCGCGAAATGCGCACCCGCGTCCTCGGTGTGGTGCCCCATATCCAGCTCTTTGAACCCGGTGGTATTTCCCGCTGGCAGGACCTGGCGGCGGATATTGGCGGTCAACCCGGCGTGGTTGAGGTGACGCCCTTTATCGGCTTTCAGGCCATGATCAACGCCCGCGGCAAGATTCAGGCCGTGACAGTACAGGGGCTGCTACCCGGTGCGATAGACAGCACCATGGCGGCGGTTCTGCCGCCCGAGACTGACCAATGGCTGTCCGGCCCGGAGGACGGCAGCGGCGGTGGCATCATGCTGTCGCGGGTGCTGGCGGAAAAACTGAAGGTGGAGGCGGGCCACAAACTGACTCTGATTGTGCCGAGAATGGGGGAGGGTGGGCGCCAGCTGTCACCGTCCATTCAGGTATTCACCCTGGCGGGTATTTTTGACACCCACACCGCCGAGGATGTGGGCTTGGCGCTGCTGCATCTTGATACAGCCGGCGCCATCAGCGGCCTTGGCAGCAAGCCTCAGGGTTTGCGCATCACCATTGAGGATGTGTTTGCGGCACGGGAACTGGGTTACAGCCTGGTGAACGGCTTGCCAGCGGGATTCAACTTTATCGATTGGTTCCAGACCCACGGCAATCTCTACCAGGCGATTCAGATGTCGCGCCAGATGGTGGGGCTGCTGATCTTCCTGATTATTGCCATTGCCGTGTTCAACGTGGTGTCGATGCTGATCATGACCGTGGTGGACAAGCGCCCGGCCATCGCCACCCTCAAAACCCTGGGGGCCGAGAACAGCACCATACTCGGCATCTTTTTTGTGCAGGGCACATTGATCGGTTTGACCGGCTGCGCGATAGGCCTGGTGCTGGGTGTGCTGGGGGCGCTCTATGTCTCGGACCTGGTGGCCTGGATCGAGCACCTGTTCCATTTCCGTTTTCTGAATACGGAAATCTACCCCATCGACTACCTGCCGTCGCAGCTCAGAATCAGCGATGTGGTGATTGTGGTGGTCACAGCCCTGGGCCTGAATTTTCTCGCCACCCTGTATCCCGCCTGGAAGGCGGCGCGGGTGCGTCCGGCGGAGATACTGCGATACGAGTAACGGTGCGCTACCCGGCCAGTTGGGTAAGTACTCTCAACTCACGGCACAGGAATGGACAGAACTATTCACTGTCAGTTGTTTTTTCTGACTCTTTTGCTGCCTTGTTCCTGGGTTTCCAGGTGGGCAGCAGGCGATTTTTGCGGCGTATCTGCCAGTTGCGGACCACCGTCCAGCGCCACATTAGCTGGATGGTCAGGTAACCCAGCAGGCCTGCAACCAGGCCGGCGATAAAGCCCCCCAGAAACAACGGCAGGAAAATTCGCCGCCCCTCTTCAATAAACCACTCCCAGGTCAGGTGGATATGAAAATCCACTGGCGGCGTACCCAAAATCCAGCTCCCCAGCTTGAAACTGAAAATCAGTACCGGGGTCATGGTCACCGGGTTGGTAATCCACACCAGCAACGCAGAGATCGGCAGATTGGCTCGCACCAGCAAGGCCAGCAGAGCCGCTACCAGGGTTTGCATGGGAATCGGCAAAAAAGCCGTGAACAGGCCGACAAAAAACGCCAGGGACACCGAATGCCTGTTGATGTGCAACAGGTAAGGGTCGTTAAGCAGCGGTCCCAACCAGCGCAGATGCTTGTGCTCTGTCTGGTTTTTGGACTTCGAAAGGTGGCGGCGCAAAAACTTCTTGGGCATAAAAACGTGTTGGGGGACGGGCGGCTATTATGCAGGGATTATAAAGCAGTCTCCATACTGCCGCGCCATGGGCTCCCGCCATAGGGCCTCAGCTATCGCTGTCGCTTCGGCCCACCACATTAAAAAACTGCCGCACGCGGGATTCCTGCTTCAAGGTGTCTTCATAGCCCAAATCGATCAGCCGGCCAATAAATCCCGGTTCAAACAGCAGATAGCTGGCAGAGCTGGTGCCACCGCCGCGTGCGGTTGCGCCGGTGAGGCGCAGGAAGGCGCGAACGCTGCGGGGCAGCTCATGGAGGTGCTCCTCTGCCAGGGTATTGATACCGATTGACGGGGTGATGAACAGGAACTCCACCTCCCTGAGATCCTCAACCCCCAGTGCTGCGCGCTGCTCGTCACTGATAGCGGCGGCCAGGCGATTGATGGCGCGCAGGGTCTCCAGGTCACTTTCGATGGAGTCGATAAAAGCGCTGTTGAGCATGTGGCTGATCATCTGCGACAGGGACGGGGAGTGGTGCACCTTCTCGTCAAAGGTGGTCCGCGCCGGATTGTCACTGACACCCACCACCAGCAGACGGGTGGCCCCCAGATGCAAGGCCGGGCTAAGAGGCTTGAGCTGGCGCACGGCACCGTCACCGTAATAGTGATCACCGATCTTGATGGGCGGAAAGATGGTGGGGATGGCCGACGAGGCCATCAGGTGATCCAGAGTGAGGCCGGTGCGCAGCCCCATGCGCCGCGCCCGTTTCCAGTTGTCGTGCTCGCCCTGGAAAAAAGTGATGGATTGCCCGGTGCTGTAGGACATACAGGTGATGGAAATAGCCTGCAAACGCTGGCTGGCAACAGCCTCATCAATCTGGCGAAAATCAATGTAATCCGCCAGCAGGTCACGCAGGGGTGAGTTATTCAGCAACGCCACCGGGTTGCTTATGCCAGTGCCGCTGTGGAGCAGGGAGAGGAGCAGGTTGAGGGAATTTTTGAAAACGCCCCACAGGTCGGTGTGGTAGATTTTTTCCGCCTTCAGCTGGCGCCAGATGTTTTCCAGATCCGCCACCTGGCTGGCAAAGCTGCCGGCGCGACCGGCCAGGCCCAGGGTATTGATGGCGCCCGCCGACGTGCCGCAAATAATCGGGAATGGGCTGTAACTCTGCTTGGGGAGAATGCGGCTCAGCCCCTTCAGTACCCCCACCTGGTAAGCCGCACGGGCACCACCGCCGGAGAGAATTAACGCATTGGTCATCGTGCTGGTTTGTCCTTTTTTCTCTTAAGAGGGTTCTACTCGCAGCGTTGGGCAGACAGTGTTTTAACTGCGTGCTAGCCTATACCCTGCTCAGTGCTTCGACAAGGATGTTGCCATGCACCGCTTGCTGTGGATGTATCCCCTGGGGATTTTCAGTGCCGCCTTTGTCCCCGGCCTGCCAGCCCGGCACTGGCTTGTGCTGCTTGCCATCGGTGCCCTCCTGTTTGTCCTGTGGGTTGCGAAAAGCCGACTACTGCTGTGGTTGCTGCTGGGCTTTTGCCACGGCGCCTGGTGGGGCCACGGCCAGCTCGCTCACACACTGCCATCTGCGCTCGACAAGAGCGACTACCGCGTAGTGGGTGTGGTCACCTCATTACCTGACAGCGATAACCTCAAAACCCGCTTTGAATTGACTGTCGAGCAACTGCAATCAAGCGATGGCAATGCGCCGCCACCGCTGCAGCGCCTGCTGCTGAGCTGGTACCGGGGCGAAGTGCCGCGCGCCGGGGAACGCTGGCAGCTGGAGGTGCGCCTGCGCACCCCGCGCGGCTTTGCCAACCCCGGCACCTTCGATTACCAAAGCTGGCTGCTGGGGGAAGGCATCTCCGCCACCGGGTATGTGCGCGCCAGTAGCCACAACCAAGCCCTTGGCATGGATACTGGGCGTCCTTTCCTGCACCTGCGCCAGTTGCTGGCAGACAAGCTGTCCAAGCGTGGCGATCCCGGCCCGGTAAGCGGCTTTATGTCCGCCCTGGTGCTGGGGGACAAAAGCCGGATATCTGCCGCCAGCTGGGATGACCTGGTGGCTACCGGCACTGTCCATCTGATGGTGGTGTCTGGTCTGCATGTGGGGATGGTGGCGGGCGGCTGCTTTTTTATCGGGCTCTGTTTAGGGCGCATTGGCGCGGCACTGGGCAGTCCCCTGCCTGCCCCCATGGTGGCTGGTAGCGCCGCCATTGCCGGGGCCGCAGCCTATACCCTGATCGCTGGCAGTGGGCTGCCCATGCAGCGGGCGCTGTTGATGACAGTGGTGGTAGCGCTGGCCCTGATGGCGCGGCGGCGGGTGTTTGTCTGGCAGGGCATTGCGGTGGCGCTGCTGGGGGTGGCGCTGGTTGATCCACTGGCGGTGGTGCGTCAGGGCTTCTGGCTCTCCTTCGGCGCCGTGGCGGCTCTGCTGTTCTGGTTTGCACCCAGGCCTGCGCGGCGCCACTGGCGTCAGCAGGTGCTGGACTCGCAGCTGGTGGTGTTTGTGGCCCTGCTGGCGGCGCTGCTGCTGTTTCAGGGCCAGATATTCTTTACCTCGCCGCTGGTCAACATGATTGTCATTCCCTGGGTAAGTATGGTGATTGTGCCCCTGTGCCTGGTGGGGGCGTTACTACAGGTGATGCCGCTGGAAATTGTTACACCTGCAGGCGACTGGCTGTGGGATTGCGCAGCATGGCAGCTCCACTGGCTGTCCGTGCTGCTGGACAGGGCTGCCAGCTATGGGCGCTTTCTCGACTGGCAACCAGCCAATGCTCGGCAGCCCTGGTTTAGCGCGGGGTTGGCTGTCCTGGCGCTGATGCTGTTGCTGCCGCGCGGCCTGGGTTTGCGGCCCCTGGCGGCGCTGCTGCTGGTTGGGTTGTTAATGGGCCGCAGTGCTCCGCCTCCCGCGCTGGAGTTGACCGTGCTGGATGTCGGCCAGGGCCTGGCCGCGGTCATTCGCGCCGGCGATAAAACCCTGGTCTATGACAGCGGCCCTGCATACAGCCAGGATTTCAACGCCGGGTCGGGTATTGTGCTGCCCTATCTGCGCAGTCTCGGTGTGAAGCGGATCGATACCCTGGTAATCAGCCATGGCGACAATGACCATGCCGGTGGAGTGCCGGGCCTGGTGACAGGCATGCAGCCGGAGGTCGTATTTTCCGGTGCCCAACAGCGCGGCGGGAAAGAGCTGCCAGGTGTGGAGAAGATTGGGCTGGCGAATGCCCAACCATGTCAACGCGGCCAGCACTGGCGCTGGGGTGATGTCAACTTCGAATTCCTGGCCCCAGCGGAAAATCAACCTGCGACATCCAACATAAAGTCCAATAACCGCTCCTGCGTACTGCTTGTCCGCTCCGCTGATGCGGCCATCCTGCTGCCGGGGGATATTGAAAAATCAGTGGAATACCGGCTGATTGCGGCGCCGCTGGGGGCTGAGGGAGCAGGTGTGGATGTGCTGTTGGCGCCCCACCACGGCAGCCGTACATCGTCGTCACTTGCCTTTATCCGCTGGGCCAATCCGCGCACTGTGGTTTTCTCCGCAGGGTATCGCCATCATTTTGGCCACCCACATCCCGATGTGGTCAGTGCCTACCTGACTCATGGCAGTCACCTGCTTTCTACCGCCGAGAGCGGCGCCCTGGTATTCCGCTGGTCCGGCTCGGGAGAGCCTCAGGTGACAGCCTATCGCCTGCGGCCGTGGCGCTCCTGGCGTGAGCGTTGACCTCAACCGTGCACAGCCAGGGCCTGATGCAAGGGCCAGAGTTGTTGCAAGGCATGGACAGCGGGGATTTATGGCACAGGATTTATGCTAAAGTTGCGCGGAAAATCTTCAGGGAAAAGCCGTGTACGAGTTCCTTATTGCAGGCGGGTGGCTGATGCTGCCCATCCTGCTTTGTTCCATTGCCGTGATCACCATCGCCCTTGAACGTTACTGGGCCCTGCGCCCTCGCCGGGTGGCTCCCGCCACCCTGTTGCGCCAGATCTGGCAGTGGCTGCGCAGCAACCAGCTCAACCGGGAAAAAATCCAGGAATTGCGCCGCTCTTCCCCCCTGGGGCGGATACTGGCCGCCGGTCTCGCCAATTCCCATCACGGTCGCGAGGTGATGAAGGACAGCATTGAGGAAGCTGCCAACCAGGTGGTACACGAACTGGAGCGCTATCTGGCAGCCCTCGGCACCATTGCCGCCGTGGCGCCGCTGCTGGGGCTGCTGGGTACCGTGATCGGCATGATCAAGGTGTTTACCGCCATCATGATTAACGGCAGCGGCAATGCCTCGGTGCTGGCGGGCGGCATTTCGGAAGCGCTGATTACCACCGCCGCCGGTCTGACGGTCGCCATTCCCGCCCTCATCTGCCACCGCTACTTCGAGCGCCGCATCGACACCCTGGTGGTATTTATGGAAGACCAGGCCATCAAGCTGGTCGACGCCCTCCACGGCGAACGCGGCCTCTCCAGCGCTGAGAACCGTGCGCCGTGAAATTCAAGCGCCGTCCGCGGTCCGATAACAGCATCAATCTGACCCCTTTGCTGGATGTGGTATTTCTGCTGCTGATTTTTTTCATGGTATCGACTTCCTTTACCCGTGAAACTCGCCTGCTGATTGAATTACCCGAAGCAGACGGCGAACGGGTCGAACAGGAAGAACCGCAACAGATCGAAATCGCCATCAGCCGTGATGGCGCTTACAGCATCAATGGCAACAGCCTGGTGAATCGCCAGGCCGCTACCCTGGCCAAGGCGCTGCAACAGGTTTCTGCGGGCAATACGCAGCTGCCGCTGGTGATCAGCGCCGATGGCGCAGCCACCCACCGCGCGGTGGTGACGGCCATGGACGTGGCCGGCAACCTCGGTTTTAGCCAGTTAAGCATTGCCACCCAAGAGCCCCAGGAGGCACAGCCCTGATGGACAACGGTGATGAATAGCGCTAATGGAAAACTCTAATGACTAGTTCAGCTCCTCCCCATGTCGCGAGCAACCTGGCGATCTATATGCGCCTGCTCAGGTACATCAAACCCTACTGGCTGATCTTTATCGTCGCCATCCTCGGCATGTGGCTGTTTTCCGCTATGGAAGTGGCGTTCGTGGATCTGCTCGGTTACCTGGTCAACGTATTGACGGTGATCACCGGCGAAGTGGTCAGCGGTGGCGAACAGGTCAATATCAGCACCATTGATACCGGCTTCACCGCCCGCATTGCCGATCATTTCCTGCAGGGCGGCACGGTGCTGGAGCAAAGTCGCATCGTGATTCCGGTGCTGATCATGGTGATTGCCCTGTTGCGCGGCCTGGGATTTATCGTCGGCAACTACGGTATGAGCTATATCTCCCAGTCCATCGTTGACCATCTGCGCAACCAGGTGTTTGAAAAATACACCCGCATGCCCTGTGACTATTTTGACCAGCAGATGTCCGGGCATCTGGTGGCGCAGATTACCTTCCACTCCCAGCAGGTGATGGGTGCCACCACCGGCGCCCTCAAGATCATGATTCGCGAAGGCTCGCTGGTGATCGGCCTGCTGATTTACCTGTTTATCCTCAACTGGCAACTGGCGCTGATCTTTGGTGCGGTGATGCCCTTTATCGCCCTGATTATCAATGCGGTCAGCAAGCGTTTCAGGATGCTCAGCAAGCGTATCCAGAACGCCATGGGCGATGTCAACCAGGTGGCCAATGAGGCGGTGGCCGGCTACCGCGAGCTGCGCCTGTTTGGCGGTGAAGATTACGAAATAAAGCGCATGCACAAGGCCAGCAACCAGAACCGTCGACAGAGCCTGAAGCTGGCACTGACCGAAGGCACCAGTACGCCCATCGTCCAGCTGCTGGTGGCGGGGTCACTGGCGGTACTGATCTGGATGGCGATGGTGCCGGATATTCTCGGCAGCATGAGCGCGGGCGGTTTCACCAAGTTCCTGCTCACCGCCGGGCTGCTGGCCAAGCCCCTGCGCCAGCTGACCCAGACCAACAGCACCATCCAGCGCGGCATTGCCGCGGCTACCGTGCTGTTTGACACTCTCGATTCCCTTGAGGAGAAAGATTCCGGCACCCACAGTGCCAGGCGGGTGGAAGGCCGCTTTCGTTTTGAGGATGTCGGTTTCACCTACGGCACCGCCAGTGAACCGGCCCTGCAGAACATCAATTTCAGCGTCGATCCGGGCCAGACGGTGGCGCTGGTGGGGTCTTCCGGCAGCGGCAAGAGCACCCTGGTCAGCCTGATCCCGCGTTTTTACAACCATCACAGCGGTCACATCCTGCTTGATGATGTGGAGATCAGCGACTACAACCTGAGAAACCTGCGCAGCCATATCTCTCTGGTGAGCCAGCAGGTGACCCTGTTCAACGATACGGTCTACAACAATATCGCCTACGGCGAACTCAACAGCAAAACCCGCGACGAAGTGCGCGAAGCCGCCCGCGCCGCCTTTGCTCTCGACTTTATCGAGGGCCTCAGCCACGGCTTTGACACCCGTATCGGCGACGATGGGGTGATGCTGTCCGGCGGCCAGCGCCAGCGCATTGCCATCGCCCGCGCGCTGCTCAAAGATGCCCCCATCCTGATTCTCGACGAGGCCACCTCGGCGCTGGATACCGAGTCGGAACGCTATATTCAGGCGGCCCTCGAAGCGGCCATGCAGGGCCGCACAACCTTTGTGATCGCCCATCGCCTCAGTACTGTCGAAAACGCCGACAAGATCCTGGTGCTGGACAAGGGGCAGATTATTGAGGAGGGCACCCATGAAGGTCTGCTCGCCCGCAAGGGCCGCTATGCCCAGCTCTATCAAAAACAGTTTTCCGGTGACTGAAACGTGACGGCGCTGGAGCGAGCCTGGTACCGGCCCCGCAGCTGGAGCCTGCTGCTGGCGCCCCTCGCCTGGTTGTTCTCCTCTGTGGCAAGGCGGCGCCGTCGCTGGCTCCAAGCGCGCCAGGAGAGCCTGCGCCTGCCTGTGGTGGTGGTGGGCAATATCACCGTTGGCGGCACCGGCAAGACGCCGCTGATTATCGCCCTGGTAAAAGCCCTGCAGGCGCGGGGCTACAGGCCGGGGGTGATCAGCCGCGGTTACGGCGGCACGGCGCCTTCCTACCCCTTTATGGTGACCCGCCACAGCGACCCGGCCCACTGTGGCGATGAGCCCCTGCTGATTGCTATCAGCTGTGACTGCCCGGTGGTGGTAGACCCCGACCGGCTGCGTGCGGCCCGCCACCTTGAGAGCCACGGCGATTGCGAAATCATCCTCAGCGATGATGGCCTGCAGCATTACCGCCTGCCCCGCAACCTGGAAATTATCGTGGTGGATGGCGATCGGGTGCTGGGCAACGGCTGGTGCCTGCCAGCCGGGCCATTGCGCGAGCCGGCAGCGCGACTGCGGGAGGCCGATTTTGCCATCGTCAACGGCGGCAATGCGGTGCTGGATCACCCGCGCCAGTACCGCATGTTTTTACAGCCCCTGAGATTCCGGCGCCTCAATGGCAATGAGATACGCAGTCCCGATAATCCCCCTGGCGACTCGGTCAATGCGGTGGCGGGGATCGGCAATCCCACCCGTTTTGCCCGCACCCTGGCGAGCCTGGGGCTGGCGGTCAAACTCCATCCATTCCCCGATCACCACCGCTTTGTGGCCTCGGAGCTGGTGTTCAATGATGGCCGCCCGGTGATCCTTACCGCCAAGGATGCAGTCAAGTGTCACGATCTCAGCGCGCCCGACCTGTGGGTGCTGGATGTGGCTGCCACCCTGGAAAATAGCGGCCTCAACACCCTTGTCGAAGCCATCGAAAACCTGGTGACCGAGCTGTGAGCCACCATCCAGCGGCCTGTTTTATTGTCGATTCTTCTGCCCGGAGCGCTTCGTGACAGTCCCTTTCCATATTGTGATTCCTGCCCGCTACGCGTCCACACGCCTGCCCGCCAAGCCGCTGCGCGATATAGTCGGCAAGCCCATGGTGCAGCGGGTCTATGAGCAGGCGCTGAAGGCCAACGCCCTGAGTGTCACCGTGGCCACTGACGATGAGCGCATCAGCGCCGCAGTACAGGCCTTTGGCGGCAGGGTGTTGATGACCGACCCCCACCACCCCTCAGGTACTGACAGGCTTGAAGAGGTTGCCCGTCTGTGCAATTTCGCCGATGACGACATCGTGGTGAATGTCCAGGGCGATGAGCCCCTGATTCCCCCCGAGGTGATTCGCCAGGTGGCCCTCAACCTGGCTGCCAATCCTGAGGCCGCTGTGGCCACGCTCTGTGAGCCAATCCACAATGCAGGGGATTTTGATAACCCCAATATCGTCAAGGTGGTAGCGAATCTTCAGGGCCTGGCCCTGTACTTCAGCCGCGCTTCCATTCCCTGGCCACGCGACCACCGCCTCGCAAAAGCCTCTGGCTTGCCGGACAATCTTCACGCCCAGCGCCACCTGGGGATCTACGCCTACCGGGTGAGTGAGTTGCGGGCGTTTGTGGGCTGGCCGGTGGCGCCCCTGGAGCAACTCGAATGCCTGGAGCAACTACGCTTTTTGTGGCATGGCAAAAATATTCATGTGGCTCCCGCCTGTGCAGCAGTGCCTGGCGGGGTTGATACCGAAGATGATCTCAACCGTGTGATTCAGTACCTGAGAGGCAAGTGATCATGGGCGACAGAGTCAGAGTGTTATTTGTGTGCCTGGGCAATATCTGCCGTTCTCCCACCGCCCAGGGGGTATTCGAAAACCTGGTGAAGGAGGCGGGTCTTGGCGATCAGATCGTTATCGATTCCGCCGGTACCGGCGACTGGCATCTCGGCAAGGCGCCGGATCAGCGTGCCCGCCAGGCTGCCCAGGGCAAGGGCGTGGAAATCGGTCACTTGCGGGCGCGGCAGGTGTCGGCAAAGGATTTTGGCGGTTACGACTACATCCTGGCCATGGATCGCAGCAATCTCACGGACCTTGAGCACATGAAGCCGGACTGGTATCTGGGGCACCTGGGGCTGTTCCTGCCCTTTGCCCCGCAAAGCCGCTATGAGCAGATCGACGAAGTGCCCGACCCCTACTATGGCGGTTTTGACACCTTTGAGCGGGTCTACGAACTGATTCACCAGGCATCCCTGGGGTTGCTCGACCATATCCGCCAGCACCACCTGCGCGGCCAGGGCCAGCGTGGTCAGAGTCACGACTGATGGTGGATTTTGTGCCGCAGGTTGCCCTGCAAGGCTTCAATACCCTGGCGCTGCCCGCCAGGGCGGAATATTTCTGCACCGCTGCCAGTATCGATGAGCTGCACAAGGCGCTGGATTTTGCCCGCCAGCGGGCACTGGACGTAACTGTGCTGGGGGGTGGCAGCAATATCATCTTTGCTGGTGATGTAGCTGGCCTGGTGATTCGCCTCGCCATCAGCGGGATAGCGAAAGTGGGCGAGGAAGACGAGGAGGGCGAGCGGGTGCTGGTGCGGGTCGGCGCTGGTGAAAACTGGCATCAGCTGGTGCTCCATTGCCTGCATCAACAGTGGTATGGCCTGGAAAACCTCAGCCTGATCCCCGGCTGTGCCGGTGCTGCGCCGATCCAGAATATTGGCGCCTACGGTGTGGAACTGGCACAGCGCTTTGTCAGCCTTGAAGCCATTGATCTGGACAGCGGCAACATCATCACTCTCGACAGGGCTGCCTGCCGCTTTGGTTACCGCGACAGCGTTTTCAAGCATGAACTCAGGGGCCGGGTGGCTATCACATCCATCACCCTAGCGCTGTCGCGCCGGGCCGAACCCCAGCTCGATTACCCCGAGTTGCGCAATGCCCTGTCCGATATCCCGCAACCGACGCCGCTGCAGGTCAGTGCCACTGTCTGTGCCCTGCGTCGGGCCAAACTGCCCGATCCCGTCGAGCGACCCAATGCGGGCAGTTTTTTCAAAAATCCGGTTATTCCGGTATCACAGGCGCAACAGCTTAAAGCCAGCCATCCGGACCTGCCCCTCTATCCCGTGTCGGAACAGGCAACCAAAATACCGGCCGCCTGGCTGATTGACCGTGCCGGCTGGAAGGGCGTGCGCCGCGGGCCGGTGGGGGTGCACGACAGGCAGGCCCTGGTGCTGGTGCATTTTGGCGGCGGCAGTGGCGCCGAGCTGTTGCAGCTGGCCGCCGATATTGCCGATGACGTGGCGCGCCGCTTTGGCGTGACGCTGGAACTGGAACCTGCGGTAATTGGCGGAGCGTCCGCTGCCGGGGAAGGACACAGCCTGGTCGGCAGAGGGCAGCCCGATGCTGGATCTGGTCTCTGAGGAATTCATCACTCTCGACGGTGGCCAGCTGCGCTACTGGGCCGGTTTTATCGCGGCGGACCGGCGCCGCGACCTGTTCGCTACCCTGCGCAGCGAGAGCGCCTGGGAACAAAGCCGGATTCGCATTGCCGGACGCACAATCCCCATTCCCCGCCTCAATGCCTGGTATGGCGATGCAGATTACAGTTACTCCGGCGTGACACTGCAAACCCGCTGCTGGACGCCAACTCTGCTCAGTCTCAAGCAGCAGGTCGAGGCTGCCACAGGTGTGATGTTTAACAGTGCGCTACTCAATCTCTACCGCAACGGCGCCGACAGTGTCGACTGGCACAGCGATGATGAGCCGGAGCTGGGCAGCAAGCCCCAGGTGGCATCCCTGAGTTTCGGCACGGTAAGGCGCTTTGAACTCAAACACCGTACAATCCCCAACAGTCGCTACCGTATCGATTTGCCGGACGGGTCACTGCTGCTGATGGCGGGTGAACTCCAGCGCCACTGGCAGCACCGGGTGCCAAAACAGCCGGGAATCGATGGCGAGAGGATCAATATCACCTTTCGCAAGGTGCACACAAATACATAAAAACAGCAGTCAAGCCAAAAACGGAGAGCAGTATAGTGATCAGGGTTCTGGTGGTTGACGATCATCATCTTATTCGCATGGGGTTGTGCGGCCTGCTCGAAAGCGTGCCCGGCGTGACAGTGGTGAGCCAGGCGGCAAGCGGCGAGGAAGCCCTGGAAAAGGTCCGCGCCGACAGCCCCGATATCGTGCTGATGGATATCCGCATGCCCGGCATGGGTGGCATTGAGGCCACCAAGCGCATTGTGTTCAGCCACGGCAGCGTGCGGGTAATCGTGGTTACCGCCTTTAACGACGACGTATACCCCAACAAACTGCTCAAGGCCGGTGCTGCCGGGTATATCACCAAAAACGCCGATTCCAGCGAAATTGCCCAGGCCATCAGTGTGGTGATGGCGGGGGAGGTGTATGTGAGCCCCTCGATTGCCCAGATGATGGTGGTGAGTGGTCTGCGCCCCGGCCAGGAGTCATCTCCGCTGGCCCAGCTGTCGGAGCGGGAATTGCAAATTGCCCAGATGATCACCAGTGGTCACCGGGCGGCGGAAGTGGCGGGTATTCTCAGTATCAGCCCGAAAACCATCAACACCCACAAGTACCGTATTTATGAAAAACTCGGCGTCACCAACGATGTCGAACTGACCCTGGCGGCGGTAAAATACGGCCTGATCGACCCCAGCGAAATTCTCTGACTGCGCCGCGAGCATTTGTTACCTGGCCATTAACTTTGATGAAACATGACCTTTGATGTAAAAAGCTTTCTCAAAAACCTCACCCAGCGCCCCGGTGTCTACCAGATGCTGGGCGAGGATGAAAAAGTCCTCTATGTGGGCAAGGCCAAGAACCTGCGCAAGCGGGTGGCGAGCTATTTCCGGCCCACCGGCCTGCATCCCAAAACCCAGGCACTGGTGGGTCGCATTCACAGTGTCCAGGTGACTATCACCGCCACTGAGGTGGAGGCGCTGATCCTTGAGCAGAACCTGATCAAGCAATATCGCCCGCCCTTCAATATCCTGCTGCGCGATGACAAATCCTATCCCTATATTTTTCTCTCGGAGGGCGAGCCTTACCCGCGCCTTGCCTTCCACCGTGGGGTAAAACGCAAAAAAGGCCGCTATTTTGGCCCCTATCCCAATTCCAGTGTGGTGCGCGAGAACATGGTTTTCCTGCAGAAAACCTTCAAGGTGCGCCAGTGCGAGGACAGTTTTTTCCGCAACCGCTCGCGGCCCTGTCTGCAATACCAGATCAAGCGCTGTACCGGCCCCTGTGTCGGGCTGGTGAGCGAGGAAGAATACCGCCGCGACGTGCAACTCACCGAGCGCGTGCTGGATGGCAAAAGCGATGAAGTGATCCGCGACCTGGAGCAGGAGATGGATCGCTGCGCCGCCGAGCTGCAATTTGAAAAAGCCGCCGAGCAGCGCGACCGGATTATCTCCCTGCGCCAATTGCAGGCGGAGCAGGTGATCGAAGCGGGACAGGGCAATGTGGATGTGCTTGCCGCCGCGGTCTCCGGCGATATCGCCTGTGTGCAGATGCTGTTTATTCGCCAGGGGCGCATGCTCGGCAGCCGCAGTTTTTATCCCAAGACGCCGCTCACCGACGACAAGCCTGCCATGTTGAGTGAATTTATTTCACAGTTGTATCTGGGTGGCGGCGGCATTTCCGATCTGCCAAGGGAAATTGTGGCGGAAATCCCGGCGGAAGAAGCCGATGTGCTCTCTGCCGCCATCAGCCAGACCCTGGGCCGCAAGGTGCAGGTCAAAACCTCGGTGCGCGGCACCCGCACCAAATGGCTGGAGCTGGCGGCGCGCACGGCAGAGCAAAACCTCACCAGCCGCCTTACCTCGCGTCAGACTGTGGTTACCCGCCTTGAGGCCCTGCGCGACGGCCTCGGCCTTGCCGCCACCCCTGAGCGTATTGAGTGCTTTGATATCAGCCACAGCAGTGGCGAGGCCACAGTGGCCTCCTGCGTGGTGTTTGGCACTGAAGGCGCCATCAAGGCCGACTACCGCCGCTTCAATATCGAAGGCGTGCCCGCTGGCGATGACTACGCCGCCATGGGCCAGGCCCTGGAGCGGCGCTACAAGCGTTTGCAGAAAGGTGAGGGCAAATTGCCAGACCTGCTCCTTATCGACGGCGGCAAGGGCCAGCTGCGGCGCGCCGCCGATGTGCTCAATAACCTGGGTGTGCAAGGCGTGACCCTCGTAGGTGTGGCCAAGGGCGTCACCCGCAAGCCCGGCATGGAAACCCTGTTCCTGGCGACTGACGACAAGGAGCGCATCCTGCGCACCGAATCTCCGGCCCTGCATCTGATCCAGCAGATTCGCGACGAGGCTCACCGCTTTGCCATTACCGGTCATCGCGCACGGCGCGACAAGGCGCGACGCGAATCGCCCCTCGAGAATATCGAAGGCGTAGGACCCAAGCGGCGGCGTGAATTACTGCGTTTTTTTGGCGGTTACAGCGAAGTGGAGAACGCCAGTGTGGCGGATCTGATGAAAGTGCCCGGTATCAGCCGAAAAGTGGCAGAGACTATTTACAGCACCCTCCACAACGAGTAATTTCCCCTTTTGATGATTCAAGTACCCGCCTCTATGTGGAACCTGCCCAATATACTGACCCTGCTGCGGATACTCTGCATCCCTCTGCTGGTGGTGGTCTATTTCCTGCCCTGGGAATGGCGCCATCCCGCCAGTGCCGCCATCTTCGGCATTGCCGCGCTCACTGACTGGTTCGACGGCTACCTGGCCCGCAAGCTCGATCAGATGACCCCGTTTGGCGCCTTTCTCGACCCGGTGGCAGACAAGCTGATTGTCGCTGTGTCCCTGATCGTGCTGCTGCAAACTCACCCCAATCTGCTGTTTGCGGTGCCCGCCATGGTGATTATTTCCCGCGAGATTGTCATCTCCGCCCTGCGCGAGTGGATGGCCGAAATGGGCCAGCGCACCAGTGTGGCGGTTTCCTACCTGGGCAAGATCAAAACTACCGTGCAAATGATTGCGATCGCCTTCCTGTTGTTGATCAATCCCGAGAAATACCCCACTTTCGACTATTTCGGCATTTTTATGCTGTATGTCGCTGCCGCTTTAACCCTCTGGTCCATGGTCATTTACCTCGCCGCCGCCTGGCCCGAACTCAAGGGGAGCCCACGCAAGGAAGGGCGGTAGAAGCAGTCTGCGCATCCAGGCATGGCTGAATAAAGCAGTATCTGCAACACGAAAGCGCACAAGAGACTTGATTCCCCGCCAGTAATCCATAGAATACCCAGCCTCGCAGCTGCAACAGGGCGAGCCGGGAAAATCCCCGGATTCTCAGCAAAAGGCGCGGTAGCAGAGTGGTTATGCAGCGGACTGCAACTCCGTTTACGCCGGTTCGATTCCGACCCGCGCCTCCAATTACTAGTTTTAACGAGTCCCGCTCGGCTTCCCCAATCCCTTGACCATGGCTGGCGATAATCAGAACGGGATAGACTACAAGCCCACCTATCGCTATGCCCGGGTGGCGAAATTGGTAGACGCAAGGGACTTAAAATCTCTAATGTCAACTATTTTTAGGAGGTGGCAATAGGGCTGAAAGCCAGGCAGCATAAGGCTTTCAGCGGGATTTAAGCTTTACGGTTGAATTGAAATTGGCTCGCTAGGTGTCAAATAGGGGCCACTAGAACAAAACAAGACGTAAAAGCCTGGTGAAATCCAGGCAAATGTAAGACCACGCCCGAGTGGTGAAATTGGTAGACACAAGGGACTTAAACAATTTGAGCCCTCCAGGGGAAACCCTGAAGGTGAAGCCCGTCAAACTCGGCGAAAGCCCTGGATCAGTTGAGCATCCGAGCCAACGCCGAGCCAAGCCCCAAGGCAATTTTTTGGGGAAGGTGTAGAGAGCAGACGGCGGGCACCTACGGCAAGGCGGGTATACGCTAGGCTAAGGTGAAGGCGTGCTCCAGACCACGAACAGTGTTCTATATAGAATGCTGGCGGCGAAAGTCGAAGTGGTAAGAAAATCCCTCGACTGGAAACGGTCGTGCCGGTTCGATTCCGGCCTCGGGCACCATCTATATCGATTTAGCATTACTTTTTGTGTGTTGTTAAAGAAATCGAAGTCGACAAGTGAATGCATGCTGCGATGTTGTTGTGAAAGCTGTATTAATAGGCTCAGCTTTGCGTTTCTTTGTCGTTCCGCACTACGTTTGTCGATTTTCCCATGCCACGTCTACAGCGCCATGATATCGGCAAGAGCTCCTCAGGTGCTGGGATAGCTACCTCGCTCTCTAGTGTTATGTCATGTGCGTAGTTAGAGCACTCCATAATACCTGCATTCAGCTGAGCATCACTATCGTCCTCGACTAGCACGCTGGCAAGTCGGGTGTCTTGCGCCAAGTGCGTCCTTGTTCCTAGGTTCCGTTCTTAACCTTGTGGCGTATGGTGTCATCGCTATAGCCAGCGGCATCGGCTGGTAACGTGACCAGTACTCATTGGTTTGAACTGTTTGCCCTCGTCTCCACTATGATTGGTAATCCGCCTGAAGTCAGCTGCTTCTGACTGCGCGGGGAAGATCGCTCGAAATTATTAAAATGAAGCATATTTACTCCGGGATGTGTGGGTGAAGAAGCGCTTCGATGGACCGTGCTTTCATGGTATGGGCTGGTTTCTCCTATACCAATGGCACCCACCAGCTAGATTGGCTCGCACTGCGTTCATCACCTCTTTATGAGCCACAGGTGCTTTTGGGCCTTTTTAACATCAATAGATCTGAACATAAAACCGATTGACAATCGGTTTTATGTTCTATAGCTTGGCCTCCCATTGGAATACATCTTTTATTCTGCCCACACTTGAACCAGGCAAGCCGATATTTCATGAACTCAAACACAAGTAGTACCTCGGGTCTTTCCTCGTTAGGTGATTTGGAGATAGCTGTACTGGAGTTTGTCTGGCGAGAACCGGGCGTAAGTGTCAAGCAGGCCCATGCGGAGCTGGGGATGGAGAGAGGAGTGTCCCTGAACACCATTCAATCTACCCTGGACCGGCTATTCCGCAAGCAGCTTCTGGATCGAGAGAAAATCAGCCACGCCTTTCATTACAGTGCCCGGCTGCCACGAGAGAAGCTGCTTGCAGGACTGATCAACGATGTGCTTAAGCGCTTTGATAACGACAGAGCCTCATCCTTGGCGGCGTTCGTGGAGGCCGCTGAGCAATTGGATGAGGATGCGTTGTTAGCCCTTGAAAACGAGCTGAAGGCGCGTCGCGAAGGCGGGGGGGGCTAGCGCATGGACTGGGTCAACCTGTTATGGCCACTCGTCTTGGTTGCACTAATTGGCTGGCTCTTCGGCGTCGTTGTTGTGTCGCTTTATCTGACGAGAGGGTGGCGTGATCACCCAACTCCCCGTATTCGCGAGCGACGACTGATCATGTTGGCCGGTTTGCCCTGGATATGGTCGATTCTGCTGGTGGCTACAATCAACGGCGTTTTCCTTCTTGACGCCATGTATGCCGATACAGCCCATTGCTCCTCTCATAGCCACGGTCATCTGCATGTCTGTTCCTCGAATGATTATCTGCTGGCTTCGGGGGCATTGGAGCTGACGATAGTCGGTGGGCTTCTGTCACTGGTGGTCTTGAATTGGGCCCGCATGATTGTCCGAGAAAGGAGTTTGTACAAAAAACTCGCCATGCTGTCCCGCCTTTCCCGCGGCACGCGCAAGCTGCGCATCGTGGATGGTGTTGCTCCCTTGGCCCTGGCGGTTGGAATACGCGACTCATTTGTTTTGCTGTCGCGGAGCCTGCTTAGTCAGTTGACACTTCGCCAACGGCGGGTGGTACTTGCTCACGAAGCCGCTCACCTGCGTCGTGGCGATTCATTACGCAATATTTTCTTTGAAGCGATGCTGGCAGTTTACCCCTTTTGGCAGGCGAGACGTTTGCGCCAGCATTGGCGGCAGGCCCTGGAAGAGGGAGCAGATGACAGCGCGGTTGAAGTGTTCGGGCGGGGGGCTGTTGCAGAAACATTGATCAAGGTGGCGAGGGTCAGCAAGCTGAATCGTTGCGGGACATTTGCGATGCCGGGAGCAGGAACGATTCAACGTATCGAGCGGCTGATAAAACCCTCCGAGGTGCAACAGCAGTATTTCCCCTGGTTTGAAACGCTACACCTGTCTTCTCTGATGGGGGTGACGCTGGTCGGAGCCTACTATCACCACGGGATGGAAACCCTGGCTGCCTGGCTGATTGGGGGTTGATGTGAAAGTAATTCTTGGCTGCATCCTGATCCTTGCCAGTGGTTCCTTGCTCGCTTCGGCCCTGACGGAAGATGAGGCAATTAAGGAAGGGTTGCGCCACCCTGCCATAGTAAATCAACTAGATGCTCGGCTCGGTATGGCTCGGGGACGGGCGGAGTCTGCTGGGCATTGGGATAACCCCGAAATTGAATATGACCGGGAATCGCTGGATTTTGCTGGGGGTTCAATCGACGAAGACAGTTTTCTGCTTCGGCAGCGCTTCGATTTTGCTGGGGTGAAGCGACTCGAACGGTTGTCGGCAAGCCTGGAGCTGGAGGCGGAAGAGGCTCGCATTGAATTAACCAAGCGGGAACTGGTGTCCAGGGTAAGAGAGGTCTTTTACACGGCCATGGCCGCCGAGCAGCGTCAGCGAGAAATCGAACGTTGGCATCAGCGTCTTGAGACATTGGCGTTGGCGGTAAGCGCGCGGGCACGTGCCGGTGACGTCTCCCGCTACGATGAAATCCGTGTGGCCCGGGAGTTGGCCCTGCTGGAGGGCGAGCGACTGGCGCTTGACAGTGACGCGCAATCCGCCCGCGACCGCCTGGCGATACTGACTGGCTTGGAGAGCTTCGAGTTGGTGGGTCAGGTGCTGCCCTCCCAGGTTCCTCCTGACGGGTCTTCTCCGGTAGTTCTGGCCCGCCATCCTCTGCTTAGCGCACTGAGTGCCGAGATTGATAGTGCGGCGCGTCTGCAGGAGGCCGCTGGCCGCGAGCGCTGGCCACAGGTCAGCCTCGGTGTGGGTTACAAGGAAACCCGGCAACCGGGCATGCAGGCCGACGGGGCCATGATCTCGCTGGGTGTCGAAGTGCCCCTGTTTGACCGTGGTCAGGGCCGGGAAACTGTGGCCTATGAGCGCTCCCGTCTGTTGGACGCTGAGCGCCATCTTGTCGAACAGCGACTGCAGGTCGAAGGCAGATCGATAAAACGGCGCTGGGAGGCGAGCATGGGGGCAGTGGATGCGCTGCGTCGTGAGCGGTCGCAGGGCTTGATTGAAATGGCCGAGGCGGCTTACCAAGCCGGTGAAATCACTGTCATGGAGTTAATGGATGCCTGGCGCGCTGAACTGAATACTCAATTGAAGCTGATTGACAGCGCACTGTCGGCAAGACAGGCCTACATCGAATGGCAAGCTTTTACAGGAGAATGAATCATGAAACTGGTTGAGAATGAGGTGGGTTATAGCGGGTTTGTCGACGGAAAACGTCGGGTCAAATGCATCCTGACGGGGTTTTTGCTGTGCTCGGCGGGACTGTTGCCGGGCGCCTGTGGGGCAGAAACCGGTGATGACCACGGCCATGAACATGGCTCTCAAACCGAAGAACACGAGCATGGAGAAGACGTCCACAGCCATCCCGCCGCGCCTGCCACTGAAGCCTATTATGGCGAGGAAGCAGAGATGCAGGGAAGGGAAGCCACTGGGGTGCCGGAGGAGGGAGACCAACCTTCTGCATCGCCCCAGGACGGTGGGCATAGCCACGATGATGGCGATGAGCACGCCCATGACCATTAAACGATGGGTTTTTGGCAGCGCGTTGCTGCTTTTGCTGGCGGCTTGCGCGGAGCATGATCACGACAACGTGGATCATGCCAATGGCCTGGAACCCCTGGTGTATACCCATTACACGGAAACGACTGAGCTCTTCGTGGAATTCCCGCCGCTTGTGGTGGGTCAGACGTCCCGTGCGCTGGCACATTTCACCCGGCTGTCGGATCACGGGCCAGTGACCCAGGGTACGGTGGACGCACTGCTGCAACAGGCCGGGCGCACCGTGGCTCGGTTTCGGGTTGCAGCGCCCACACGCGATGGTTTGTTTATCCCCGAGATCACGCCTCGGGAGGCAGGTGAGTTTCAGTTGCTGGTACAGCTGAGCGGACCGGAGCTGAACGCCATCCACGACCTGGGTGCAGTGAGGGTTTATCCGACAACGAATGAGGTGGATATTCATTACACCGAACCTGAGGGCGATATCAGCTACCTCAAGGAGCAACAATGGGAGGCGGACTTTGCCACTACTGTGGCAGCTGAGCGCCCGCTGCGGTCCTCCGTGCCGGGGTTTGCCACGGTCATGGCGCCCGCAGACGGTGGCGCCGACATTCTGGCTCCCGAGGACGGATATTTTGCCGGCGTGGATATTGCCAGGGCCGGAGTGAACGTTGCCGCCGGCGATGTGCTGGGCTATCTGGTGCCACGACTGGGTTCTGGCCGGGATCTGGGAGATGCCCTGGTCGCCTTGCAACGGGCTCGCAGCGAACTCGAACTCAGTGAGCGGGAACTCAAGCGGATGACGGAGCTGGTTGCGCAAGGCGCCGTGCCGGAGCGACGCCTCCACGAAGCCCGGCAGGCCCATGCCATTGCCGAGGCGGAAGCGCGAGCAGCCCGGTCGCGAGTGGATCAGCGCCAAGGCGGTGATGGTATGGCGGGGGTTGCCCTCCGTGCACCGGTGTCCGGTGAAGTCGTGGAGAGCCGTGCTCGCGCTGGTGCCCTGGTGAGCGAAGGTGATCGTATATTCCGAATTGCCGAACATGATCGTCGCTGGATGCAGGTTCGTGTGGCAGAACATTTCGCCCGTAATTTGCCTGCTGCAAGCGGTCTATGGCTGGAACTCCCCGGAGAAAGTCCGGCGGTTCTCGACGAAAGTAGCGGCGCAAGCATTGTGCAGGTCGAGACGGCTATCGAGCCCGTTACCCGTACAGCCAGCGTGACTGTGGAATACCCCTCGACACGGGGGCCGACCCTGCTTGGCAGTCGATATCCGGCGCGCGTGTTCACCAGCATCCCACAGCCTCGTCTTGCCGTCCCTCGTTCAGCCCTGGTGGACGATGGCGGTCGCCAGGTCGTGTATGTCCAGACCAGTGGTGAAACCTTTGCCCGCCGGGTGGTGGAAACCGGCATGATTGATGGGCGGTGGGTGGAAGTGCGGCGCGGGGTGAATTCGGGTGAGCGGGTCGTGAGTGAAGGGGCCTACTATGTCAGGCTGGCCGCTGCCGGCGGTGATGACATTGGCCATGGCCATGCCCACTGACGGCGGAGACCTTGCATGATTGATCGGATGATTCAATGGTCTCTGGGTAACCGCTTGCTGGTGCTGGTGGGTGCGCTGGCCCTGTTGGTCTGGGGCGGCTCTGTAGCCCGCAATACCCCGGTGGATGTGTTTCCGGATCTGACCGCACCTTCGGTTACCGTGGTCGCCGAAGCCCATGGCATGCCGCCAGAGGATGTCGAACTGCTGGTTACCCACCCCATTGAAACGGCCATGAATGGGGCCGTGGGGGTGCGCCGAGTGCGCTCCAACAGCGGCGTCGGTAGCAGCGTCGTGACCATCGAATTTGAGTGGGGTACGGACATATACCGGGCACGCCAGATTGTTGCCGAGAAGCTGCAGGGTGCCCAGGCCAGCTTGCCGGTGGACCTGCCGCCACCGCAGCTGGCACCGGTATCGTCCATCATGGGTGAGATACTGTTTATCGCCCTGCGCTCGCAAGTCCATGATGAGATGAGCCTGAAGAGCACCGCAGACTGGGTGGTGCGGCGCCGCTTGCTGGCGGTGCCGGGCGTGGCGGAGGTTATCCCCATCGGCGGCGAAACCCGCCAGTACCAGGTCATCGCAGACTCTGAAAGGCTGTCGGCCTATGGCGTTACTCTGAACTCCCTGCGTGAAGCCACTGCTGCTGCCAGTCTCAATGCCTCGGCGGGCTTTATCACACAGAATGCCCAGGAGTTTCTCATCCAGGGTATTGGGCGGGTTGCGGATATTCAGTCCCTTGAGCAAGCGCTGGTGGAGAATCGCGAGGGTAGCCCAGTGCTGATTCGCGATCTCGCTGAGGTTCGCATTGGCCCGGCACCGCGACGTGGTACCGGTGCTTACAAAGGTGATCCCGCTGTCGTTCTCGGTATTCAGAAACAGCCGGGGGTCAATACCCTGGAATTGACGGAGCGCCTGGATGCGGTATTTGCGGATATTCAGGCGGGCTTGCCCGAGGGCATGGTCATCGAAACGGACGCCTTCCGGCAGGCGGGCTTTATTCGCACCGCGATCGACAACCTCAGTGCCGCCCTGCGGGATGGCGCTATCCTCGTCGTCGCCATCATGTTTGCCTTTCTTTTCAGCGCGAGGGCGACGGGCATTGCCCTGTTGGCGATTCCGCTTTCCCTGCTGGTGGCGGTGCTGACGATTCGGGCAATGGGCGGCAGCATTAACACCATGACCCTGGGCGGTATGGTTATCGCCGTGGGGGCGCTGGTGGATGATGCCATCATCGTAGTGGAGAATATCGTCAAGCGTCTGCGGGAGAATCAGAGCCAGCCGGAGAGCGCGCAGCGCAATGTGTCCACGGTGGTGTTTGAGGCGACCCGGGAGATCGAAGGTTCCATCGTTTTCGCTACCCTCATAATTATTCTAGTGTTTCTGCCACTCTTTTTTCTCAGTGGCGTGGAAGGGCGTTTGTTGCAACCCCTGGGGCTTGCCTATGTGGTGTCACTGGCTGCATCCCTGCTGGTGGCTATTACTGTTACCCCGGTGATGTGCCTGCTGGGCCTGCCGGGTAGCAAGACCGTCCACGACGATCACGATACCCGTTTCATCAGCTGGCTGAAGGCGGCCTATCGCCCGATGCTGTCCCGCGCGATGCAATATCCTCGTCTAGTGATGGTCAGTGCTTTCCTGTTGTTGGCGGCCGCGCTGGTATCCCTGGCCATGGCAGGCCGAGGGTTTTTGCCGGAATTCAACGAGGGTAGTCTGACCCTGAGTGTGGTGACCCTGCCGGGCACGGCACTGGAAACCTCCGATGAGATCGGGCGCAAAGTCGAAGCCATTCTGCTTGATCAGCCGGAGGTAGTGGCGACGGCGCGCCGTACCGGACGAGCGGAGCTGGACCCCCACGCCCAGCAGGTGTTCGCCTCGGAGATCGATGTCACGTTGTCCATGCAATCGCGGAGCAAGGAGGCATTGTTAGCGGACCTGCGCGACGCCTTCTCCCGGCTACCCGGCACCAACGTGATTATCGGTCAGCCCATTTCCCACCGCATCGATCACATGCTGTCCGGCACCCGCGCCAATATCGCCATCAAGATTTTCGGTGAGGACCTGGCTGAGCTGCGCCGGCTTGGACTCCAGGTGGAGTCACTGGCGGCGGAAATACCCGGTGCAGTGGACGTGGCAATGGAAGAGCAAAGTGAGATTCCCTTTGTGAGTGTCAGGTTTGATCGCACAGCCCTGGCCAACTATGGGCTGACCATGGCGGAAGCGGCCGAGTCCCTGGAGACCGCCTTTACTGGCACCACGGTGGGAAGCATCCTCGAAGGGCAGGCAAGTATTGATCTGGTGGTACGCTTGCAGGAATCTGCCGGTGATGAGCTTGAAGCAGTCAAGCAGACCCTGCTGACCCTGCCGTCAGGCGCTGTTGTGCCGTTTGCGGCATTGGCTGATATCCGTACCGAGCGGGGGCCAAATGCCATTGGCCGTGAGAATGTGCAGCGCCGCATGGTCGTGATGGCCAATGTGGCAGAGCGGGATCTGATCAGTGTCGTGGAAGAGATTCGCGAAACCATCGATGCCGATGTCGACCTGCCCGCCGGATATCATATCGAGTACGGTGGCCAGTTCGAGAGTGCCGAGGCTGCTAATACCCGCCTGTTGCTGCTGGGCAGTGCCGTAATTTTGGGGATTTTCTTCCTCCTGATGGCCGCGTTCGGTTCTGCCCGGGATGCCGGCATCGTGATGCTGAATTTGCCCTTGGCGCTGATCGGAGGTGTTGTCGGCGTCTGGTTGTCCGGGGGCATCCTGACCATCGCCGCGGTGATCGGTTTTATTACCCTGTTTGGTATTGCCACTCGCAATGGGGTGATCCTGGTCGATCACATCGGTCGATTGATGCGCGAACACGGGCTGGATATCGATGGCGCCGTTCGTCAGGGCGCCGAGGAACGGCTTATCCCGATTTTGATGACAGCGGCGGCAACCGCGTTGGCGCTGGTGCCGCTGGCGCTCGCCAGTGGTGAGCCGGGCAGCGAGATACAGTCGCCCATGGCGATCGTCATTCTGTGGGGACTGGTCAGTGCAACGGCGCTCAACATGCTGGTCGTGCCTGCTGTCTACCACTGGCTGGGAAGTGTCCGCACGCAGAAGTAGGGGGGCGATGTGAGCTGGCTTATCACCAAGTACCTGGTGACAGCACTGATCGTGGTGCTGGTATCGGAAATTGCCCAGCGCAGCCAGAAGCTCGGTGCCCTGATTACCGCCTTGCCGTTGGTGGCGGTGCTGACCCTGATATGGCTTTATGTCGAACGCCAGCCTTCAGAGCAGATCGCCCGCTATGCCGCCTACACCTTCTGGTATGTGTTGCCGACACTGCCTATGTTCCTGGTTTTTCCGGTGCTGCTCGAGCGCTGCGGATTCTGGGGAGCTCTGTTGGGCTCTGCGATGGTTATGGCGGGTCTGTTCTGGAGCCTTGCGTCAGTGTTGAAACGGTTTGGAATTACGCTGCTGTAACTGGGGTTAGGTCGGGGTTTTTTCTGTCAACAAGTAGAGCTTGATCAGATCGACTTTGGTGATCGAGAGCGAGTTCATGGAGCTTGTCGTTCACGGTTGAAGAATTTCACGATACCTTCCTCCGTGAGTAGATTGACACAGTCTGGTCAACGCCGTTGGTTTTGCTCGCCAGGCTTGTCGAACCACACGAACTATCTCTGCTCTCCACGCTCCTCGCAGGCTATGGCGCGGACGAATCCACATGGAAGTGGATGTCAGCCGTTCATCGCCATAGTGTTTTTTTGGGTAGCGTCGGCATTCGGAGATCGACGTTATGTCCAGTTAATGTTTAGTACTGGGGCGTTTCTGGCCATCCAATGCGGAACGAATCCCCCGTGCCAGTACTTCAGGATCGCCATTGCCCCAGTAGTGCAGGAAATAATAGGGTGGCGTTTCGCCCACCATGTGGTTATGCAGGGCGACGATATGGATGCCGGCGCGGCGCAGGGCATGCATCACGGACTGAACCTCTTCAGCGGTCATGGCGAAATCGCCATCGACGACCACATGGTCCTCATTCCCGGAGAAGGCTGCCCAGGTCGACAGCCCCATAGATGCGCCAAATTCAGTGCCGTGCATGGTGGCGCTGCGTCCAAAAGTAAATTTCAGTACCTGACCACTAAGACTGCCTTCGGCACCTAAAATGGTTTCCAGTGACTCCGTGTCATACTTCCCCATGATTTGGGGCGCACTTCCGGGAAAACGCTTCGCCGGGGTAGGGTGCTCCTTGCGCACCGCCTTGATGGCGTCCCACATGGCTTTGACGCCTTGAGCAAGCTTTTCGGTACTCTGCCCGTGGCCACCGATGTGCATAAAATAAACGGGCGGGCGGTCGAACACGAAATGGTTGTGCAGGGCGGTGATTTCGAGGCCGTGGGCGAAAGCAGCATCCATCGCCGGGGTAATTTCATCCTCAAACACCACCGTGTCTCCCATCAGCATCACGCCGCCGTCCGGCATTGCCTTGAAGGCGGCCCAACTGCCCAAACCTGCTGGCGTCGGGAGCCTCACCCCGTCTACCATGACCGGCACATCGTCGCGTTGCCAACCGACGCGTACGACACCGTCCGGTTTAACCGTCGCCGGTGTATCCATAGCCTTACCAATAACATCAGAATTGAGACCGCTGGGCGCATCTGCGATGACCATTGGCGTCTGCACGAGTAGGGCGTATGCGATGATGAGTATCTTAAATGGTTGGGTTTTCATGGCTATCCTCCATTGTTGAATTTCAATTTGGCGGGCGTCCAAATTGTTCGTGGTTCATAGTGACGAGCCGGATACTGACCTCCTCGACTAGCCTCTCACAGTACCGGAGCTCCTCCGAATAGCAGGTAGTAAGCAATACCCAGCAGTGCGCTGACGAAAATCACCGGCAACATGCCCACCTTGAAACGCAGTATGGCGATAAAGGCGCCCAGCGCCAACACGACACTGGCAATCTGAATGCTGCCCCAAGTCGGCACCAGCCACTGCATGCCAAAGGCCCGGATAGTGTCCACCTCGCCAAAGGCGACGTGCACTGCGAACCAGATGGCGAGATTCAACATGGCGCCCACGACGGCGGCAGTCACCGCAGACAAGGCCGCGCTTACCGCCTGATTCCCGCGCAGCGTTTCCACGTAAGGCGCCCCCAGGAAGATCCATAAAAAGCAGGGAACGAAAGTGACCCAGGTCGCCAGAACCGATGCAAGAATACCCGCCGTGAAGGGATCAAGCGATCCGGAATCCCGGAAGGCGCCCATAAAACCCACGTATTGCACCACCTGGATCAGCGGGCCGGGCGTGGTTTCCGCCATGCCCAGGCCATCCAGCATTTCGCCTGGCGCCAGCCAGCCGTAATTCTGCACTGCCTCCTGAGCCATGTAAGCCAATACTGAGTAAGCACCACCGAAGGTGACGACCGCCAGCTTGCTGAAGAAAAGCCCGATTTGGGTGAAGACATTGTCATAGCCCAGCGCCATAGCCAGAACGACGAGTGGTGTGAACCACAGCGGCAGCCAGATGGCGAGTACCTTGAATGCCCGTTTGCGTGTTGCTTGGGTATGGTGTGCCGCGCCGCCATTCATCATGGCGTCGATTGCCCGTCCGGCGTCCTCGGGCGTATCGTGCCCCTTGATGACCACGAAACGATCCGGGTCCAGATGCCGTCCCAGCAGACCGATGAGCCCTGCAGTCAGGATCACCACCGGAAACGGTACGGCAAAAAAGAAGATCGCGATAAAAGCGGTGGCGGCCAGTGCGTACATATAGGCATTTTTGAGGGCGCGTTTGCCGATACGGATGACCGCCTGAATCACGATCGCCAGCACAGCCGCCTTGATCCCAAAAAACAGCGCCTGCACCAGGGTCGCGTCCTGGAAGCCGGCATAGAGCACACTCAACACCAGGATGCTCAAAAAGCCCGGCAGCACAAATAGACCGCCCGCCACGAGTCCACCCTTGACGCCATGCAGCAGCCAGCCGATGTAGGTGGCCAGTTGCTGGGCTTCCGGACCGGGCAGCACCATGCAGTAATTCAGAGCGTGCAGGAACCGGTTTTCACTGACCCAGCGCTTTTCGTCCACCAGGATGCGGTGCATCACCGCGATCTGACCGGCGGGACCGCCGAAACTCAGGATCGCGATCCGCAGCCAGACGCGCACGGCCTCCCCGAACGAAATATGGTGGCCGAATTCGTTGATTGTTCCGCCTGCCGTTTGCTCGTTGATTTGGTGGGTTCCATTGCCCGGAGGCGATTTCGGGTATGAAGGCTCCTGCATGCTTTATTTCCCCTTTGTGTACGTTGCGTGCAGGCTGTCGAAAACCTGATTGGCGGCCAGCAATAGTTGGTCATCATCGGTGTGGGTTTCACGCAGGCCCATCAAGACGCACTCAACCCCGGAGGCCTCCGGTGGCTGATGGCCGCCCACATCAAGGTAGTGCACCATTTCTCCTATCCGTTGCAGAGCAGGTTGGTGTAGATCGAAGCTTGCCAGCAGGGTCTCGAAGGTGACTTTTTCAGCCACGTGGGTGAAGGTTGCCCCATCGAAATCGAATCCCAGCGCCTCATCGGGGCAGTCGTCCGGCGAAGCCAGCCACAGAAAGCGCGCGGACAAATCGATAAAACGGCCAATCAGCCAGGCGCTGGCCAGGCGATCCACCCAGGGACGGCGACGGGTCGCCCAAACCCGGCCCTGATAATCGGTACGCTTGAGGCGACGGATAATGCCTGGGGCAGGTAGCGGCTCATCGGGCGATAGGGCTCGGTTGGCGTCGGTTTCCAGCTGCTGCAGGGCCGTATCGGTCCGATCAACTGCAGCTCCGGGAAAAAAGTCTATCTGTGACAATCGTGTAAAGCGTTTGCGCAGTTTGCGCGTCTCCTTCATGACCTCCATCGCCGATTCCGGAGAAAGCCTGCCGCATAGCTCTGTAATTGCCGACTGCAATGCTTCATAGTCACCGGAGCGATCGAACAAGGCGGGGAATTCATCGACTTCCGGGTCATCTGTGGGAAGCACATGGGCAACGCCCCCCGCCTCACGGACGTCGTGAGCAACTGCCTCCAACTTCTCGGCGTGATCGGGGTTCGCTGGCAGCAGATAAACGCCGTCGCGGAGCGAAGCCGCCCCCCATGCCTTGATGGAGCGCCAGGCCCGCATGCGCACCGTGGTGTTTTCGGTGGGGAGAGAGAGGATAAGCAGCAACCATTTCATGTGTAGAGATTACTGCTAAGGTGTAGCGTAGTCAACAAATAACTTCCGTGCAGGCGAGGAATTCTAGTTCCATCCACGAGCCTGACTGAGGCCAGCTATCTTTCGTGCTGCAGGTGTGGTGTCGCAAAGTATTACCGCGTATCGATGTCGGGCTCGCGGGCTGCGCCCCGCGCTTCCTGTCGAATCGCGGCCATCCGGCTTTGATCCCTAACGCCTCCGGCCCGTGAGGGCCTGCGCGCTCCGCTTGCCAATCCCTGGTGTTGTGGCTGGTGGGGTGGGGGGTCTTGCTGTTTCCCTTCACCGTACCACGGCGTTCTCGCCATCAAGGGCGGCGCGTGCTCCGCGCGCTTGCGTCCTGCGGCCGTTGGTCACCCCTGACGGCTTGCGCTGCGCCGTGCTGGCGCCGGTTCCGGGCAATTCCGCCCGAGCAACCGGAGCACGATCATGACTCAATTCTCTCTCATTTCCGATTCCTCGCTGCTGGTACGTGATGACCAGGGGCGTTACCTGCCGGCTACGGCCGACCAGATCCTGACGGCTGCGCGCCAGGTGATCGACCAGAAGATCCAGCGTGGCGCCTCGTTCACGTCACCGGCCATCGTCAAGGAGTTCCTGTGTGCCAAGCTGGCAGGGTTTGACCACGAGGTGTTCGCGTGCCTGTTCCTGGATTCGCAGCACCGTTTGATCGAGTATGCCGAGCTGTTTCGCGGCACTATCGACGGGGCGGCGGTCTACCCGCGGGAAGTTGTGAAGGTGGCGCTTCAGGTCAACGCCGCGGCCGTGATCTTTGCGCATAACCATCCGAGCGGAAATCCCGAGCCGAGCCAGGCGGACAGGACGATAACCCAGCGGCTGAAAGAGGCACTGGCGCTGGTGGATGTACGCACCCTGGACCATATCGTCGTCGGCGGTGAACAGACATCGTCATTCGCCGAGCGAGGGCTGTTGTAGCACAGGGGCTTCGGCCCCTTTTTGCCGTGCCGTGTTTTGCTACTTGGCTCCGTTTCGTTTGCGCTGACGGAAGCGCTTGATATATGCATCATCGACCAAATCGTCGGGACCGAGATCCAGGGCGCAGTTGCCTAAGGAGGCCAGCGCCCGGTCGGTTAGTTTGAAGCTCCTTGGCAGTTGGCCGTAATTACCGGCACTGTTCTCTTCGATAGTGGCGAACAGCGCCTTGAAGAAGTCGGCCCTGGAAGGACGCACCGCCGCCGTGGCGGCAGCGGTCAATGGGTCTGTTGCCGCCATGACTGCGTTCTGAGCATCCATTGCCAGCACCTCTATAAACTTGCTCAGCGAAGGCCAGTATTTCAGGTCATATTGTCCTCTCAACGCAGCGAGTCGATCTTGTACGTAAGACCGAAATAAATAGTTGTGTTGTGAGGCCGCTTCGATCACAGAGCAGACGTGATAGTGGGTATCACTGCTGAAGCCAGACGTGTTGTGCAGCTCAGAGCGCCGCTCCAGCAGTGTTGCCAGTTCGGCTGCTTTCCGCGCGATCTGGCGATTGGTATTGGCCAGATTGTCTCGCGCGGTTCTTGCCTCCTGAATTTTCTCCGGGTTCCAGAACGCCGCCGCGCTCAACACAAGGCCGAGAAAACACTGGAGCGCTGGCGGGTGTATATGGAGTTTTCCGTACAGTTCCTCATACACAGGCTTCATTTCAATGCTGCGGTGTAACAGTCGATCCGCGACAGCGCTTTCGCTGGGCAGGATGCGGTGTTCGCTGTTGTAGCGCTTCTCCTCCCGAAGAAGGTCTTCGCAGATTTGCTGTGGATTCACTGTTTGCACCGAACTCATGGTCTGTCCTCACTATTGTCGTGTTTCACAGTTTATTGAGTCAGGGTGAAGTTGTCGGTACCTCAATAAACATTGTCGAATCGGCTTTGAGGTGCCTGTATATCCCTCATCAATACCTGTGAATGACTCCGGTCCGGCTTTTTCAATCCGATACTGTGCGCTCCGCTTGCCAATCCGAGAGGGTGCGCTGGGGTGGGGCGGTCTTGCTGTTTCCCTTCACCGTATCACGGCGTTCTCTCCGTCAAGGGCTTCGCGTGCTGCGCACGCTTGCGGGCGTAGCCGTCTGTGACCCTGTGACTGCTTGCGCTGCGCCGTGCTGACGCCGGTTCCGGGCAATTCCGCCCGAGCAACTGGAGATCGTCATCATGAACGACAAATCACATGTGTCGCTGGAACGTCACGTCTGCCTGGTCTGTGGCGCCGCCTTCGATACCGGTAACATTCTGCTCGACAAGCGCCTGCGCGCGAGCCTGGAACGCCACACATCGACAGGCTGGGGTCTGTGCGACGAACATCGGCGGCTGTTCGATGAGGGCTTTGTCGCCCTGGTCGAATGCGATCCAGAGCGTAGCGGCAAGCCGACAGGCACCGATCGCTTGAAGCCGGAAGCGGCGTATCGCACGGGGCGTCTGGCGCACCTGAAACGCGACGTGTTCGCCGGCGTGTTCAACATACCGCTTGCCGCCGATCAGGCTTGCGTCTTTGTCGAACCCGGCATCATCGAGCAGCTTCAGGCGATGGTGGAACCGGCATCGGATTGATCGTTCGATCCATCCTCGAAAGCGTCGTTCCCGTTGACCGGGGGCGGCGCTTTTTTTCTGCTGCGCCCGGTGTCGATGTCTTCGGCCGTGTGGGACTGCGCGTTGTGCTTGCACTCCAGGGGAACGGCGTGTCGCCGATCCCCGCCGCTCTCCGTTTGGCGCCCCTGAAAAGCCGCCGAACAGGTTGCACCTGATCGGCCTTCGCGCCTGCGGCGCTACGCGCTTCGCTTGCTGTGTGGTCGACACATAGTGAAGGCCATAATCTGTCCAGCCATTCTCCCTCATTACATCACCTTGTCCGCGACTGTAGCCCACGCCCGTGTGCCGTCAAGGCGCGCCGGGCCGGGCCGTGCCCTCGGCTGCGCCTGCGCCGCACCCCCCCAGCGCTTATCTCCTTGACTGCCCCCGTCCGCGCGCTCTCCGCCGTCGCGGGCGATGAACTCGGGAAAGACGGTGGCAACAGGGCCGCCAGACATATGAGCCGATATTTGGATTGGTTTATGCGGTGACAAGGCAAGTGGGCTCCGAATCTGGGAATCCGGTGTCATCGGAACGATCCGGTCCCCAAGAGACACGAGGGCGGGCAGTTGTATGCCGAAACATGCTGAACCTTGCCGTGACGGGTTGTGTGTTGCCCGGTAGCTCCGGATGCTGGTGATGGGGCATAAACCGTGAGCGGGTGTGTATCACCAATGCGGGGGGAGGCTTGCCTGGCGTGACTGTCCGGTCCGAGCTGCAACATCGGTTGCAAAGGATGGAGGACGTTCTTCGCATGTCCCGGGCCATGGACTGACGTGAACGGGTGGCAACGGATACCGGTATCGCTGTGCCGCGGAATACCGGGTAGGCCATTACCCCTTTTGGGTCAGGTCGGCCCAATGCGTCCTTGGTTCGTTGTGAATCCTGGCGAAGGTGCGGCTGCGCCTCGGGCTCAATGGCCGCAACCCTTCGGCGCAAAGAATATTCCCCGGCGCTGTGCGCCTTCCTCGCGCAGCAAATTCTTTGCGCCTTCAGGTCCTCCACGCTGTTGCGGCCGCTGCGCGGTGCGGCCCGCCCGACCCACGCCGACCGGATCACAACAAGGACGCGATGGGCGCGACCTTGGCAACCCGAAAGGAGTACATATCATGGCCAACATCGGCACTTTTACCGCAGACAAAGACGGCTTCACCGGCACCCTCCGCACCCTGGCGCTCAACGTCAAGCTCAAGCTTGTCCCCAACGACAAGGGCAGCGAGAACGCCCCCGATTACCGCCTCCTGGCAGCCAACGGCCTGGAAGTCGGCGCGGCCTGGCAGAAAGTCAGCCAGGCTGAACGGCCTTACCTGTCGGTGACCCTCGACGATCCGTCATTTCCCGCGACTGTCTACGCCCGTCTCATCGAGAGCGAGGACGGCAAGCACAACCTGCTCTGGTCCCGGAACAAGGGCGAGTGATCGTCACGGCATACGCCCCGCTCATCGTGGCGGGGTTTTCCGTGTGTCAGGATTCGGGATTCGCCAGGCGTCGCTCTGTGTCCGCCATCAGTTCGGCGGAGCTGCATTCCAGTGCCCGTGCGATCTTGAGGATCAGGGCCAGCGTCGGCATGTGCTCGCCGCGTTCGACTTTCCCCAGGTGAGAGCGTTCCACGTCCGCCAGATGGGCGAGGGTTTCCTGAGCCACGCCCCGTTCCGTGCGCAGGGCGCGCACGGCTTCGCCAAAAGCCCGTGCGGGCTCCGCTTCATAGGTGGTGGCGCCGGTTGGGCGGCCGCGTTGGATTGGACGCTTCTTCATACATGAGAGCGTCGTCTCGCGGCATAATAAAAACCACGTTAAAGATAACTCATTTGCTGTTTTCGACCTATGATGGAAGGGGTTTTGTTATAGGGCCTTTTTATATGCGTGGAGACACAAATGTGGTAAACCGCTTTGGTGGGGATGCCGGATTCGTGGTTTTGCTTATTTCCGTAGATACGGCTTTGTATCTTTGGGCAAAACCCCGTTTGCGCATTCGTGCCTTGTGGTAAAGGCGCAAGTCCGGTTTCGTGCATTTCAGGCTCGCCTTCCTGGTTCATTCCACAGCGAACAGTGCGCGAGCCTGGCGCTCGCCGCTTGCCGTCAACCCCGGCCCGCACCGGACCGTGTTGGGGTGTGACGGCCACGCGGCCTGTCCGCGCCTGGTGTCGCCTCGCTCCGCCGTGGAGCGAACCCATCAGAGGAAGCGACCATGAAAACACTCATCACCGAACAACAACGCACCCAACTGCTGGCCAACGGCCAGGCCCACGCCGAGGGCAGGGACATCGACCCGCAACCGGTGGTCAAGCTGTTCACGCCGGATGCCCAGGCCACCTGGCTGTTGACGGAACTCGATCCCGAGGACGGCGATACCGCCTTTGGCCTGTGCGACCTGGGGCTGGGCATGCCGGAGCTGGGCAGTGTGCGTCTCTCCGAATTGTCCACCATCCGCGGGCCGCTGGGCCTGCGGGTGGAGCGGGACCTCCACTTCATACCCAGGCGCACCCTCTCCGAGTACGCGGCACTGGCCCGCGACAACGGGTCGATTCTGGATTGATCGGCTCTGCCAGCTCGCCATCGCGGGCTGGCAACAGCACTACCTTGATGGATTTTTTGTGACTTTTTCGGTCTGACGCCAGACCTCAGGCGCAACACTTTATATTGTTGCTCCAGCAGAGTGCGGCCAAGACGAAAAGAGTCAGGATGTTTGTGGCGAGATGGGGCAGGGTATCCGGTGCTGCGCGGAAAAGGTTTCCACGCAGCCGTCGCATTCGGACGATCCGCACAATGCCCCGGAGCCAATCGGACTTGACGTGCGCCCTTGACGAAGTGGGCAAGATGATACGCCGATAACGCCGTAGCTCCCACCGACTTAGCCGCCGACTTCGCGCGACGTATCCCGCTGAATGACAGGGAGGAGCCGCGTCGTGGCCAAGTCCGGCGAACATTGGCACCCCGGTGCCGCCTATCTCTACGTCCTGCATCTTGATGGGCCAGCACTGGCCTGGGAGTACCTGCGTCGTCACCCCGACTACCGGCGCGACTGGTCGGGCCGTCGCCGTCATGCCGATGCGGCGGCACACTGGGGGCTGCGCCTGTTGGAAGATCCTGCCTTGGATGCGCGGGACGCACAGCCTGTATGGTGTCCCGATCACGCCGGTATGATCCAGCTCCATCCCGATCTTGATCCGCCACCCAGTGTCGAGGGCTTCGGCCTGTGGCGGCTTCCCGGGCGAAAGTGCCTGATCCATGACGGGCGTCGGTTGTTGGTGGCCACACGCTGGGCCGGCAGTTGTCTGCGCTTGGCTATTGCACCCGGCCTGCGGGAGGGCATGGCCTACGTCTGCGCGGCGCGCGCCTCGGCATGCCGCAACCTGGCCAATGAAGCCGAAAAATTGGTGACCGGGGCGGTGACGAACGCGATGGCTTGTGCCCGTCCCTCGGCGACCGAACTGCTGGAGCTTCACACCCTGCAGGCACTGGATGGTGTTCTGGCAGGCGCGTCCCTGCGCGCCGTGGCCGCTGTTCTTTTCGGTACGGCCACCGTTGCCCGTGAATGGCATGCTGACAGTGCCCTCCGTGCCCGGGTGCGCCGCCTGGTGCGTCGCGGCCGTGGCCTGATGCGGGGCGGTTACCGCAAGCTGGCATCACCTTCCCTTGAAGGGGGACGTTCCGGTTCACCCACAGATCGTCCCTGAGCAGGGAGTCCCGCTTTCTCCAGACTGTCTCCATCCGGCCACAACAACGTGGCCACCGACCAAGACCGATGGAGATGCCTGTCATGAGACCCACGCCACTGCGGCCTTCCGCCGCTCCCGCTGCCACGCAGCAAGCCGTTCCTCCTTCCCGCTATCTCACCAACGATGAGGCGGCGGACTATCTTCGCCTGTCACCACGGACGCTGGAAAAACAACGCGTCATTGGCGGTGGCCCGCGCTTTCGAAAATTCGGCCGTCGGGTGATGTACGCGGTGAGTGACCTGGATGCCTGGGCCGACGCCCGCAGCTACGAGGCGACCTGTGATCCCGAGTATATCGAACGCCACGCCGGCGACAGCCGCCATGAACGCTGAACGTACGTCCACCCATGGTTCTCTCCACAACCCCGGGCAATGGTCGGGAACAGCTCGATTTGTTCCGCGCCCTGCCGGGGGAGATGGCGATCCGCGACGCCCAGGACCTGATGGCCTATCCGTTCTTTTCGCTGGCCAAGTCGCGGCGCACCGTGCCCATCGACTTCCACTCCGGGCCGGTCACCGTTCGGGTGGAGGGCACAGGAGCGCACGGTATCGCCACCATCTGGGATGCCGATATCCTGATCTGGGCGGCCAGCCAGATTGTCGAGGCCTGCGATGCAGGTATCCGGCCGTCGCGACGAATGCGCGCCACACCCTACGAGATCCTGCGCTTTATCGGACGGGGTACATCGCGGCGCGACTACCAGCGCTTAAAGGCCGCCCTGGATCGCCTGCAATCCACCACGGTGGCTACATCCATCCGCGAAACCACGGGGCGACGCCTGCACCGCTTCTCGTGGATCAACGAGTGGAAGGAATGCGCGGATGTCCATGGACGACCGCTTGGCATCGAACTGATCCTGGCGGACTGGTTCTTCGCCGGGGTGCTGGACGAGGCTTTGGTGCTTACCATCGACCCAGCGTATTTCCGGCTGACCGGCGGCATCGAGCGCTGGCTGTACCGCCTGGTGCGCAAGCACGGCGGCCGCCAACCCGAGGGGTGGCGATTCGATTTCCCCTATCTGCACCGCAAGTCGGGCAGCCTGGCCCGGCCCAGCGACTTCGCCTGCGATTTGCGCGCGTTGGTTATGCGGCAGTCGCTGCCGGGCTACGTGCTGTCCATCGAACGCCGCCCCGGTTCGCCGGAAATTCTGGTGTTTCGCCCTGTGCCGCGCATGACACGTTGATAACTGCGGGACAAGCTGTGAACGGGCTCGTGCTATCGGGCGCACTGGTCGTCGTGCCATCAGGCGTAACCGACTCGTGCCACCAGGCGTACGCATTCGCCGTCAGCTCAATGACCACGGGGCTTGCGCTTTTTTCTAACGTAGTATCTAACAATCAATATCTTTATTTAACATTTACTTACCCCTTGGGGCGGTGGATAAGTCGAACGGGGTTCTTCAAACGATGTGATGCATCGGGGACGGTCGCACCATGATCATCGCCCTGCTCAACCAGAAGGGCGGTGTGGGCAAGACCACACTGGCCACCCATATCGCCGGGGAACTCGCACTGCGCGGTCAACAGGTCATCCTGCTGGATGCCGACCCGCAAGGCTCGGCCTTGGACTGGACGCAGCGGCGCAGCCAGCTAGGGCTGCCCCGTTTGTTCAGCGCGGTGGGTCTCGCCCGGGAAACCCTGCACCAGGAGGCGCCGGAACTTGCCCGGCGTTGCGATCACATCGTCATTGACGGCCCGCCCCGCATTGCCGCCATTGCCCGTTCCGCGCTGATGGCTGCAGAGCAGGTGCTGATCCCCGTGCAACCCAGCCCCTACGATCTGTGGGCCAGTGGCGAGATGGTGGCACTGATCCGCGAGGCGCAGGTGTTCCGGCCACACTTGGCCGCGGCCTTTGTGATCAACCGGCGCGTGGTTCGTACGGTGATCGGCCGCGAAGCCCGTGGCACTTTGGATGAACAACCTTTCCCGGCACTGGCCTCCGAGGTGTGCCAGCGTATTGTCTTTGCCGACAGTGTGGCGGCAGGTCGCCTGGCCCGGGAGACCGCACCGGACAGTATGGCGGCCCGCGAGATTGCCACCTTGGTCGATGAGCTGCTGCGGAGGGTGCCATGAGTGGAAAAGGCGGCAAACGCGTTGCCATCGGCGCACGTCCACCGGTCGATCCTAATGCCGAAGCCTGGATACGCCAGGGCGATGCCAACGCCGTGCAAAAGGGAGAACTCTACACCGCCCGGTTGACACTGGATGTGACGCCGGCGATGCGCGCCCGTATCAAGGTGTCGGCCTTCACCCGGAACACCACGGTGGCGGAATTGCTGCGCGCATTGCTGGAGCGCGAGTTTCCGGAGGAGGGCGCATGATGCTGGACGAATCACCCATGAACAGCTTGCCGTTGATGCCGCCTCGGGCATTCACCGCGCCGAATGACGACGCACCCTTGACCCGCGTCTCGCTGCTCTACATCGAGCAACGCATCAACCTGTACCTGCGCTTCGGTTGCCCGCTGCGGGTGTACCAGATCGACCGCTGGCGACGCTGCGCGGTGTTTCCCCCGGCGCAACTGTTTTGTCGCATTCGTTGGGAGTCGAACGATTACGGCACCACACGTTGGCAACTGATGGTCCTGCAAAGCGGTCGACCGGAAGAGCGTATGCAACGGGTGCGCGGTGTGCGTCCCGGTGCCCACATCCTGTTGAACGTCGAGGGTGAGCGAAATGTGCGTGCCGTCTTGTCGCAGATCGATGCCATTGAGGCACAGAGCATTGAGCCTGCTGATGTCTCTCCGACGTATTGGCGCTTGTTGGGCAACCGTCTCGCCGCACGACAGCCGCTACCCGATTACGACGCCGACCGCGATGTAGCCTGGTTGGCGGGGAGGGCGCTGTAATGACACTGAAAACTGCTGTGAACTCCCGTTCACGTCGATTGGTGTGTGTCACGGTCCTGGTACTAATGGCAGCCGGTTTGGCCGCACTGGTCTGGGCGGCATTCACACCGTCAAAAGCGCGGGTGGTCTACAACGCCTCTGACAGTGTGCCGATCGGCTGGTATCGCATAACACCGCTTGATACGGACGCAAATGCGATACCGGTGGACAGTATTGTGTTGGTTGATTTGCCTGATGTCGTTGCGGTACTGGCGGATCAACGTGGCTACCTGCCTTTGGATGTACCGCTGCTGAAACGGGTCGGTGCGGCAGCACCGCAGCATGTCTGTATGGAGAGTGGCCGCGTGCGCATTGATGGCGCACCCGTGGCCCAGGTGTTGCTCATTGATGCACTGGCACGTCCACTGCCTTCCTGGACGCACTGCCGTCAGCTTGCTGAGGGCGAGCTGTTCCTGCTCAGCACTACCAATCCGGCCTCCTTCGATAGCCGCTATTTTGGTCCTATCGATAAGGCAAACGTGATTGGCGTGGCCCACCGACTCGACCTGGAGTGACCAGCGTGAAAGCGAAAGTTGGAACAATTGTCATGCTCTTTTCGTGTTACTGCCGCTGTTGCAAGGGTGCAGTCGCGCCAACCGAAATGCGGCGGTCCCCTGTGCAGATATCTTGCCCCGAGCGCCCTCCACCATTGGTGGGGCCGACGCTCGCCGGCGACCGGCTGTCACACATTGCAGCGTCGCCGGGGTATCGCATCCCCGAGCTTTCAGGGCGGGGAAAGATGCAGGGCAAGATAAAAGGTCGCGGCACCTTGGCTCGCGAAAAGGCAGTCTGCACATGGGGTGGGCGCGGCACGCGCCTGGAGTGTGTAGCGTGCCGTGAAAAGCGCCAATGCCGCGTCCGCACTGATATAGCCGCGTGTCATTTGCGCCCCCTATTGCTGGACTTCGCTGGAGGTTCCCCATGAGCCGACGCCGCAATGACGAGGGCGAGCAGTTCAAGGTCAGGCCCAACGCACCGAAAAATCGCGGCCAAACCTTTATCAACTCGGTCATCAGGCAAGCCAGCAAGGCGGGGTCCCGAGCCCGCAAGGCAGGAGGCCGTCCAGGGGCGCGACTGGGCCGTGGCCATGTTGCCGCCCGCTTTGCCGGGCAGTCCCTGGCGCCCAATGCCCGGCGCGTCACCATCAAGACCCGGCTGGTGAACCTCTCCAAAGCGGGGAAGCGTTCCTCCATCACTCACCTGCGCTATATCGAGCGTGAAGGCGTAGGCCGTGACGGGCAACAGGGCAGAGCCTACAGTGCCCTGAGTGACGATACCTACCTCGCCGACTTCGAGCAGCGCGGCCGTAAGGATCGCCACCAGTTCCGCTTTATTGTCTCACCCGAGGATGCGGCGGAGCTGGAGAACCTGCACCGCTATACCCGCGACCTGATGCAACGCATGGAACAGGATCTGGGCACGCAATTGGACTGGGTGGCGGTGGATCACTGGAACACCGACAACCCGCATACTCATATCGTTTTGAGAGGGCGTGATGATCAGGGTAGGGATTTAATCATCTCCCGCGATTACATCGCCGATGGTATGCGGCGACGGGCTTGCGAACTGGCCACCGAATGGTTGGGGCCGCGCACCGAACTGGAGATCCAGCACAGTCTGCAACGGGAGGTCGAACAGGAACGCTGGACCGGCCTGGATCGCACTTTGAAGCGCGAGGCCGAGGACGGCTTGCTCGATATGAAGAAACTGGCGGAACCGCGCTTGCAACGCCAGCGCCTGTTGTTGATAGGTCGGCTGCAGCGTTTGCAGCGCATGGGGCTGGCGAGCGAACGACAGCCCGGTGGCTGGAGGTTTCATCCCGAAGCGGAGCGGACACTGCGAACCATGGGAGAGCGGGGCGATATCATCCGCACCATGCAGCGAGCCATGAGCGGAAGGCAACGCGAACTGGACGTGTTCGAACCCGGTGAGGATGAAAGACCCATTATCGGTCGTGTCGCGGCTAAAGGACTCGCCGACGAATTGAACGACCGTGGTTATCTGGTGCTTGATGGCGTCGACGGCAAGGCGTATTACGTGGCGCTGCCTGCCAAGGTGGAACTGGGAGAGTTCCCCGTGGATGCCGTGGTTGAAGCAACAGGTGTCGGCAAAGTCCGCGCCGTGGATCGAGATATTGCCGCACTGGCCGAGGAGGGTTTGTACCGTATGAACCCGGATCAGATTCAACGGACTTTAAATACTCCTGGACGTGATCCTGAAGACGTACTGACCTCCCATCGCCGCCGGCTGGAGGCCCTGCGCCGCGCTGGCATCGTGGAGCGCCTGGGCGACGACGTCTGGCGGGTCCCAGCCGATCTGCCAGAGCAGGGTCGCCAATATGATCGTCAGCGCAGTGGTGGGACTGCCGTGACTCTGAAATCCCGACTTTCCATCGAGCAGCAGACCCGGGCGATAGGTGCCACCTGGTTGGACCAGCAACTGATAGACGGTAGGAATGTCGGTGGTGGCCAGGGCTTCGCTGCCGAGGTCGGAAGCGCCCTGCAACAGCGAGCTGATTTCCTGGTGGAAGAAGGCCTGGCGGAGAAACGAGACCGTCGCGTCATCCTTGCCCGCAATCTGCTGGCCACACTGCGCAACAAGGAACTGGCGAAAGTAGCGGAAGGCATCACGGCGGAAACCGGCCTGGAGTTTCGACCGCCCGCCGATGGCGAACGAGTAAGCGGCATCTACCGCCGCAGCCTGATGCTCACCACTGGCCGCTTCGCCATGCTGGACGATGGCAAGGGATTCAGCCTGGTGCCCTGGAAACCAGTGATCGAACAGCGGCTGGGGCAGTCCCTGTCGGCTGTGGTTCGGGGCAGTGGTGTCAGTTGGGAGGTAGGTCGCCAACGCAGCCTCGGGATTAGTTGACTGATATTGTTGAGCCTTGGCGTGGATTTTTACTCCTTTTGAATGTGCAGCAACTCTCATTCCAAGCGCTGAATCCAATTTGATTGCGACGGTATATCTCAACGCGCTAGCTTTTGATGAAGTGCACTTTTGTAGACACTGATGCCGGGAATCAAAGCTACCAACACCGTTCCCAAGATGACTGCCAGGAGATAGGTAAACATTTGTGGTGTGATAACGGTGCTCTCGATAAACAGACTGAACCGTTCCGCCAACACTTCTGCCGTTAGGGTTGTGGATAGACAAAGTAAACCAGTCGCCAGTATTGAGCCCGCAAGAGCGATCAGCACTGCCTCCATTTCAATAAGTGCCAGCAGAAACCACGGGGATGCGCCTATGGCGCGCATTACCGCAATTTCACGCTGACGTTCGCGGATGGATGCCAGCAACATTGCGGCCAGTCCCAGCAGCGAGGCCAGCAGTACCAGTGCGGAGATCAATCGCAGGGTGTTTTCCATCACCGCCATCATCTGCCACAGCTGGGTCAGGGTCACGCCGGGAAGAATCGCCAGCAAGGGCTCGCCAGTGTAGGTGTTGATCTGCCGCTGGAGTTGGAAAGTCGCCAGTTTGGATTTAAGGCCCACCATAAAGGCGGTAATGGTCTTCGGGGTGAGGTCGTGGTGTGTCGTCGTATCGAGGGCCCCTGTACCGAGGGCTATGGCACCGGGAGCCATCGGGCTCCCCGGAAGTTTCACCCCATTTTGCCAGCCAATATGAATGGCCTCGATACCTTCCAGGCTCACGTGCAGTGTCTGGTCCACCGGGGTGCCTGTGGGCTTGAGAATACCCGCGACCCGAAAGGGTTTGTCGTCGTGCTGGCTGAAGCTGGTACTGCCCAGTCCGTGGGCGAGAACCAGTTTGTCGCCCAGGCTGTAACCGAGTGACCGCGCCACTTCGCTGCCTAGTACCACGTCGAAGAGGTCGGAGAAGGGTGCGCCCTCGGCGAGTTCCAGCCGCTTGTTCTGCCCAAAGCGAAAGTGGGTGAAATAATCGGCGGTCGTTCCCATCACCCGATAGCCCTTGTGGGAATCCCCCAGGGAGATGGGAATGGTCCAGGCGACGTTGGGATCGTCCGCGATATGCTGATAACTCTGCCAGGAGATATTGTTGGTGGCGTTGCCCAGGCGGAACACCGAGTAGAGCAGCAGATTAATATCGCCGGTGCGGGCGCCGACGATCAGGTCGATACCGGACACGGTATTGCCAAAGCTGCTTTTCGCCTGATGGCGGATCTGCTCCACACCCAGCAATACAAAAACACTGACGGTAATGGCCAGAAAGGTGAGCAGGGCGGAGCCCTTGCGGTTCCAAAGACTGCATAGGGCAAGGCGCAAAAACATCAGTGCTGACCTCCCGCCCGGTTGATCTCCACCAGGGCCTCGACTCTTGAAAACCTGCCCGCCAGGGAGAGATCATGGCTGACGAAAATCAGCGCTGTGTCGTTGCGCTGGGCCTGCTCCAGTAGCAGTGTCATAAACGCATTGCGATTCTGCGTGTCCAGTGCCGAGGTGGGTTCATCCACAATAAGCAATTCCGGTTGGTTGATCAGCGCCCGGGCAATGGCGACGCGTTGCTGTTGGCCAATACTGAGCTGCGAAGCGGGTTGGTGGTGAAGGTTCTCGTCAATTCCCAATGCTTGCAGTAACTCTTTGGCTCGGCCGGTGGCATTAGGGGTGCGTGCAAAGTGCGCCGCCAGTCTGATATTGTCCACAGCGCCGAAGTAGGGGATCAGGTTGAATTGCTGGAAGACAACGCCAATATGCCGGGCTCGCCACTTGTCGCGCCGCCTGGCGCTGAGTGCGTTCAGGCGTTGGCCGAGAATTTCGATGGCGCCGCTATTGGGCAGCAGGATGCCCGCCAGCAAATTCAGCAGGGTGGACTTGCCCGACCCGGATGGGCCGTGCAGGAAAACCCGCTCGCCGGATTGGACGGACCACTGGGGAATTGCCAGCACGGGTATGTTGGCGCTGCCGTAGTGAAAACTGATATTTTGTATTGATACAAGCAAAGTGCTGCTCTTTATTGCTGGATGATAATTGAAGGAATGATATAACATATCATATTTAGCAGTCCTGTTATTCCTTGCTGTCACTCGGAGATCATTTTGGCGCACTCCCAATTATTGTATTTGGTCCGAACTTATTTAGTCCGAGCTGTCTGTGCCTTGATGCTGGCGCAATGGTTCTGGGTAAGTCCAGCTCTTGCGCAGGCCCAGGTAGACAATCAGCGCGGTGAAAAGGCGCAGGTGGTCGATGGTTACCGAACCATCGAGTGGACTGATCTGATGCCGAAAGATGACCTCGACGCGCTCCTGAACCCCCCGGAGTACTTGAGCGACATTCCAGATGGCTCCGTCGAGGACCAGATTGCCAGTCAAATGCAATTGGCGATAGAGCAGGCCAGCGACAGCCGCTACCAGCAGGCACTGGTATCGACCCGGGTTGTGCCGTCATTCGACGGTCAGGCCATACGCCTTCCGGGTTTTATTGTGCCCCTGGAATTTGGAGGAGGTCAGCAATTTGGCGACGGTCAGCAGCAGGTCACCAAGTTTTTTCTGGTGCCATACTTCGGTGCCTGTATTCATGTGCCGCCACCACCTCCCAACCAGATTGTCTATGCGGAGTATGACAAGGGTTTCAAACTGGACTCATTATATGAGCCGTTCTGGCTATCAGGCACACTGAGCACCACATTAATCGAGAACGATATGGCCACCGCCGCCTACACCATCAAGGTTGACCGGCTGGAGCCCTATACGGAATGAGCTCTATCGCGTCAGTACACAGTCAAGCAGGGCATCTTCCAAAGATTCAAGGGAATGCGGGTCGCTGCTGATGCATTCAATGCGGCTGTCCATGCTGTCGTCCAATTCGGCTTCCGTCAGCACGTTATCGGCCTTGTTGTAGGCGGTAATCCCGCGGTCGGTAATAAATACTCCTTTGATTCGTTCCGCATTCACGCCCAGCAGCAGGCTGTATAGCTCGCGTGCATCGAATATCCATTCGGGTTTGAATATCCAGCCCCGGCTGTAAAATCCCTCGCCTTGGTTATCGATGCTCAGATAGCCTGCTTCGGGGATTTCGGGAGTCTCCGGTATCGAGGCGACCTGTTCCCCTGTGTGGTGATGGTGAGCGTGGTTGTGCTGGCTTGCCGGGGCCGTTAGCCAGTCAATATTCAGCATGCCCTGGTTCACCTGGAAGACGGTTGTGCTGTCGAGACTCACGGTTCGTTCCAGAAAATCCAGCAGGGCGGGAAAGTCCCCGGAGTCATATTGATCCGCCTTGTTGGCGACGATGACGTCAGCAATGGCGAGTTGCTGGTTGAAAGTCGGATGACTGGTATAGCGCTCTTCATGAACCTTTCTCGCATCGACCAGGGTGAGCGTAGCGCGCAAGTCTAGCACCTCCCGATAATGTTCGGCGGCCAACACAGACAGCACTTCCTTTGGATGACCAAGGCCGGTGGGTTCGATCAACAGGCGGTGCGGCTTAGCGCGGGTAAGCAGCATATTCAACGCGATCTGCATGGGCAGGCCGGCGGCACAGCACATACAGCCGCCAGGGACCTCGCGAATGAAAATGCCGGACTCTTCCGTTTTCTGCCCGGTGAACAGGCTGCCATCAATGCCCACTTCGCCAAATTCATTGACGAGTATGGCCCAGCGCTCATTGTCGGGTTTTTGCCTGAGCAGGTTCAGGATAGCGGTGGATTTGCCCACACCCAGGAAACCGGTGATGACATTGGTGGGGATGGCTTTGAGTTGCAGCATAATGGAGGAAGATTCCGGCGTACTAATGTAGTGGTGCGGTGTCTGGTACATGCCGCGCGCTTGCGTCGATCGGTGAATATTACAAGTGGGTAGAGGCTTTCTCGGCCCATTCACTGCGTAGCAATGCATAGGTATGCATGTCATATAAACGACCCTTGGAGAACGCCGCTTGCCTATGTGTGCCCTCCAAAGAAAATCCGCCTTTTATAGCGACTTTTTCGGAAGCGGAATTTTCCACCGCCATGCGAAGTTCCAGGCGGTTCACTGATTTTGCCTCAAAGAGATACTGGCAAAGTAAACGCAATGCTTCAGAGGCATAGCCCTTGCTTCTGTTGCGGCTAGCGAATATTCGATAACCGAGTTCAAGCGCATCGAAATAGGGGATTGATTTGAAAGACCATGTCAGGCCGATTATTTCGTCCTGGGTGTCAACGATGACATATCTGGATGAGGCGTCTGACAGCATGCCTGTTGCTTCATACTCGGCAATAAAACGGCTCTCAGACAAGAACGTATTGGGGAGATAATTACCGATAGAACCCATATCATTCATCAGGGTCAGCAGTGTATTCAAGTCAGCTTTTTTGACCGGCCGAATCGCAATCTCTTTACCTTTAAGCATTCTCTTTCCTTGTTTTTAATACGTGTCTGTTACCAGCTTACTTCAGGCAAGCATCAGAATACGCTGAGCAGCTTTTGCACAATGTACGGTTGCGAAGATGGCCGCAGGCGATCAGCGAGGCGCCCAGTAATGAGACGATTTTCTCCCCGCTTTCACCGAGTAGATCGTGGCCAAAGAACGCCGTTAGGGTGAGAATGGCGAGCCCCGGCAGGCCCATGGCCAACACGCTCAATCGCCGGTGTCGCCGGCACCCCATGGTCAGGGCGATCAGGCTTGTGGGCAGCACGGCGAGCAGCATCCACTGGTGGAAGCGCTCGTCGCTGAAGGTGCTGGCTGCCAGGGCAGGCAGGACGACCAAAGCGACGGGAAGTAACAGGCAGTGCACGGCGCAAGCCAGAGAGAGGCCAATGGCTACCTTGTCAAAATATGTGGATACAGTTTTCACATCGTCTCCATTTTATGGTTATCAGGCGGCCTGCCTGGCGCAGTCCTGGCACAGGCAGTGCAGCTCCAGTTGCGGGCTTTGGAGAACATAGCCCGACTCCTCTACATTGCGTTTCAGGGTGTTGATCAGGGTCTTCTTAATGCCGATTTCCTTCACGTTGCTGCATTTATCGCAAATCAAAAACTGCGGCACTTCGTGGGCGTGATCGCAGCTGATGTGTGAGCAGGCAACATACTTATTGGCCAGGTGCAGCTTGTGCACCAGGTTTTCCCCGGCCAGGAAGTCGAGTATGCGATAAACCGTCGTGGGTGGCAGGGATTCGTCGAACTCCTTCTGCATGTACTCGATAAGGTCATAGGCTGATTGGGCTTTTTGCGACTTGAGTAAGCCGGTCAGTATCCGTTTGCGTTTTTCCGTCAGTCTGGCTCCACTGGCCTGACAACTAGCCTCGGCATGGCTGAGGATGTGGGTGATATTGGTCATAAATCATTACCTGCGGGCTATTACTTAAAATTGAGGTGGCGCCGGCTATTATCCAGTGTTGCCGCGCCCTGTCGACCATTGATGATCCACTGCACCTGCAGGGACTCAATGCCCGGGAATGCAACGGGAATCGATGTCGTCAGTGAATCTAATGTACTCGGTTGCTCGCAGCGGTAGCGGTAACGGGCTTCGATATCGCTGTGGCCATGCTCTTCTTGCCTATCACGATGATTCGCGTCGTGCTCTTCATGGTGGGACTCGTCATCGTGGTGATCTGTGTCGTGATGAACACCCTCATCAAGCATGCGGCTAACATCCACATCGAGATCAACTAACTGGCATTGTACCGAACCAAGGGTGAAGAGATTGTTGGTGTCTGCAAGGGTATTTTTGGCGTTTTGCACCAGGGTCTGTTGCTTGGGGGTACGGGCGCGGTGCTCAAATCCCAGCAGGTTCATGGCGGGGGAATGCAGCTCGATATCGAGCTGCTCTCCTTCAAGAACCACCAGTAATTCTGCGATGCCGTGGACATGAGCCTCCTGACGCCTGCCAGTGTCTGTTCCCCGACTTCCCTGGGTCTGCTCCTTATGGTGGTGCTTTTCCTCATGATGATCCTGGGCCCCGACAGGGCTGCAAACCGACAATATAAACAGCATGGCCAGCACGGGGAGGCGGTAGGTGATCATCGCATTGTCCTCATGATGTATGGGTTAATCGACAGTTTCGCTGTCCAAGCTAACCGGGGGAATGCTGTCACTGTCGTCTGGTGTGGACATTTCCGATCCGGCGGACTCTATGAAATCCAGTGTCAGCAGCAGTCGCTGCTGGTCGGGTTCGACAGTGGGGGAGCGGTGGACAAGACCGGCACCCTCGTTGCCCTCCCAGGCTTCGCCCTTGAGCAGTGCCACATCCCCGGGATGCAGTGTCTGAATTGCCTGCGGCGACGAATACAAGCCGCTTTGTGCATCACTCAACCCGTTGCTGCCGACACCGAGCTTGCTGCGATCCACAAGGTCGTGGGGCAGCCACTCGGTGCCGGTGCCCACATAGGTGGTGATCAGGCGGCAGGGCACCCGGTCGACATGGAATCTGGGGCACATGCTGCCGGTCAGCGGAGTCAGGCGCAGGCCGATAGTCCGGAGTCCGAAAAGGCAGCTGAACATCTCCGCCAGCAGGCGGATATCCGCTTTCAGGTGCGGATATGGTATGAGGTCGGGAAGGGCATCATCCAGATGACGCAATTTGTTGGCAGACAGTGTTAGTCGATGACCAGTGAATCCCTTTTCCGCAAGCAGTGCCTGGCATTCCATGGTCAGGGAAGCGCTGGGTTGGCGCTCCCAGACGGCCATGTTGACGTGATCCTGGTAGATGCCTGCCAGCGCATCCGGAGCGCTGCCAAGTAGGGCGTGATGCCCATTAGGCGTGTTTATTGACAGGGCTGCGGTCATGCCTCAGCCTCCCAGGCCGGGAAGGGGTCGGGGAGCGCCTGCCAATAGTCACGCCCAGCCAGCACTTCCTCTTCACTGAGCAGGCAGTTGTCCAGCGCGCGGGTAAATTGTTCCCGATCCAGGTTCTGGCCGATAAACACCAGTTCCTGGCGCATATCGCCAAAGGGCTCCTGCCATTGGCTTTTGATGGAGGCCAGGTAGTCCTCATCCTCGGGCCAGCGCTCCCGGGGAACCGCCTTCCAGAACATGCCGGCAAAGCCGTAGCGGGCCATGCCGCCGGCCTGGCTCCACTGTCCGGCAAACTCCGGGCGGCTGGCCAGCCAGAAGTAGCCCTTGGAGCGAATCAGCTTGCCCTGGATATCCCGGCCGTGCAGGAAGTCGTGGAACTTTTGTGGGTGAAACGGTCGGCGGGCGGTGTAAGTAAAGCTGCCAATACCGTATTCCTCGGTTTCCGGCACATGTTCGCCGCGCATTTCCTTGAGCCAACCGGGGGCCTGCTGGGCGCGCTCGAAACTGAACTTGCCGGTGCCGAGTACTTTGTCGATATTCACCTGTCCGTTGCGTATGGGCACAATGTCTGCCTCGGTATTGAGGGTTTGCAGCACCGCGATCAGGCGCTTTACTGTGGCCTCGTCCACCAGATCGGCTTTACTGATCAGGATGACGTCGGCGAATTCCACCTGATCCACCAGCAGGTCAGCCACGCTGCGCTGGTCTTCTTCGCCCAGGTGCTCGCCCGTTTCCTGCAGGTATTTGGCCTCGTCGTAATCGGCAAGAAAGTTCACTGCATCGACCACCGTAACCATGGTGTCGAGGGTGGCTACATCTGACAGACTGGTACCGTCCTCATCGGCAAAGGTGAAGGTTTCCGCGACCGGCAGGGGCTCGGAGATACCGGTGGATTCGATCAGCAGATAATCAAAGCGTCCCTCGCTGGCCAGGCGGCGAACTTCCAGCAGCAGATCTTCGCGCAGGGTGCAGCAGATGCAGCCGTTGCTCATTTCCACCAGTTTTTCCTCGCTGCGGTTCAGTTGCACCTCGTTCTGCAAGGCGCTGGCGTCGATATTGATTTCGCTCATGTCGTTGACGATCACCGCCACCCGGCGGCCTTCACGATTGTTAAGAACGTGGCTTAGAACAGTGGTCTTACCGGCGCCGAGGAAACCGGACAGGACGGTGACCGGGAGTTGCTTAGCGGCGTTTGCCATAGTGTTTTTCCCTCTCTTCCATTTGGGTTTTAACGTCCGCGCAATATTCGGCGGTGGGTCGTATCAATAGCCGGGCAATGCCGATCGGCTCGCCGCTTTCGAGGCAGTAGCCATAGTTTCCGGTGCGCATACGCTCCAGGGCTTTGTCGATTTTGCGTAACAGTCTTGTTTCCCGTTCGATGACACGCAGGGCCATGCGGGAGGTTTCTTCATACTGGGCTAGGTCCGCTTCATCGTTGAGTTCCGGACGCTCACCCAGTCGACGCTGCTCTGCTTCAATGGTTTGCAGGCTGTGTTGCCGCAGCACCTGAAGGCGTTCCCGGAAAAACGCCCGCTGTTTGATGTTCATGTAAGCCGCCGGAGACGCCTTTAGAAGTTCCTGCTCGGTCATGGCGCTGTCCCCGATTCCGGCACAAACACCAGGGTGCCGTCATCCAGCCGGTAGGTGGTGCCCGCCTTCACCCCGGCGCCTTCACCCATTTCACCGTTGGTTTCGAAGCGTTCCAGCGTGGTGATATTGTCGGGCACCGCAGTCCCTGCGGATTCCGAATGACTGCTTTGCTGCGCATTGACATTGCTACGGGCGACCATGATCAACAGCATCACCACGATCACCAGAAACACGTCGATCACATTCACTACCGACAGCATAGGGTCGTCGTGATCATCGCCATCCAGAAAGCGTCTCATCCGGCCATCTCCCGCTCCACCTGTTTCAGGGCTCCCAGCAACCAGCGGCGGCGCACGGTGAGTATCCAGTAGGTAATCGAGGCGGTGATCAGGGCCAGAATGACGGCGGCGAATGCCACCACCAGTTGTTCGCCAACGCGGGAGAGGTCGCCATCACCCAGTGCCAGCAGGGCTGGTCCCAGCGGGATCATGGTCGCGACCAGCCCCAGCATGGGGGCGGTGCGGGAGGTGACTCTGAGAGGTTCCAGACGATGAAGAATCAGCAGCTCCAACTCTTCACTGTCACTGCCGTGTTGTGCACGATGGGCGCGCAAAGGGCAGGGCGCCGTTTGACGGCGGCGCTGCCAGGCTTCCAGGGCGAAGCTCCCGAGGGTAAAAAACGCGTAGGCAAAAAGTGCCAGGATAATGACCAGGATGGGCATAAGGAATAGCCGGCCCAGTTCATACATAGTGGTTTCCAGTGCGGTCATGGGGTGATCTCCTTTTCATCAATCGGTGTTCCGGCGCGGCGATACTGTCGCCAGGCACCGGAGGTGAAAATCAGCAAGAGGGCGCCGATAAACAGCAGTGGCTGCCAGTTGGGATTGCTGGCGGCCACCGGTTGTGGGGTCATGATCTGGCCGCGCACGGTTTCCGCGCCGGCGCTTCCGGTCGCGACATTGACGGTGGGGCCATCCAGACCAAACCCGGCCAGTGCCTCACTGACAAACTGGCGGCGTTGCTCGCTGGGGTCGCCTTCGCCATGTTTCGCCGACCAGTCCCGGTACTGTTCCAGCAGGGCCTTGCGGGTTTCCTCGCTGGCCTGCCAGTGGCCGGTGCGAACGGCATCCAACATGCGTTCCATGATGCGGGTTAGCGATTGGGGGTTGTGGGTTTCGAACCATTCTTCCAGGCCCAGTTCGTAGGCATCCTGGGCATAGATTTCGAAGAAGCGCTGCCACTGATCGTCCCTTACCATGTCGGGAGCCAGTGCCTGCCAGCCCCAGAGATTCTCGACGGTGCCCTGTAGCACCGTGGTGCCCGAGTAACCTTCATCCACCATACTTTGCAGCCAGCGGGGATGGTGGTAGCGGGTGCGGATTTCCCGGGCCATGAACTGGTCCGCCGCTTCCATACGGCTCTGCCGGGGGTCGCGCAGATTACTGATATACAGGTCCGGGCGTTGCCCGCCAGCAATCTTGATGCCCAGGGACAGGCCGCCCAGATACTGGAATGGATCGTCCGAGGAGAGCAGGCCGTAGAGGTTGGAGCTGCGGGCAAAGACGGTGGCCTCGACACTGGCCAACTGGCGTTCGAAGAGGTTGATGTCGGGGATGGTTTCCCCCCAGTGCTCAGGATCGGGGCCGTAGGCATGCTGCAAACGATCCAGGAAGACCCGGCCCAGATGCTCGTCGTCCAGTTGCTGGCCATCGGCCCAGGCGTCGACATTGGCCACCGCGTCGTCCAATCCCAGCCCATACTGGCCGGGTGCAGCGGAAAAGGCACGGGTTCGGCTCAGGCGTTGTACAGCGGTGGCGTCCAGCCCTGCTTGCCGCAGTTGCTGCTCCAGCTCCAATGTCAAAACTCGTACCGGGTTATCCTGCTCCGACTGTTCAGCGGCCAGTGCGGCGGCCCTGGCCAGCAGTTCCAGAGTGCCGGCAAAGGCGTCCCGATACAGACCGCTGGCCTGTAGCACCACGTCGATACGCGGTCGGCCCAGTGCTTTCCGGGGAATCAGCTCGACATCTTCCAGACGCCCGCGCTCATTCCAGACGGGTTTGACGCCGAGTGCCGCCAGCACCTGGCCCTCGATAACACCGTGGTGCCGCATGACCTCGATTGACCAGAGGGTGAAGGCCAGCCGTCGTGGCGGTTGACCATGTTTGTCGATGTGTTGGTCGATCAGGGTTTGCAGTAGTTCCTGACCGGCCTCGTAGGCGGCGCGGGTGGGCACCCGTGAGGGATCGAAGCCGTAGAGATTGCGGCCGGTGGGCAGGGAGTCCGGGTTGCGCAACGGATCACCGCCCACCGAAGGCTCGATATAGCGCCCCTCCAGGGCGCGCAGCAGGGCGCTGGTTTCCTGCTGGTCTCGCAGTGCCGCCAGAAAGCGTTTGCCTGTTTCCAGTTGTCGCTGCAAGGCGGCGGGCAGTTCAGTTGTGGGTGCACCGTCCAGCAGATGCTGTTGCAATAATTTGTAGGGCGCGGACTCCGTGACGGCAGTTTCGTAGTCACCGACGAAGATTTCCTCCGGTGTGTCCGTGGTGAGGCGGTAGAAGTCCTCACCCAGCATTTGCATGACCGTGGACAACAGGTGCTGGTCATCACCGGCCCGCCCCAGCGTGTGCAGGCCGATGGGCTCACTCTGCTGGGCCATGGCGTGGATGTAGTGGTGCAGTGCTTGAAGATAGTCCTTGAAGTTGGCCGCAGTGGGAGGCTGCTCGAAACCCAGGTCGGCGTGCAGTGACAGCGCTTGGCTCGCCGCAACGATCTGCTGGCGTACGTTTTCCCGCGCCGCGCCGTCGTCCATGGACATCCAGTCGTGGGTTAAGTCGTGCAGATCCACCAACTCGTGGTACAGAGCGGCGGGGGCGAAGGGCGGTGTCTGGTGAGAGATGATGGTGGCCCGCATGCGGCGCTTGGCCAGGGTCGACTCGGCCAGATTGTCGACGATATAGGGGTAGATATGCGGCAACTCGCCGAGTGCGGCGTGGGGCGCGTCGTCATGGGCCAGCCCCCGGGCCTTGCCCTGGCCGAATTCAGCCGAACCATGGGTGCCGAAGTGAATCAGCGCATGGGCGCGGTGAGCCCGATGCAGCCAGGCGTAGCTGGCCAGGTAATCGTGGCTGAAGGGCAGATCGGTGTCGTGATAGGCGTTCTGTCGCTCGGGGTCGTCCTTCAATGCACGGGAGGGTTGGGGTAACAGTGCCACGTTGCCGAGCTGTAGCCGGGGAATCACAAAGTAGTGTTTGCCGTCGCGCTCCACCAGGGTGGGCGCCTGTTCCGGCGCGCCCCATTCGGCATCGACCCGCTGGCGAAAGGCGTCGCCCTTGCCTGCCAGCCACGCCTTGTAGTCATCCAGAGGAAAAAGGGTGGCCAGATCCGACGCCAGCAGCGCCTCGCGATCCGCGTTGTGGTAGTAGGCCCCGACCAGTTGCTTGCCGGCCTCGGTGATACGCTCCAGCGAGGGCACCTCCAGTTGGTAACCTGCCTGGGCCAGATCCTCAAAAGTGGCCTGAAGGCTGGCTGGTACATTCAGGTTTGACGCGGAGATGTTGGTGTCGCCCTGGGGGTAGTTATAAATATAAATGCCCAGGTTTTTCTCGCGATTGGGCAGCTTTTGCAGTGCCACAGTATTCAGCGTGCGCTGTACCAGAATATCCAGCTCGGGTTGGACGGCGACAATCTGCTGGTCGCTACGGCGTTCTGCGGCCACCACGGTAGGATCGGTCACCCCGGCCATTTCCGCCATGGTGAAGTAGAAGGGGGTGCTGCCGCGGGGAAAGCCGACTTCGTCCGCCCGCCATTGGGCTTCGTCGCCATCCCGGTAAATCAGGCCCTGCAGCACCGGTACGCCCAGATTGGCAAAGTCTTCGGCCCGCCCCTGTGGGTTGAGAGAAACCCTGAAAAACAGTAGTGCATCGGCAACCGATTTCCCGCCGGGAGCCAGCAGGGTGGTGATATGACCGCTTCCCTGAACGGGTGTGTAAAAGGGCAGGGGAACCGCGCCGGCCGCTTCGATACTGGCAATGGCCGCATCGATCCAGGCGGTCATGGTGTCGCGCAGGTAGCTGTCGTGGATGGCAATGGCGATCACCGGGCGGTCGCCAAATTCGCCATACCACGTCCGGTATGCCGCGAGATCGGTAAAGACCTGTTGTGGGGCTTTGGGGTGATAAAAACCCTGCTCCGGGTAGTGGATGGGGGCGGGCGCGGTGCGCTTGTGTTGCCCCCACAAGGGTCCGGTCAGGTACTGGAACAGTGCCTCAAGGTTGGTGTTGCCCCCTTCGGATAGATAGCTGGCGATGGGCTGGGCCAGATCGACTGCGATGCGTTCTGTCTCCAGTTGGCCCCGGTGCACCACCAGCAGCGGCGTGCCGTTGGCCACAAGTTCGCGGCGCAGTTCGGCGAGGTGTTCACTGGCGGGCAGGGCGTGGCTGGGGGCAAAAATAACGGCGAGTTTGGCCGTTGTCGGAACGTTTCGGGACGCGCCTTTAAGCCGTTCAATGTGAAACGTACTGACATTGACAGCGTGCGCGGCGCCGATCTGTCGCAAGGTGGTCAGCATGCCGGGCATCACCGTCTCGTTGGCGAGAAACAGCAGGTCTGGCGTGTGCTCCGGCTCTGCCCGAAGAGAATGGGTAGACAGTAGCGCGATCAGTAGTACTGGCCATAAAAGGCGGACGGCTGTCATCGTTAAAACTCCCAGTCCACGGCCAGGTAGTAATAACGGCCGCGAATTTCATTGGTGTAGTTGTCGTCGATGTCGGCCAATCGCTGGTCGGTGAGGTTGTTGACGCCACCGCGCAGTTGCCACTGTGTGCCCAATCGCTGGGTGACCCCGAGATGGAACAGGGTGTAGTCCTGGGTCCATTCATCGCCGCGTAACTGCGGGCCGGTATATTCACTGCGCAGATTCAACTCGCCCTGGTGCCAGGGCGATAGGATGAGCGAAAGATTCATCCGTTCCCGGGGGCGCTTTTCCAATGCTTCTCCGGTTTGTTCGTTCTCCGTATCCAGGTACGTATAGTTTGCGTGCACACTGGCAACTGGCGTCAGTTGCTGGCTGTAGGCAAGCTCCACGCCCTGGGTGATAGCCGAATCCACATTGGTGTAGATGCGCACCTCGTTTTCTCCCGGTGGCGGATCGCCGGGCGGGCAATGCTCAATGCAGCGCAGGTCAATCAGGTCGGTTATGTCATTGCGAAACAGAGTGATTGATGTTTGAACCTGATCGGTTTCGTGTTCCAGAGCGACACTGAAGCTTTCGCTGCGCTCGGGTTCAAGGTCGGCATTGCCGAGGATGCGCAGCGGGATGGTGGTAAAGGTGAAATCGTAGTCCGCATCGGAACGGCGCAGATCCGGCGCGGAAAAGCCTTGGCCGTAGTCCGCCTTGAGGCGGGTGTTGTCAGACAGAGCAAATACAACACCGGCCCGGGGGCTGATCTCACCGGTGTAGTTGGTGTGATCGTCGAAGCGCGTGCCCAGCGTGACAATCAGGCGATCATCCAACAGGTTACTGCGATGCTGGATCAACGCCCCACTGTGTTCCACCGTGTCGTCGTTCTCCAGGGTGCCGTGAGTTCTCCGCCAGAAATGCTCCTCGCGGTAATCGGCACCGAGGGTGAGAACATGGTTTGCCGACCACTGCCAGGAACTGCTCAGGTCCACAATGTCGTCGGTATGCTGTTCTTCCCTGCCCAGGTGCAATGACTCGGTTTCACTGCGGGAACGGTAGACATCAAACCGGCTGGTCCACTGGCTACCGCTATAGTCATAACGAACACCACTGCTATAACGGAAGATATCCACGGCGCGGGTGGCGCTGGCGCCTTGCCTCGCCCGTCGTTGGTCGTCACTGCCCATGAAGAACAGCTCGAATTCGTGACTCTCCGATGGGCGGTAGAACAGGCTGCCGAGTCCGTTGAGGGAGTCCCGTCCTTCAATTTCGTCGACACCGGGTTCGTCCGGATTAAGGGTGCCATCGCGATCGATCACATCAACACTCAGCAGGGCGCCGATGGTGCTGGTGACAGGGCCCGCGCTATACAGGGACAACCCGTTCTCCTGGGCGTTGTCGTCGTTGTCCACTATCCCCGTACGGGCCTGGACCCTCCCAGCCCAGGTATCCGAGGGTGGACGCAGAATGGCATTGACCACGCCGCCCAATGCATCCGCGCCGTAGAGTGAAGATGTGGGGCCGCGCACCACCTCCACTCGCTCAATGGCGGCAGTGGGGATCTGGGTCATGCGAAAATCACTGTGGCCCTGGAGCACATCGGTGTTATTGATGCGCCGGCCGTTGATCAGGATAAGGGTCTGGGAGGGGGTAAAGCCGCGGATGCGAATCTGGCTGCGGCCGTCCATTTCATTATCCAGGGCAACCCCGGGAACGTCTTGGACCATCTCTGCCAGGGTACTTGCCATTTTTCGGTCGATGTCGCTACGGCTTACTTCGCTATAACCGGTCGGCGCGTTCTTTTTTTCTATGTCGGTTCGGGTGGCTGTAACCACGATGTGTTCCAGCTGTTTTCTGGGTGCCTCGCGCTCGGTCTCGCCCAATGCAGTAGCCGAGACAGGAAGAGTGGCCATAATGATCGCCACCTGTATTGCTGCGTTGTTTTTACATTTTTTCACGGGTTCCATCCTTAGGGGGGCTTTGCGAAGCGGGAGCTGATTCGATAAATGGACTGCAATAATGAAATGATATAACATATCATTTATGAAAGTAAACATGTCACCGCATGCTGCGAAAAGGAAGCCGTTTCGCGAGGTGATTGGAGGGACAGTAGTTGCCTTCCGATCTTTACAGCAACACAACGGAAGTCGTAGAAACAATTTCGAATCTGTTTGATTGGAGTTGTCAGAAAGAGCAAACCTGGCCCCCAGGAACCGTGAAATTATGGAGTCACAAGCATGGAGCTACGCCATTTACGCTGCTTTCTCGCTGTCGCTGAAGAATTGCATTTCGCCCGTGCGGCGGAACGCCTGCACATCGAACAGTCACCCCTGTCTCGGGCGATAAAGGAGCTGGAGGAAGACTTGGGGGTTCGCCTGTTCAATCGGACGACACGCAGTACGAGGTTGACCCGCGCCGGACAGCTTTTCCTGGAGCATGTGCCACGTATCTTCACCGCCCTGGATCAGGCTCGGGGCAGCGTGCAAGCTGCCGCCGCAGGCTTCCATGACCAGCTGCGCGTGGCGCTTTCCGACGGCATCACGCCTCCGCGTCTCACGGCATTATTGGCCCAGTGTCGCGAGGAGGAGCCGGAAGTCGATATTCGCCTGTTCGAAGTGCCGCTGGGACAGCAACTCAAGGGACTGCATGACGACCTCTATGACGTGGGTTTTGCCCAGTCCGCCGAGGTGGGGGATGGCATTGTGGCGGTGCCTGCCTGGAGTGATCCGTTGGTTGTCGCTGTGCCAGCACGGCATCCGCTTTTGACCTACCAGAGAATTCCATTGGATGAATTATTACGCTATCCGCTGGTCGCCTGCGATCCCCAGTCATGCGAAGGCCACTGCCATCAGATCCGTCGTATCCTGCGCAGCGCGGACCGAGAACCTTTGGTGGTGGAGCAGGTTTCCTCCCACGACCTGATGCTGACGCTGGTGGCGGCGGGTTATGCGCTGGCACTGGTGGGCGCTTCTCACTTGGAGGCGTCCCGTCGAGAGGACGTGGTGGCCCGGCCCTTGGCGGGACGATCACAGGTGCTGACAACCTGGTTGTTGCGGCGGGATGCCGAGCCATCCGAAACCCTTCGAAGATTTATCGGGCGCGTCACTCCGATAAGCGGCGACTCCTCGCACGAAGGAGACTCGTTCACATCTGATACCAAGGGAGAAAATTGATCATGAAACGTTTAAGCATACTGCTGGTTGTTGCTTTGTTGAGTGCCTGCGGCGAGAAGCCCGCTTCGACTGAAAAGCCCTCCGTTGAAGCTCCTCTCACTGATACCGTGGAATCGCTGCTGGCCGATCCCGTGCGGCGCAAGGAGCTACGTGAGCAGTGTCGGCTCAATCGTGCGGAGTTGGGCGACAAACTGTGCAACATAGTAGCCGAGGCCACCAACAAGGCGTTTCTTGGTGATGGCGAAGTGCCGTATACGCCGCCGAAGGAAAAGCCAGCGTTTTAATGCCGACTGGTTGAAAAATTTCGCTGGATTACTCGCGTTGCTGGAATACGCTGTTATTTGCGGTGTTTTTACAGTGGTCCCCCTGCCTGGCAATCTTGCATTTCCCTTCAGTATTGTGCCGATAACAGTCTTTGACCGGCACTGATCCAGCACCGAATCTGACACCTGTTGGCGCGCTCATGTGCGTGCGAAACCAGGGCAAATTCGGAGGCGGATATGCGGGCGACAGGGGTACTCTACGGGCAGGTGCTGACGGTGTTCGGCATCGTCATAGCCGGGGTGTGGGGTGCCACCCAGTGGGTGGCCAGCGCCCTGGGCTATCAGTCTCGTTTGGGTGCCCCCTGGTTCGAACTGCTCGATAAACCGGTTTACCACCCATGGCGCTTGTTCGACTGGTGGTTCTTCTTCGACGCCTATGCGCCCGGCGTGTTTGTCACCGGCGGTGCCATCGCCGGGGCCAGTGGCCTGGTGGCGGTGGTGGTCGCCATCGGTATGTCGATCTGGCGTTCCCGGCAATCGCGACTGGTGACCACCTACGGCTCGGCGCGTTGGGCGGAACCTGCGGAAATCCACCGTGCCGGGCTGATCGGTGATGTCGGTGTTTTTCTTGGCCAGCATGACGATAAATACCTGCGCCACGAAGGGCCGGAACATGTATTGACCTTCGCACCGACCCGCTCGGGCAAGGGGGTGGGTCTCGTGGTGCCGACTCTGTTGTCCTGGCCCGCCTCGGCGGTGATCCACGACATCAAGGGCGAGAACTGGCAACTGACTGCTGGCTGGCGGGCACGCTTTTCCCATTGTTTGTTGTTCAACCCCACCGACGCCAATTCGGCGGCCTACAACCCTTTGTTGGAAGTGCGGCGCGGTGCCCATGAAGTGCGCGATGTGCAGAACATTGCCGACATCCTGGTAGACCCCGAAGGGGCACTGGAGCGTCGCAACCACTGGGAGAAGACCTCCCATGCCTTGCTGGTGGGCGCCATCCTGCATGTGCTTTACGCGGGAGAAGATAAATCCCTGCGCGGTGTCGCCAACTTCCTCTCCGATCCGGCCTGCCCCTTCGAGGTGACACTGCACCGGATGATGACTACCAAGCATTTGGATGACGGGCCGCATCCGGTAGTGGCCTCGGCGGCACGGGAAGTGCTGAACAAGGCGGACAACGAGCGCTCCGGTGTGCTGTCCACCGCCATGAGTTTCCTGGGGCTGTACCGTGACCCGACCGTGGCCGCCGTGACCTCCCGCTGCGACTGGCGTATTGCAGATTTGATCGCCGCCGAAAACCCGGTGTCCCTGTACCTGGTGGTGCCGCCCTCGGACATCAACCGCACGAAACCGCTGATTCGCTTGATCCTCAACCAGATCGGACGGCGGTTGACCGAATCCCTGGATGGCAGCGACGGCATCGAGCGTCGGCACAAGCTGTTGCTGATGCTGGACGAGTTTCCCGCGCTGGGACGGCTCGACTTTTTCGAGTCGGCGCTCGCCTTTATGGCGGGCTACGGCATTCGCAGTTTCCTGATCGCCCAGAGCCTTAACCAGATCGACAAGGCCTACGGCGTCAACCACGCCATTCTCGACAACTGCCATGTGCGGGTGACCTTCGCCACCAACGACGAGCGCACCGCCAAGCGAATCTCCGACACCCTGGGCACCGCCACCGAACTGCGGGCCCAACGTAACTACGCCGGTCACCGGTTGGCGCCGTGGCTGGGGCATTTGATGGTCTCGCGCCAAGAGACGGCGCGGCCATTGTTGACGCCGGGGGAGGTGATGCAACTGCCGCCGGATGAAGCAGTGGTCATGGTTTCGGGTCAACCACCGATCAAGGCAAAGAAGCTGCGCTATTACCTTGATGCCAATTTTACCCGCCGGGTAGTGCCGCCGCCTGTTCTGGATGAAGGGCGTTATGTCGATGCGCCCGAGGTTCGCCCCAATGACTGGAGCGAACTGGCAGTGCCTACGGTGCCAGCTGCGGCTTCCAACGCGGTTGATAGCGCCGGGGGAAGTGATGATGGCGGTCCGCGGCGGCAATCGGAACTCTCGGAGACTGTGAGCTGGGAGCCGGAAACCAAACCGCCCACCAATGATATGGCGATATTGGATGAGGAGGACGGCATCACGCCCTTGCCCTCGAAGTTTGACCCACGCCTGCAACGTTTGGCGCGGCAGGCCGCCCTCGACCCCGACGATGGAATTGCCCTATGAGCCGACTACATTCCCGCCACCGATTGAATTTGTTTATTGAGCGCGACCATGCCAGACGCCTGGACGAGTTGTCCGCCAAGAAGGGTGTGTCCAAGTCCTCCATTGTTGCAGCGGCATTGGCATCCTGGCTCTCGCCCGATGCCGCCGACAAGCGCGAAGCGGCCATGGCCAAACGGCTGGATCGCCTGTCCCGCCAGTTCGAGAAGTTGGAACGGGACCAGAACATCCTGATCGAGACGGTGGCGCTGTATGTGCGTTACTACCTGACTGTGAGCACGCCGCTGCCGGAGTCACATCAGGGGGCGGCCAGGGCCCAGGGCAGGGCGCGCTTCGAGCAGTTCATTGAGCAGTTGGGCCGCCACATCTTACGTGGACGCAGTTTGGTGCGGGAGGTTTATGAAGAATTGGAACCTGATACGCGGCGGCTGGATGAGATTGCCGCCCAAGTTGAGGCCCAAGAGCGCGAACGGCATCAACAGCCAGATGGGGAGGGCGAATCATGAACGCGGCTCATCCATCGTCATCCTCGGCACAATCACTCGACCGGCGCATCCGCATGCTGCACACCGCCATGGGGCCGTTGATCGCCGCCGCACTAGCGGACGCGGATGTGGTGGAGGTAATGCTCAACCCGGATGGCAGTTTGTGGGTGGATCGTCTGTCCACGGGGCGAGCGCCAACCGGTGAAACGCTGTCCGCCGCCGATGGCGAACGCATCATTCGCCTGGTGGCGGCTCACGTGGGTGTGGAAGTCCATCGCGGTCGGCCACTGCTGAGTGCCGAGCTGCCGGAAACCGGCGAGCGTTTCGAGGGTGTCCTGCCTCCTGCTTCACCGGCCCCGGCCTTTGCCCTGCGCAAGCGCGCGGTAGGGGTAATTCCGCTGGAAGACTATGTGCGTAACGGAGTGCTTGCAGAGGATCAGGCGAATTTCCTGCGCTCCGCGGTGCGCGAGCGGCAGAACATCCTGGTGGCCGGCGGTACCAGTACTGGCAAGACGACGCTTGCCAATGCACTGCTGGCGGAGATTGCGGCCACCGATGACCGGGTGCTGGTATTGGAAGATACGGTTGAACTCCAGTGTGTAGCAAAAGACCACGTACCCCTTCGCACCCGCCCCGGCGTGGTTTCAATGACTGAGCTTGTGCGGGCCACCATGCGCCTGCGCCCGGACCGGGTGGTGGTTGGTGAGGTGCGCGGCGGCGAGGCGCTGGATCTGGTCAAGGTCTGGGGCACAGGCCATCCCGGCGGCATCGCCACCGTGCATGCCGGTTCCGCTCAGGGTGCACTGCTTCGCCTTGAGCAACTGATCCTGGAAGTTGCCATCACGCCGCCGCGTGCGCTGATTGCCGAGGCGGTGAACGTGGTGGTGTTTATCGCGGGGCGCGGTCGTGCCCGCAAGGTGCGCACCGTGGCCCGGGTCACCGGTTTCGACAGCAACGGTTATCACCTCGACGAATCCCTGTCGTCGCTCTCATCCTCAATCGCGTCATCCTCAACCTCATCTGGAGAATCATCATGACCACTGTTCATCCAATGCGGATTTCTGTAGATCCGGTTTTACGCTCCGGCTTGAATACTCTGGTGTTTGCCGCGTTGTTGCTGTTCCTGGCGACAACGGCACAGGCCGCAGGTTCCAGCATGCCCTGGGAAGGGCCGCTGCAATCCATCCTCGATTCCATCCAGGGGCCGGTGGCCCGGATTGTGGCGGTGATCGCCATTATCGCCACCGGGTTGGCACTGGCCTTTGGTGATACTTCCGGCGGTTTTCGGCGGCTGGTGCAGATCGTGTTTGGCCTGTCCATTGCCTTTGCGGCCTCCTCGTTCTTCCTGTCCTTTTTCAGCTTCTCCGGCGGGGCGGTGGTGGCATGAACGGAGTGTCCGGATTCGCCGAAGGTTTCGAGGTGCCGCTACACCGGGCGCTGACCGAGCCGATCCTGCTGGGTGGGGCGCCGCGTACCGTGGCCATCGCCAACGGCACCCTGGCGGCTGCGGTGGGATTGGGGCTGCAACTGTGGTTGCCCGGCCTGGTGTTGTGGCTGCTGGGGCATTCGCTGGCGGTGTGGGGTGCTCAGGCCGACCCGCAGTTTATGGCGGTGTTCCTGCGGCATCTCAAGCACAAAGTCCTGCTGGATGTGTAAGGGAGGGAAGGTGCGAGCATGTTGAACCTGACCGAATACCGCAAGCGTCCTGCCATCTTGGCCGATTGGTTGCCCTGGGCCGGGCTGGTCGCTAGAGGAGTGGTGCTCAACAAGGACGGCTCGGTCCAGCGCACGGCGCGCTTTCGCGGGCCGGATCTGGACAGTGCCACCCAAGGTGAACTGATCGCCACGTCGGCGCGGCTCAATAACGCACTACGGCGCATGGGATCGGGCTGGGCTCTGTTCGTGGAAGCCGAACGCTTGCCCGCGGCAGGCTATCCGCAGTCGGAGTTTCCCGAGCCGCTTTCCTGGCTGGTGGAGGAGGAAAGGCGAGCGGCCTTCGAGGAAAACCACAGTCACTTCGAAAGCGTCTATCACCTGACGCTGGTGTACCTGCCACCGGAAGAGTCCCGTGCCCGGGCGGCCAGCCTCTTGTACGAAAATACGTCTCGCCAGGGGGCGAACTGGCGTGAGCGTCTGGATGCCTTTATGGCGGAGACGGACCGCGTGTTCGATCTGCTCGATGGCGTGATGCCGGAACTGGCCTGGCTGGATGACAGCGAGACGCTGACCTATTTGCACGGCACCGTTTCCACTCGCCGTCATCCAGTGGCGGTACCGGAGACACCGTTCCATCTTGACGCTTTGTTGGCCGACAGCCCGTTGACCGGCGGCTTGGCGCCGATACTGGGGGAGGCTCACCTGCGGGTTGCCTCGGTGCGGGGTTTTCCCACATCGACCTGGCCGGGGATTCTGGATGACCTGAACCGGTTGGGTTTTGGCTATCGCTGTAGTACGCGTTTTCTGTGCCTGGACAAGGCGGAAGCGGAACGGGAGCTGGGGCGGTTGCGCCGGCAGTGGTTTGCCAAGCGCAAGAACGTGGCGGCGCTATTGCGGGAGACCCTGTTCCAGCAGGAAAGCCCGCTGGTGGATACCGATGCCTCGAACAAGGCAGGGGACGCCGACGTCGCCCTGCAGGAACTGGGCAGTGACCAAGTGGCCTTTGGTTATGTGACCGCTACAGTGACAGTGCTGGACGAGAACCCGGATATTGCCGATGAGAAGCTGCGCGAGGTGGAACGGGTCATCCAGGGACGGGGTTTTGTCACCATCCCCGAGACAATCAATGCCGTGGAGGCGTGGCTGTCCTCGATCCCGGGCAATGCCTACGCCAATGTGCGCCAGCCCATCGTATCCACACTGAATCTGGCCCACCTGCTGCCGGTGTCGGCGGTTTGGGCGGGGCCGACGAAGAATGCTCATCTGGACGGCCCGCCGTTGGTTGTCACCCGCACCGATGGTGCCACGCCGTTCCGGCTGGTGACCCATATCGGTGA
>Ga0209347_1000574_pt1 | contig 87740 bp, 76 predicted proteins | sample AutmiccommuBRH23_FD_187382 | JGI IMG/M metagenome (GOLD analysis project Ga0209347, IMG submission 187382) | Deep subsurface microbial communities from Mt. Terri, Switzerland - Autotrophic microbial communities BRH/23 (SPAdes) (version 2) | ecosystem: Environmental > Aquatic > Deep subsurface >...
CAGACGCCAAAAAGCCACGGGCGGAATGCACCCGTGGCCAATGAGTCGACCTGGACGATGGGAACCGGCTGGCTACCCGCGCCCTATCAGGTGCATTCCGTGCATGCAACCATGCGAATGATTCGTGGCTCTCATCGGAATGCACCTCCCTCTTGTCCATGATTTGAGGGCGATAGTAGATAGCCCCCAGGGACGAGGACAGTATAGCGCGGGCCAGGGGCGTGTCAAGAATAGTAGAAAGGGTAGCCGCGCCATCGTGGCGCGCATTCCCAGGATATTGACAACATGCATGGCGGGCGCTCCGACCTATGCAATCCTCAAATACGCATGTGCTTACTTGGCGTCTTGACATACCTGTGCTATAATTCGCGGTGTATGGAGCATGAGAAGTGGATGCGAGAGGCGCTTGTAGAGGCCCGCTTGGCCGCCGACGAGGGGGAAATCCCCGTGGGGGCCGTAGTGGTCTGGCAGGATCGGATCGTTGGCCGGGGCCACAATCGCAAGGAAACCTTGCACGACCCCACAGCGCACGCCGAGATGCTGGCCCTGCGCGAGGCAGCGGCCACGCTGGGGCGCTGGCGGCTGGCGGGGACCACGTTGTATTGCACGCTGGAACCGTGTGCCATGTGTGCTGGAGCGTTGGTGAATGCTCGTGTGGAACGGCTCGTGTTCGGCGTGCGAGACCCGAAAACCGGGGCGGCGGGGTCGTTGTATGACATTGTGCGCTCTCCCTGGTTGAACCACCGCCTGCAGGTGGTGGCGGGGGTGCTGGCCGACGACGTGCAGAGCTTGATGCAAGAGTTTTTCGGCGGTCTGCGTCAAGAGCAGGAATAACAGCATATATCTCGGAGGGGTGCCGGAGAGGCTGATCGGGGCGGTCTCGAAAACCGTTGTGGCGCTTGCGCCACCGTGGGTTCGAATCCCACCTCCTCCGCCAAAGAACCCACCATCAATTGATAAGGTCGATTGATGGTGGGTTGTTTTATGTAAAATGGCACATACATATTATTTATATTATCAAACATGACACACTGCTGTCGTGTTTGATATGTTATGATTGAAATAAAAGGGAGATTCATTATGAAAAAGGAAATTCCTATTTTTGAAAGGCCAGAGAGATTTACTGAGCAATACTTGGAGGCCTACGGTAATATGTCATGGTATGATTTTGTGACAGCCATGCCGTCGCTGGTATTCGTCGTTACAGGTTGGAAATCGAACGGTAAAGAAAACGCCTGTCTGCAATCTTGGTCTACCTTTGCGGGAAGCGGAGCTGACAACTTTATCTGTATCATGGGAAAAGTCGATAAAGGCGGGCATATGTATCAATCACTGAAAGAAACGAAGGTGTGCGTGTTAAATTTCCCCTCAAACGACATTTATGACCGCTGTGTTAAAACGATTGGTAATAATCAGTTTGAAACTGATGAAATCACCGCCTCCGGCTTAACGGCGGAGAAAGCCTCAAAGGTCAACGCGCCGCGAATCAAAGAGTGTTTTTTGAATATCGAATGTGAATTTTTATGGGAACATGAGCTTTTCGAGGGAAGCCAGGAGGTGGCGGTTGCATTGAAAGCCGTCAACATTTGCATGGATAGCGAACGCTACGACCAAAGCAAACTCGGCAGATACGGAAAGAGCGGTTTTTTGTTTCAAATTGACCAACCGACCAATCCGGAAACAGGAGAAACAACACCTTTCGGACCCGGAATATTGGAGCAAGGCAATCCAATTCCTTGGATTACAAAATAAGCATTAGTAGAGCTAACAGATCGTTGAACGATTATCCGTTGCGGGGGTACAGGAATTGAAATCGTTAAGATGCACCGCCTCAAAATTGGTAACGGTGCATTTTATCAATGGGTACTACCTTTGCCAAATCAAACACCATCTATTGATAAAATTATGTCAGTAGATGGTGTGTTTTTGCTTGTGGGAAACATCGAGTAGGACAATATGGCAGGCGAACGTCATTCGTTCCATGTTCGCAAGTCAAGAATGCTTTCCTCTATTATGCCAAGATAAACTGCAAAACTTCTGAGAAGGGATGGCATCCCATGAAATGTTACTGCTATGATACCGAATCCGAGTTCGTCTTTTGTGTTCAAGATGCAGACCCAAGACTTGAAGACGTTATTCAACACGCATGGTTCAAGAAAACGGATGAAGGATTTACCAAAATCTATCCTAATATAGAGGGCAATGGCATTGGAACGGAAGATAAGGAGCTTATAAGCAGGAATTTTGCCCGTTTAGGACAATCGATGTTTGAAGGGATGTTGGGTTTCGATTGGAGAAATCCCTTATCGTTATTCGCACAAAAATGTTTGGATAACGGAATAGAGTGGTACATCATCGGAAGTATCAGCGAGGCTGTGCTTGGCGTGAATATTAAACCGCATGACATAGATATAATCATTCACACAAGAGATTTTTTCCGAGTAAAGAACCTATTCCCCGATTCTGTTGTCGAGCCGTTTGTAGACAATAAAGGAACATGGCTCGTGCGATACTTTGGCCGTCTGTGTTTGGCTGGGGCCTTGTTTGATATAGCGGCAGACGAGGGAATGAACCTGGGAAATCACCAGTATGATAGGGTGTCGTGGAACGGTTATGATGTATACATAGAGCCTTTGCACGTTCGATATCAAACCGAGATTAAACGAAAAAGGGAAGATAGAATTAAGGCAATAGAAACGTACATGGACAATTCTTAAACTTAGTTTAATACCGTGAATAACTTGGAATACAGGGTTCTTCAGATCTCAACTTCCGCGTAATGAGCGATGCTGTCGCTATGTCCCGTGAGTGCTCCGCTGATGGTGGGGTTTTGTTATATGGTAGGATAGCATATAGATATCATCTATATTTTCAGGGGGACATGATCTTGGAAAGACGCAAGTACCTTGGAGGCGTGTACAAAGATTATATCAAAACTTTTAACTCTGAAATGTGCAGGGTTGATGAACAAGATGTCAAAGGCTATGTGGCACTTTTGCGGATTGGTGAAGTAAATCGTCCCCTTATTGTGGGCGAAACATGTCTTTATAATAATGGATATAGCGAGTTAAATTTTCTTCCTGACGATGAACACTGGCAACTGTCCGCACTATATGACGACAGCGGTAATATAATAGAGTGGTATTTTGATGTAACAAGGAAAAACGCGGTTGATGATGAAGGAAATCCGTACTGTGACGATTTATATCTTGACGCAGCCCTTATGCCCGACGGAAAGATCCTTATCTTTGATGAGGACGAAATAAAAAACGCGCTTGATAATGGTACTATTACCAGGCATGAGTTTGATATGGCATACGACGTTTTGAATGCCTTGAAAGAAAAGCAAGTCTTGGACGTGACCTATATGAAAAAGCTTTGCTCAAGATTGATATTGTTATTTGCCTAGTATCGTCGAATAGAATAAGCATTAGCACAAGCAACATCCATCATTTAATGACTACCCGTCAAGGGGTGTGCAAGCTGCATGTCGTTAGGCTGCATCATCTTGAAATCGGAAAGGGAACGGCTACGAAAATCGAAATAGAAAGCAATGTAGTCAAGTATTACCTCAGAGATGCCTACTTTATCACAGGTACAGCCTATGCGGGCAAATCCACGATGGTCAAGATGCTATCTGAGAAGTACGACATGGTCTTCTGCGGCGAAAATTACCACGGTGTGTTCCCATCTGATCTGTTGACCCCGGAAAAGCAGCCGAATCTCTGCTATTTCAGAACGATGAGCGGCTGGCAAGAATTCCTGAGCCGAACGCCCGAAGAGTACGAAAGATGGATATTCGGAGGAGCGGACGAGGCAACAGGCATCGAGATCGCAGAGCTTTTAAAACGGTCGGCAGCTGGAAAGAAAATGATCATCGATACGAATATCCCCCTTTCGGTTCTTCGCGAAATATCCGACTACAACCACGTAGCTGTCATGCTCAGCCCGCAATATATGTCTGTGGAAAGGTTTTTTGACAGAGCTGATCCGGAAAAGCAGTTCTTGCTGAGACAAATCGGATTATCCGAACATCCGGCCAAGACAATGGCGAATTTCAGGGAATGCATCGCAAGGCTAAACAGCCCTGAACATTATGCCGAGTTATTGAACAGCGGTTTTTATACCATCATCAGAGAGGATTCCGCCGCCGATACCAGACAGGAAATATTGGCCAGGCTTGCAGATCATTTCGGCCTGGAAGGATAATCTGGTCCAACTTTTTTCATCATACGAATCCCTTTCGGAGTGCCATCTATGGACAAACGCCTGTACGTCGTGGCTGGATATGACGAGGAAACGGAAGCCAGGCTATCGAGGCTTCGTCAACATCTGATGGATGCGGGTTTTATCGGCACGCAAACGGCTGACGTACCGCATCATATAACCCTTGGCTCATTCGACGTGTCAATGGAAGAGGAATTGAAGGAAACGCTCTGCCTTGTTTGCAGAAATACCGCCAGGATAAAAGTCTCGTTCAGCCATCTTGGTATTTTCGGCGGTTCACGGGTTCTGTTTGTCGCTCCCGACGCAAATACCAGGCTGTTAAGGCTAAAAGAGGAATTCGGAGACAGCTTTCATTGGACCGCTCACACGACCATGCTGATCGACGAGCCTGATGCAATATTCCGCGCGCTTCCGATTATTGCCAGGGAATTCACCTCCTTCTGTGGCTATGTTGACTCGCTGTATCTGTACGAGTTTTTCCCCAAGCGATTCATTCGCCGTGAAATGTTGATAAGAACGGAATAGGCCTCGCCTTTTCAGAAAGCGCCCATCGTGAAGAACCTCTTGTTCATCTGCGGCCCAAATGGCATTGGCAAAACGACCATCTGCAAGCAGTTGGTGCGCCAATTGCCCCATTCGGCCTATGTGGATTCAGACTCTTGTAGATTGATGAATCCCTTTATCCTGAATGACGAGACCATCCCCACCATCCGAAAGAACATCTCGGATTTGATCCGCAACTATTTCCATTGCCCCGCTATTCAGACGGTGATCTTTTCCTATGGCTTTCACGGCAGGCGCAGAGAGATATTCGACGGGGTATTGCAGGACCTTGCGGAGATGGAATACAGGTTCATCCCTCTGCTGCTTACCTGTGCAGAAGCGGAAAGTGTCCGCCGCATGACGTGCGATCAACGAGACCCCGAACGCATCCGACGCGCTCTGGAAGTATCCCGGCAGGCTTTTGCGGGCGTGGATTATCCCCAAATCGACATCACGGAACTGTCTGTCGAGGATGCTGCCTCAAGAATACTGTCCGTGTTGGAATTATGACTTGGGGGTTGCGCAGATGGACATACGCGATTTTGAGCGAGATAATGAGCAGTTCAAGGCGGAAGCGGCAGAGCTTTTCGCTGAGAGCTTCCCTTGCAGTTATCTGGATTCCGCTGCGGAAGAAGTGGAGGACTGCCTTGCCGAAGGCAAAATCGCCCTCATGGCGGTAGAAGATGGTCACCTGGTGGGCCTTGTCGGCGCGGTGGCACACTATGGCGTGACGGGCTGGGAATTGCACCCCCTGGCGGTGAAACAAGCGTACCAGCAGCGGGGCATAGGCACGCAGCTCGTGCAGGCGTTGGAGCGGGAGGTCGTCTCTCGCGGGGGTATCACCATCTATCTGGGAACAGACGACGAGTTTGATCAGACCTCTTTGAGCAATACGGACCTATATCAAGACACTTATTCCAAAATAGAGCATATTCGCAACCTTCGCCGCCATCCGTTCGAGTTCTACCAGAAGATGGGATACAAGATTGTCGGCATCATCCCCGACGCCAATGGGATCGGGAAACCGGATATTATCATGGCGAAAAGAATCTCGGAACGATAACCGCTCAAATCCAGGGCGAAGAGAAAACAGGCCAACCGTCGATCGGTTGGCCTGTTTTTAGTACCGTCGAATCTATTAACGGATGCAGCCTCGCGCGGCGATGGGCCACACTGCCTCTACCACGTCGTTGCGAGTGACCATGAAGGCATCGTGCAGGTTGATGGTCGTGCAGCCGTGGGAGGGCACGATCTCCACCAAGTCCCCCGGCTTGAGCGGGGCGCCTCCCTCGCGTTCCAGGCTGCCGTGCTCCTCGGACAGGCGGGCCAGCTTCCACCCGTCGGGGCGGATCACCAGCGGCATGCCGAACTCGCTCGTCAGGCTTTTCATCCCGGCGTCGATGATCGCCACGTCCGGCGTGGGTGTAGAGATCACCCGCGACACCACCGTCAGCGCCCAGGCGAACTCGCCGCCCGTGCCCACCTGCTGGTATTTGGTGTCCATCGTGGCGTACGACCCGGCCTGTACCTCGGTAATCCCCGGATAGTTGCCAGTAATGCTGTAGGTACCGGTGCCGCCGCCGGAGACGATGGCGACGGGCAGCCCGTTCTCGACCAGTAAATCCCGCGTGCCAACCAGGGCAGCCAGCGCCTGCTCCGTGACACGGACGCGCTCGGCCATGTCGGGGATCATCACGGCGTGCCCCTCATAGCCCATAATCCCCTCGAACCGCAGCCCGCGCAGCTCCATGATCTGCCGCGCCAGGGCGAGCGTGGGTTGGCCGGGGGCTACTCCGCAGCGGTGCATGCCCGAGTCCACTTCGATCAGCACGCGCAGACGGCAGCCCTTGGCCTCTGCTGCCGCCGCAAGCTCTTGCGCGTTCTGCAGGTCATCCACGGCCACCATCACGTCGGTATAGGCCGCCAGGTTCACCAGCCGCTGGATTTTGGGCGCGCCGACGATCTGGTTGGCGATCAGAAGGTCGCGGATGCCCGCGCGGGCCATGACTTCCGCCTCGCCCAGCTTGGCGCAGGTGATGCCGATGGCTCCCGCCTGCAACTGCATCCAGGCGATGGTGGGGCACTTGTGGGTTTTGCTATGGGGCCGCAACTTGGCCGCCCGCGAGCGGAAATACTCGCCCATGCGGGTGATGTTGCTCTCCAATGCCGCCGCGTCCAGGCACAGCGCCGGGGTATCCAGCGCCCATTTGCTCGTTCCGAGGCAAGAGGTGTCGATCATGGAACTCCTTTGATAATGTTCACGTGATTGTGATATGCTACAAACGTCCTATAGTGGAAATTGGCCGCGAAACTTGGAGCGCCGCCACCCTTGGCGGCATTTTGCTTGCGGTCCCTCCGAAAAGCGCGGCTGTGGGCCGGCAGAGGTGCCGGCGGTCCAGGTTGCCCCTTCCGTGGTTCAATCTCTCGTTTGTTTCGTGTATCCTCTGGCAATCCTACGCCATCGTGCGCAGCATCTCCTGCGTCACCTGATAGCGCAGCGGCTGGCCGGTGAAAAAGCGCTCCACCTCGTCCACGGCCAGGGCCATCAGCCCCCGGTAGGAATCCTGGGTCAGCCCGGCCACGTGCGGCGTCAGCAGGACGTTCTCCAGCTTGCGCAAGGGGTGCTCGGCGGGCAGCGGCTCCGGGTCAAACACGTCTAGCGCCGCCCAAAAGCGCCCCGTCCGCAGCTCTTTGAGCAGCGCCTCCTGATCTACCACCCAGGCGCGGGCGCTGTTCACCAGGATAGCCCCATCCTGAATCAGGGCCAACTCGCGCGCCCTCAGTAGATGGTGGGTCTCGTCGGTCACGGGCAGATGGATCGAGATCACCGGGCACTCGCGCAGCAGGTCATCCAGGTCCGCCTTGGTCACCCCCAGGTCGGTCGCTTGCTGTGGGGAAAGATAGGGGTCATAGGCCCACACGTCGGCGCCCACCGCCTGGAACAGGGCGGCGGATTTCCGGCCCACATAGCCCATGCCCAATAGCCCCACCCGCCTGCCGTGAATCTCGCCGTAAGGTTCGTTGCGCGTCTTGGGCCAAACGACGCCCGACTTCATCTGGCGGTCCAGTTCGTGTAGTCGCCGCAGACCCAACATGGCCGCCAGCAAGGAGTATTCCGCCACGGAGTCGGCGATGCGCGCGGCGGCGTGAGTGACCACGACCCCCCGCGCGTACACGGCCTCTTGAGCGAACCCCTTGACGCTGCCCGCTGCGTGGGCCACGATGCCCAGTCTGTCCGCCTGGGCCAGCACTTCTTCTGTCAGGGGGACAATCCCCCAACTGGTGATCATTGCGTCTATGCCGGGTAACCGCTCGGCAATCTCGGCAGCCGTCCAGTTGCGTTCGTCGTCGTTCAGCGTCACCTGGGCGATACCTTGCAGTCTGGAGAGGGCCTCGTCGGTGAGAATCAGCCCGCGCAAAGGCTGTGGCACGGTAACCAGCACGCGTCGTGTTTCCATGATACCCCTTCTATGTGACTACAGAATGTGTGCACCATCAGGACTGCTCGCCCAGCATAGCACAGCCCCGCCCACCCGGCAACTTGATACCCACCGCTCCGCTGAATACTTGCCCACAAGTTACCCCTGTGTTATACTGCCTCCGGCAAATAAGCCTGGCCAACGGCATGATGGTTGGCGCGTGCTATCGTGTTCCTTTTTATAGACTGGGAGGTTGTACTTATGCGTCTCATTCAGACCCTTTGCCAGTTGTATGCGCTCGACCGGGAATGGGATGAGAAGGTGCGCATCTATCAGAGCATCGTGCAGCGTATCACCGACCAGTCCGAGCGGGACACGGTGCGCGAGACCCAACGCCGTCGCACCGAAGAACTGGCGACCAATCGCAGTGCCTTGCAGGATGCCGAGTTGGAGCTGGACAGTTTGTCCCAAAAGGCGGCAGAAGTGGACAAGTCGCTCTACGGAGGTGGAGTGATTTCTCCCAAAGAGCTGGATAGCCTCCGCCAGGATGCCGAGCGCCTGAAGAGCCACATTTCAGATTTGGAAGATCAAATCCTGGAAGGCATTACCCAGGTAGAACAACTGGAAGCCGACGCCAGAGAGGGCCAACAGGAGTTGCAGACTTTTGAGGAACGCTGGACGCAGGAGCACGAGGAACTGGCTGCCCAGTACAAGGAGCTGCGCGCGCGCCTGCAAGAGGTACAGAAGCAGCGTGACGAGCTGCGGGCTGGTCTCGATACTGCCACCCTCTCGCTCTATGATGAACTGCGGGCCAAAAAGGCGGGCATGGCCCTGGCCCCGATGAAGGCTGGCGTGTGCCAGGTATGCCATGTGACCATGCCTTCGTACAAGGCGCGCTCGGTGGATAGGAGTGAGGGAGTCATCACCTGCGAGGGATGCGGTCGCATTCTCTATTCGGCCTGACGCCCCGCCGATCCGCCTCAACGATGTAACATCTTTCGGACTATTTTCCATGCGGAGACCCTTTCCTTTGAGGAACCCTTATATCATTGATAGTCCTCTCACGGTTGAGGACCTCTACTATGGCCGTGAGAGTTCCTTCCAACGCTTGAACGAATTATTGGCAGCAGGTTCGCCCTTGCTGCTCCTGTTCGGGAAACGCTATTGGGGCAAGACTTCCTTCCTCCATCAGCTCCCTCTCCGCCTGGGAGGTGCGTACCGCACGCGGTACCTGGACCTGACGGTGGTGGACCAGCAAGCCTCCCCGTTGTGGCTACTGATCACCAGCGTGGGAAATGCCGTGCAAAGCTCGCCCCCCGACAAGCAGTCCTTCGAGCGCAACCCCGCCGCGTATCTGCGCGACTATGTGCACTCTTTGCGCGAGCCTGCCGGGGATGCCCTGCCTTTCCTGATCTGCCTGGATGCCATCCCGGCAGCCTGGATTGCGGCGAACGCCGAGTGGTCCAATGCGCTGGGATTGTTCAGCTCGGCGTTGCAGGAAGTGGATGGGTTGACTGTGCTGCTGGCCGTGGAGGGGCATCCCGTGGAACTCGGCCAGGTGGCCCTGCCCAACTTGCCGCGCATCGAGTTCGCCCCGCTGACCGAAGACGAAGCTGACGACCTGCTGACAATGCCGGTGCGCGGGCATGTGGCCTATGATTTTGACGCCATCGCTCGCATCCACCGTCTTTCCGGCGGACACCCCTTTTTCCTGCAATTATTCGGTTACATCCTGTTCGAGCAGCGGGCGGCTGTGGGCTGGGTGTCCATGCCCGAAGTGGACCACGTGGTAGGTGAAGTCATTGCGCGCGGAGCGCCCCAGTTCGAGAACATCTGGAACACCTGCACCCCTCAGGCCCAGGTAGTGCTGTCTTGCTTTGCCGAGATGCTGGGCAGCCACGGGGTGGCGGCTAATCGGGACATCGAGCAGCACCTGAGCCGCCAACGGATCCAAATGCCAGCCCGCGACATCGAGGCCGCTCTGTTCGAACTGGCAGAACAGAGTATCCTCGAACGTCTGGGCGGCAGCATGTACCGCATCGGCACAGAACTCTTTCGCGCCTGGATCAAGGAGCACCACGCGCTCCTCGATACCGTGCGCCACTCTAAGCGTTACCGTCGGGCGCGCGTGCGTCGGTTTGCTCCCCTGGGCAACAAACGCATTGACTGGTTTGGCCTGCTGCTTTGGGTGTTGGCCGGGGCGATCGCTCTGCTGATCGCGGTCGTGTGGCGCACGCGAGACGGGGGGACGCTATGGACCGGCCAGCCTTCCGGCACGCCCGGCGCTCAGGAATCGGGCATACCGGCAGAGGTGGCCGCCCGGCTGACCCCGTTGCCAACCCTGGAGGCGGGTGTGGTTCCCGGCAATATCCTGTACCTCGGCAAGGACCGTCCAGAGGATAAATGGGCCATCTACTCCATGCGCAGCGATGGCTCGGACCCGGTGCGCCTGACGGATGGAACCAGCAACGACACGTGCGCTGTTCGCTCGCCCGACGGGAATAAGATTGCCTTTTGCTCGGATCGAGATGGCAACCGCGAGATTTACGTGATGGACGCCGATGGCAGTCAACAGGTCAACCTGACCAAGAATACCGCCGAGGAATGGACCCCTTCCTGGTCGCCGGATGGCAAACGAATCGCCTATGCTTCCTTCGAAAGCGGTAACTGGGAGATCTATGTGATGAATGTGGACGGGGGCGGGGTCAAGCAGTTGACGAATGAGGCGCAAGCCGACTATAGCCCCGCCTGGTCACCCGACGGAACCAGTATCGCTTTCGTCTCCAATCGGGACGGCAATCTGGAAATCTATGTGATGGACGCGGATGGCAGCAACCCAACCCGCTTCACCAACGAAGCGGCCACCGACCAGTCGCCCAACTGGTCGCCGGATGGCACGCAATTGGTGTGGGAGAGCTATCGCGAGAACAACATGGAGATTTTCGCCGCCAACCTGGACGGCACGAACCTGCGCAACCTGAGCCAGGACGCCTATGCGGACGACCACGGGCCGACCTGGTCGCCGTGGCGCAACCAGATCGCCTATTTCTCCAACCGGGCCAGGGGTTGGGATATTTTTACCCTGCACCTGGACACCGGGGAGCGAGTGAACATCACCAACTCGGAGGGGGCACTCGAACAAGCGCCCCACTGGAGCCAATAGCTGGGCATCGTTTTTTCGGCACACAAAAAAAGCCCCCCATCTACATTTGGATGGAGGGCTTTTTATGAGCTGTTGTTTGTCCACGCCTATACCAGGCAGCACCTATACTAGGCGGCGCCTAGACAAGACGGGCAAAGATACCTACGACTAGTTGAATCAGGATAATGGCAAGCATGGGCGATAGATCAAGCCCGCTGACCGGAGGCACGACGCGCCGGATGGGCGCGAGAATCGGCTCAGTGACGCTAAAGACAAGCTCCCGAATCGTAATGAGCACGTTATTATCCGTATTCATCGGCATCCACGACATGAGAATCCTGATCAAGATAGCTATATTGAATACACGTGCCAATATGACGATGAAATTAACCAACAATGTCATTCTTTATCTAAACTCCCTAGCTGCTCCGCCTTTTGATAAGCGGCCCACACGGCCTGCGCCAAAGTAGTTCGCAAGCCCCCTTTTTCCAATTGATACAACGCCTCCGCCGTCGTGCCGCCCGGCGAGGTGACCATATTCCGCAGGATGGTCGGGTGCATACCCGACTGCTGGGCGAACGTGGCGGACCCCTTGATCGTTTGCAACACCAACTTCTCGGCTACGGGTCGGGCAAAGCCGAGTTGCACCCCTACGTCGATCAGCGCCTCGATAATCAGAAACACGTAAGCTGGGCCGGAACCGCTCAGCGCGGTGGCCATGTCCACGTGGTGTTCATCTTCTACATAGATTTCTTCGCCCAGGGCGCGGATGATGGCCTTGGCCTGCTCCCGCTGTTCCGGGCTGGTTTCGGGCGTCGCCGTCCATGCCGACATACCCTCCCCGATCTGGCCGGGCGTGTTGGGCATAATCCGCACAATGGCGGGCACGCCCAGCGCCTTCTGAATCGTCCGGATTTTGGCCCCTGCCACGATGGTCAGCAGCAACACGCTCGACTCCACCTGGCCGGACAATTCCGCCAATACCTTGCCTAGCGTTTGGGGTTTGATCGCCAGCACGATGATCCCTGCCCCGGCGACGGCTGCCGCGTTCGAGTCGGTGGTTTGAACTCCCAATATCTCGCTCAGGTGAGCGCGACGCCCTGGCATCGGGTCGCTGGCGATGATCTGCTCCGGCGGGACCAGCCCCTTGCCCAAGATGCCCCGAATCAGGGCCTCGGCCATCATTCCGCCGCCGACCAACGCGACCCGACTAGCCTGCAATGCTTCCATGATCCTCTCCTGCCTAATAGGTGCTCGGGCCGAAAATGGCCCGGCCAATGCGAATAATCGTGGCCCCTTCCTCGATGGCTACCGGGTAATCGTCGGTCATGCCCATCGACAGGTCCGGCCACGTGGTAAATGGGGCGGCTCTACGCAGGGCATCACGCAACTCACGCAGCCTACGAAATACGGGCCGGGCCTGCTCCGGTTCTGGGACGATCGGGGCCATCGTCATCAGCCCCCGCACGAGCAGATGCTCGCACGCTGCGAGCTTGCGCGCTTCTTCGATAAATGCGTCCCGCCCGGCGTCATCCCAGGCCGCATAGCCGTATTTGGACTCTTCGCCCGACACGTTCACTTCCAACAGGATGGGCAGCTTTTTCCCCGATGCCCTAGCGGAATCGGCCACGAAACGGTCCAGCCGGTTCGCCAGCTTCCACGAATCCACCGAGTGAATCATGTCGAACAACTCCACCGCTGTCGCCGCCTTGCGGCTTTGCAGGTGGCCGATCATATGCCAGGTGACAGGCTCAGGCGTCAATATCTCCCGCGCGGAGGGAATTTTCCCCTCCGCCTCTTCCACGCGATTCTCCCCGAAATGGCGAACTCCCTGCTGGTACACGGCGGCGATCTCGTCCAGTGAGCGGGTCTTGCTCACCGCCACCAGCGTGACTTCTTCCCGCCGTCGGCCCGCTCGCTGGCAGGCTTGTAGAATATGTTGCTCCACCTGCTCCAGGTTCGCTCTCAGCTCGGATTCCGATAGTGCGGCCATGTGCGCCCCTCCGATGTATCATGCTCCTGCTGTGATGCCGATCAGGGCTGCAAAGCGGCCCGTATTACCATTCTCCGCCCGATGGGAGAAAAACTCATCCCGGCGGCAACTGGTACAGATGCCCGCCGTCTCGATCTGTCGCACGCCCGCCGATTCCAACTGCAAGGCGTTGATCCGCCACAGGTCCAGGAAAGCTTTGCCGCTCGGTTGCGGGCGCACGATGCAACCCTCCTGGTCGCCATACCGCGCCCGAAAATCGGCCAGCACGTCGCCATCTACCTCCAGGCAGCAGGGGCCGATGGCCGGACCCAGCCCGGCGACCAACTCCCCCGGCTCGCAGTCAAAGGTGTCAGTCATCGCCCGCACTGTGTGGATGGCAATCTCTAGCAGGGTGCCCTTCCACCCGGCGTGGGCCAGCCCGATGGCCCGCTGGCGCGGCGCGTACAAAAAGACGGGCGTACAGTCGGCAAAGCGTAACAACAGGTATAGCCCCGGTATCTGCGAGATCAGGGCGTCGGTCTCCGGGAAAGTGTGCCCGCCGTCCTGCGGTGAGACCACCGCTACCCGGTTGCCATGCACCTGCTGAGCGGTAACTACTCGCTCCGCCCGGATATCCCACGCGCTGAACAGCCGCGCATGGTTGGTCTGCACAGCCGCAGGGTCGTCACCCACCTTGCCCCCCACGTTCAGCGTGGCAAAAGGTGGCTGGCTGACTCCCCCATGCCGGGTAAACGTGCCCTGCACAATGGCTGGGTCACGCAACGATTCAAAAGAGTACCACGATAGGCCGCCATGTTCCGTGCGGATCATCCTTCCTCCGATGGCGGACAGACGCCACATCGGGCGCACTTGTCCGGTATGCAAAGCTCCGTGGGCTGCTCTTGCCCTGCCCGTTGTCCTTCGGCGGCCAGATAGGCCGCGCGCACCCGGCTGCCGATGAAATACCAGGGCAATTGGGTCTGGGCGTCGCGCTCGCCCAGGTAATCCTGGACCTGCAACCCCTGCCGCTCCAGCGCCCGCTCAAACTTTTTCGGGCCGGGCTTGGGCATGGCCGCCAGCACTTCGCCCACCTGCCGGTCGCCGCGGGCCAGGATGGCCTGGATGCGGGCCGAGTCAATCGTCTCCGCGCGTACCTCAACCCTGGCCGAACGCAGTTCGGCGGTGATACGCTCCAATCGCCCCTCCATCACTTCTGTCGGGGCCATTGCTACCCGCTGAAACGGGGTGTGCGCCTTGGGCACAAACGGGGTCAGGTTGACCACCACCTGCCGGGGGAAAATCCGCTGGACCTCGCGGGCCAGCTCGATCAGCCCCGTAATATCTTCATCCGTCTCTTCCGGTAGCCCCAGCATGAAATAGAGCTTGAGCGACTCAAAGCCCACTTCTTTCACCAGTTCGGTGGCGTGCAGAATATCGTCGTGGGTGATACATTTGTTAATGACCCGCCGCAGACGCTCTGACCCAGCCTCCGGGGCCAGCGTAATCGAGCGCGAGCCGCTCTCCCGCAATCCGCGTACCAGCGACGGCGACAGCGGCGCGACGCGCAGCGACGAGACCGAGAAATTGGCCCCCATCTCGCGCAGGCGCGCTACCAGCTCTTCGATGGGCGTGTAATCCGATACCGCCGCGGCCACCAGCCCGATCTTTAGCCCGCGCTCCACGCCCTCCTGGGCCTGCTGCAAAATCACGTCCAGACTGCGCTCGCGGATGGGCCGATACCAGAAACCGGCCAGACAAAAGCGGCAGCCCCGCCCGCATCCGCGCGAAAGCTCGATCAGGTGCATATCCCCGAACTCGGCGCGCGGGGCCACAATGCTGGAGGACAAGGGGTAAGCGTCCAGGTCGGTCAGCAACTGGCGCTGAATCGGCTCCCCCTGATGCACGCTGGGCACATAGATCCCCGGCAGGCGGGCCAGGTTTGCCAGCACTTCTGCCCGGCTATGCCGCCAGGACTCGCGCACGCAGGCGATCAGCCCATCCAGCAGGCACTCGGCTTCGCCGATGACCACGGCATCGGCCAGCGCGGCCACCGGCTCGGGGTTGGCCGAAACCGCCGGCCCCCCCAGCACCACCAGGGGATCGCCCTCCTCCCGTTCCTCGGCCCGCACGGGCAGGTTGGCGCGCCGCAGCATGGACACCAGATTAAAATAATCCATCTCGAACGAGACGGAAAAGGCCAGCAACGCCACGTCCTGCACGGGCCGCTGCGATTCCAGCGTTATCAGCGGGTCGTCGGGGCCGCTGCGTCGGTCCCACGCGGCGAACGTGCGCTCGCAGGCCACGCCCGGCATGGCGTTCAACCAGCGATAGAGGCCGTGGATGGCCAGGCTCGACATGCCCACGGCATACGTGTTGGGGTAGGCCAGGGCCACCGGCACTTTGCCGCCCCAGTCCTGGATGATCGCGCCCCGCTCGGTCTCCAGCACCCGGCGCGCGGCCTCAATATCGCGCCACAGCATACGGACGTATTCCCTTTCACACGAACCACAATCTCTTCATATGATGATAGTTCAGAGGCTATAAGCTGTCAAACTCCGCCTGTAGTTCTAGTTTTTACGGTTTTTGACATAGAATCTCGCTCATGTTATCATCTAGTAGAGTGGGCCGGGCGGTCGCATGTCGGGTTTTACCCGATATGAGGAAAGTCCGAACTCCAAAGAGCGCGATGCTGGGTAACCCCCAGGCGAGGCGACTCGACGGCATAGTGCAACAGAAAGCAGGTCGCCCCGGCGGTCTCAGACCGGCGGGGTAAGAGTGAAACGGTAGCGTAAGAGACTACCAGCGGCCCAGGTGACTGGGTCGGCTAGGCAAACCCCATCGGGAGCAAGACCAAGCAGAGGCTGTTCGCGGGGGCAACCCCGTGAACATGGGCTGCTCGCTCATTGCCTCAGGTAGGTCGCTAAAGGTGTCGGGTAACCGGCGCCGTAGATAGATGATCGCCACCCCGCCGCAAGGCGGGTGACAGAATTCGGCTTATAGGCCCACTCAACAACATATGTTTGCGTGAAAAAGGCAGGCTAATCCCCTGCCTTTTTGCGTCTCTACTCCCCTCGTCGCCTTGCTTCCCTCTCCCCCTGGACTCACCATTATACGTATCTTTTGACTTTGTCCCCGCCCGGCTGCAGATGGGGAATTGGCTGCGGAAAGCCCCTCATCCTAGCCTTCTCCCAGGGGGAGAAGGAACCGGAGCGGGCCAAAACCCTCGCCCTTTGGGAGAGGGCGCGGCATGTATGCCGAGGTGAGGGTATGACTTACGTATAAGGATGAGCCCCCTGGGAGAAGGCTAGGATGAGGGAGGGGCCTCCCCTCGCCGTGCCGCATAAATTGGCGGAACTTTTATGCCTCCGCGCGCGTCTGAGAGCCAGGAACCCTTGGCCGGGCTGGTCTTTGCGCGTATACTGCCCCATGATTTCCCCATGAACCACGGTCAGCAACCAGGGCCAGCACGAGTCCGCCTCGGAGAGATGCCTGCATGCAACCCAGATGTACCGCACCAGCCAGGCTTCTGGCGCTCTCGATTATCCTTCTGACCATTTCCTTGCTGGGCTGCTCGTCTATAACGGGCCGCCTCGACGAGGCGCTGTACCCTGCGTCCCCTTCGGAACCTGCTATTACGGCGACGGCGCAGCCTACTGACACCCTGGCCCCAACTATCACAGACCAATCAGCTACCGCGACCCAGGTCGCCGCCACGCCCACCGGCTCCCCTTCCCTGACCCCTGCCGCCACATCCCAGAGCGCTGTGCCTGCTACTGCCACGCCTCAGCCCGGCGATGGGCAAAGCCTCGTCTACGCCCTGAACGGCAGTCTCTATAGCGGCGATGCCTTTGGCGCGGACCCGGTCCAATTGGCCGTCCTGCCTCAGTTGGACGCCTGGGCCTTTGACGGCGGGCGACTGGCGATGACCGGCGGGGCAGTGGTCGATTGGATTGACCTGACCACGGGGCAGGCTCGCACCGCCCGCATCGAGGCGCAACCGGAGTATGCTGATGTCCGGTGGGGCGTTGCCGGGCGGGCGCTGCTGCACATTGCCCTGGTCACCGATCCCGCCGCCCCAGCCTCCGGGCGCAGCATCGAGCTGCGGGCGTTCTCTGCCGACGACGGAGGCGTGCTGGGGCAGGCGCGCATCCCCGATGCCCATAGCCTGAGCGTGCTGCGCTATGACGAGCAACAGGGTCGCGTGGTGGTCCTGCTCCAGCCAGAAGCATTCGATCAGGTGGCCTGGGTGGACCTCGCTACTGGCGAGCTGGCCGGGACGTTCCCCGCCCAGGGGGCGGGAGAAGCGGCCCTGTCGCCCGATGGCCGCTATCTGCTGGCGGAACAATTCCCCGAGTCGGGCGCTGCGCTGGCATTGTATAACCTGAGCGGCCATAGTTCGCCACGCGTCTGGCAACATCCCGCCGGGGCGCACAGCGTCTATCACCGTTGGTCCCCCGATGGGCACTATGTGGCCTATCTGCTGCGCGAGGGGAGCACCTTTGCCGCCGAGTCCACGCGCGGGCTGGGGGTCTGGGTGCTGGACGTGGAGACCATGCAGGCACAGCGCATCCTCGACGACGAGTCCCTTGCCTCTCTGCTGGTGGGCTGGACCCCGGATAGCGACTATCTCTTGGGCCATCACCGCGAGCAGGGGACGGACAGCTACTATTACGTCGTGCGGCCCGATGGTGGCGACCGCCGCATCCTGCCGGTTCCGCCAGACGCCGAGATCTTGGGCTGGATGCCGTTTGATGACTCTCCGATCCGCGTGGAAATAGACCCCTGGCGGGCGCGTTTCCTCTCCGCCGCCGTCGCGCCCGATACCACGGCAGCCGGGGCGGTGATCGCGGACCTGATCGGCGAGTGGTTGGTGGCGGGAGTGGGTGGTCAGGATCCGGCCCCCAAGCTGGAGGCCTATCTGCAAGAGGCGGGCTGGCCCGCTTCTGCGGAACAGCCGTTGGTGCGAGATGTCGGCGATGGAACGCTGGTGGTCTCCCTGGCGTCTATGGTATACGTGGTCGAGTCCCACGGCGCGCAGGCGGTAGCCCGTGGGGATGTTACGCTGGACGCCCGTCGGGTGGGGGATGACCTGGGCTTGATTACCGCCGTGGAAAGCGACGGCGTGTTGCAGCCGACCTATACCCTGCTGCGCCGCCAGCCGGATGGCACCTGGATGATGGTCTGGATGCCGCAGGGCCAGCGGGATTGGATCGCCACCGATGGCACCATCCGCTTTATCGGGCAGGGGTTGGACGCGCTGGAGGTGACTGGTTCCTCCTTTGGATTGGATGTCGGCGAGCAGGCGGTGTTCGACGAATGTCACGCCTGCGTCCATCGGCATCTGGTGGGCACGTGGGAGCGGAATGGCGATACGTACGTGCGCCGCTCGCAACTGCCAGCCACCGCCGAGACCGCCGAGGCGCTCTGGGAGCTGACCGAGCGCACGCCGTATGCCATCTTGAACGAGGTGTTGCGGCGGGGCCGCCTGCACTTGCCAGCGGACGAACTGGTCGACCCGGCAACGATGGCGCAATTGGCGGGTTACGGACTATTAGATACGCAGGTGCGCCTGGTGTGCGACGAGGAGTTGACCGACGGCGTGCGCTTGCGCGATGCGGCGGGCGCCCACCATTATCTGGCGCAGGTGCGCGATGGGCGGCTCACCGCCATCAGCGAGGTACAGTAGCCACGCTCCATTCCCCTCTCCCCCTGGGAGAGGGCCAGGGTGAGGGCCTTTCCCCCCGGGAGAGGGTGCGCCCGCAGGGCGTGGGTGAAGGTCTGTCCCGCGATTTATATACACCGACGAGGCGAAAAGAGAGGTGATGGAGACGGGAATTCGGGAAACATCACGCGGATTGGCCGTTCTGGTTGTTGCACAAGCAATCGTTGTAGAAAGGAGCGGATAATGAACAGGCCGAATTTATCCTGTCGGCATACAGCCAGATGGGCGTGCAAATTCTGGCTGATCGCCTTTTTGCTGTTGAGCAGCATGTTGATCTTGGCCCCCGGGGTCGGGGCGGACACGGTCTCCTGGCGAGGGGAATACTATAACAACATAACCCTCTCTGGCAGCCCGGTCCTCGTGCGAGACGACGCGGCCATCAACTTTGATTGGGGCGCTGGTGTGCCTGCGCCGGGAGTTCCCGCCGACCGCTTTTCCGTGCGCTGGACGTCTTTCGTCTACTTTGCGGCGGGCAACTATACCTTCCATGTCACCGCCGACGACGGCGCGCGCCTGTGGGTGGACGATCAGTTGATCATCGACCAGTGGCGCGATCAGGGAGCAACCACCTACAACGCAGCCAAGTACCTCAGCGCGGGCTATCATAGCGTACGCATGGAGTACTATGAGAACGGTGGCAACGCCGTCGCTCGCCTGTGGTGGGATACTGGCGGCGCGACGATCACCGAATGGCGTGGGGAATACTACAACAACGCCAACCTGACCGCCCCCGTGGCGGTGGTCCGCAACGATAGCGCCGTCAACTTTGATTGGGGCTATGGCTCGCCCGCTCCCGGCGTGAACGCGGAATACTTTTCCGCCCGCTGGACGCGGGATGTCTCCTTTGCCACCAGTGGCAACTATGTCTTTTCCGCCACGGTGGACGACGGCGTGCGCGTCTGGGTGGATAGCGTGCTGGTGATCGACAGATGGTATCCTCAGGCTCGCACGACCCACAGCGGCTCCATCTACCTGAACGCGGGCACGCATCAGGTCAGGGTGGAATATTTCGAAGCAACGGGCCTGGCGGTCTGTAAGGTGAGCTGGGCTGTCGGCGGCTCGTCCGGCGCGACCGAAGTGATCGTGGATGATCGGGACGGCGGCTTTATCTGGGGCGGACCAACCAGCGCCTTTTACGGGCGCAGCGCGGGCTATCGCGGGCACCTGTTCTGGACCTGGAACGGCTCGACGCAGGCCTACAACTGGGGCAAGTGGTTCCCCCATCTGCCTTCGGCGGGCAACTGGGAAGTGTACGTCTATATCGCCAACCAGAATTTTGGCAGCAAGAGCGCCCGCTATACGATCTACCACAGTGGGACGAGCCACACCCAGGTGGTGAACCAGAACAACTATAGCAACCAGTGGGTCAGCCTGGGCACCTACGCCTTTACGGGCGGCTCCTCGGAGTATGTCTACCTGAGCGATGCCACGGGCGAAGCCTATGCCACGCGGTTCGTGGGCTTTGACGCGGTCAAGTTCGTCAAGCGCGACGGCGCGCCACAACCCCCGCCGCCGCCACCCTCCGGCTGCGCCATTACGCCGGTGCTGGGCTTTGGGCGGATCTGGAACAGCTATAGCGCCGTGCGTACCAAGCTGGGCTGCCCCACGGCCAACGAAAAGAGCGTCTGGGCTGCGGAACAGGCGTTCCAGGGCGGCTATATGTACTGGCGCGAGGATCTCCAGGACATCTATGTGCTGTATAACAACGGCACGTGGCAGAGCTATGACGATACCTGGACCTCCGCCGAGCCAGAGTGGGACACGAACATCGTGCCACCCGCCGGGTACTATCAGCCCAAGCGTGGCTTTGGCAAGGTCTGGCGCAATAACGTCGGCGTGCGCAACGGCCTGGCCTGGGCCACCACGGAAGAGCGCGGTTTCAACGCTTCGCTCCAGCAGTTCGAGGGCGGCGTGATGCTCTGGAGTAACCTGCGTGGCGTCTTTGTCCTGTACAACGATGGCCGCTGGGAGCGCTACAACTAATTCTCCCGCTTGTCACCAAAACGGGGGCGATACCTTCCGGGGTATCGCCCCCGTTTCCACTTCCTTCTGCCTCCCTCGCCCACTGGGCTCACCATTATACGTATCTCTACCAAGGGCCGAGGGCACGGCATCGGCAGTTAAAACTGCACCAACCCTTGCATCGCCATACATGGCGCGCCCACCTTCGTGGGCTGCAAACCAGCCTGCGCAGGCAGGCTTTGCAAGAGTTGCCGCGATTTCAATCGCCAGGTCCGTCTCCTCTGGTGGCGTCAGTGCACTTGAGTATAAGGATTAGCCCACTGGGAGATGGTGCGCCCGTAGGGCGTGGGTGAGGGGCCTTCCGAAGCGCCGGCACCCCTGCCGGCCAGAGTACGGCTACTGGATATTCCCATTTTGTGCTACACTGCCCCCATCCATCCCGATCAAGGAGGCCCTATGCCCGCTGAAACCACGCCCGCCCGCTGCCCCTGGATACTGTTCTCGTCGCGGGGCCACATCGGCCTGATCCGCCCCGACGGCACGGGCGAGCGCTACCTGCGCCCCGACGTCCCTGACCAGGTGAGTTGGGGCGCGGGCGATCTCTTCCCCGATGGCCGCCGCTTGATCCTCAACAGCTATGAACAGGGCAAGGTCTGGGAGCACCACGTGCGCAGCCACGTCTGGGCCTACGACCTGCTGTCGGGTGACATCGAGGAGCTTTGCACCCAGGACCGCCCGGCAGAGCAAATGCCCGCCGCCCTGCTGCTACCCGGCGAGCAGCGCATCGTCACCGGCCCGCTGATCAACGGCGAGCAGGTGATCGTCACCATGAACCTGGACGGCTCTGATCAGGTGTGGGTCACGCAGCCGGGCCAGGGGTTCCACTATTGCGTCGCCCTCAGCCCCGACGGCGCGCGCCTGGCCTGCCACGCCACCATGCCCGATCCGTACCGCATCGTTACGATGGACCTGGATGGGGGCAACCGCACCACCGTCGCCCTGCATCCCGACCATCTCTACTTTGGCCCGGCCTGGTCGCCCGATGGGGAATGGCTGGTATATCAGGATTGCCTGTTCCAAGAGGACCCCGGCCACGACTGGGCGAATATCTGCCTGGGCCGCCCGGATGGCTCCGAGCATCGGGTGGTCACCGAGGGCTACCGGCAATGGTTCGGCACCTCCTACGGCTCGCCGGAGAACCGGGGCGGCGGCTCCAACATGCCCGCCTGGTCGCCCGACGGCGCGTGGGTCGCCTACACCCGCAAGCTGCCCGGCTCGCGCACCGCCTGGGAGTTTCAGCCCCAACGCCCCGACACGGACCACTATAACCGCGATTACAAGCCGGAGAAGGCGCGCGGCGGCACGGAAATCGTCCTGATGAACCCCTTCACCGGCGAGCAGCGGCAGCTCACCCACAACGATCCGCCGCTCTGGGATTTCCGCGCTTCCTTCTCGCCCGACGGGCAGCAGATCGTCTTCTCGCGGGTGGCCGTGGGCGGGGCCTGCGAAATCTGGGTGATGGACGCCGATGGAGGCAACCAGCGCCCGCTTACCCGTGGGATCGCGGGGCTGGGCGCGGATTTCGGGCGGTGGGTGCTGATAAGAGAGAGAATACTGTAGCCTGTGTCAGCCAAGTCCCTGCTCTGATTCGCTGCCTTCGTAGTCTGGTTCTTCCTCCAAAAGTCGCCTGGAAGTAGCTACCCATTCCTCCGGTACGCGTGCAACGGCAGTATTCGTATCGGGTTCATATACCGGTTTGTTCAAGGGCCGAAATTGCAGTGTGCCTGACCATGCATCCTGAATCCTTCGGGCAGCGATCTCCAGATAACGAGACTCAATATCTGAGCCTGCCGTACGTCGGCCCTGCATTATACTGGCAACTGCTGTTGTGCCAACGCCCATGTATGGGTCTACAACCAGGTCATTCTCGTTAGTTAACGCGAGCACTAATCTCTCGACTAAAGCGATGGGAAACTGGCAAGGATGCTCCGTTTTCTCGATATGGTTGGACTTGACATTAGGTATATCCCAGACATCGCTAGGATTCTTGCCTAGCGGGTTTCCAGAGGGTCTACCTTTGTTGGGGCCACGGTATGCCCTTTTGCCAGGGTATTTTTGCGGAACACGAATGGTATCCAGGTTGAAGGTATAGTTGGTAACATCTCGCGTAAACCAGAGTATAGTCTCATGTCGGCCTGAGAAACGGAACTTCTCGTGCAGCCCATGCCCGAAATGCCACACAATGCGATTTCGCAGCTTTAACCCCAGACTCTTGAAGATAGGATATAGCACCAAGTCAAGGGGAAACGCCTCTTTGTCTCTGCCACTTCCATCAATATAGTGCCCCACCTGCCAGCAGATACTACCCGTTGGCGAGAGGATGTCTACACAGGCTCGAATTGTCTGCCGCTGTCCCTCGACATACTCCTCTAACGTTGTTTGATCCTCATATTCCTTGCCCGTGTTATAGGGAGGCGACGTGACAACAAGCTCTGCCTTGCAGCCTGCGTCAGCGATCTGACCCAATAGGGCAAGGCGATCTCCATGAAAGAGGGTGGCTCTTGCATCTTGATCAAACATTCTCGCTATACATAACGGGCCTGTTTGCCGCAATTCACTGAACAGCGTGGGGTTCTCCATGATAGCTCCTACATGCAGGCAGTCTAGATCAGGTTTATCACGAATGGGTTTGTTCCGCAAATGGAACAAAGATTGCAGATAAAAGGGGTACAATGTTCCACATGAGGAACAATATTATCGGTAAAAGGGTCAAACTTGCCCGAATACAGCACAAACCTCGCCTTACCCAAGATGATCTTGCCACCAGACTACAGCTTGATGGTTGGAATATCAGTCGCGCGGGTGTTGCCAAGATCGAGCTTGGGCTACGTCAGGTGACAGATATAGAAGTCGTAAGGCTTGCCAACGCCCTGGATGTGCCCATCTACTGGCTCTTTGAAGAAATCGACTAACATAGTATGCCTGGAGGGGCTATGCACGTCAAGTTCTACAGCTATCGCTATGCACAGGAAATCCTTGAGCATCCCAAATATCGCCGTGCATGGGATGAGATCGTACAAATCCTTGAGGAAGCCCCCATTTTCGTATACCCCGGCAAGTCCCCGTACAATCGCAAGCTCGATGTAGTCCAACAGGTAATGAATGCCTATTTCGATTGTCGCTTTGCGCTCACTTTCGGATGGGACTATCACCCAGCAGCTACGGGTATTCAGGACTCGAATCTTGCGGCGGATTTCCGTAAGAGTTTCGGCGACCTCGCTATCCAGGTTGAGGTACAGTTCGGGAATATGGCTAGATGGTACAGCGATATTTTCAAGTTCCAGGCCGCATACTCACAGAACCTTATCCAGATGGGCCTATGTGTCATACCTACCTACAATCTAGCTGTGCGCATTGATTCTAATGTGGTCAATTTCGAAAGGACAGTTCGCGAATTGCCCGCAGCGGTGCTTTCTATAACTTTGCCAATTCTGCTGGCAGGAATAGAACCGGATGAGCATACTCCTGTTGTTGACCTAGCAGTTACGCAATTCAAGAGCAAGGCGGAGGTTGTCCGCCAGGATAACGTGTGGAGAATAGTCAACGGGTACCTTCGCGGTGTTCCCCTGGAGCAGATTGGACCTGGAAGTGACATAGGCCCTACTTGTTCAACCGAGCCATCCTAACAGGCAGCTCATTCATCCAGGGTGGGATCGCGGTTTTGAGTTTGCCTGCTGCGTGGTAGGCTTGTCTTCTTGCGATTCGTCGCTCCCGCTCGCTACCACGCCCCCCAGCGTCAGCAGCCCGCCGAGCAACTGCCAGACGCTCACCGTCTCGCCGTATAGCACGGCGAACAGCACGCCCACGATGGGCACCAGGTTCAGATATAGCGAGGCCACGCTGGCGTTCAGGTGTTGCAGCGCATAGTTCCACAGGAACATGGGCAGGGCCGTGGCGATCACGCCCAGGTAAAACAGGGCCAGTCCGCCCTCGCGGCTCAGTTGGGGCAGGCCATCTTGCCATAGTTCGACCAGCCCAAAGGGGAGCATCATCAGCAGGCCCGCGCCGATGCTGGCCGTGGTCGTCACTATTGCGGGGTAGGAGGCGTTGAGCCGCTTCCCCTGGATGGTATAGATCACCCAGGCCACTACGCTCCCGGCGATCAGCAGGTTGCCTAGCAGCGGGTTGGGCGCGTCCTGGCTGTCGCTGGTGATTACGCCCACAACCACCGTCCCTACCACAGCCACGGCGATGCCCACTATCTGCCGCGCGCGCAGGCGCTCCCCCAACAGCCACATGGCGAACAAGGCCGTGGCCGCCGGGATGATGGCCAGGATCAGCGTCCCGCTCGTCGCCGAGGTGTACGCCAGGCCGACATTTTGCAGCGTGTAATACAACGCCACGCCCGTCAGGCCGAACCACAAAAAGGTGGGCTGCCCCAACATGCGTAGCCGAAAGCCCTGCCGGTGGGCCAGCGGCCCCAGCATGGCAAACGCGATCACAAAGCGCAGCACCGTCAGCGTCAGCGGGCCCATCTCGCGCAACGCCGATTTCGTCACGACAAACGTAGAACCCCAAATCAATACAGTGATCAGCAGAGCCAGGACGCCACGATTGAGCTTCATGGGAGGACCTCGATAGCAGAATTGATGGCCTTTCCTGCGGGACGCAGGAAAGGGGGTAGAGCGTTCAAAGGGAGGACTGCGGTGACGACGCGCGTGGACCCTACGGATCCTCAGACACCGCTCTCCATCATACCATAAAGGCCCGGATGATCCAATCAGCCCAGGTTGGCCTCCCTTCGGCAAGGTTTTCATGGGATAGAGCACGGGCCCGCCGCAGGCGGGGGTGAGGGTGTTGAGCTTATCTCGCCTGCACCAAATCCTGGGCGTGCAGGGCGGCCCGAATTTGATCGAACACCAGATGCCTGTGCTCCTGGTGCTGCTTGAAATCCAGGCCATCTGTGGGGATAGTCAGGATGGGGCAGAGGGTAAAGCGCGCCACCCATTCTTCATACAGCTCGTTGAGCTGGGCCAGATACTCCCCACTGATGTTCCGCTCAAAGTCGCGCCCCCTGGTGGCAATGCGGCCCAACAGCGTTTCCACCGAGGCACGCAGGTAAATCAGGAGGGTGGGTGGCGGCAACAGCGCGCAAACTACTTCGTACAATTCTCGGTAACTGGCGTAATCGCGCTCGCTCATCAACCCCTGGCGGTACAGGTTGCAGGCAAATATCTCGGCGTCTTCGTACACGCTGCGGTCTTGCACGACGGTATTGGGGCGCTGCATCAGTTGATAATGGTGGTGCAGGCGGCGCGACAAGAAGAAAATCTGGGAATGAAAGCCCCAGGTGCGCATATCCCGGTAAAAGTCGGCCAGATAGGGGTTGTCGTCTACTGCCTCGTAAAAAGGCTCCCAGCCCATCTCCCGGCTGAGCAGCGTGGTGAGCGTGGACTTGCCCACGCCAATATTCCCCGCAATGGCGATAAAGTACTTGCTCATGCTTGCTCCGTCTCTTCGGAGGATGAGGCTGTTCGGCAGCCATTCCGCAGATGTTGTAGATAGGCCTGCTCCAGGTCAATGTCGAGTTGGTTTGCCAGCCGTAGCACGGCGCGCAGACAGTCGGCCAATTGCTCCTGCATCGCATCTTTCGAGCGGCGCATCGCGTCGGCCAGGGCTTCCGGCTGGTTGCCATACTTTTCTAGCAATTGCCCTTCCAGCTTCCAAACCTGGGCCAGCGTGCCGGACAAGGCCCCTACCTGCTCTTGCAGGCTCAACAGGCCATAGTAGGGAGCGCCACAGCGGCCACCATCCAGGTCGTCCTGGCGGTGCCAGTACTGGAGGTCGGTCAGCCGCCGCCTTTCCGCCGCCAGCGCGGTGCGCCGGGCATCGCCTGCGTCTTGAAAATCAGGCAGCGGCGGCTGGTGGGTGCCTTCCTGGATGGCAGAGCGAATCTGCTGGATGACATAGGCCAGGTCTTGCGGGTTGCCCACGACGTTGAGCGTGTTGGTGTCGATGGATAGCACCGGGGCCTCGGTATACTCGGCGAAAAAGGTCTGATAGCTGCGGGCGAGGCGCGCGATGTATTCCACCGACATGCTCCGCTCATAGGCCCGGTCGCGGACGGCAATCCGTTCCATCAGGACGGACGTGTCCGCCTGGAGCAAGACCACCAGGTCGGGGACGATCACATTCTCGGCCAGGGCGCTGTGCAGCCGCTCATAGGTATCCAGCTCGTCCCCTTGCAGGTTCAGGTGGGCGAAAATGCGATCCTTGGCAAAGGTGTAATCGCTGATGACGTGGTCCTGGGCCAGCAAGCGTTGCAGAACGCGGTATTGCTGCTGATAGCGGCTCAGCAGGAAAAAGATCTGGGCTGGAAAGGCGTAACGCTGCGGGTCGGCATAAAAATCTCGCAGGAAGGGGTTTTCCTCGAACACTTCGAGCAGCAGTTGCGCCTCGAACTCGCGCTGCATGAGGCGGGCGAGTGTGGTCTTGCCTACTCCGATGACGCCTTCAATGGCGATGTTAAATTTGACCGGCACGGCCACCTCCTGTAGTGTTTTACGTGTCAAGCATAGGCGAGCAGCAGGGGCCTGTCAAGGGAATTGGGCCTGGGATGGAACCACGGGCGCGGTCAGGTTCGCGGTAGCGGACCTACGCCCGTGGAAACCGCGCCTACGGGTCAATTTTGCCGCCTCTGTCTATCATAGTGGTCGAATGTCCGCAAATAACGCAAAAATCGCCGTCGTGAGTGCAACCCTGAAACGGCTATACCGTATAACATATTGCAGTCACAGCGCACGCGGTTGGCGGACGGAAATGGAGGCACAGTGAGGGTAGCAGCAGAACAGGAACGCTCCTGGGTTCTGCAAGCACAAAAGGGCGATCAGAAGGCCTTTGCCGAGCTGGTGGAGGTCTATCAGACGCCCGTCTATAACCTGGCCTATCGCATGTTGGGTAGTGCTGAGGAGGCGGAAGACGCGGCCCAGGAGACTTTTATTCGCGCCTATACCCGCTTTGGTTCCTACGATCCGGAGCGCAAGTTTTCTTCCTGGATCCTGTCGATAGCGTCACACCATTGCGTGGACAGGCTTCGCCGACGCAAAGGGAACACTGTCTCGATGGAGGCGATCCAGTCGTGGCGGTGGATACCCGATAACCTGCCCAGGCCAGAGGAAGAAACGCTGCAACAGGAGCAGGAACGCAATATTCGCAGGCTGTTGGACCAGTTGCCAGATCAATACCGGCTGGTGATCATCTTGCGCTACTGGTACGACATGCCCTATGAGGAAATGGCTGAAATGACCGAGACCACGGTAAGTGCCGTCAAGTCCCGTTTGCATCGCGCGCGCCGGTTAATGGCAATGAAATTGGATGAAAGTGAGACCGTCGAGCAGGATGTCAATCCTGGTAGGAGGATGTCGGAGAATGCAGTGCTTGGAAGCTTCTGAATGGATGTCGCTCCGATTGGACGGGGAGTTGTCCGAGGGTGAGATAGCGGCGCTGGATGAACATATTGCCGCTTGCGCCGAATGCCGGGCAGAGTGGGCCTTGATGCAGCGTACCTCGACCTTGTTTAGTAGCGCGCCTCTGGCAGCGCCCTCACCTATGTTCGTGGAACAGGTGATAACCAGGGTCCAGCGGCGTACTGCCCGGTTGGTTATCCTGCGAGGAATCCTCACCCTGCTCCTTGGCCTGATCGTCGTGGCAACAGCGGCGGGCGTGCCTCTGAAAGCGTTTTCCGCGCTGACGAGCACCGTGTCGATCAACCCGTCGGTAGTGAGCACCTGCGCGGGCCTGATTACGCGCCTGGTGGATATCGCCGGGACGTTGGTGCGGGCGATGGGGTTGATCCTGGGGGCTGTGTTTGGATCTCATTACCTGATTATCTTGGGGTATCTTTTACTGACCGGTGGATTGGCGCTATGTTGGCTGCGGGTCATGGTCTGGCCCAATCGCGTGCCTGTGGTGGTGCGCTTGATCACCAGATCCAAGTCCTAGTGTGGGCGTTAGCCTGATAGCTATTGTTTGAACTCGACAGATGCACGGAGGCAAGAATGAGACATAGATTTACCATAGGGGCGCTGCTGGCCCTGCTGTTGCTGCTGCTGATAGCCACTCCTGTCATGGCTGAAAAGGACGCATCGGGTTCCCTCTTGATCCGGGACTTTACTCTGGAGCAGGGCGATGAACTGCATGAGGACCTGGTCACGTTTGGTGGGCGAATCCACCTGAAGCAGGATACGATTGTTCATGGGGATGTGGCTATTCTGGGTGGTGAGGGCCTCCTTGAGGGGCAGATTAACGGCGATGTGGTGGTCATGGGTGGGTCGGTAGAACTGGGGTCGACCGCCATCATCAACGGGGACCTGGTAGTATTCGGGCAACTGCGCCGCCACGCGGGCAGCCAGGTCCACGGCAGTCTAGTAGAAGGGGTACAGGCGCAGACGTTCCAGTATATCCCGCGCATGTTCAACGGGCGCCCGGGGATTTCCCTGCCCCAATCGGTGGAGGCGATGCATCGCCTGGAGCCCGCAGAATGGTTGGGGCGGCTGGCTCGGGGCCTGGGAACCATCGTCGTGCTGCTCTTCGTGGCTGCCCTGATAACTGTGGTAATGCCGGACAGTCTCACCCGCATCGCGCAAGTGATGCGACATTCGGCACCGATCAGTTTCGTCGTGGGCTTGCTCACCGTCGTGCTGACGCCTCTGTTGATCATGTTGCTGTCCATCATCTGCGTGGGCTTGCCGCTGGCTATCGTGCTGGGTCTGGCCTTCCTGGTGGCCGGTCTGGTGGGGTGGGTGGCCGCTGGGCAGATTGTGGGGCAGTTTGTCTTCCAGATGCTCAAGTTGCATGGGCAGTCCGCCCTGGTGGAAACCCTGTTGGGGGTGCTGCTGCTGGCGCTGGTATCTACCATCGGTGGGTTGGGCACGCTGCTCTTCTTGCTGGTGTGGATGTGGGGGCTGGGGGCCGTCTTGTTGACCCGCTTTGGTCGCATGCCGTACCCGTCCGCTCCGCAGCCGACGCCACCCGCGCCGCCTGCACCACCGACGCCTTCTGCGACGGCCAACCCGGCGCAGGATACCGCCGTGGCGGACCAACCGGCAGACGATAGCGCGCCCAAGGGCGAGACCAAACCCCTGGAGCCAGGCGATTGGCTGGATGACCAGGAGCAGGATACCTCAGGCTGAGCGTTGCTAGCCGAATAGATATGAAGGAGAGAGGGAGGCGCAAGCCTCCCTTTTTGTGTGCCCGCGCACGATGTGCGGGCACGTTCTAGAAAAAATGAAGAATTTGTCATTGCAACAAGCGCCCCTTTTCATAGCCACTTCATCTCGGTACGGTACAATCAAGTCAGAAGTTGAAAGCCACTGGATGATAACGTTCACGAGGTGATACCTTGGCTACCAAGTTGGCCCACATCCGCGAAGCCACATATGTCCCACAAATTCAAGTCCTGTCCAAGGACGACTCTTACCTGTTAGCGAAGCGGTTGTTTGATATCGTGCTGGCAACGGTGTTGTTGGTGCTGCTGGCCCCGGTGATCGTCCTGGTTGCCCTGGCTGTCGCCCTGGATTCCCCCGGTCCGGTGATCTTTCGGCAGAAGCGGGTGCTGGGTGAGCAGGGGTTGGGCAGCGGCAAGCCCGATCAGCGCGTGTTCGAATTCTTTAAATTCCGCTCGATGTATCACAATGCCGACCAAAAAGTGCATCAGCAGTACATGGCGAACCTGATCAACGGGCAGGACCAAAAGGGCAAGAACTCGAACCTTTACAAGCTGGAGCATGACACGCGCATTACCAGGGTCGGGCGGATTCTGCGCAAGACCAGCCTCGACGAACTGCCGCAGTTGTTCAACATCCTGCGGGGCGAGATGTCCTTTGTCGGCCCACGGCCCGCGATCCCTTACGAAGTGCAGCAATACAAGTCGTGGCACCTGCAGCGGCTGACGGTTACGCAGGGCCTGACGGGACTGTGGCAGGTCAAAGGCCGCAACGAGCGCTCCTTTGACGAGATGGTGGCCCTGGATATCGAGTACGTGCGCAGACGCTCCTTCTGGCTCGATCTCAGAATTCTGCTGGAAACCATTCCCGCAGTGCTCTCCACCCGTGGTGTACGATAGCTTAACCCGCGATAGTTCCGGCTCTCACCAACCGCGAACAGGCCCAGACTGCACAGTCTGGGCCTGTTCGCGTATCTGCCCTGTTGCGAAAACGCATGATCATTCGTCATAACATATTGGCAACGCTCCGTAACAGTTCAGATTTGAGGGAAGCTCCCAAAACGGCGATTGAAATCGCAGCAACCCCTGCATCGCCATACATGGCGCGTCGCCCTGCGGCGACTTGTTTTCCGGGCTTTTCCCAGCCTGCGGAGGCAGGCTTCGCAGGGATTGGTGCAGTTTCAACTGCCAACGATAGGCTCATCCCCCGAAATCTGAACAGTTACGACGCTCCGCCATCGTTGACAAGCCATCTCTGAACGTGATAGAATTGTGCTGGGAGTGGGATGAGGGGGACCCTGACACATGCAAGCTCTACATCGAACACGGGTATTCGGAATCGTTACGTTGTGCCTGCTGGCTGCCTGTCTGGCTTTGGGCTGGAGCCGTTCGGAGGCAAACCCTGGGCCTGGACCGGGGAAGGAGATCAACCCGGAAGATCTGGTCTTTGAGACCATCCGGGTCCCGGCTGGCGCCGATACGACGCTCCACTCCTGGTTCCCATACGATGACCTGGGCGACAGGGCCACACTGACCATTCGTTCGGAGGAGGTTGCCCGCGCCTTGTTGCGCTTTGACCTGACCTCGCTGCCCTATCCCAACCGGATGGCGGTGGCGCGCGCGACGCTGCGGGTGTATGTGCAATCGGGAACCAATCCCCTGCCCCTGGAGGTATCCGCTTATGCTCTGAACCGCTCCTGGGAGGAGCGCGAAGCGAACTGGTATCGCGCTAACGCGGGCACGCTATGGGACGCTGCGGGAGCCAACGGGGTGCCCGGTGACCGTGCGGGAACGCTGGCGGCGAGCGCCGGGCTGTCGCGCGGGGGGGAGTGGGTCGAGCTGGACGTGACCGGGTTGGTGCGCGAGTGGATTGCAGGCCAGCGCGCGGCTCACGGGGTGGCGCTGCAAGGCGAGTCGCGGGGGGCGGTGGGCTATACCCTGGCCAGCTCGGAATACAGCGACCCCGACTTGCGCCCGCACCTGTCGATCCTGTACAGCGTGTTGCCCACTGCCACGCCCACGCAGACGGCAATGCCCACAGCTACGGCGACTCCCGGACCCGTGCTGGCAGTGGAAAAGGTGGGGCCTGCCGGGCCATTGCAGGTCCACGGCCAGACGATTACCTACAATATCACCGTGCGCAACGTGGGCAGCGACTTGGCTACCGATGTCTCTCTCGTGGATACGCTGCCGTTGGGCACGGTGTTTTCCAGTGCCTCGGAAAATGGCGTCTATGACGCTCAACAGCACGCGATTACCTGGACGGGTCTGTCGCTGCATAGTGGAGAGAGCAAGGTGGTCGTGATACACGTCGACCTTGCCGCCTGGACTGCCGGGGCGGGCCAGATCGTGAACGTGGTCGAGGCCCGGTGTGACGGTTGCGCTCCGGCCCAGGCCCAATGGGAGACCCTGGTCATTCCCGAGTCACCCTCTCCCACGCCGACGCTCCGGCCCACACCGCCACCGTGGAAGACGTATCTGGTAGAGGTGTACGATCAGCGTTGATCCATCGCTCGCGCACCTTGGACGGATAGTCGTCCGCGGACGACGCTGGGGTGGGGCCTGGGGGTATCTGGCTACTATGGGGACAGCTCTCGTGAACGGGGCTGTCCTTTTTGTTGGTGGAGCGGGGGCACAAGCTTATTAGGCCCTTAATGATAGTAGCAGAGGTTTGGAAACGTCATGCTGAGATGAGCGCCGTTTTTCGAGTGGGACGCTCGAACTATCAAAGTGGCAAGATGATAAGCTGGCAAGGTTCTAACGTCTTACTGGTGAATCGTTGAGAAAACATGATGACATGCCTATTCTGTGATAGCAATGGACCATTCTCAAAGCCTGAGCATATCGTTCCTGAGGCTTTGGGTAATAATGACCTTATCCTTAGGGGTGAGGTATGTGACCAGTGCAACCAATATTTCGGTTCCAAGATCGAAAGCTTTGTGCTTGGCAAGACCCCGCTTGCATTTTGGCGTACCTTTCTTGGTATCCGAAAGAAAGGTGGTGCATTGCCGCATGTTGATCTATCCCAACCTAAAATGCAGAAGGGAAAGCTTCCGTCTGTACACAACTTGCATGACAATCTGGTCTCGTTTATGTGCCACGAGGATTATGTTTCGGTTGAAATCGGTGATGATCAGATTGTGAAGGATCTTCTGGATGGAAGTCGTGATCGATTCACGTTTGTGTTTACTCACCTTGTTCTCTCAATGATGGGGCGATTCTTCTGCAAGGTAGGCCTGGAGCTTTTGTGTTTGGCAGATCCGAATTACGCTCGGTCAGAAGCCTTTAGCCAGTCTAGGCGATTCGCGAGGTTCGGTGAGTTTAACGGTTTATGGCCAATTTACCACGCTACATCCGGTGAGATTCGAGATTTAAGGCATAGCTATTTTGACTCAGCGGGATGTTGGCAAGAAGTGCTTTGCTATAGGTACGGTGTATGTGATTTCCAGGGCAGATACGTACTTTTTGCGCTGACGGTGGGAACAGATACTTGGGTCGTGAGTCTTAATGACCCGTTTGCTACACCCGATATTCAGTTGGCTTTCCCAGGAATGGAACTCAAGCTTATATGGTACTCTCCTGACGAATCTAGAGAATAGAGAGGCAGTAACACTCTCCACGAGGTCATATGCTACTCTTTTTCTGGTATAGCAGGAGCGCAGTAAGGGGTTCACTAACTTCCGCCCTATAATCAGTTTTCGATCAAGCTGATAAATAGGATATAATTTGTCCTAACTAATCGATCGGCAGGATGGAGAATCATGGACGGTTCGGCAATCCGGCTCAAATCGCGGCTCCCCCTCGTGATCATTGTGGTCCTGCTGTTTCTACAAATCTTTTCCCCGGCCCCGCCCATCCTGTTCGTGTTGATCGTCCTCAGCGGCCTGCTGCTCGTTTCCTACCTGTGGGTCAAGAACCTGGCCCCACAGCTTTCCATCAAGCGGCAGCGGCGCTATGGCTGGGCGCAGGTGGGAGACGTAGTCGAAGAGCGCTTTGTCATGGACAACGCCTCATTCCTGCCGGTGCTGTGGGCGCAGGTGCGCGACTATTCCAACTTGCCCGGCTATAACGCCAGCCGCGCCGTCGCCATTGCCTCGTCCGGCGGCAGCCAGTGGATCACCAAGGGCACCTGCCAGCGCCGGGGCGTCTATACCCTCGGTCCCCTGACGGTCACGTTTGGCGACCCCTTTGGCCTGTTCGAGGTCACGATCCGCCAGGAACACAGCGATACGTTCGTGGTCTACCCGCCGGTGGCCGCCCTGCCGCCGCTGCTGGACCCGCGCGGCCTGGTGCGCGGGTCGGGGCGGGTCAACCAGCGCAGCCTGGAGTTGACCACCAACGCCTCGTCGGTCCGCAATTACCTGCCCGGCGACGCTCTGAACCGCATCCATTGGCGCACCACGGCCCGGCGCTCGACGGGGGGCCTGGAGGACATCTATGTCAAAGAGTTCGACCTGGAGCCTTCCGGGGACCTGTGGATCATTCTGGATATGGACCAGGCGGTGCATGTCGGCCAGGGGGACGAATCTACCGAGGAATATGGGGTGATTCTGGCGGCTTCCCTGGCGAATCAGATGCTACACAACAACCACGCCGTCGGACTGGTGGCGCAGGGCGAGCAACCGATCATCATTCCGCCCGGCAAAGGACAGCCGCAACTCTGGCGCTTTTTGCAGGTGTTGGCCGGTATCCATGCCGAGGCCCAGATGCCCCTGCACACGGCGCTGCAATCGATGGGGTCCATCCTGGGGCGCGGCATGTCGGCAGCGCTGATCACTCCCTCGCCCGATTCCCGTTGGGTGCAGGAACTGGGCAGCCTGATCTATCGCGGCATCTTTGTGTCGGCCCTGCTGCTGGATGGCAAGACATTCGGCGGCGACCAGGATATGCAGGGGATTATGAAAATCCTGGGGGATTTGGGCGTTCCGGGGCGCGTGTTGGGCAAGGACTTTCACTTCGAGTCGCTGGGGCGGCGCCGCCAGCAACGGCCCGAATATCGCGTACTGGGTACCGGGCGCGTGGTGGTGGTCAACCCCGGCGACGAAGAGCAGTCCCGGTGGGCGTCCGTTGGGTAACACCTATCGCGGGAGGACACCTCCCCCCTGCCTTCGGCTTCCCCTCTCCAGATTTGGAGAGGGGGCGACTTGGTCGGGCGAGGTGTCGCTTCTCGTAGGCGCGCTTTCCATGATATTGTTGGCGAATGTTATGGCAGTTCATAGGCAGTTGAAACTGCACCAACCCTTGCGAAACCTGCCTTCGCAGGTTGATATGCAGCCCACGAAGGTGGGCGCGCCATACATGGCGATGCAGAGGTTGCCGCGGTTTTAACCGCCCGATCTCACCTATACATAACATTCGCCAACGGCATCTTCCATAGCGCACAGTAGTGAGCTGCTTATCCCACTCAATATGGCAGAGATATGTACAATGGCAAGCCAGATTTGGAGAGGGGCAAGGGCTGCCCTATACGGCTACACTGAGGGCTAACGTCCGAGTGGCACGGTAAACTCGAGGTTGAAACCATTATGACTTGGTCGACAGAAAGACGAACGCAAAATCTGGATTGGTTCTTCTATCTCTTGCTCATTGGCGTCGTATTGGTGTTGCCTCTGGCGGTGCGGATGTCCAACTGGGTGCCGGAGGCGCATCGTCTGCTCTTTGTCTCCCTCTGGGCAGGGCTGGCGGGGGCGCTGTTGGGGCGGTCGCGCCTCTCCGGTTGGCTGGCGTGGTTAATCGGCCTGCTGGTGGGCCTGCTATACAGCCTCCAGTTCGCCGGGCGCCTGTTGCCGGGGCTGAGCCTGCTGTTGAGTGATATCGGCAGGGCTGTGGGCTGGGTCTGGGCGCTGATCACCGGCGGTTCGGCCAGCCCGCAAGGACCCTTTGCCCGTTCGGCGGGCCACGTCATGGCCCAGGGCGAAGCCATGATCCGGCATCTGGCCGGTTGGGTGAACGCCATCCAGCAGGATAGCGTGACACTGAACAATACCCCCCTCTGGCTGGCCGTCTCCTTTGCCATCTGGCTGCTCACCTTTAACGCCGTCTATGAGCTATTTCGGGGCAAGCGCACGTTTGTGGCCCTGATCCCCCTGGGTGTCGGAGTGATCGCCAACGTCTCGTTCACCGGTCTGGGGATGCCCTACGTCTATGCGTATCTGGCCGTGACCCTGGTGGCGCTGGCCTGGGCGAATATGGAGCGCCTGGAAGCCTTTTGGGCCAAAACGGGCCTCGACTACTCCCCGGAACTCAAGCGCGATGTTCTGATCACTGGTACCGGCCTGACGGCGGCCATTGTGGTGGTGGGCCTGCTCGTGCCCTATGTGACCTATGAGAAGGCGATCTATTTCTTCTGGAACCGGGTCGGCCCTTCCCTGGAGCAATTCTACGGGCGGCTGGACCGGGCTTTTGCCGGGCGCAACCCTGTACCCGACCCCACTCCCAGCGCCCACAGCCGCTCCCTGCCCTCGCACGAGGTGAGCAGCGGGCTGCCGCCTGGAGATAATACCCTTTTCCTGGTGCAAACCAGCGACCCCGTTCCTGCCCCGCAGGATCTGGGCATCTATCTGGATGACATGATGATCGAGGACCTGCTGGTCCGCCGCTATTGGCGGCAGCGGGCTTATGATGAATATACGGGCCGGGGCTGGGACAGCGGGGACCGCAATACCCGCAGCATCGAGCAGAGTACGTTGTGGACCGAGATCGCCTACCCGCACACAGTGGTGACGCAGACGTTTTGGTTGATGGACGCTTCGGGCGATCTGGCCTTTGGAGTGAACGAGCCGGTGTGGGTGGACGAGGACTATCGCGTCCTAACGCGGTCAGAGGAGGACCTGGCGGCTTTTGGGGTCAACGCCGATACGTACACGGTGGTATCCTATGTGCCCAACGCGACGGCGACTCAACTGCGCGAGGCAGAGGGCGTATACCCCGATTGGGTGCAGGAGCGCTATCTGCAACTGCCAGAGTTCCCCCGGCGCATCCAGGACCTGTCGGCCGGGATTGTGGAGCGGGCGGGGGCTACCACGCGCTATGACCAGGCCCGCGCCATCGAGGCATACATCCGCGAGTTTGACTATGACCTGGATATCGAGTCGCCACCCCCCGGCGAGGATGTAGTGGATTATTTTCTCTTCGACGTCAAGCGCGGCTATTGCGACTATTCGGCCACCGCGATGACGGTCATGTTGCGGTCGTTGGGCGTGGCGGCGCGCTATGTCTCGGGCTATGGCCCCGGCCTGTTCGATTTCACCCGTTCAGCCTGGGTGGTGCGCGAGCTGAACGCCCACGCTTGGGTAGAGGTCTATTTCCCCGGCTATGGCTGGATCGAGTTCGAGCCGACGCCAACGCAACGCGTGTTCTATCGGGAGGACACGACTTTTACCTACACGGGCAACTTGTCCCAGCCAGAACCGCGCGCTCGGCGCGAGTTTCGCATTCCCTCCTTTTGGCTGTGGGTGGTGGGCGTGCTGGCGGCGCTGGCGTTCGTGGTCATCTGGCCGCCGCGCTGGTTCGGGCACGCGCCCGATTCGCATCGCGAGGCCATCTGGCAGGTGTACGAACGACTGGTGCGCCGGGCGCGCTGGCTGGAATTGGTCCCTGTGGGAGGCCAGACGCCGCGGGAGTACATGGAGATTCTGGCAAGGGAAATTGGCGAGCGGGCTCCCTTCGCCGAGGGGGCTTCCCGCGATGTCTCCTTGATCTCCGAGAGCTACCAGCGGGCGAGGTATAGCGACGAGCCGGTCACGTCGTACGAGAGCTATAACGTGCAGCGGGCCTGGCGGCGGCTGCGCCCCGTGTTCAACCGGCTGCTGTTCTTGCGCCCGCGCTAGGCGTTTACCACAGAACACACGAAAATTGTATTGGTCAGGATCAGGTTGCACACTTGCGCGCCCAAGTGCGACGGACGAAACGAGCGCCGTAGAATGCGAGGCTCGCTCCGTGCCACCGCCAGCGGCATGTATGCCGAGCACTGAAGGTGCCGGGCTAATGGTTAAAAAGTAGGCTCAAGCCCACTGGAACCCAGTCAACCCGTTTGAACGGGTTTTCCCCCCAACCCGCAGGTTGGGGCACCCAGCCTGGGACCTTCATCCCAGGTGGAACATATAATTTTCCTCGTATTTCGTGGTTTATATCTGTATCTCCTTCTGTCCTCAGGAACGGAACTCGGGACGCTTTTCCGCCGTCCAACATCCGTGCTATAATTGCGCCACTAGGATAAATGATTGAAGGAGATAGCGCCCATGCTGACCCGCAACACGCTCCATCATCCGCCCGCGTTTCTCGGCCTGTTGCTGTTGATAGCACTGACCCTGCTGCTGGGAGGGTGTGACCAGGAGGCCACCACCGCCCCCACGGCTACGTCGGGGTCCGAAGCGTCGAACAAGGCTACCGCCACATCCATGCCGACCTTTACGCCGCTGCCCACCGACACGCTGGTTCCCACCATTACATCCACCCCTATGCCTACCGATACGCCGGTGCCGCCGACGGCGACGCCCACAGTGACCGTCACGCCGACGCCTACGCAAGACCCGAACATCAGCCCGCTGACCGGCCAGCATGTGGACGATCCAGCCCTGATCAATCGGCGGGTGTTGGCCGTGCGCATTGGGAACGATCCCAACATTCGCCCGCAAGAGGGCTTGGGAATGGCCGATGTGGTGTACGAGGAACTGATGGAAGCCCGCCAGGTGACCCGCTTTACGGCGCTGTTCCTGGAGAGCACGGCAAAACGCCTACGGCCCATTCGCAGCGCGCGCCTGTCCAGCCTGGCGATTGCCCCGCAGTATGACGCGGCCCTGTCGCATAGCGGCGCGAGCGATGAAACTCGCTACCGCATCTCCCAGGCGGATTTCGTGGACCTGGACGAGTATTTTAACCACAAGCCTTACGGCATCCTGGCGGGGTATGACTGGCGAGGGCGCATGTATAGCTCGGTGCCAGCCCTGCGCGACTATATAGCGCAAAAGGGATGGGATCGCGAGGAGCCGATTGAAGGGTACACTTTTGATCCTACGCCTCCCACGGGCGAGGCGGCCAACTCGGTCCATATCCCCTACCCCAGCTCGTCAGTAGTCGATTGGAAGTTCGACGAGGCGAGCGGGCGCTATCTGCGCTATGTGCGCGGCGCGGCCCACAACGAGGGGCTGACGGGCGAGCAGATTGTGGCCGATAACGTGATTATCCTGTACGCCGTGCACGAGGAAACGAACATCATCGAGGACAGCCTGGGCAGCCGGGCCATCGATATCAAACTGGCCGGTTCCGGGCGCGCGCAGGTGATTCGGGATGGGGTCGTCGTGGAGGCCACCTGGTCGCACGAGGACCTGCACGACCTGATCGAGTACTATACGGAGGATGGCGAGATCATCCCCTTGCGGCCCGGCAAGACCTGGATTCAACTCGTGCCCGTAGAGTATGAAGTAGAGATCAAGTAATTCTTACATCAGATACAGACAGGCCCACCGGATGTTGCATGGTGGGCCTGTTTTCTTGTTGTGGATAAACCCCTCGCCCCACGACCTGCGGTCGTCCCCCTCTCCCGGGGGGCGAGGGCGGTCTGGTCCCTTCGCCCGGCTGTACCCAGCCGTCCCTTGGGAGAAAGCTTCTCCTGGCGGGAGAAGGTGCGCCATCAGGCGCGGATGAGGGCCAGGGCGGCGGTCCATTACGCGGCCAGCAACTCTTGCACCTTGTCGACAAGCTGCTCGATATCCAGAGGCTTGTGGACGAAATCGTTCGCTCCGGCTCGCAGGGCGCGCTCGATATTCTCGTGCACGCCAAAGGCGGTGATAATCAGGATTTTGATATGCGCGGTCGCCGCGTTCTGCCGCACGGCCCGGCACACCTCAAAGCCGTTGATGTGCGGCATCATCAGGTCCATCACCAACAGGTCCGGCTTGAAGGTGGCCAGTTGCATCCCTGCCTCAAAGCCATCGCTGGCGGTAGCCATCTCCACATCATCCCCCAGGCGTTGCAGGGCGCGCACCACCACGTCCACCGCCGTCGGCTCGTCATCCACCACCAGAATCCGCCGCTTTGACACGGCAAAGAATTCGGGGTCGATGGGCATATCATGCTCGCGCAAAAACTCTTTCAGAGCGCCCCGCTCCACCCGGTAATGCCCGCCGGGGAGCCGATAGGCCCGCAGTTTTCCCTGCTTGATCCATTTCCAAACGGCAACGCTGCTCACGCGACAATATCTGGCGACCTGGCCGGTCGTCAAGGGCTGGCTAGAAGACATGCTGTCTCTCCGAGGTTCATTGATGGCAGGCAGTAGCTATGATTTGGAGGACTACTCGTCCAGATTGGGGGAACGCCGTCCCCCACTTTTGGCGCTGAGGCCCATTCCGGCGCCGCCGATGATGGTGTTCATCACTCGCAGCCAGACATCCCCCTCTTCGCCGTACTTTTCCCCCTGGAAACGGTGATCGCGTTTGCGAATAAACTCGTCCAGATCGCGCATCATCAGGCGATAGCGTTCGGCCTGCGGCTCGATCAGGCGGTGAAAGGTGGCTTCATCCGGCGCTGCTTCCAGCGCGACGATCAGGTGACGCAAACACAGCCCCTCCCCCTGAGTATAGGCCGTGTAGAGCTTCTCATCGTCCAGATGGGCCAGCAAAAGCTGTATATAGTCCCGCTCAGATTGCTCCGAGATCACACAGGCGGGACACTGGGCGTGCGCCTGCAACCGGCCAACAGTCGCGTTGCCCCCGCTACCTTTGCGCAGCAGCCTGCTCAGCGGGGAAGGTTCCTGCTGATAGTCGGCCTTGTCCAGGGTATCGGCCACAGCGCGCAGGATATCGCGATAGATCAAGGCGACCCCCAAGGCCCGACCCGGCTTGTGCGTCAACACATCCACATGCTCGGCGCAGAATCCCTGGGAATTTTTGAGCTTGTCGCGGACATCGGGGTCGAGTACGGCTTCATACAGCAGGCTATCCAGATAGCGGCTGGTGGCCTTGTACGCCAGGCGGCAGATGGGGCAGCCGCTCTGGGGCTGGGCGTCCACCAACTCGAAATAGGAGGTATGCTTGCCCGGTTTGCGTGGCAATATCTGTCCTTTACGGAAACTATAGTCGAAGGCAGTATAGCATGGGGATGGGGAAAGGTCAAAGGGGAAAAGGATGAACGTTATGTTATGTGCAAAGGGTTGTGAGCTTTGGCAAATGGCCCCGATTATGCTATACTGTTTACAGAAATTGGTGTCTCACGGACAGAGGCGTCTCCTCTAGTTGGGTGCGCGTTATAGAGGGGGCGTTTTATATTTTATAGATCCTACACCAATTATTCGTTTGACTACGAGACACAGGGGGTTGGAATGCCTGCGACTGTTGGAATTGGTGCCCAGTGGGGCGACGAGGGAAAAGGCAAGATTATCGATCACCTGGCCGAGCGGGCCTCGATGGTAGTGCGCTACCAGGGGGGCAACAACGCCGGGCATACGGTGATTATCGGGGGCACGGTGCTCAAGTTACATCAGGTTCCGTCGGGGATCACCCGGCCATCGGTGGCTGCCGTTCTGGGGCATGGGATGGTCATCAATCCGCCCGCACTGGTGGAAGAGCTGGATATGCTCGCATCCGAGGGCATCTCCACCGATAACCTGCACATTAGCGCCAATGCCCACATCGTCATGCCCTATCACCTCCTCCTGGATGAACTCGAGGAGAAGCGGCGCCAGGACCAGGCCATCGGGACGACTAAAAAGGGCATCGGCCCCGCCTATACGGACAAGGCGGCCAGAACGGGCCTGCGCGTGCAAGACCTGATTGACCCGGACCGCTTTGCCCGGCGAACGGCCCAGGCCCTGGAACGCACCAACCTGGAGCTGACCCGCGTATTTGGCGTTGAGCCGCTCAAGCTGGAGGCCATCGTCGATCAGTATGCTCCGGCGGCCCGACGGCTGGCGCCCTATGTGCAGGACACCAGCCTTTTCATTTACGAGGCCCTGCGCCGTGGCGAAAAGGTGCTGATGGAGGGCGCTCAGGGGACTATGCTCGACATCGATAATGGCACGTATCCCTATGTCACCTCCTCCTCGCCCTCGGCGGGGGGAGCCGTCCAGGGGGCGGGCATTGGCCCCACGTGGATCAAGGACGTGCTGGGCGTGGTCAAGGCGTACACCTCCCGCGTCGGCTGGGGACCATTCCCCAGCGAACTGACAGACGCCACGGGAGATTGGATCGTTGAGCGGGGGCACGAATACGGCACGACCACCGGGCGGCGACGCCGTTGTGGGTGGATTGATCTGGTGGCCCTGCGCTATGCCGCGCGTATCAACGGCTTTACCGGTATCGCCGTTACCCGCCTGGACGTGCTGAGCGGGCTGGATGAGGTGCAATTGTGCGTGGGCTATCGCCTGCCGGATGGCACCGTATTGAACGAATACCCGTCAGATACGCAACTCCTGGCGAAAGCAACATCTGTTTGCGAAACCATGCCCGGATGGCAAGAGGACATCAACGCCGTCCGGACCTGGGATGAACTGCCCGGTAATACCAGGGCCTATTGTCAGCGCATCTCGGATTTGTTGGGTGTACCCATCGACTTGATTTCGGTGGGCGCCGAACGTAATGCGTTGATTGCGCTTCGCTGGCCTATCTAAGTAGTTTCGTTTTCTCCTGCTGCCCAGGGAGCGGACAGCAGGGACACGCTCAAGGAGGGCAAATGTCATCATCATTCGAGCAGAAATGGGTCGAGGGTCTCACCTTTGATGACGTACTGCTCATGCCTGGAAGGTCGTCTGTGCTACCGAGCAAGATCGATCTTTCCACGAGTCTTACACCCAATATCCGGCTGAACATTCCCGTGCTGTCGGCAGCGATGGATACTGTCACCGAGGCTCGCATGGCCATCGCCCTGGCGCGCGAGGGGGGACTGGGAGTCATCCACCGCAACTGCTCGCCGGAAGAGCAGGCTGCCGAAGTAGACAAGGTCAAGCGGTCCGAGTCCGGCATGATCGTGGACCCGATCACCCTGCCGCCCACGGCCACGCTGGCCCAGGCCAAGGAGATCATGGCCCGCTACCACATCTCGGGCGTGCCCATCACCGAGGGCCGCCGCTTGGTGGGTATCCTGACCAACCGGGACATCCGGTTTGCCACCGAGGATGGCAGGCTGGTATCGGACTATATGACGTCCGAGAACCTGGTGGTCGCCCCGTTGGGCACGACGTTCGATGAGGCGATGGCCATTCTGCAAAAGCACCGCATTGAGAAGCTGCCCCTGGTGGACGAGCATTTCGACCTGAAGGGGCTGATTACCGTCAAGGACATCCAGAAGCGTAAGGATTATCCCTACGCGACGCTGGATGTTGGTGGCCGACTGGCGACTGGCGCAGCGTTGGGCGTGGGGCACGACATGATCGAGCGCTCGGCGGCGTTGGTGCGGGCCGGGGTGGATGTGCTGGTGCTTGACACGGCCCACGGCCATTCGGAGATGGTCCTGCGCGGCACGGCCGAATTGCGCAAGCTCTACCCGAATGTAGCCATCATCGCGGGCAACGTGGTAACTGCCGAAGGCACGCGCGATCTGATCTCCGCTGGCGCGAACGCCATCAAGGTCGGCGTGGGCGCTGGTTCCATCTGCACGACTCGCGTCGTAGCAGGCGTGGGCATGCCGCAGTTGACGGCGGTAATGACCTGCGCGGAGGAAGCCGTCAAGTACGACGTGCCCATCATCGCCGACGGCGGCATCCGCTATTCGGGCGACATCGTCAAGGCGTTGGCGGCGGGCGCGAACTGTGTGATGCTCGGCAACCTGCTGGCAGGCATGGACGAAAGCCCTGGCGAAGTCGTGATCTATGAGGGGCGGCGGTTTAAGGAATATCGCGGCATGGGGTCGATGGGCGCTATGCGCGGCTATGGTCGCGACCGCTACGCCACCGGCCAGGACGACCTGCTGACAGATAGCTCTGAACGGTCTAGCGGCAAGAGCGTACCGGAAGGCATCGAGGGGCGCGTGGCCTACAAGGGGCGGCTGGGCGACGCCATCTATCAGATGATGGGCGGCCTGCGCTCCGGCATGGGCTATGTGGGAGCGGCGGACCTGGCGGAACTGCGCGAGAAGGGACAGTTTGTGCGCATCAGCCCCGCCGGTTTCGTGGAGAGCCATCCGCATAGCGTGATCATCACCAAGGAAGCACCGAACTATCAAGTCCGGCCCTGATCCGGGCTTTACTGCTGAACAGGGAGTTCAACGTTGGACCAAACGTATCGTGTAGAGGTGATGGCCCTGCCGGGGGAAACCCGCAGCGACTATCTCCTGGAAGATATTGCCGCGCTGGGCATTCAGGGCGTCGAGCGCGTCGAACGCGCGGACCTGTACTTCCTGCGCGGCGACCTATCCGCGTCTGACGTAGCGCTGCTGTGCGACGAGCTATTGGCAGACCCGGTCGTGCAGCGCGCCCGATGGGGGTTGGCCGCCGACCCTGTGCCGACGACGGCAGGGACCGTGCGCGTGGAGGTGGGGCTGCTGCAAGGCGTCACCGACAGCGTGGCCCACAACCTGCTGGCGCGGGCCAAGTTGCTGGGCGTAGAGGGGTTGCGGGCCGCCGGGTCGGCGACAAGCTACCTGCTCTACGGCGACCTGACGCAAGCAAAAGTGCGAACCATCGCCCAACGGCTGCTGTATAACGATGTGATCCAGTACTATCAGATCGGTCCGCTCACCCCGCACGTGGGCGAGGAGCCGCCTGCCGCCGTATTGCGGGCAGAGTTGGTCCCCATCAGCGGCCTGGACGAGCAAGATCTGCTGGCCCTTTCCCGCAACCGGCTGTTGTCGTTGGATCTGGCCGAGATGCGGGCGGTCCAGCGTTATTTTGCGCAGGAAGGGCGCGAGCCGACGGACGTAGAACTGGAAAGCATCGCCCAGACCTGGTCGGAGCATTGCGGCCACAAGACCTTCAAGGGGCTGGTGGAATACCGCGAGACGACCCAGGACGGCACGGCGCAAGAACAGGTGGACAGCTTGATTCGCACCTACCTGCAAGCGGCCACCAACCAGATCGCCGCCCCGTGGGTGCGCTCGGCGTTCGTGGATAACGCCGGTATTCTGGACTTTACCAAAGAGTATGAAGTATCGTTCAAGGTAGAGACGCACAACCACCCCTCGGCGCTGGAACCCTTTGGTGGGGCCAACACTGGCGTGGGCGGCGTGGTGCGCGACATCATGGGCGTATCGGCCCGGCCCATCGCCAACACTGACGTGCTCTGCTTTGGCCCGCTGGACCAAGAGATGGACGACCTGCCCGCGGGGGTGCTGCACCCCAAGCGGATTTCCAGCGGGGTCGTGGGGGGCATCGAGGATTACGGCAACAAGATGGGCATCCCGACGGTGAACGGCGCCATCGTGTTCGAGGAGGGCTATACAGCCAACCCGCTGGTTTACTGCGGCTGCCTCGGCATCGCGCCGGTCAACGCCCACCCGCGCGGGGCCAAGCCCGGCGATCTGATCGTCGTGCTGGGGGGGCGGACGGGCCGCGATGGCCTGCACGGCGCGACCTTTTCCTCCATCGAGCTGACGGACGAAACGGGCAAGACTTCCGGTGGGGCAGTGCAAATCGGCAACCCCATCACGGAAAAGATGGTGTTGGATGCCATCCTGGTGGCCCGCGATCAACGGCTATACCGCGCCATCACCGACTGCGGGGCAGGCGGCCTTTCGTCGGCGGTGAGCGAGATGGGCGAGGATACGGGCCTGATCGTGCAACTCGAGCGCGTCCCGCTCAAGTACCACGGGCTACAGCCGTGGGAAATCTGGCTGTCGGAAGCCCAGGAGCGGATGGTGCTGGCCGTGCCGCCGGAGCATGAGGCCCGGCTGCGTCGCATCTGCGATGGCTATTCCGTGGAGATGACCGTCATCGGCACGTTCGCCGACGATGGGCGGCTGCACCTGCGCTACGAGGATCAGGTGGTGGCCGATATGTCCATGGAGTTCCTGCACAAGGGGATTCCCCGCCGCCTGCTCAAGGGGCACTGGCAGCAGCCCCGGCTCGACGAGCCGGAGCACCCGCTGACGACGCAGGGCGATGACCTGTCCCAGGCGTTGCTGCGCATCCTGGCGCACCCCAACGTGCGTAGTAAAGAAGATGTGGTGCGCCGCTACGACCATGAGGTGCAGGGGGGCACGCTGGTCAAGCCCTTTGTGGGGGCGCAAGATGACGGCCCTTCCGATGCCGCGGTGTTGAGGCCGTTGGAGACAGCAGCCGAATGGATCGGCCTGGCGGTGGGCTGCGGCTTTAACCCGGCCTACGGAGCCATTGACCCGCACGCGATGGCCGTATCGGCTATTGATGAGGCGGTCCGCAACGTGGTGGCTGTGGGGGCTGACCCGGAACGCATCGCCATTCTGGACAATTTCTGCTGGGGCAACCCGCTTCTGCCCGACCGGATGGGCAGCCTGGTGCGGGCTTGCAAGGGATGCTACGACGGGGCCATGCACTATGGCACGCCGTTCGTGTCCGGCAAGGACAGCTTGAACAACGAATATACGGACACCATCACCGGGCAGCAGGTAGCCATTCCCGGCTCGCTGTTGATCTCGGCGCTGGGCATCGTCCCGGATGTGCGCCAGACTTGCACGATGGACCTGAAAGAGCCGGGGAACAAGCTGTACCTGGTGGGGGAAACTCGCAAGGAGCTAGGGGGTTCCTACTACTACCGCCTGCACCAACTGGTGGGCCATTCGGTGCCACGCCAGGCGGAAGCCGGGCCAGAAACCGCCCGCGCCCTGCATCGCGCAATAGCCGGGGGGCTGGTGCGCGCCTGTCATGACTGCTCCGAAGGGGGGCTGGCCGTGGCGGTGGCCGAAATGGCGCTGGCTGGGGAGTTGGGGGCGGAAGTGGAACTGTCCGCCGTGCCCACGGGCGGCAGCGCCGAGCGGGCCGCCGATTGGCTGCTCTTTGCGGAATCCAACGCCCGCTATCTGGTAGAGGTAGAGGCTGAGCAGGTGCAAGCTCTGGAGGAAACGCTGGCTGACGTGCCGCATGCCTGCATCGGGCAAGTGGTGCGCGAGCAAGCGTTAACGGTGCGCGACCAGGGCGCGCTCTTCTCCCTGCCCATCCAGGCCCTGCGGGATGCCTGGCGAGGACACCTGACCGCGAGCGAGGAGGGGGGACGATGACCAAGCCGCGCATCCTGATCATGCACGCGCCGGGAACCAACCGCGACCGGGAGGCCGCGCTGGCCTGCCAGTTGGCGGGCGGTGCTCCCGAAATCGTGCACATGAACCAGTTAATCGCCGCCGAGCGCGAACTGGCGGCCTATCAGATGGTCGTGATCCCCGGGGGGTTCTCCTACGGGGACGACCTGGGCGCGGGGCGACTGTGGGCCAACGACCTGTATCACCGTTTCAGCGAGGCGCTGGAAGCTTTTGTCCAGGCGGGCAAGCCGGTCATGGGCATCTGCAACGGCTTTCAGGTGTTGGTCAAGGCGGGTTACCTGCCAGGGCCGCCGCCGGAGCAGCAGGTGACGCTGACCTTTAACCATAGCGAGCATTTCGAGTGTCGCTGGGTGCGCCTGCGGGCCGTGGGCGACAGCAAGTGCCTGTTCACCCGCGACCTGGAGGAGGACATCCTCTGCCCGGTGGCCCACGGGGAAGGGCGGCTGGCGGTGCCCGGCGAACAAGCCCGCGCGGGGCTGTGGCAAGGGGGGCTGGTGGCCCTGACCTACGTGGCCCCGGCCAACCCGGCGGAGCAGGGCAATGCGTCCCGCGCGGTGGCCGTGCAGGAGCGGGCCGGGTATCCGGCCAACCCCAACGGCTCGGTGGATGACATTGCGGGCATCTGCAACGCGGCGGGCAACGTGTTCGGCCTGATGCCGCACCCAGAGGACCATGTGTTCCCCCAGCAGCACCCGCGCCAGAATCGCGGCGAAGCGGGCGGCCTGGGGATTCACCTGTTCCGCAACGGCGTGCGAGCCGCAGGACAATTCGTATAAATAAACGGTGTGAGAGCATGAGCGAATACACACACGAGACCTTTATATCGCCCTTTACCTGGCGATATGGCAGCGACCAGATGCGGCACATCTGGTCGGAAATCAACAAGCGTCGCCTGTGGCGGCGCATCTGGGTGGCGCTGGCTACCGTGCAGGCCGAGGCGGGGCTGGTAACGCCGGAGCAATTGGCCGACCTGCGCGCCCATCAGGATGAGGTGAACTGGGAGCGCGCCCAGGAGCTGGAGGCCGACCTGCGCCACGATCTGATGGCCGAGGTGCGGACTTTTGCCGAGCAGGCGCCGGTGGGCGGAGCGATCATCCACCTGGGGGCGACCAGCATGGACGTGGAGGATAACGCCGACGCGCTGAGACTGCGCGAGGCGTTGTTGCTGATTCGGGACAAGCTGCGCGCCCTGCTGGCGGCGCTGGCCGATCAGATCGAGGCCGAGGCGGACACGGTGGCGATGGCCTACACCCACCTGCAACCCGCCGAGCCGACGACCATCGGCTACCGGCTGAGCCAATACGGCCAGGACCTGCTGACAGATTGGGACACGCTGGAGTACACGCTGTCCCGCGTGCGGGGCAAGGGGTTCAAGGGAGCCGTGGGCACCTCGGCATCCTACACGCACCTGCTGGAGGGCACAGGCATGACCCCCCAGGAGATGGAGCGACGAGCAATGGAGCTGCTGGGCCTGCAAGCGTTCCCGGTGGCTACCCAGACCTATCCGCGCAAGATGGACTATCAGGTGTTGTGCGCGCTGGCGGGGATCGCCCAGTCAGCCTACAAGTTCGCGCTGGACCTGCGCCTGCTGCAATCGCCGGTGTTTGGCGAGCTGGCTGAGCCTTTTGGCAGGCATCAGGTGGGATCGTCGGCCATGCCGTTCAAGCGGAACCCGGTCGCCTCGGAGAGCGTCTGCTCGTTGGCGCGGTACGTGGCCGAAATGCCCCGCGTGGCCTGGGACAACGCGGCCTATTCCGCCCTGGAGCGCACGCTGGACGACTCGGCCAACCGCCGGTCCGCCCTGCCGGAAGCGTTTCTGGGGGTGGACGACATCCTGATGCGGGTGACGCGCATCGTCCAGGGGTTGCGGATTGGCCGAGAGGGCATTCGGCGCAACCTGGAAATGTACGGCCCCTTTGCCGCCACCGAGCCATTATTGATGGCCCTGGCCAAGGCGGGCGCCAGCCGCCAGGAGATGCACGAGCAGATTCGGGCGTGCAGCATGATCGCCTGGTCGGCGGTGCAACAGGGAGAGGCCAACCCGCTGGCGGATCTGTTGGCCGCGGATGCCGGGATTACCGCGTACCTGGACCCGGCGCAGGTGCGGGCCATTATAGCCGAAGGGGCTGACGTGGGTGACGCGCCCATGCGCAGCCGCGCGCTGGCCCGGCAAATTCGTGAAACGATCGCGTCCACAGAGTGACGATCGAGTTTTTTGGGGAGAAAGGAACACCCGCATGGCTTTCGGAAATCTAGACTTTGGACCGCAACTGGCCGAGGGCAAAACCAAGATAATCTATGCTCATCCTGAGCATCCGGACGTGGTCTATATGGTCCACAAGGATGGGCTGTCTGCCGGGGATGGCGCTCGGCGCAGCACCTTGCCCGGCAAGGGGGCGCTGTCTTGCCGCACCAACTCGAACGTCTTCTATCTATTGGAAGACGAGGGCGTGGACACGCACTACATCGGCATGGTGGCCGAGAACGTCAATGTCGTCACCCTGTGCACGATGATCCCGCTGGAAGTGGTCATGCGGCGCATCGCCACCGGCTCGTACCTGCGGCGCAACCCGAACGTGACCGAGGGCACCCGCTTTGAGCCGACCCTGGTCGAGTTCTTTTTGAAGGACGACGCCCGGCACGATCCCCTGGTCACCGACGAGGAAATCGTGTCGATGAACGTTGCCACCCCGGAAGAAATTGATACAATGAGAGCCACGGGGCGGCGCGTATTCAAGATTTTGGAGCGGGCCTGGGCCAAGCTGGATGTGACCCTGGTGGACTGCAAAATCGAATTCGGGCGCACCGAGGACGGCGTTTTGCTGGTGGCCGACGTAATCGACAACGATTCATGGCGCATCTGGCCCGGCGGCGACAAGGAGCGCATGTTGGATAAGCAGGTATATCGCAACATGCCCGAAGTGACGGACGAGCGTCTGGCGGCCCTGTTGCTCAAATACCAGCAGGTGGCCGACCTGACCGACAAGTTTGTAGAGGAAGACTAGTTCTCAAGGAGCGTGCCATCAATATGGCGGGACGCATAGTTATCCTGATGGGATCCAAGAGCGATCTGGATCACGTGAGCAAGATCATCAGCGAGCTTCAGGTTTTGCAGGTGTCTTACGAACAGCGCATAGCCTCCGCGCACAAGAGCGTGCGCCATCTACTCATGGCGTTGGACCAGTACAACGTTTCGAAGGAGCCGCTGGTCTTTATCGCCGTGGCCGGGCGTTCCAACGCCCTGGCGGGGATGTTGGATGCGAACACGGCCTTTCCGGTCATCACCTGCCCACCGGTTTCCACGGCGTTTGGGGGGGCAGACATCTACTCGTCGCTGCGCATGCCCGCTGGGGTGGCCCCGATGGTCATCCTGGAACCGTCCGGCGCGGCGTTGGCTGCTGCCAAAATCCTGGCCATGACGGACCCGGCTCTGCGGGAGCGAATTGCCGCGTATCAGCGCGAAATGACCGACAGCATTGTCGCTGCCGATGCCAGCCTGGGATAAGGGAGATTGTTGGCATGGCTGACCAAACCCGTTCGACAGATCGGCCTCAGGATCACTGTGGCGTTTTCGGAATTTATGCGCGCAATGCATCGGTAGCCCGAACCACCTTTTTCGCGCTCTATGCCCTGCAGCATCGCGGGCAAGAGAGCGCAGGAATCGCCGTATCCGATGGCCAGCGCGCCACTGTTTACAAGGATATGGGCCTGGTTTCCCAGGTGTTTAACGAGCAAAACCTGGCCCCGCTCCAGGGGCATATTGCTATCGGCCACGTGCGCTATGCGACCTCTGATTCGTCGCGACGGATCAGCGCTGGTCCCTTCCTGCTGGAATCGGTGCTAGGCCCCATCGGGATCGCGCACAACGGCAATCTGGTAAATATCGAAGAACTCCGCCAAGAGTTGTTCGAGCGCGGCGTGGGCCTGACCTCCTGGTGTGACACCGAGCTGATGGTGCAGATGCTGGCGGGCGCGCGCGGGCAGAGCTGGCTGGAGCGCATTCGCCACCTGATGAGCAAAGCGATGGGCGCGTACTCGCTGACCATCCTGACCCGCGATGCCTTGTATGCGGTGCGCGATCCCTGGGGTTTTCGCCCGCTGACGCTGGGCCGCGTGAACGGCGGGTGGGCGGTGGCCTCCGAGACCTGCGCCTTGCAGACCATCGGCGCAACCGAGATTCAGGAAATACCCGCGGGCAAGATCGTGATGATCAACGACGAGGGGGTACAAATCCTGGAAGGGGCGCCGGAGGCCAGGCAAAACCTGTGCATCTTTGAGTATATTTACTTTGCGCGCCCTGACAGCATCATGGACGGGCAACTGATCCACGAGGTGCGCCAGGAGTTGGGCCGCCAGCTAGCGCGAGAGCATCCCGTGGAGGCCGATCTGGTGATGGGCGTGCCCGACTCGGCCACGGCGGCAGCCATTGGCTATGCCAAGGAATCGGGCATCCTCTATGGGGAAGGGTTGATCAAGAACCGCTACATCGGGCGCACGTTTATCCAGCCCGATGACCGGCTACGCAAGGCCGGAGTCGCGCTCAAGTTCAACCCCCTGTCCCAGGTGCTGGAAGGCAAACGGGTCGTGGTGGTGGACGATTCCATCGTGCGCGGCAACACCAGCCGCCCCATCGTGGACCTGTTGCGGCGGGCGGGGGCGCGCGAGATTCACCTGCGCATCTCCTCGCCGCCCATCAAGCACCCCTGCTTCATGGGGGTGGATATGGCGACCTACGATGAACTGATCGCTCACCATCTGTCGGTCGCGGAAATTCAGAAGCAGGTCGGCGCAGACTCCCTGGGCTACCTGAGCCTGGAGGGGATGATCGAGGCCGTGCGTCGCCCGATGGGGCGCTTTTGCCTGGCCTGCTTCAACGGGGAGTACCCCTTTGAGGAAAAAGCGGGGGGATTCGTGCCAAGGCAACAACAATCCTGCTGCGCGTGTGAGGAGGTAGGCTCTCAATGAAAGTGCTGGTCGTAGGCTCCGGCGGGCGGGAACACGCCTTGGTCTGGGCGCTCCATCGCTCACCGCAAGTCGAGGAAATTCACATCGCTCCTGGCAACGGCGGGACCGATGAGCTAGCCACGAATGTACCCATTGCTGCCGAAAATATCCCGGCCCTGACGGATTACGCCACAGCGGAGCATTTCGACCTGGTGGTCATCGGGCCGGAAATCCCGCTGGCCCTGGGGCTGAGTGACGCCCTGCGCGCCAGGGGGCTGCGCGTCTTTGGCCCCAGCCAGGCGGCGGCCCGCATCGAGTCGTCCAAAGCGTTCAGCAAAGACTTTATGTGGGACAACGCGATCCCCACGGCGGAATACCACCTCTTTCAGGATTACGGGGAAGCGTTGCGCTACCTGGACACGCATCCCGCGCCGGTGGTAGTCAAGGCCAGTGGTCTGGCCGCCGGGAAGGGCGCCATCGTCTGCCAGTTGCAGGAGGAAGCCCAGGAGGCGTTGTACCAGATCATGCAGGAGCGGGCCTTTGGCGAGGCCGGGGATACGGTGGTAATCGAGGAGTGCCTGGTGGGCCAGGAGGTCTCGGTGCTGGCTTTTGCCGATGGCAACACTGTCGCTCCGATGGTGCTGGCCCAGGACCACAAAGCGGCCTACGATGGGGACCGCGGCCCCAACACCGGCGGGATGGGCTGCTATGCGCCCGCCCCCCTGCTGGACGGCGACCTGCAACGGCGGGCCATCGAGCAGGTCTTGCAGCCTGCGGTAGACGCCCTGCGGCGGGCGGGCACGCCCTATGTCGGCGTGCTCTATGCAGGGTTGATGGTCTATGAGGGCGATTTCCACGTGCTCGAGTTCAACTGCCGCTTTGGCGACCCGGAAGCCCAGGTGATCCTGCCCCTGCTCAAGACGGACCTGGTCACGGTGATGCAAGCCTGCATCGATGGCCGCCTGGATCAGATAGAGCTGGAATGGGCGGACCAGCATTGCGTGTGCGTGGTGATGGCCTCGGGGGGCTATCCCGACAACTACCAGAAGGGCTACCCCATCAGCGGGCTGGAAGAAGCGGCCCAGATGGAAAACACCGTCATCTTTCACGCCGGAACCAAGCGCCAGGATGGGCAGGTCGTGACCGCCGGGGGGCGCGTGCTGGGGGTAACGGCGTGGGCACCCGATCTGGCGGGAGCAGTCGAGCGGGCCTACCGGGCAGTGCATCGCATCCACTGGACGGACGCCACGTTCCGGCACGACATTGGGGCCAAGGGACTGCGGCGGGAGGCTGTTGGAGGGGGATGACGCATTATATCGCCGTACTGATCTCGGGCAGCGGCACCAACCTGCAAGCCATCATCGATGCCACCGAATCGGGGGAACTGCCCGATACGCGCGTGTCGGTAGTCGTTTCCAACCGCAAGGACGCCTATGGGCTGGAACGAGCCAAGGCCCACGGGATTCCGACGATTTACCATCCCCTCCAGCCCTATCGGCGGGCGGGGCGCTCGCGCAATGCGTACGACGCGGACCTGGCCGAGAAGATGAGCCAGTATCCGGTGGATCTGGTCGTGCTGGCCGGGTGGATGCACATTTTCACGATGGATTTCGTCCGGCACTACTCGGGGCGTATTCTGAACATTCATCCGGCGCTGCCGGACACTTTTCCGGGGACGCACTCTATCGAGCGGGCCTACGATGCCTTTCAGCGGGGGGAAATTGACCACACCGGCGTGATGATTCACCGCGTGCCGGATGAAGGGGTAGATGTCGGGCCGGTGGTCATGCAGTGCCCCGTGCCCATCTATCCCGCGGACACCCTGGAAGACCTGGAATCCCGCGTCCATGCCACCGAGCACACGCTTTATGTGCAGGCCATCGCAGCCGAGTTGGGCTTGTCCCCGGCCAGGCGATGCGAGGCATAGGATTGAGGGCGGTAGGGCAAGGGTGCTACGGGACGGTGGAATGAGTGGGCAGGGGTTGATCCGTTCCGGCAGTTTGGCAGGCCGATCAGCTCCAATTAAAGGCGTACCGAGCCACGATGGAATGCAACTCGCGGGTGCAGTGCTCGCAGAAGGGCCAGCCCATTTCCGATTCTTCCAGCGCCCGTTGGGCCAGCTCTTCCACGGTATCGGCGTGGCGCATGACGCAGCGGTTGGTGCAGTGCGTTTCCAGCCCCATGCGGGTCGTCTGGTGCTCGCGGGTAGGGTGCGGCAGGCCCAGCACATGGCCGAGATGATGGCGCACGAGCCGCGTCAACGCCAACTCGCGCACATGCTCATCGGTCAGGCTGCGCAGCCGATGAACCGACATCACCGCCGTCGAACCGGGAACGCTGGTCCCCAGGGCGTAATGATCGGGCTGCATCTCGGCCATCGGAACCGTCAGGTCGGTGAGGTCCTGAGTGATCAGGGCCATATCAAAATGGGGATCGAGTTGCTGCCACGGTTCCTGGCGAGTCAGGTCCAGAAACGCCGGGCCGATGACGCGCCGCAAGGCATCGTTGTAGCTGTTGTCGATGTACCACTGGGTGCCCCAATAGACTTCGGTGGAAACCAGTTCTGGGATGACCCAGTTGCCAAACAGGTGTACCATGATTGGGGGTTGATGGAGTACGGAAGGACGGCGCAGATAAAGCCATTTGAGGACCGAATCAACGGTGTGGGTGAATACGTCGGTCTCCGGTTCGCTGATACCCTCAGTCCACGTAACGGAGATAAATTTGGTCATTACCTATTCTCCGAATTTGTCCGCATCCGTGCGGACGAGACCGGCTCGCATTATGCCATAGGTCCGTTTTTTTTGCAAAATTTGCCTATAACAAATATTTCAAACTATATCCACGCTTTGCATCCGCTTTTGCCAAATAGCCTCCGCCGTTGTATATTCGGAGCATCTCGATCTGTTTTCAACTTTCCTTTCTTTTCGAGCGAGGGGAAAAGAAAGGGCAGAAGCCCCTGCCCGACACTCGCATTTCGCAAGCCCATGGGGCAATGCCGCCCTGTTAGAACTCCAGATAGTCTTAGTGATTTCTAGAAAGAGAATCTTCGATGAGGCAGTTTCCCAAACCTAGGTTAGTGATCAGCAAGTGTATCGAATTCGACGATTGCCGGTGGAACGGGGTCCGGGTCACGTCCGACGTGGTCAAGCTGCTCAAACCGTTTGTCGAATTTGCCGCCATCTGCCCGGAAGTAGAGATTGGCTTGGGCGTACCCCGCGAGCCAGTGCGCATCGTTGCGACCAACGGGGAGCGGCGGCTGATCCAGCCTGCCACCGGAAAAGACCTGACCGAGGAGATGCAAGCCGTTATCTGCACGTGCATCTCTGACCTGCACGATATAGACGGGTTCATCCTCAAGAGCCGCTCCCCCTCTTGTGGGGCCAGAGACGTCAAAATCTACCCGCCCGGCGAGCAGAACATCCCCTGCCGCAAAGGAGCGGGCATGTTTGCCCAGGCCGTGCTGGAGCAATTCCCCGACTTGACGGTGGAGGATGAGGGCCGCCTGACGAACTATGACATCCGGCACGACTTTTTGACGCGCATCTTTACCCACGCCGCCTTCCGCAAGGTCAAAGCGTCCGGCCAGATGAAAGAGCTGGTGCAGTTCCAGACAGAGAACAAATACCTGCTGATGGCCTACAACCAGGAAGAAGGGCGTGGGCTGGGCAACATCGTGGCCAACCACGAGCAGCAAGGCTGGGAGCAGATCATCCAGGAATACGAGGCCCACCTGACCAAGGCCCTCGCCCAGCCTCCCAGCTTGAAATCGAGCATCAATGTGCTGATGCACGTCCTGGGCTACTTTTCCGACAAGCTGTCCCGCGAAGAACGAGCCTTTTTCCTGGAGACCGTGCAGGACTATCGGAACAAGCGTGCGCCCATTAGCGTATGTACGAGCATTCTGAAATCCTGGATCGTCCGCTTTGGGGAGGAATACCTGCGCCAGCAGACCTTCTTTGAGCCTTATCCTGCCGACCTGATCCAGGTTACCGACTCGGGTAAAGGAAGGGATCAATAGGTGAGAATCGGGTATGCCTGTATCAATACCCGGATGGATTGCAGAGCCACCCACACCTTTCGCCTGAAATCATACTCCATCGAACGCCTGCAAGAGACAGTCCGGGAGAACCTGGACTGTCTCTTGCGCATTCTCCAGTATAACCGGGACCACGACCTGTTCTTCTTCCGCATCGGCTCGCAACTGGTGCCCTTTGCCTCCCATCCGGTGAACCAGTTCAACTGGCAGGAATATTTCGTCCCGCGTTTCCGGGCTATCGGCCGCTTTGCCCTCGAGCACGAGATGCGCCTCTCCATGCACCCCGATCAGTTCATCCTGATCAACTCCCCGGATGAGGGGGTGTTCGAGCGCAGCGTAGCCGAATTGCGCTACCACGTGCAGGTGCTGGACCTGATGGGCCTGCCCCCCTCCGCCAAGGTGATGATTCACGTCGGTGGGGTGTACCAAGACCGGGAAACCAGCCTCCATCGGTTCATCGAGCGTTATGCCTTGCTGGAACCGGCCATCCGCCAGCGACTGGTGATCGAAAACGACGATGTGAGTTACCCCTTTGCCGACTGCCTGACCCTGCACCGGGCCACGGGCGTGCCAGTGGTGTTTGACTGCTTTCACCACAGCATCTTGAACCGGGGCGAGTCCCTGGCGGAGGTGATGCCGCTGTTCGCCGCCACCTGGAAAGCCGAGGATGGCCTGCCGCTATCGCATTACAGCTCGCAACAACCGGATGAGCGCGCGGGCAAGCACGCCGACACTATTGACTTGTCCGATTTCGAGCGCTTTCTCCAGATGACAAAACCGTACGATCTGGATATTATGCTAGAGATCAAGGATAAAGAAGCCAGCGCCCTGCGCGCCATCGACGTCGCCCGCGACGACGGGCGCTTTGTGGCAAACCGCGTTGCAGTGAAAACGTAACCACAGAATACACAGAACACACGGAAGGTGTATTGGTCAAGCGGATGTTACACAGACATGGGTAAGCGATTGATTGAGGGCAATCGCTGTTGTGCTTATCGTAGGCGCGGTTTCCATACCGCGTTCTGCGCTATATTACCGTTATTTCGCGGTATGGAAACCGCGCCTACGATAATCCAGCGTCGCCCGCTCATCGGGCGGTCCAGCGTGAACGCCGTCCTATGACTGTGAATCATCCGCTTGACCAATACAGAAACACACGAAAAAAGTGTGCAGTGGCGGCGTGTACGTCGTGGTGGTAAGGCTGCACTCCTAGTCCGCAAGCGCGTGATAACGGATCGTTCCCGTTTTATTGTTCGTAATCCAACACACTCGAAGGAGATTGTCATGGCTTACAAGATGATCCAGGTCGGTACGGGGGGATTCGGAGCGTGGTGGTGTCGGCATTTCCTACCGCCCAACATCGCGGAGGGGCTGATCGAGGTCGTGGCCGCCGTGGACATCAACCCGGAGGCGCTCAAGAACGCGCAAGAGGGTCTCGGCTTGCGCCCCGATCAATGCTACACGGACCTTGCCCGGGCGTTCGACGAGAACCGGGCCGACTTTTGCACGGTCGTCGTGCCGCCCGCCTTCCACGAGCAGGTGGTCGATATGGCGCTGGCCCACGACATGCACATCCTCTCGGAAAAGCCCATCGCCGACACGCTGGCCGGTTCCCTGCGCATCGCCGACAAGGTGCAGCGGGCCGGGAAAAAGATGGGTGTCACCATGAGCCACCGCTTTGACCAGGACAAGACCACCCTGCGCGAGGAAATCCGCTCCGGGCAGCACGGCGCGCTGGATTACCTGATCTGCCGCTTTACCTGCGACTGCCGCCAGTTCGCCAGTTGGGGCAAGTTCCGCCACGAAATCCCCGATGCTCTGATGGTGGAAGGGGCCGTGCATCACCTGGATTTCATTGCCGACATGACCGGCGCCCTGTGCGATACCCTTTACGCCCAGACCTGGAACCCCACCTGGGGCGAGTTCGCCGGGGATTCCCAGGGGTTGGTGACCATGCATTTCGAGAATGGCACGCGGGCCTTTTACGAGGGCGCCAAGACCAACGCCATCGGGCTGAACGGCTGGGGGCAGGAATATCTGCGCGCCGAATGCGAGGGGTCCACGCTGATCATGGACCACCGTCATCTGGAGCGCTTTGCCCACGACCCGGCGCACAAGGCCACCAGCGCGCGGGAAGGCGAAGGGATCGAAATCCCTCTCTTGCAGCAGCCCAAATGGTCCCACGTCTGGCTGATTGACAAGTTTGTGCGCTGGCTGGACGGCGGCGAGCCGATGGAGACCAACGTGCAGGCCAACCTGCAATCGGTAGCCCTGATCTTTGCCGCCATCGAGAGCAGCCGCACGGGGCAGCCGGTGCGCGTGCAAGAATTCCTGGCCAACGCCCGCCGGGAGATGTAACAGGGCTGAACGAGATTCGTCGCGTGCCCCACACCAGCGGCATGCATGTCGAGCACTCAAGTGTCGGGCTGGTAATAAAAGTGCGCTCAAGCGCACTGGAATACAGTTAACCCGTTTCAGCGGGTTTCGCCTTCTCCTAGCCTGGGACCTTCAGTCCCAGGTGTGGCTGACGTCGTAGGCGCGCCTTCCGTAGCGCGGCACGCGAGTAACATGGTGCCAGTTCGCGGTTTGGAGATCGCGCCTACGAGACGCACGCGGTTGCCTTGCGCATAAACCATATACCTATCCAAAAGGACCGCCGATGACATTCCAACTTGACGAACCCGTATCCCTCCCGGAAGAAGTGGCCGGATTCGACCTCTCCTCTTGTGAAGACAAATTCCGCATCGTGGCCCTGGGCGACTCGATCACCCAGTGTGGCCGCTGGCCGCGCGCTCGGCGCTGGACGGGCATCCTGGAATCGCTGTTGGGCCAGGATTGTCGCGTGATCAACGCCGGGATTGGCGGCACCAGCTCCAGCCTGGGGCTGTATCGCTGGCCGCGCGACGTTGCGCCCATGCTGCCCCATTGCGTGGTGATCGGCTTCCTGCTGAACGACAGCCACATCCGCCATTACGAATGCCGCTTTTCCTACTGCGTGCAATGCTCGCGCGACCGGATGGATGCCAACCTGACTGACATGGTGCAACTGACCCGCCAGATGGGCGCTGCGCCCATCTTCTGGACGCCGCCGCCCGTCCCCGCCTGGCCGGAGAACTATAAAAGCCGCACGCACCTGGACATCCAGCTAGAATTGCTGGAGCATTACCTGCTGGCAGTGGAACGGCTGGCGGAGCGGCTGGAAGTGCCGCTGGTGAACTTTTGGCGGAGCTTTCCCGCGTCAGTGGAAGAGTACCCTGGCCAGTACATGGACCGCCCCGACGGATATCACAGCAACGACAAATCGCAACCCATCCTGGCCGCCGGGTTGGCCGAACTGATCCGTCCGTTACTGGCAGCCTGGCAACCATAACGGGCCTAGTCCGGCCCCATCGGAGACGAGATGAGCTACTATAACACCCACGTGGAGAACCCCTTCGTTCAGGAGAACCCCTATCTCGGCATGGCCCCGGAGCAGGCCGAGTTGCCCCGTTTTGAGCAGGGGCGACCTCTGTTGCCCGAACCCCACTGGATAGGTCACCAGGCGGCCATCGACTGCTACTGGAAGACATGGCAATTGGCCTTCCGCAACCTGCGGCAGCCCACCGCTGAAAACGGGTTCGTCGCCAACTATATCGATACCGCGTTCAACGACAACCTGTTCATGTGGGATTCGGCCTTTATCTTGCTGTTCGCCCGTTATGGCAGCAGGGCGTTTGACTTTCAGCGCACGCTGGACAACCTGTACGCCAAGCAGCACCCCGACGGGTTCATCTGCCGCGAAATCCGGGAGGCGGACGGCTCGGACTGCTTCTGCCGGTTTGACCCGGCCGCTACTGGCCCAAACGTCATGCCCTGGACTGAGTGGGAATACTGGCGCATTTTCGGCGACCGCCAGCGGCTCGAGCGGGTGTTCCCCGTACTGGTGGCCTTTCATCAGTGGATGCGGGCCTATCGCACCTGGCCGGACGGCACGTATTGGGCGTCGGGTTGGGCCTGCGGGATGGACAACCAGCCACGGGTAGGCGCCCAGGGGCAGGTAGCCGCGTGGTATCACGGGCACCTGGTATGGATCGACACCTGCCTGCAACAGGCGCTATCCGCCCGGCTGCTGCTGCAAATGGCGCGCGTGCTGGGGCGCGAGAAAGAAGTGGCTGACCTTCAGGTGGAGTTGGAACACCTGCGCCAGATCGCCAACGCGCAACTGTGGGATGAGCGCTCTGCTTTTTACTACGATCGGCGGCCCAATGGCCAGCTCTCCGATGTCAAGACGGTGGGAGCCTACTGGGCGCTGCTGGCGGAGCTGGTACCTCCCGAGCGGTTAGATAGCTTTCTGGCGCACCTGGAAAACGAGGCCGAGTTCAACAGACCGCACCGTGTGCCCTCACTCTCTGCCGACCACCCCGAATACCGGGCAGACGGGGGCTACTGGCTGGGAGCTATCTGGGCGCCCACTAACTATATGGTGTTGCGCGGGTTGACGCAGGTGGGGCAGGATGCCCTGGCCCATACCATCGCCATGAATCACCTGGACAATGTGGTGGCCGTCTATCAACAGACGGGCACCGTCTGGGAGAATTATGCCCCGGAGAGCGCCGCTCCCGGCAAACCAGCCAAAGCCGATTTTGTGGGGTGGACCGGCCTGCCGCCAGTGGCCGTGTTGCTGGAATACGTCTTTGGCCTGCGGCCCGACGTAGAGCAAGCCCGGTTGCTATGGGATGTGCGCCTGCTGGAAGAGCATGGCGTGCGGCAATACCCCTTCGGCAGGGAGGGGCTGCTCGATCTGTACTGCGCAGCGCGCACATCTCCGACGGAAGAGCCGACTATCCGGGTGTCGACCAACATCCCGCTGGAGTTGGTTATCCGGTGGGAGGGCGGCAACGAATCCATCCTGCTGGGTGGCGAATGACACGGCCCGCATACAAGCCGGCAAGGGTGCCGGCGCTCCGATTACTGGATATCAGGCGCGCTGCATAAGAAAGGTGAACGACCATGGTCGAGTTGCGCGACAAGGTGTGGACATGGGGCTATGTGATCCAAGGCGACATCCCCGGCGACGTGCCGTTCGTGGGCAAGTCCAGTTGCAGCCTGGAAACTGCGGCCGCGTATCTTGGCACGCCGGGCGTGGTGTTCATGAACAGCAATCACCATCGCGAGACGCTGACACCGGAATACCTGGATCGGCTCCGCGCCTGCCCGCGCGTCCTGTGTGGCCTGCAACACGGCGCCTATGCCGAGACCGCTCGCACGGTGAGCGAGCTATCGAAACGTTACCCGAACATCGTCGGGGGGCTGATCGATGATTTCCTGGATTTTCACGGCCCCAGCGCGGCCATGACGCCAGAAGAAACCCAGGCGGTATGCGAGGCCCTCAAGAGCGAGAACCCGGCGCTGCGGCTGGCCGTAGTGCGCTACACCCTGCAAGATCAGGCAGACCTGCTGCCCTATCTCCCCTACGTGGACATCATCAACCTGTGGGTCTGGGTGGCGAACACGTACGACTGGCAGGTGCGCATGGATACCGAGATCGAGAGAATCGGGCGGATGACAGGCAAGCCGATCCTGTTGGGGCTGTTTCTGCACGACTATGGCGGCACAGGCGGCCCGGTCCCGATGGACGTGCTGGAACTCCAATTCCAAAAGGCCGTAGCCTACGCCCGGCGCGGCTGGATCGAGGGGTTTGTGGTACTCCAGAGCGGCTGGTTCGACCGGGAGGACCACCGCCCGCAGGTGCAGTGGGTACAGCAATATCTGGCCTGGGCGTTTGGCACGACGACTGGCGTCTAGCCTCGCATCGCGTTCGACAAGAATCATTACACTATTTAGCAGGAGGTTCACGATGAGCGGCGATCAGCATCCTCGTCGACTGAAGCGTGCGGAGAGCTTCTTAGGGGTACACTTTGACTTTCACGCCGGGCATGACTGCACCGAGGTCGGCAAGCGTACCACGCGCGATATGGTGGAGCATATCATTGACGCGGTGCAGCCGGACTATATCCAGTGCGATTGCAAGGGACATCCGGGGATCAGCAGCTACCCCACCAAGGTGGGCAACCCGGCCCCTGGCTTTGTGGGCGACCCGCTGCGCGTCTGGCGGGAGGTCACGGCGGAGCGGGGCGTGTCGCTGTTCATGCATTACTCTGGCGTATGGGATACCGAGGCGGTCACCCAGCATCCCGAATGGGCGCGGGTGGATGCCGAGGGCCAGCCAGACAAGCGCATCACCTCCGTGTTCGGGCCGTATGTGGACGAATTGCTGATCCCGCAACTGAAGGAACTGGCGCTGGACTATGGCGTGGACGGCGTCTGGGTGGACGGCGAGTGCTGGGCCACGGAACCCGACTGGAGCGAGCAGGCGCTGGCAGCCTTCCAGCAGGCGACGGGCATCCAGCAAGTGCCGCATAAGCCGGAAGACCCGCACTATTTCGAGTTTCTGGAATTCTGCCGCGAGGCGTTCCGTCGCTATTTGCAGCATTACATCACGGAAGTACACCAGGCGGCGCCCGATTTCCAGATCGCCAGCAACTGGGCCTACACCTCGTTCATGCCGGAGCCGGTGACTGTGGACGTAGACTATATCTCGGGGGACTATACCCCGCAAAACAGCGTGAACTCGGCCCGGCTGGAGGGGCGCTGCATCGCCCACCAGGGCAAGCCCTGGGACCTGATGGCCTGGAGCTTTGGCGCCAAATGGGGCGAGGGGGGCTGGAGCACCAAGTCCATCCCGCAGCTTCAGCAGGAGGCGTCCATCGTATTGTCGCTGGGGGGCGGCTTCCAGGCATACTTTCAGCAGAAACGGGACGGCTCTATCAACCGCTGGCAGATGGACCTGATGGGCGCAGTCGCCGAGTTCTGCCGCGACCGGCAGGAGTTCTGCTATCGGGGCGAGCCAGTACCGCAAATCGCCCTGGTGTACGCGGGCAAGGCGTTCTACCGCCAGACGCCACGCGTGTTCGCGCCGTGGCATGGCGAGCTAGACCCCATGCGGGGCGTGCTGCAAAGCCTCGTCGAGGCCCAGCTTCCGGTGGAAATCCTGATGGAGCACCACCTGACCAGCCACATGGCGGATTACCCCCTGATCGTCGTGCCAGAGTGGGAGTATCTGGAGCCGGACTTCCGGGAGGAATTGCTGGCTTATGTGCGCGAGGGCGGCAAGCTGCTGGTGATCGGCCCCAAGGCGGCGGCCATGTTCGCCGAGCCGTTGCAGGTGCAGTTCACCGGCGAGTTGCAGGAGGACAAGGCCCACTATCTGGAGCACAACGGCTGGCTGGCGGCGATGAAAACCCCTTTCCAGGCGGTGGAGCTGGGAGAGGGCGCGCGCCCGTTCGGCAAGCTATACGGAGAGAACGACCACATCGGCCCGTATGACGTGGCCGCGTCCATCGTTGACTATGGGCAGGGGCAGATCGCAGCAACCTACCTGAACCTGGGCGAGCGCTATCTGCACGGCGGCAACGCGGTGGCCCGCGATTTCCTGAGCGCCCTGGTGCGCGAGCTGTTCCCCGACCCCATCGTGACGGTGAGTGGCTCACATCAGGTGGACGTGACGGTCAGCCGGGTGGATGACAAGCTGACGGTGCACCTGGTGAACACGGCAGGCCCGCACGCCAACCCGGACGTGTATGTCTATGACGACATCCCGGCGGTGGGGCCGCTGGAGGTGACCGTCCGCGTGGACGAAGAGCCACGCTTTATCACGTCGCAGCCTACGGGCCGCAAGCTGGCCTACTTCTATGAGGATGGCGCGGTCAAGGTGATCTTGCCCCGGTTAGAGATTTACGATATTCTGGTGATCGACTAACGACGAAAAGCCTCACTCCTCGGCCTACGCGGCGCGGCAGGATGCCGCGGCTACAGGCTCGCGCTCAATGGGGACTGGCATCGAAATGGGCGATGTGCGCACGCACATCGCCCATTTTCGGTAGGTGAAGGATTTACCCGGCGAATTCGCTCATGGGTACCAGGCCGCCGCGCGCGATGGAGGCTGCCGCCGCCAGCGATAGGGCCACGGCGTGACGCGACTGGACGGGCGTGCAGCGCGTTGGCTCCTGCCCCGCCTGGATGCAGCGCAAGAAATAGCGGATTTCGTTCAGGTAGGCGTCCGGATCGCTGAACACTGGCACCTCCGGTTCCGACGCCCCCGCGCGATAGACCGTCAGTGTCGGCTTTTTGCTGGTGTCCATCTGGAGGAACGCCCCCTCGAAACGCGCCTCGTACCGGGCGACGAACGGGATGCGCACATCCGTCCAATGGCTGGCGGCGCTGACCATCAGGCCGGAGCCGTAATCCAGCGTGGTGTGCATATAGTCGTACCCGCGCGCGTCGCCGAGGCTCTGCCCGCCCTGGGCATAGACCTGCTGGGGCAGCCCCAGCGCGTACTGGCAAAAGTCCAGGTCGTGGATGTGCAGGTCGAGGATCGCCCCGCCGCTATGGATGGCGTGCTCCATCCAGCCGCCCAGCGGCGTGCCCCCCTGGCGCACCAGTTGCAGCGAGAGCAGCTTGCCCCATTCCCCGCTTTGCAAGTGGTCCACCAGATATTGATATTCCGGCCAGAAGCGAATGCAATGGGCCACCATGAGTTGCTTGCCCGACTCGCGCTGGGCCGCGACCATCGCCTCGCAATCGGCCAGCGACAGCGCCATCGGCTTCTCGCAGAGGGCGTGGACGCCGTTCTGCAAGGCGGCCACCGCCGCCGCCCGGTGATAGCCAGTGGGCAGGCAGATGTCCACCATATCCACCGCCCCGGCGGCTACCATGTCCCGAAAATCCTCGAACCAGCGCACCTGATCGGCGGGGAGTTCCCAGAACGCGGCCAGCCTGTCGTCCTGCTTCAGGTCCGCGGCGCGCACGTCCGCCACGGCTTCTACCCGCGCTTCGGGAATCTGCTGATAATAGCGCAACCGACCCCGGCCCATGCCACCCAACCCAACGATTCCCACTCGCAACATGATGATCTATGCCTTCCTCAATGAATGATAATGGTCCTGTGGTTGCCCCCATGCTACGCGAGATTGGCCGCCTGTCAACCAATGGGGGACCGCCGCCCTGGAGCGCTCGGACCCACAGGGTCCGCAGCACCCTTGGCGGCTTCTCTTGTACCGCTACCAGAAGCCGCCAAGGATGGCGGCGGTCCGAGGGAGACCCTCACCCCCGGCACTATGTGCCGTACCCTCTCCCAGTGGGCGAGGGCGGTTTGGTCCCTTCTCCCCCTGGGAGAAGGTGCGCCCGTAGGGCGTGGATGAGGGCTATACCGGCGATCCGACGTCATTCGCCCTTGCCTTCCAGCGGAAAGCGGGTATGCTATATCCATGATCTTACAAGGGAGCAATGGTATGCAACAGGTATTGCTTGGCAAGACGGGTTTGCGAGTTTCACAGGTCGGCTTTGGGGGCATCCCCATCCAGCGACTCAGCGATGACGGGGCGGTGCAAGTCATCCGGCACTGCCTGGACCTGGGGATCAACTTCTTGGACACAGCCTACGGCTATGGCACCAGCGAGGAACGCATCGGGCGGGCGATTGCCGGGCGGCGCGAAGGCCTGGTACTGGCCAGCAAAAGCCCCGCCCGCGATGGCAAAACCTTTCGCGAGCATTTGGAGCTCAGCTTTCAACGGCTGGGGGTAGACCGGATCGACCTGTACCAGTTCCACAACGTAGGCGACCCGAAAGCCTACGAGCAAATTCTCGCGCCAGGCGGCGCGCTGGACGTGGCCCGCGAGGCCAAGGCCGCCGGGCGCATCGGGCATATCGGCGTCACCTCCCACTCGCTGGAGGTCGCGCTGCAGATGGTTCCCTCCGGCCACTTTGAGACGCTGATGTTCCCGTTCAACTTTATCACCAACGAGGCGGCGGACAAGCTGCTGCCCCTGTGCGAACAACATGGCGTGGCCTTTCTCTCCATGAAGCCGATGGGTGGGGGGATGCTGGGCGACGCCCGGCTGGCGTTCAAGTTCCAGCGCCAATACCCGGCGGCCATCCCGGTGGTGGGCATCGAGCACCAGGATGAGATCGACGAGATCGTCGGCATTCTGCAAGGCCCGGCGGGGCTGACCGAGGCAGACCGCGCCGAGATCAAGCGCCTGCGGGAAGAGCTGGGCACGCGCTTTTGTCGGCGGTGCGGCTACTGCCAGCCCTGCGAGCAAGAGGTGGACATCTCCACCGTGGTCAACCTGCGCAGCTTTGGCAAACGCTTCCCCCGCGAGCGTATGTTCGGGGATTGGGGCCTGGCGATCGTCACCAAGGCCGAGGGGTGCGTGGAATGCGGCGAGTGCGAGTCGCGCTGCCCCTATGGCCTGCCCATTCGGGAGATCATCCGCGAGAACGTGGCCTGGTTCCGCCAGGAGCAGGCCCGGCTCGGCTGATTCCATCCATCTTTTGTCAGAAACGAGGTGGCAACCATGATACCCAAGACGATGCGGTCTGTGCGCGTGTATGGCCCGGAGGATTACCGACTGGAGGAAATCCCTGTGCCACAGATTGGGCCGGGGGAAGTGCTGATTCGGGTGCTGGCGACGGGCATCTGCGCCAGCGACGTCAAGACCTATCTGGGTGCCCGCGTGTGGGGTTCGGCAGAGATTCAGCCCTACATCGAGGCGCCGGTCACGCCGGGGCACGAGTTCGTGGGCGAGGTGGTTGCCCTGGGCGAAGGGGCCGCCGAAAAGTGCGGCCTGCACATCGGCGATTGGGCCATCTCGGAGCAGATCGTCCCCTGCTGGCAGTGCCGCTTCTGTCGGCGCGGCCAGTATTGGATGTGCCAACAGCACGACATCTATGGCTTTAAGAAAGGGCGCGCCGAGGGTTCCTGGGCGGAGTATATGCGCTTTCCCGCCAACGCCATCAATCACGTCGTGCCCCAGGACCTGCCGCCGGAGCAGGCGGCGTTGATCGAGCCGATGGCCTGCGCCATCCACGCCGTCGAGCGGGGCGACATCCAGTTGGGCGACGTGGTGGTCGTGGCCGGGATGGGGCCGATTGGGATGGGCATGTTGCAGGTGGCCCGTCTAAAGGGGCCGGGCCTGTTGGTGGCGCTGGACATGAAACCCCGCCGCCTGGAGATGGCCCGTCAGTTGGGCGCGGACCTGGCGATTGACGTGAGCGATGGGGGCGATGCTGTGCAGCGCATCCTCGACCTGACCGACGGCTATGGCTGCGATGTGTACATCGAGGCCACGGGCGCGGGGCCAGCCGTGGCCCAGGGATTGCAGATGCTCCGCCGGTTGGGCACCTTTGTGGAGTTTAGCGTGCACGCCGGGCCGGTGGCGGTGGATTGGTCCATCGTGGGCGATGTGAAAGAGTTGAACATTCACGGCGCGCACCTGGGGCCGTACAGCTACCCGCTGGCGATGGATTATCTGCGCAACGGCGTGCTGAACGGGGCAGCACTGGTCAGTCACCGCCTGCCGCTAGACAAGTACCTGGAAGGGATAGAGATCGCCCATCGCGGCGACGAGTCCATCAAGGTGGTGCTGGAGCCGTAAAGGCCAGCTAACGGGATGCCAGGGCTACTTGTAGCCCTGGCATCCCGTTTTATGTAAACTCTTTCGGGTGCGCGCTATTTACGGGGAACGCCCTGCACCGGCTGCTCCATCCAGGGAGTTTTGGCGTTCCAGCGGGTCACAGCTGCGCGCAGGTCGCGCGCGGTGTCATCCGGCGTAGACGCGAGATTGCGCATCTGATAGGTGTCCGCCTGGCAGTCAAAGTGCAGGTGCCGTTCCTCTGCTACCTGTCGGGGCGGCGCGGACAGGGGGATCCCCTCCACCGTGCGGCGCTGGTCCCGCTCCAACTGCATGCCTACCAGATGGGTGAGCGTGCGCACGCCGATTTCCCCGATGGTCGTCTCCACAAAGGCGCGGTTTCGCTCCAGGGCGGGCGTTTCCCCTGTCAGCACTGGCGTCAAATCTTGCCCCTGCATCCCGGCGGGCGTCTCTACCCCGGCCAGAGACAGCACGGTGGGCGCGATGTCAATCAGCGAGGCCACTTGTGTCGTGACGGCGCGGGGCGCCAGCGTTTGCGGGCAGTGGAACATCATGGGGATGCGAATCGCCTCCTCGTACAGCCGGTCCTTGTTATACAGGTGGTGGCTGCCCAGCAGATCGCCGTGATCGGAAGTAAACACCACCAGCGTATCCTCCGCCAGGCCGCGCTGGCGCAACTGCTCCATCATCCGTCCCACATGGTAATCCGTGTACGAGACCATCCCATAGTAGCGGGCGTACAGGTCCCGCAGGGTGAAATCCTCAGGGGCGGCCACGTCAATGGTGCCCTGATAGTATAAATAGTCCCACAGATAGACCTCGAACCAGCCCACTCCGTCCATCCACGTTTGATTGCCTGCCATCTCGCCATTCTTGAACACATTGTCCCGCAGGCGAGCTTGCTCAGCGCCGTACATGCTTTGATACTCCGGCGGCACGTCGAAGAAGGGCATGTGCGGCGTGGCGATGTTGTAGTAGATAAAGAAGGGCTGCGCATCCCCGCTGTAGCGGTCCAGCGCCTCGCCCAACATTTGCTGATTGAACTCTTCCGCATAGCCCGGCGCGGTGAACGCCCGGCCCGATTTCTCGAAATAGAGCTGGTTCTTGTTCAGATGATGGAATTTCGGGTAGACATAGTCTTCAAAGCCCAGCAGTTCCGGGTGCGCGCCCACGTGCCACTTGCCGACCAGCGCGGTGTGATAGCCCGCGTCGCGCAGCGCCTCGGCCAGGGTGGGGGTGGGAAAGCGGGGTCGGGTAAAAGCCGGGGCTTCGTCCATCTCGTTGCCCAGATAGCCCGCGCAGGTGCGGCTGTATTGCCCGCTCAGCAGGCAAGAGCGCGCGGGGGTGCAGACGGGGTTGTTGCTCACCGCCACGTCAAAGCGCACGCCGTCCCGCGCCAGGGCATCCAGGGCAGGGGTGCGCACGACGGGGTGGCCGTAGCAGCCCAGCTCGAACGCGCGCATCTGATCGCACAGGCAAACGACAATATTCGGTCTTGGCATGGGAGTATGCTCCAATCTTGTAACCCCGCAACGGGGCAAGCCAGGATATATCTGGACTATACCCGCAGAAGCGTTGGCAGGCAAGCAACACTCACGGGGCGGTTCAAGGTAGAATTAGACCGACGGGATACCAGAGCACTCAGAGGCCATGCAACAGCCATGTCACCAGCGGCCTGTTGACGAAATGATAGGTCACGCCCGTTACTGCCAACAAGATCAGGGCATGACGCCCGACCCAGGCAAGTACCCGGGAGCGCTCCAGGACCTTGGAGACCAGGACCACGGTGAGCGTGCCCGCAACCGCCGCGAGAGAGAAGAGGATCAGATTGCCGTGGTGGCTGGCCGACATCACTACACCTGCAACGTTCCCCCGATAAGGAGCGTCGTTCGCAAGGGCAGCCCAGACGGCGAGGGGTGCAGCAACAACGACGAGTCTCCAGATGGCGCGATGCTCTAGCCAGCGATAGTAGCGCGCCATTGCGCCCAGGGCGCAGAAACTAGAGGCAACCAGCGCCTCTGGCAGGTGCCAGGCGGGCAGGCGAGTGTTGTTGATTAGCCAGATTCCCAGGGCATAGAAACCGATGGTTAGCGAGAGAGAGTAATAGGGGCGCGCGGGCTTGAACAACGGCATAAGCAAATCGGTCCAGAAGAGACATACCAGAAACCATGTCGTGATGTTGAGCTGGGCAACGCCCCACGCCATCGCTGCCGGATCGAGCGCCCGGGGGATGGTCTGGAGGCCAAGCTTGGGCAGCACAAACCAGAACGGGACGAGCGCGAGGCTGAGCGCGACGGCAGGCCACAGGCGTGATCGGGCGCACCGGGCGATATAGGAGCCAAAGTTGGTTACCTGATAGCGGCCCACATAACCGGCCAGGAAGAAAAACAGGGGCATGTGAAACGAGTAAATGACCTGGAATTGTAATAAGGCAACAGGATTGCCGAATGTCGCCACCTGCTCGATCAAGTGTCCGTAGAGCACCAGGAGGATACCAATGCCCTTGGCAACATCGATCCATACGATGCGTTTCTGTGCGGCGGGAGTAGAAGCCGGGGCTGAGATCACTGACATGATGTACACCTCGCCATTATACATAGCACGATATGGCGGGGGATTGCGTGTACACCACGTAAAGAGCGACCAATCTTGGCAACCCCGGCATGGGGCAGGCCAGCGACGTTCTCACCGCGGTCCGTCCGCAAAAACGATCACAGGCCAGCAAGGCTACAGCCCTTCACCTTGTACGTCAGGTTGAAGGACGCTGACGCACATGGTAAACTGTCGCCGTTGAGCGCGTCCTGCGTGGGACGCAGAAAGGAGCGCCGGTTACGCGTATGAGGCAGAGAAAAAACGAGCACGCCTATACCTATGAACAGCAAGGCCCTACCGTCTTTTGCCAGCAGGATAGACGGGTGGTCCTGTCGCGCCTGTTTGGGCTGGCGTGCGGCCTATGTGAAGAGGATGCAGGCCCGGCTCCAGCCCAGGGGCTGGCCTTGCTGGAAACGATGGATGGGCGCTATGAGAGCAATCAATTGCAGGTCACCGAGGCAACGTTTGCCGAGCAGCAGGTGACCATCCAGTGGCAGGTGCGGGATACCCCCTTGCACATTGTCAGTCGGTGGGTGTTCAGCCCGGATACGGGAATCTGGAGTCGGCGGGACACGCTGGAGAACAGGGGCGATCAGCCGGTGACGCTGCTGCGCTATCTGGCGCGGTTCGTCTTTGCCCCCGCCCGCTATGAGGTCTACAGCCAGGGCAGCCATTGGAGCGGCGAGAACCAGGGCAACTGGCAGCCCCTCTCCCACGGCAGTCTGGTGCTGCGCTCTGAAGGGGGGCGCACGACCCAGGGGGGCACGCCGCTGCTGGGGCTGCGCCCGACGGAGGGGCGCGCGGGAGCCGCCTTCCATCTGCTGCCACATGGCAATTGGATGATGCGCGCCCGCACGCGCACGGCGGGGGGCGATTCGTTGCCCTTTACCGTGGTAGAGATCGGCCCATCCGACGAGGATTTGCGGCTGCCCCTGGCCGCTCATAGCGCCTTCGAACTGCCCGAAATCCTGTTCCACAGCCTGCCCGGCGGGCAAATCGAGTCGGCCACCGAGCGATTTCATCGCTACACCCTCCGCTATCTTGCCCAGGCCAGAGAGACCATTCCCCTGGTGTACAACACCTGGTTCGACACCTTTGAGGAGTTGGACGTGCCCCGCCTGCGGCAGCAACTCGCGGCGGCGCGAGAGATCGGCTGCGAGGTGTTCACCATTGACGCGGGATGGTATGGGGCCGGGGCTGGCAACTGGGCCGCCCAGACGGGCGACTGGCGCGAAAAGCGCGACGCCGCCTTCCACGGGCAGATGGGCCTCTTTGCCGACGAGGTGCGCGCGGCGGGGCTGGGCTTTGGACTCTGGATGGAGCCGGAACGCATTGGCCCGGAAGCCCCTGTGCTGCACGACCATCCGGAATGGTTCCTGCCCGCCACGGGCGGCTCTTACCGGCCCAACCTGGAGAACCCCCAGGCTTATGCTTATCTATTGGGCGAGATGGGCCGCCTGGTAGAGACCTACAAGCTGGTCTGGATGAAGGTGGACTTTAACCTCGATCTGAGCACAGACGCCTCCGGGGCCGAGTTCAGCGGCTATTACACCGCCTGGTATCGCCTGCTGGAGGAACTGCGTGCCAGCTATCCCGACACCTTTTTCGAAGGGTGCGCCAGTGGCGGGATGCGCCTGGACCTGCACACCCTGAGCCATTTCGACGGCCATTTCCTGAGCGACACGGTGAACCCCATCCACGCGCTGCGTATCTTCCAGGGGGCAGCGCTGCGCCTGCCGCCGGGCCGCCTGGGCAAATGGATCGTGCTGCGCTCGGTGGGGGCGACCATCCCCGAATATGGCACGCTCCTGGCCGACACGCCGCAGCGCGTGGTTGCCCCGATGGGCGCGACGTGGGAGCGGTCCATCACCACGACGGTAGATTTCGCCGCGCGCGTCTGCCTGCCGGGGATGGTGGCGGTCAGCGGGGACGTGGCCGGACTGCCGCCCCAGGCCCGCGAGCGCCTGCGCGCGCACCTCGATTTCTACAAGCGCTGGCGCACGTTCATTGCCGGGTCTACGGCCTACCTGCTCACCCCGCTTAAGTCCAGGGACGACGAGTCGGGGTGGGTGGCGATTCAGCTTCAAAATCCGCTTGCAGATACCAGCCTGCTGTTCGTCTACCGTCTGGACGATGCCTGCGATCGGCAGCGCATCTATCCGCGCGGGTTGGGCGGCTGGGAGTATGTAGTGCAAGACATTGACCAGCCCGACGCACAACCTGAGGGCTGCTCGGACCAGGATTTGGCGACGAATGGGCTGGAGGTGCATCTGCCCAGCCGATATAGCGCGGCAGTTTACCGACTCACCGTAAGAGAAGAATTAAAGGGCGAGGTAATCTAACAATGATCCGGCAAGACATCACTCTCGATGGGATGGCCCTGGTGCGCCTGGAGAACGCTCTGCTGCGCGTGGACGTCGCGCCGGGCGTGGGCGGGCGCGTGGTCAGCATGGTGGACAAGGCCAGCGGGCACGAGTTCCTCTGGCACAACGCCCGCTTGACGCTGGAGCGGTGTGCAGCGGGCAGCAGGTACGACCCCAACTTTTACGGGGGCATTGATGAGTTGATCCCCAACGATATGCCGGAAGTGTTCAACGGCATGAAGAACCCCGACCACGGCGAGCTGTGGACAACTCCGCTGGACGCGCGCCTCGAGGGGGAAACGTTGGTTCTCGCGGGGACCCTGCCACAGTGCGGCCTGTCCTACGAGCGACGCATGACCCTGCGCCCCGATAGCGCGCACCTGGATATGGACTATCGCATCGGCAACCCTACCCCGGAGGTCCGGCAGTTCATGTGGAAGCTGCACGCCGCGCTGCAAATCGAGCCGGGGGACCGGATCGACTGCCCGGCCCGCACGGCCCAAGTCATCAGCCGGGGAACGCGGCGCAACAGCACCGACCCCTTCCCGTGGCCTATCATCGAGGGGCAGCGGGCCGACATCCTCCCCGCGCCAGATGGCACGCTGGACTTTATGTTCCTGTACGACCTGGACGCGGGGCGGATGGCCTGGGTGCGCCCGACGGCGGGCCTGACCGTGGCCTACACGTTCGACAAGGCCGTGTTCCCCTATTGCTGGCTGTTCGCCTCGTTCGGCAAGTTGAACGGGCATTATACGGCAGTGCTGGAACCCTGCACCACCATGCCCGTGTCGGTCAACGAGGCCGTCAGCCTGGGGCAATGCACCTCCATCTTGCAGCCCGGAGAAACGCTCAGCACGCGGATGACGATCTACGCAGGCCCAGTAGAGGGCGAAGGGGCATGAGCGCGAGGAAAAAGGCGCTCATCTCGGGCGCGTCGTCGGGGATTGGCAAGGCCACGGCGCGGCGTTTTGCCGCTGAGGGATACGACGTCTGCCTGAACGCCCGGCGGGAGCACCTGCTAGAGCAACTGATCGCAGAACTGCCGGAGGGACACCATCTGATCTGCCCTGGCGACTATGGCGACTCGCAGACAGCAGAACGCTTGCAGGTGCTCCTGGCCGAGCGTTGGGGGCGGGTGGACGTGCTGGTGAACTGCGCCGGGGTGTGTCAGCCGTCAGACCCGTTTGCCGCGTCGCTGGCCGACTGGCGGCAGCCGTTTGACCTGCTGCTGAACGGCGCGGCTCATCTCACGCGGCCCGCCGTCGCGCTGATGCCGGACGGCGGGCGCATCATCCACGTCACGTCTATCCACGGCGAGCGGGTGGAAAAGGGGTTCAGCAGCTATGCCGTCGCCAAAGCGGCCATCAACCAGTATTGCCGCGCGCTGGCGGTAGAGCTGGCCCCGCGCAATATCCTGGTGAACGCCATCGCCCCCGGCTTTGTGGACACCCCCATGAGCGTGGTCAACGGGGTGAACGAGCTGGAGGGCGAGTGGTTTCAAGCGAACTATGTGGAGGGGCACCACCTGCCGCTGCGGCGGGCCGGACAGCCGGAAGAGATCGCGGGAGTGGCCTGGTTCCTGGCCGGGCCGGACGCCAGCTATATCACCGGGCAGGTGCTCACGGTGGACGGCGGGCTGACCCTGACCTTCTGACATGTGTGGCCGCGCCATCCTGGCACACAATTGTTTGCGGACGCGGCACGATGCCGTGCCTACAGGCTAACCTTCTGAACTGTGTAGCCGCGCCATCGTGGCGCGTGCCCACGGACATGGGATGGCGTCGCGCCTACGGGCCGACCTTTTGAGCAAAACGAAAGCTTGTCGCGAGAGGGCAGAGCTACTACAATAGGCAGGCAAAAGTCCCCTCACCCTCGGCCACTGCGTGGCCGCTCCCTCTTCCCGAGGAGAGGGAAAGAGACCGCAACGTCCCGCCACCTTCTCCCGCAGGAGAAACCTTCTCCTTGCAGAGAAGGCGCCCGACGGACCGTAGATCCACTTGGGCGGGTGAGGGGTTGTTTCGCAATACATCAAGGAGTTCCACCGATGAAAAAAGGGCTAATGGGCGGCACGTACAAGGTGCTGTCAGACAGTGAGATCGAACGTATCCATCAGGCCTCGTTGCGCCTGCTGCAAGAGCACGGCATGAAAAGCGACTCGGACGTGATTCTGGATATCTTTCAGCGGGGCGGCGCGCTGGTGGATCGCAACACGCGAGTGATCCGCCTGTCCCCCGACATGGTCGAGGCCGCGCTCCAGTCCGCGCCCAAATCCTTCGTGCTGCATGGCCGTGACCCGGAAATGGACATCCTGTTAGAGCCGGGGCGGGTCTACTACGGGATGGGCGGCAGCCCCGAGCCCTTCATCTACGACTATGCCAGCAATGGCCCGCGCCAGCCCACCAAGGCCGACATGGTGAACTGCACCCGCGTGGGCCAGGCGTTGACCCACATTGATTTCATCATGGCCCTCTGCTCGGCGGGCGACACGCCGGAAGACGCCCAGTACCACCACGAGTATGACGCCATTTTCCGCAACACCACCAAACCGGTGATCTATACCGCGCCGCTACGCAAGCACGCGGCCAAATACCTGGAGATGGCCATCGCGGCCAGCGGCGGGGAGACGGCATTCCGCCAGCGTCCGTGGATCGTGTTCTTTACCCAGCCCGTATCGCCCATGCAGATCAGCCATTACAGCGAGACGATGCTCGACGCCGCCGAGTTTGGCGTGCCCATCCTCTCCTCGCCCGGCCCGATGATGGGCGCCACCAGCCCCGCCTCGCTGGCGGGCACCCTGGCCCAGGTCAACGCCGAGGCCCTGTTGGGGATCGTGCTCTCGCAGCTCATCAAGCAGGGCACACCGGTGATCTATGCGCCGCACACGGGCGTGATGGATATGGTCACCGCCCAGTGCACCTACGGTAGCCCGGAGCAGTCCGTGGCCCGCGCGGCAGTGGCCCAGTTAGGCATTCACTACCAGTTGCCCACCTTTGGCCTGGGCGGCGGAGTAGAGGCCAAGCTGCCCGACGCCGAAGCGGCATCGGAGGCCATGATGGGCATGTTGCTCAACGGCCTGTCGGGCATGACGCTGACGCAGACGCTGGGCACGCTCGCCAGCGGGTTGTACGGCGCGGCGGAAATGGCGGTGATCTGCGATGAGCTGGCTTACATGATCAAGCGCATTCTGCGCGGCGTCACCGTGAACGACGACACCCTGGCCCTGGACGTGATCCAGGAGGTGGGCCACGGCGGGCACTATTTGGCTACCGACCACACCGCCCGCATGTTCCGCGAGGAATTGTTCTTCCCCAGCCTGTTCAAGCGGCAGCCCATCCAGAAATGGCAGGAGCGGGGCAGCAAATCCATGTCGCAGGTGGCCCACGAGCGCGTGCAAGAGATTCTCGCCAAGGCAGGCCCCGTGCCTTTGCCCGACGGGGCAGACGCCGCGCTGGAACGAGCGCTGCGTACGGCGTAAAACCAGGCCCCCTCACCCCCGGCCATTGCCTCGTCAACTTGTTGGCGCAGCCGCGGGTGAGGGAGAGCCGAGACATGATCATGTCCAACGTACCGATATATTCGCATCAACCCATTATGGATAGCACCGAAAGGAGCAGCTCGTGAGCAAACCAAACCAGGTCGCCGTACAACGTCGTTGGGATTGGGAATATCCCATCATGGCCCGCGCCGAGGGGATTTACCTGTGGGACACCGAGGGCAGGCGCTATATTGACGGGTCGGGCGGCTCTTCCGTCGTGACCTCGATCGGGCACGGAGTGAAGGAAATCCCGGAAGCTATGTACAAAGCTTCTCAGGATTACTCCTTCTATCCCGCCCACGTCTTTTCCAACCCGCGCCTGCTGGAGCTGTGCGATCTGCTGGCGGACCTTGCCCCCGGCGAGATGCGCAATAACTGCAAAATCTGGATGACTGTCACCGGCAGCGAGTCCACCGACGACGCAGCCCGGCTGGCCCGCCAGTATTGGGTGGTCAAAGGGGAGGAATCCAAGCACATAATCCTGGGGCGGTGGCAGGCCTTCCACGGCGACAACATTTTCGCCGTGAGCATGTCCGGCCTGACATCCCGGCGGCGCATGTATACGCCCATGTTCCGCGATATGCCCAAAATCCCGCCCGCCTTTTGCTATCGCTGCTACTTTGAAAAGACCTACCCCTCCTGCGGGCTGCGTTGCGCGCGCGCCCTGGAGGACGCCATCTGCCAGGCCGGGCCGGAGAATGTGGCCGCCTTTATCGCCGAGCCGGTGGTCGGGTCGGCGCTGGCCGCCTATGCTCCGCCGGATGGCTATTTCCAGATCATTCGGGAAATCTGCGACAAGTACAACGTGCTCTTGATCATGGACGAGGTCATGACCGCGCTGGGGCGCACGGGCAAGATGTGGGGTGTGGACCATTGGGGCATTACGCCGGATATCATCGCCATGAGCAAGTCGCTGACTGCCGGGTATTTCCCCGTGGCCGCCGTGATGGGCCGCAAGGAAATCTGGGAGACGCTGCAAAACAACAATGCCCATTTCCGCGCGGGCCACACCCTGAATGCCAGCGTCATCGGCATGGCCGCGGCCATCGAGACCATCAAGTACATCCAGCAGCACAACCTGGTGGAGAACGCGCGCGTCGTGGGGGCCTACTTCCTGGAGCAGTTGCAGAGCCTGCGGGCCTATCGCACTATCGGGGATGTGCGCGGCAAGGGCATGATGATCGGGTTCGAGTTCGTGCAGGACAAAGCCACCAAAGAGCCTTTCCCGCCCCAGAACGAAACCTCCCGCCGCTTCTCCGACCTGACCTTCCAGCGGGGCCTGATCACTTATCCTTGTGCCGGGACCGTGCGGGGTGTGGCTGGCGATACCATCCTGATGGCTCCCCCGCTGATTACGACGAAAGAACAGATTGACGAGATCATGCAAATATTGCATGATTCTATGCAAGCATTCGAAGCACAAATACAATAACTGAGGTGAATCAGATGAAACTATCTCTGTGTATACAGACACCCGAAGTTCAACCGACCGTGCCGGTAGCGCTGCTCACCGGCACGCTGGAGGAAAAGCTCGACAAGGCCGCCAAGTGGGGCGCGGATGGCCTGGAGTTGATCACCATCAACCCCGTAGAGTTGGACACTGTCGCCCTGCGCCAGAGCTTGCGTGATTGCAGTCTGGAAGTGTCCGCCATTGCCAGTGGCGGGATGGCCTTTGCCACCGGCCTGACGCTGCTGCACAGCGACCCGCAAAAAGCCGAGCTGGCCAAGAGTCGCCTGCACGACCTGATCGCCTTTGCCGCCGCGATGAACGCGCCACTCGTGACCATCGGCAGCTTTCGCGGCAAGGCCGCCTCGGTGGGCGAGGGGGCACGCGCCAGGCTCGTCAGCATCCTCCGGGAAGGCGCGCAGGATGCGGCTGCCAAGGGCGTGCGCCTGGTCATTGAGCCGCTCAACCATTACGAGAACGACCTGATCAACAACATCAACGACGCGCTGGCCTTCACCGACGAGGTAGGGCACGCTGCCCTGGGTGTGTTGATCGACACGTATCACGCTACGTTCGAGGAATCCTCCTGGACGGAACCGTTCCGCCGGGCGATGGCCGCCGGGAAGTTGTGGCACGTGCACCTGGGCGACAACAACCGCCTGCCACCGGGCCGCGGGCTGGTGGATTTTGCCGCCATCGTGGCAACCCTGCGTGAGATCGGCTACGACCAGTACCTTTCTGCCGAACTGTTGCCCAAGCCAGATGCCGATACCGCCGGGCTGGAAACGTTGGCCTACATGCGTCCGCTGGTGGAGAGCTGATCATGCAACTCAGTTGCTTGCCCGTCTCTTTTTTCAACGAGATTATCAACGGCCAGATGAGCGTGGGCGAGTGGGCGCAGATGGGCGCTGAGATTGGACTGGATGCCATTGACCTGAGCATCTTGTTCACCCCCGACCATTCGCCCGCCGCGCTGGCCGCCATGCGCCGTGACATCGAGGCCGCCGGTATGTCGGTCGCGATGGTCACGACCTATCCAGATTTCACCCATCCCGACGCCAGGCAACGCGAGCGCGAGTTAGCCCTGGAACAAGAAGCCGTCGCCGTGACGGCGGCCCTGGGGGGTCGGTTGCTGCGCGTGACCGCCGGACAGGCCCACCCGGAGACGGGTCGCGAGGAAGGCATCGCCTGGGCCGTCGAGGGCCTGCATAAGCTGGTGGAAAGTACGCGCGGCTCCGGCGTTACCCTGGTGTACGAGAACCACGGCAAGCCGGGGGCATGGCAGTATACCGATTTCTCCCAACCCCCGGACATCTTCTTAGAGATCGCCCGCGGTACGGCCGATGTGGGGCTGGGGATCAATTTCGATACGGCCAACGCCACAGCCTTTGCCGAGGACCCGCTGGCCCTGCTAAATCAGATCATCGACCGGGTGGTAAGCGTACACGCCGCCGATACCGCGGTGCGGAGCGAGTTGCAACACGTGCTGCTGGGGACCGGCCTGGCCCCCTTTGCCACCCTGTTCCGCCGCCTGCACCAGGCGGGTTGGGATGGCTGGATCTGCATGGAGGAAAACGCCCGCCAGGGACGGCAGGGCGTGGTGGACGCCGCCCGCTTTGTGCGGCAGACCTGGCAGGAAACGGCGAACGTGTAGGCAAGACGTTATCATCGGGGGTGCTTAATGATGCATCGTAGCGTAAAACGACGTATGTTGGGTCTTCCAACACACGGAGAATACGAGCCCCTATCAGTCTTGGCGTCGAGGTTGGGGAACCTGCACAACTCATCGTCAAGTCCACCTGGCACAGTTCTTCACGATTTAGCAGACGCATCAAGGGGCACCCAAGATATAGAGTCTATTCGAGCCCTTACGCTCTATCTTGATTACTCTGGGGATCCAGTCTTCGAGCGCGATGTCCGCGCGAAAGCGGCAACAGCGATCGCCGAAACAGGCGGTACGTATGCGCGTGCCGTTCTTGACAACGCCCTTATGTGGGCACACTCTGATTTGATTGGACCGCCGATGCTTGGCTTGCTCATCATGGGTGGCCTGCGATCGTTTGCCTCAATCCAGGTCAAGATGAACGAGAGACCGCCGGATAATATTGCAGCTTGCCTGTTGGCGCTGCTCGGATGGGGGGAGTTTTTTGGTCGCCTATTTGCCATAGTCTGCGTGCTGCCAAGATGCCTGTCATCCAGTAGGCAAGTACGCCAGGTAGCAAGACAAGTTATACTGAAGCTCCTTGGTATGCGTAGAGCGGACATCCATTGGGAGTTGCTTGGCTGGCGTCCGCCGCCACCTCCGCCAGATCGGAATGAGCAGGGGATCGATATCGATGAAAACGTGTAGGCCCGGTTCATCTTTGACGTACCCACCACGCCTTGACACGTAGTGGGTACTGTGGGTAGACATGACGGTTATCTGTCCTCTTTAGAGAGGGAGAGAGTAGTCTCCCCAAATCTTGACTACACATACGGAGTGAGTATATGCCCAGAATGGTGGCTTTTCTCCATACAGTTCCATCGCTGGTAGACCCGTTCCAGCGGTTAGCCAAAGAGCTTTTACCGGAAGACGTGGAGCCGGTGCATATCGTGGATGGCATGGCGCTCAAGATCGTGCTCGATCAGGGCGGCCTGTCACCCTTTATCCACCGGCGGGTGGCCGAACACGCCGTGGCCGCCGAGCAAGGGGGAGCCGTGGCGCTCCAATGTACCTGCTCCTCCATCTCGCCCTGCATCGACACGGCCCGGCTGGTGGTAAGCATCCCGACGCTCAAGGTGGATGAGCCGATGGTGGACAAGGCCATCGGCATGGGCAAGCGCATCGGCGTGGCTGCGACTGCCCCCACTACGCTCAAGCCCACGACGGACCTGGTTTACGCCCGGGCCGCCGAGCTGGGCAAAGAAGTGCAGGTGGACCCGCTCTTGAATCGGGAAGCGTATGCGGCCATGTTCGCGGGCGACCTGGCTGCTCACGACCGGCTGGTGCTGGACATGCTGCGGCAGTTGATGAGCCGCAACGATGTGGTCGTGCTGGCCCAGGCCTCGATGGCCCGGCTGGCGGACCAGATCCCAGAAGCCGAGCGCGCCGCCCCGCTGCTTTCCAGCCCGCGCTTGGCAGTGGAGCACCTGCGTGCTATAATCGCCGCATAAGGTGGCAGTGGGCCCTTGTCCTTCAGGATGAGACGCGCCCGGCCTCTTATGCTAATCTAAAGCGCCCAACCAAGTGGTCGTCTCCTGTATAGCGGACGACCATCTTGGTTTGTGGGCCACATGGCCGCCATCATGGTATCTTTCCAGACCCGCCGAAGGCATGGAACACCCAACATGAAAAGGTATCTGCGCTTTGTTCCCCTGCTGGCACTCTACCTCCTGGTCGTGCTGTCGTCTGCGTCGGGTCCGTTCCAGGGGGATGAGGGGCGCTATGTGTGGTTCGCCGAGAACCTGGCCCAAGGGTTCTACTCCCCGGCAGACGAGATCAACTTGTGGAATGGCCCCGGCTATCCGCTGGTGCTGACCCCCTTTGTGTTGCTGCACATTCCCTGGCTCTATGCCAAGCTGCTGAATGCGCTGTTCCTGGTCGGGGCGGTGCTGTTCCTGTACGAGACGCTGCAATTCTACGTGCCGGAAAAGGCGGCGCGGCTGTTCGCCTACCTGCTGGGGCTGTATCCTTCGTTTATGGCCGAGGCGCACCTGCTGATCACCGAATCATTGACCTTTTTGCTGGTGGCGGCGCTGCTCTACTACTTTTGCCGGTTACAGATCGAGGGGCGGCGCAGACGATGGGGGCTGGCGGTGGCCGCCGGGCTGGTGCTGGGCTACCTCTGCCTGACCAAGATTTTCTTCGGGTACGTCCTGGTGGCCTCCCTACTTGTGGCGCTGCTGGTCTATGCGTGGAAGCGCACCCTCACCCACCAGAAAACCGTGCTGGCCCTGGCCGTGGCGATGATCGTCTGCCTGCCCTACCTGGGCTACACCTATAGCCTGACGGGCAAGCTGTTCTACTGGGGGGATTCGGGGGGCATGTCGCTGTACTGGATGTCTACCCCGTACGAGGGGGAGTGGGGCGACTGGTTTATGAGCAGGACGGTCTACTCTACCCCCGGTCTGGCAGAGCACCACGGGGCGTTTCTGGACGAGATCGCCGGGCTGGACAGCCTGCAAAAGGATGCGGCCTATCGGCAGGCGGCCATCGAGCATATCCGCACCAACCCCCAGAAGTACGTGATCAACTGGATGGCGAATGTGGGGCGGCTGTTGTTCAACTATCCCTATTCCTACACGCCCCAAAAGCTGACCACCTATTTTTACCTGCTGCCCAACATGTTTATTTTGGTGGCGCTGGTGTTCTCGTTGTATCCCGCCTGGCTGGGGCGCAGGCTGATCCCCTACGAGATGTATGCGCTGCTCCTGTTCGTGGTGATTGCCCTGGGGGGCAGCTCGCTGCTGAGCGCGTATGAGCGGCAGTTCCGGGTGCTCGCGCCCATCCTGTTGCTGTGGATTGCCTACGTGGCCGCGCGGCTGGTCAAGCTAGAGATTCGCACTACCCCGCCCACGGACAACGGCTATACCCTGCGCACTCGGCGTATTTCGCTGGACAAATAGAGTTTAACCACAGAACACGCTGAAAAAACCTCACCCCCATCCCCTCTCCAGTTCTGGAGAGGGGAGCCGGATGACAGCCCTAGATTTGCTTAACTTTCGGTTTTGCGTGGTCAAGCTTCCGTGTTTTCTGTGTATTCCGTGGTTCAAGAACAGGCAGGTGACGTATGCTGGAAATTCATGCTTGGATGCGAGAGGAACTGGCTCGGCGCAAGGACCTATGGCGGCGGCTGTGGGCCGGACAGCCAGTAGCGCGCATCCCCCTGGATGTGCGCGTCTCCATCCCCACCGACTATACTGTGCGCGAGCAGTTCCTGGACGGGGATAAACAACTCAAGGTGGCCCTCACCTCGGCGATGGGCACGTGGCAACTGGCCCCTTCCAGCGACTGGATTCCCGCCATGCGGCCCGACGTGGGCTGCTCCTGCCTGGCCAGCGCCTTTGGGTCCGAATACTATTGGGGAGACAGCCCCAACCAGACGCCGGGCGTCAAAGAGAAAATCCTCCACGACCTGGAAGGCCAGGTGGACGACCTCCCGATCCCCGACCCCTACCGCGACGGCTGGCTGCCGGAGGGACTGCGACGGATTCGACTGTTCGCCGAAGCGGGCGAGGGGTTCATCCCGGTGTCACTGCTGGACGCCGCCGGAGGGGTCAACGTGGCGGCGGATCTGATGGGCGTCACCGAGCTACTGATGGCCTTTTACACCGCGCCGGAAGCCCTGCACAAGCTGCTAGACAAAATCCAGGCGCTCTTTGCGGCCACCATCCGGGCCGGTATCGAGGCGGCGGGCGGCGAGGAGCATATCACTACCACCGATTTCCCTGATACCTGGTTCCCCGAGGGGATGAAGGGGCACGTGAGCGACGACATCAGCGCCAACTTTGGCCCTGACATCTATGCCGAATTCTCGGCTCCCTATCACGCGCGCATTCTGGGAGAGTTTGGCGCGGGCGGGCTGCACAACTGTGGCCCCAATCCCTGCCATGCGGCCTATGTGGCCCATCCCATCTCGCCGCGGTCCATCGACCTGTCGGACACCTACAGCCACCAGGATTTGCCCAAGCTGAAACAATCCTTCAAAAAGAAGGCGTTCATCTACCTCTATTGGGACCGCGATCACGGCGACCCGGTGAGCTGGTTCCGCGACGTGATGGAGCAGATGTCGCCCGACGTAATCGTCGCGCCGGTGTTCAGCCTGACGCCGCAGGACGAGCCGGAGCAGGTCATCCGCCAACTGCGCCCCCTTGCGGAGGAATACGCCCGGCGGATGGATTGGGGCTGGGAATAGGATTTTTCGCCGTCAGTAGCGCCCGTAACGGTCCACCGCCTCATAGAAGGCGCAAACGTTCTCCCAGGAGACATCTGCGTTGACGCTGTGGGTGGGGCCAATCACATAGCCCCCGCCAGGCGCGAGGTCTTCGATCAACTGCCGAACTATGCGCTCCACCTCGGCCGGGGTGCCAAAGGGGAGGGTCGTCTGCGTGCCCAGGGTGCCCCAGAGAGTCAAACGGTCCCCGTAGCGGCGCTTGATCGCCAAGGGGTCCATGCATTCGGGCTGCACCGGATTCAAGATGGTGACCCCTATCTCGATGAGATCGTCAATGATGGCGCGCACATCCCCGTCACTGTGGTAAAAGATGGGGAGGTCGGGCCGAAGCTGCCGCGCCGCCGCGATGATCTGCGCCAGCGGCGGCTTTAGAAAGCGCCGCCAGACCTGCGGGCTGATCATCATCCCGCGCTGGGTGCCCACGTCGTCGCCCAGCCGGAGGATGTCCACCCCGGCCAGGACAAAGCGCTCCGCCATTGCCATTTTGCGCTGGGCGATCTCGGCAAACAGCCGCTCCACAAAAGCCGGGCATTCGTACAGGTCGGTCATCAGCCGCTCCATGCCGCGCATCTGCCAGGCCAACTCCCAGATGGTCTGCGACATGGCGCCCTGGACGGCCAGTCCTTGCTGGTGAAATGTCCGCACCCGCTCCGCCAGCCCATTGGCGGCATCGTCATTGGCTACGTCCGGGAAGGGAAAATCGCTCAACTCGTCGGGCCGCTCCAGATGTTCCAGCGCCCCCACTACTTCGTAGGTCTGGCCGGTGGAACTCGGCCAACGCGCCACACCCCAGCAGTCGATAGTGGCTATATCGGGCACGTGCGGCAAATAGGCGCGCAGACGAGGATTGGGCGGAGGGGACTGTAGGCCCACTGCGTACACATCCTGCCGCATGAGTTGCGGGTTGTACGGCTGACCATAACGCCTGGCCAGGCCCTCCGGTGTTTCGTAGGCGAGGCACACCGGAACCAGGTCGGGTTCTTCATGGCGGAGCGCCCGGAGCACTCGTTCTCTGGAGGTCAGGGGTATAGCCATTGCGCTATATTCTCCTGCAGCGCGGCAAACTGCTAGTTCCCGTGGGCCTGGGCGTACACGTGGTAGGCCCGGCTATAGCTGATAATGGCATCCAGCGTCGAGGCGGCTCCGATGAACGCTGCGGCCACCTGCGTCGTATACCCGACAATCTTTGTGAAATCGCCGGGCGTCAGGCCCAGCCTCTCCCGCATACCCAGGGCCATAAAGATAATCAGGAACTGGCTGCCGATCAGGGCCACCTCGCGGGCGTGCAAGAAGAGCTGGCTCTTGAGCAGCAGGTTGAACAAGATCTTGGTTCTGTCCCGCATGATCTGCAAAAAGCGCTCGCGGGCCGTGCCGGTTCCCTTTTCACTGATGGCGCGAATGCCGGAACCCGACGCCTCGCTGATTACCTCATACTGGGCGTCACGCAATACTCGCATCTTGGAGTTGAACACGCCGGTCATGAGGATCGGCACGCTCAAGCTGGCCAGATAGGCCAGACCCAGTAGCCGGTTGTAGGCCAGCAGGTTGCCGGATACGACGAAAATCTTGATGATCACCGGCGTAAAGCTGCCCAACACGTGGTAGGTGGCATTGGTGATCCCGCTGACGGCGTTGACTATTCGGGAATGGGCTGCCCCGGCGTGCTCGGCATCGGCGGCGCTATCGCCCCGCGCGGCTACCCGCAGAGTCATGTCCACCCGCGTCGTATAGTCCGTCTCGTAGAACATCTTGTGGCGCAAGATCACATTGCCGCGGACAATGGCGGGATAAAGGACGCTGGCCCCCAAAAAGAGCCAGACGACATTCCCGATGTCCCCGCTCTGCAGGCGGTCAACGAACTGCCCCAGCAGACTGACGGGCCACAAAGCGACGACTTCCTGGACAACGGTGACGAGAATGATGGTCACCCCAAAGGCCTTGTGCTCCCAGACGAGACGCAAGACATCGTGCACAAAATGATAATTTGGATTGAGCTTCCACCGTTGAACGAGTCTGTTCGCCACACTCTTGGGTCGCAGATCCAAGCGACCTTGGACGTGTGTCATGGCGCTTACCCCCGGCTAGCGGTTTTTGGTAATAGCAGATTCTATCTATTAACATAGCTATGTCAACGCAAAATAGCAACCCGGAGAACACGCCGGGAGCGCGTGGGAGGCGGAAACCAGCAAGACGGCTTCAAGTGTATCTCATCCCAAACTCGCCCATCTGCGAGCGTACAAGTGGGTTGTTTGCCCAAATAAATAGGCAAATTCAGGGAACCAGGATACCTATAACCAGGTTGGAACAATCGGTCAGACACGGGCGTCCTTGAGAGCGTGGCATTCTGCCAACCCCCTTTTGGGCGGCCATATTCTAGCGTCAACACGTTAAAAGGAGATTGTCCGATGCGGATGTTCGACATCATCGAAGAGATCCTGCGCAACCGGCACCACTTTTTTCTCGAGATCCGCGACAAGAAGGAGATCAGCCGCAAGATTCGCGGCATGGCCCTCGCCAGCATCGCGTTCCTGATCGTCTATGGCGCGGTGCTAGGGGCGAGTCACAGCCTGCTACAGTCGCTCTCCTCGGCCATCAAGCTGCCTGTCCTCTTTTTCGCCACCCTCCTGATCACTGCGCCCACGCTCTACTTCTTCCATGTGCTCTTTGGCTCCAGCCAGAATATCACCCAGAGCGTGGCCCTCATTTTGACGGGCATCACCGTCACGTCGGTGATCCTGTTGGCCCTGGCGCCCGTCACCCTCTTTTTCCTCGTGACCACGGGCAACTATGCGTTCTTCAAGCTGCTCAACGTCGCCATCTTTGCCATCGCGGGGATTCGCGGAGTGGCATTTTTGAGCGAGGGGCTGGGCATTGTATCGAATAACACCGAGGGGGCGGCCCGGCGGCGCAACATCGTGCGCCTGTGGATCGTGCTCTATGCGCTGGTGGGTACGCAGATGGTCTGGACATTGCGGCCATTTGTGGGCGCGCCCACCCTGGGGTTCGAGCTTTTTCGCGACATCGGCGGCAACTTTTATACCAACGTCATGGCCAGCATCGGCGAGGTGCTGGGCTTCTGGATGGTACGCTAGGAGAGTATGATGACGAACAATCAGCCGCGTAATAGCCGCGAGACGTGGGAAAAGCTGCTCGATCTGCTGGTAGAGGCGCTGGAGGAGCGCCAGGCTGAGCGTCGCGCCGCGCCGACGAGCCAACCGCAGCCCAAGCCAGCCACCGCGCCCGCTGCTGCACCCCGTCCTGCCGCCACATCGAGCAGCACGTCCCAGCAACAGCTCAAGCCGCAGCAACCCGGTCCACAACAGCCCAGCCCGCCCCCACCCACGAAACGACCTCCCCGACCGGGCGAGGCAGATTGGAAGCCAGCGCCGCGGGTGAACTCTATCGGGTTCGGTCTCACCATCGGGCGGCTTTTCCTGGTGGTGGCAATCATGGCCGTGATTATCAATATCCCGCTATTCCGCTATGGCGTCAGTCTGGCACGCGTTGCGCCCGACGAGCGGGCCTTGGTGATTCGGGACGGGCTTTTGCTCAAGGGAGAGGGGCCTGACGTCTATGTACTGGAAGATGGCGCCGTGCGCTGGATCAGCAGCCTGCAAGCCTTCGAGCTATTGGGCTACCAGTGGCACCACGTACACATGGTAGACGATACATTCATCGCCGGATTCCCCCAGGGCGAGCCGATTCACGTGCTGTTCAAATGTCCCGACTCGGATCCTATCTACCGCATCGAGGCGGGCGTCAAGCGGTGGATTCAGGATATCCCGACCTTTGAGGCGGAGGGCCATGTCTGGGAGGATGTGCACATGGTAGATTGCGAGACGCTGCGGGCTATCCCGGACGGTCCGCCCATCCCAGAAGATGCTGGCGTGCCGCCGCAACCCTGAGGACTCGGATACGGAGATATGAGGAACCTTCGCGGGATGAGAGGTTTTGCTGGCGAATGTTATGTATAGGGGCGCGAATCCCCTCACCCTCGGCCACTACGTGGCCGCTCCCTCTCCCCAAGGAGAGGGAACCGACCAGCG